>Ga0066709_100001168_pt1 | contig 16736 bp, 16 predicted proteins | sample GraSoiAngelo_158_FD_79665 | JGI IMG/M metagenome (GOLD analysis project Ga0066709, IMG submission 79665) | Grasslands soil microbial communities from the Angelo Coastal Reserve, California, USA - 14_1009_16_30cm | ecosystem: Environmental > Terrestrial > Soil > Grasslands | place: USA...
ACGCTGTTCGAGTATGACGCCTACAACCGGGTGAAGAAGGTGACCTATCCGGGCGGGGCGTTCGAGACGTTCACGTACGATTCGGCCGGGCGGCTCTCGACGAGGATCGATCGGAAGAATGTCACCACGACCTATGGCTACGACGTCCTGAGTCGGCTCACGAGCAAGACCTATTCGGATGGCACGCCGCCGGTCAGCTACACCTACGACGACGCTGGCCGGCTGCTCACGGCAGGCAACGGCACGGACAATCTCACCTGGACCTATGACCTGGCCGGCCAGCTCCTCACCGCGGCGAGCACCAAGAACGGCTCGACGACGGCTTACACCTACGACGAGAGGGGAAACCCCCTCAGCGTTTCTCTCGACGGCAGCGTCTTCGTGACCTACGCCTACGACGACGCTTCTCGGCTCACCACCATCACCCGGGGCGCGAATGCCTTTGGCCTGGGCTACGCAGATGGCATTCCAGGATCCATCCATGCTGTGTCCTGGCGGGGCAGGACGGTACAATAGCGCCTGAGGTCAGTCATGACGATCGACGTGGACGCGGTGTACGAAGACGGCGTGCTCAAGCCTGAGCGGCCCCTGGCCCTCAAGGACAAGGCGAAGGTCCACGTGACCATCAAAGCCAAGGCCGAGGAAGCGCCGGGGGCGAAGGACGACGACGACCCCGCCGGTTGGAAGGCGATCGACCGACTGATCGGCTGCATCGAGGACACGCCTCCGGGCGAGGCGATCGGGCGCGACCACGATAAGCACCTGTACAAGTGATCTTCCTCGACACCAGCTTCCTCTTTCCGCTCTTCGCCCGGCACGATCCCGACCACCAGCGGGTCCGCCAGGTGATGGAAGGCTACCGGGGCAAGCGGATGGCGGACCAGGTCCTCACCACCAACCACGTTGTGGCGGAAACGATCACCCTCGTCCGCTACAAGGGTAGCCGCGAGTCCAAGGCCGCCCACGCCCTGGCGGCCGAAGTGGGGAGGGCACTCTACGCCGGCAGGCTCGCGCGCATCCATTGGTCCACGCTCGAAGACGAGCGCGCCGCCTTCGAGTACTTCGAGCGCCACGCCGACCAGGAATACAGCATGGTCGACTGCCTGAGCTTCGTCGTGATGGAGCAGCAGGGCATCCGCGAGGCCCTCGCGGTGGACTCGGACTTTACGCACCGCTTCCTCGCGCGGCCCGGGCCCGCCAGCTAGGCGTAACTGCCCTCGGCGCCCTTCGCCGGCAGGTAGCGCTGGGTCGGCTGGCGAAGGCTCTCTAAGCGGGGCTCTCAGGCTCAGCGGCGCTGGTCGTGGGGGACGAGGACGCTGATGGAGGCGGTGCGCGCGTTGCAGGCGCGGTCGGTGGCCGTCACCTCGATGACGTAGGTCCTCCCGTCGCGGTCGCTGCCGTCGCGGGCGGCCTCGAGGGGGATGGCTTCCGCGAAGTCCACGCGGCCCAGCCCGCCGCCGGCCACGGAGCCCACTTCCGGCTGGACGCGGCTGTACTCGTCCAGGACGCGGAAGGAGACCGTATCGATGCCGGTGCCGCCGTCCACCGCCGCTCCCGAGACGACCACGTCCACCACTTGGTGATCCGGCGGCCACAGCTCCCGGGGGCTGGCGCTCAGCGTGACGGTGGGCGCGTCGCGATCGATCGTCACGTCGAAGCTGGTCACCCGACCGGCCGTGACCGCCGTCGTGCACGCGGTCGTGTAGGCCGGCTGGCCCACCGGCGTCACCGTGACCTGGTAGTGGCCGGAGGCTAGGTCCACCCCGCCGTAGAAGCCGCCGCCGTCGGTCACTCCGGCGATGTTCGTCCGCGTCGTCTCCGGAGCTTCGTCCTCCTCGACGCGGGCGATGCTCACGCTCCCGGCGTCGACCACGCGGCCGGCCTCGTCGCGCACGAAGCCCATGAGATGGCCGGCGGCGGGGATGGACTTCCAGGGCATATCGGGGACGAAGGCTTCGTCGGCGAAGACCGGGACCGCGTTGGCCGACGGGTCCTCGTAGAGCCTCGTGCCGTCTCTCGATCGCCCGGTGGTGAGGCCGGAGGCCAGCTCGAAGAAGCCTCGCGCGGGCGTGCTCTGGTTGGGCGGAATGGAGAACGGGTTGGCCGTCACGGCCACGTCGGGCGTGGCCATGGAGAAGAAGATCACGCCGCTCGTGAAGTGGCCTGCGCTCGACGGGGTGAAGGCGCGCCGCACCTGGCGCAGCGTCCCCTCGATGGCGTTGACGAAGGCGCCCTGGCCCATCATCGTCGACCGGTTGTAGGCGTGGTTCTTCGTCCACTCGCTCCACTGGTCCCACTGCGGGCGAATGGTGGAGGAGTGCTCGGCCTTGTAGATCATGGGCGCGGCGACGTCGAGGATCCCTTCCTCGGTCCATGCCCGCCAGTCCTGGTAGACGCGCCAGTAGGCCTCGGCCGAGCTCCAGGAAGCTTCGGTCGTCGGACCGCCGCCGAAGGCGATGAGGGCGGCCGAGAGCTTGATCTGGGGCCGGATGGCGACCGCATTGAGGTAGACCCGGCGCACGACGTTCGTGACCTGGTCGCGCCGCCACTGGCTCCACAGCGGGTCGTTCTGGGTGGGATTGACTCCCGCCGGCCGGCCGTAGTGCTGGTTGAAGCGGGCCACGCTCGTCTCGTTATAGCCGATGCTGGTCCCGGTGGAAGGCGTCTGGCCCGAGATGGAGATCTCGGGATAGCGGATCCGGTCCAGATGAAGCCCGTCGACATCGTAGCTCCGCACGAGGTGGGTGAGGACGTCGACCGTGTAGGCTTCGGCGTCGGGATGCCCGAAGTCGATCCAGAAGTCGGAGCCGATGCGGGTGCCTTGGAAGCTGACGCTCGCGGTGCCGTCGGGAATGAGGGTCCGGGTGAGCCAGTTGTCGCGCCCGGTGTAGAGCGTCCTTGTGGCCTGGTTGAAGCCGTGGAGGTTGAAGGGGTGACTCGGCCAAGCAGGGGGCGCGAGGATCGTGGGGTGCCGGTTCCAGATGGCAGCCGCGATCACGTAGGCGTGGGCCTCGATCCCGGCGGCGTGGGCCTCGGCGATGAGATCGGCGAGGGGGTCGAACCCGGGCGCAAGGGGCTTGGCTGGAGGCACGATCTCCGCCGGCCCCTCGAGCGAGTCCAGGTACCACGAGTCGCCGCGGCGGCGCACCTGGGCGAAGATCGCGTTGGCGTGAGCGGCCCGCGCCTTGTCGACGACCGCCAGCACGTCGCCGTGGTCGGCGAGGCTGGTGTTGAACGTGTCGACCCAGAAGGCGCGGTACTGGCCGGCGGGCTGGGCGGCGGCGGGTACGACGGCGGAAGCGGCGGCGACAACGACGGCGGACGCAAACGCGGCGCAGGCCGGGAGGGAGTGTCGCATCGGGCACCCTTCTGGAAAGATTCAGCTGGGAGATTCAAGTCTAGCGGCCGACCCCGTGCCCGACAAGGCCCGTACGAGCTCTCCTGCTTCTTGACCTTGACGCACGCGTCGAGGCTTGCGACGGCAACATGGTCGTCGTCGACGGCACCGCGGCCGGCGCCTTGCGTTCGATCCCGGGGATCTACACGCATCCCCACGGCCCTCCGCAGCCGATCGTCCTGACCCGCGAGTGAACGTCAGTGGGCGGGGGCGAGGACCAGGCGACCGGCCACCCGCCGCTTCTCGAGCCGGTCGTGGGCGCGGGCGGCATCGCTGAGCGGCAGCACTTCGGAGACCCACGGCCGGATCGTGTTGCTCGCCACGAGGCGGAAGGCCTCCTCCAGCTCGGAGAACGTGGTCGCGTAGGCGCCGAGGATCTCCAGCTCCTTGACGATGACGAGGCCGGGGTTCAGCTCGACCGAGGCCGTCTTGAGGTTGCCCACGACGACGAGCCGGCCGCCGGGGGCCAGCGCGCGGAGCGTCTCGGCGAAGGTCAGGCTGCCCACGATCTCGATCGCCACCTGGGCCCCGTCGCCGCCGGTGCGCCGCCGCACCTCCGGCGCGAAGCGCAGGTCGGGGGCGACGATCACCTCGTGCGCTCCCGCCGCGCGGAGGGCGGACGTCTTCTCTTCCGACGACGTCACCGCCAGCACCCGGGCTCCGTCGTGGCGGGCGAGCTGCACGGCCTGCAGCCCCACGCCCCCGGTGGCGCCGGTGATGAGGACGGTCTCGCCCGCGGTGACGCGCCCGCGGGTGCGCACGCAGTGGACCGCGGTGCCGGTCGTGCAGCAGGTGGTCGCCGCCACTTCCCAGGGCAGGCCGTGAGGCACGCGGCCGAGGCCGGCCACTGGCGCGGTCATGTACGCGGCGTAGCCGCCCGGGATCTCCTCGCCGAAGAAGCGCGCGTCGCGCTTGCAGAGGCTGCGCCGGCCGGCCTGGCAGTAGGAGCACTCGCCGCAGGAGAGTCGCTGCAGCGTGGCCGCCCGGTCGCCGACCGCCCAGCCGTCGACTCCCTCGCCCAGCGCGACGACCTCGCCGGCCGCCTCGTGGCCGAGGATGGCGGGGACCTTCGTGCGAGGCAGGTTGCCGCGGCGGTTGATCACGTCGTGGAAGCACACCCCGCAGGCCTCGACCCGCAGCAGGACCTCGCCCCGATCGGGCGTCGGGTCGGGCACGACCTCCGGCTTCAGGTTCTCCGGCTCCCCGAACGCCCGCAGCACCACCGCCTGCATCACGCCTCCCTAACGAATCTGCCCTAACGGATTAACGCAGAGGTCGCAGAGAACGGACAGAGGTCGCAGAGGAAGAAAATCAACGGAGCGCGCCATGTTATCCACCTCCTCTGCGTTCTCTCCGTTCCCCTCTGCGTCCTCTGCGTTAAAGGCAAACTAGCCGACCAGCCGTTCTCGCAGGCCGTCGGCGTCGATGGTGCGGATCGCGCCCACGTACTCCGCGGACGGCGCGGGCGTGACCGGCAGCGGCTCGGCGACGGTGTGCTCGAAGCCGGTGCGGTCCGAGATCGTCTCCTCGCTGGCCCACGGATGGCGGCCGACCAGGCGCGCCCCCTCCACCCCCAGCTCGAAGACGCCGAGGTCGGTGATGAGCCGGGTGCGGCGGCCGGGATCGGTGGTCGAGGCCACCTGGACGCGGTCCACGAGGTTGCGCCGCGACTGTCGACCCACCACCAGCACCGGCCGCTGCACCCACCGGCGCAGCGTGGCCGCGCCGGCCACCCCGGGGAACTTCACCTTCGGATGGTCGAGCGGGCCGGCCGCGGTGAGGTTGGTGTCGCCCCGGCCGTCCACCTCCGCCGCGCCGAAGAACATCAGGTCGACCCGCCCCCGGCGCGCGTGGTCGAAGAGGTCGGGGATCGTGACCTCGCCGGCCCGCCCGTCGAGGTAGGCGAGGTCCTCCGAGGAGAGGCGCAGCCGCGTGATCTCCGGGTCGAGCGACCCGACGCAGGCCAGGTAGCGCAGCTTGGGCGCGTGGGTGGCCCGGGCCACCGCGATGGCCAGGATCGCCAGCGGCGAGGCCACGCCGGTCGCGACGACGTCCCCGTCCTCGATCTCGCGGGCCATGGCCGCCACCACCGTCTCCGCCCGCGTGGGCATCGATTCCGCGAGCATTACGCCACCTCCTTCGCGGCCGCCCGGGCCAGCTCGGCCTGGCGGCGCGGCCCGCGCACGGTCGCCTCGAGGTACTCGGCTTCGCGGCCGCCTTCGGCCAGGTCCAGGTACCGCGCGAGGTGGGTCTCGTCGGCCGGATAGAGGCCGGTGCAGCCGCTGGGCCAGGCCCCCCACGGCTCCTCCACCACCAGGTCGACCATGAAGCCGGGAACCGTCGCGCGGGGCACGCGCGAGAGACGCTCCTCGGCGGTGGCGACGACGCGGCGCGCCGCGCCGGCGACCAGCACGTCGGTCGTCGGGTCCTCGATCCACAGGTTGCCGTCCTCGTCGGCGGCGCGGGCGTGGATCAGGGCGACGTCGGGATGGAAGGCCCGCTCCACGTGCACCGACTCGCCGGTGAAGGGATCGGTCACCTGTGGCAGCGGATCGCGCTCGGCGAGCGCGGAGCAGGTGAAGTCGGGCACGGGCAGGAACGGCACGCCCATGGCCGCGGCGCGGAAGCGCTGCACGAGCCGGTAGCCGTCGTGCTCGCCCCAGGCGATCGTGCCGCCCTCGACCGCGCGCTTGAGGCAAGGCATGGGCCGCACGCGGCCGTCGAGGGTTATGGCGGTGAAGAGGAAGTCGACCCGGGCCGCCGCGCCCGCCGCCACGAGCAGCTCGGAGGGGAGCGGGTTGGGCAAAGAGAGCACGTGCAGGCCCGTGCGTCCCGCCCGCACCAGCGCGAAGACGAGAGCCATCGGCGCGCGGCCGAGCATGAAGCCGCCGGGGGCGACCGACGCGCCGTCGGGGATCGAAGCCGCGGCCTCGTCGAGGCTCGTCCAGCGGGCGCGGCTCACGACGCCTTCCGCCGCGGCAGGATGGGCCGGAACTTGTAGCCGTAGACGAGGTAGCCCTGCGGCCCGTGCTCCTGGATCCGGCGGGTCACCATCTCCACCGGCAGGCCGATCACCACGTCCTCGGGATCGACGTCGGTGAGCTGGGCGGTCAGGAGCAGGCCTTCCTCGAGCTGCACGAGGGCGGCGATGTAGGGAGCGGCGAAGCCGCGCGGCGCCTGGCCCACCTCGGCGTGGGAGTAGACGGTGCCCCGGCCCGACAGGCGATAGGGCTCGAGGCGGCGCTCCCGGCAGATGCGGCACGAGGTGCGGGAGGGGAACTGCACGGCCTGGCAGGACGTGCAGCGCTGGCCCTGGAGACGGTAGTAAGCGGCCCTCAGCCGATGGTAGCGGGGGAGATCCATGCTTGCCTCACGCTTCGAGCACGTGGGTCACGGCCACCGAGCCGTGCCCGCCGACCGACTGGGCCAGGGCGCGCCGCGCACCCTTGACCTGGTTCGCCCCCGCCTTGCCGCGGAGCTGCAAGACGGCCTCCACGATCTGGTACGTGCCGCTCGCGCCCACCGGGTGGCCGCGGGCCTTGAGGCCGCCGAAGGTCGAGATGGGGATGCAGCCGCCCGGCGCCACGCAGCCCTCGGCGGCCAGCCGCAACGCCTCGCCGCGCTTGGCAAAGCCGCAGGCCTCGAGCGACAGGGCGGTGATCACGGTGAAGGCGTCGTGGGCCTCGAAGAGGTCCATGTCCTTCGGCCCGCGGCCCGCGGCCGCGAAGGCCTTCTGCGCCGAGACGGCCGCGGCACCCAGCCACAGCACGTCCTGCCGCGCGGCCAGCGCGATGGTGTCGGTGGCCACCGAGGCCGCCGCGATCCGCACCGGCTCGTGGTGCGGGCGCAGGGCCTCCTTGCTGCAGACGACGACCGCCGCCGCCCCGTCGCAGACCGGCGCCGCGTCGAGGATGCCGATGGGGGAGGCGACCATGGCCGATCCGGCGAACTGCTCGGCGCTGATCGGCTCGCGGAACATCGCCTTGTCGTTGGTGGCCGCGTTTCGGTGGGCCACGACGGCGAAGGGCGCGAAGGCTTCCCGCTCCGCGCCCGTCTCGTGCATGTAGCGGCGCATGAGGAGGGCGGAGAGCGCGACGAAGCTCATGCCGTGGCTGGCCTCGTAGTCCTGGTCGGCGGCGGTGGCCAGGCCGGCGCTGACGCCGTCCGGCGCGCCGTCGGTGATCTTCGCGACCCCGGCCGCCACCGCCGCCTCGCAGGCGCCGGAGGCGACCGCCAGGGCGGCCGCCCGCACCGCCGCTCCGCCCGAGGCGCAAGCCGCCTCCACCTTCCACGCCTCCGCGGGCAGCAGCCCCGCCGCGTCGGCGACGAGCGTCGCCACGTTCTCCTGGCCGTTGACGCAGCCGCCGAGCATGTTGCCGACGTAGAGCGCCTCGGCCGTCTCCATGCCCGCGTCGTCGAGGGCGTGCCTCACCGCGGAGGCGCCCAGCTCGCGCAGTCCCCGGTCCCAGTGCTCGCCCACCGGCGTCTGGCCCACGCCCACGATGAAGACGTCCCTCATGCCCGCCGCACCTTTCCCCGGAGCTGCAGGTAGCGCCCGTAGCCGTCGACCACCTGCCGCCGGTCCAGGTAGTCGGCGACCGCCGGCCCCTCTCTCCGCGTCTCAATGCGGTCGGTGACGCGGAAGGCGAAGGCGTCGCTGCCCGCGCCCGAGCCGTACGAGCAGAAGAACACGCGATCGCCGGGACGCGCGACGTCGAGGACCGCGGCCAGGCCCAGCAGCGACGAGCCGGCGTAGGCGTTGCCCATGCGGGGGGCCACCAGGCCGGTCCGGACCTGCTCCGGCGTGAACCCCAGCTCGGAGGCGGCCTTGTCCACGAACTTCGGCACCGGCTGGTGGAAGACGGCGTGGGCGAAGTCCCCCGGACCGGCCCCCGTCTCGGCGAGCAGGCGGCGGGAGGCGGCCAGCGTGTGGTGGAAGTACGAGGGCTCGCCCGTGAACCGTCCGCCGTGCTCGGGGTAGGCGGCTCCCTCGCGCCGGAAGAAGTCGGGGGTGTCGGTGACGTGCGAGACGGAGGCCTCCACCACCGCCAGCGCGTCCTCGCCGGCGGCGAAGAGATAGGCCGCGCCGCCGCACGCGGCCGTGTACTCGAGCGCATCGCCCGGCTTGCTCTGCGCGGTGTCCATGCCGATGGCCAGCGCCGCCTCCACCATGCCCGAGCCCACGAAGGCCACCGCGGCCTGCATGGCCTCGCTGCCCGCCTTGCACGCGAACTCCATGTCGGCGGCCACCACGTGGGGCGTCAGGCCGAGGGCCTCGGCCACGATCGTGGCCGACGGCTTCACCGCGTACGGCTTCGACTCGGTGCCGACCCACACCGCCCCGACGCGGCCGGGGTCGGCGGCGGCGCGGTCCAGGGCGGTGCGCGCGGCCTCGATGGCCATCGTGACCACGTCCTCGTCGGGGCCGGGCACCGACTTCTCGGCCACGGCGGGCGCCACCGCGCCGCGCGGGCGCCACGCGGCCGAGATGTCGGAGGTGCGCACGCGCAGGCGCGGGACGTAGGCCCCGTAGCCGGCGATGCCGACCGGACGGGCCGGCTTCATGCGCGCCTCCGCCGGCGGCCCGGCGGCGGCGACTTGACCGGGCGGCCGCTCGCCTCCCCCCGCGCTTCCAGGCCGCCGAAGAGCAGGTCCTGCATCTCGCGCGCCAGCGTCTGCTCGTCGATCGCGCCGTCGGGCCGGAACCACTTGTAGATCCACAGCACCATGCCCAGGAAGGCGAAGGCGGCCACGGTGGGGTTGACCGGGCGGATCTGCCCGTTGCGCATCGCCTCGGCGAACGAGTCCTCGAGGAAGCGCACGTAGCGCTTCTTGCGGGCGTTGATCTGCGCCCGGGCCTCGCCGGTGAGGGTCGCGTGCTCGTGCAGGATGATCGTGACTTCCTTGCTCCAGCCGTGGGTCACGAGCAGGATGTTCTTCTCCATGCAGGCCCGCAGGCGCTGGAGGGGGTCGGCGATGGGGAGCACCGGGGAGAGGACCTGCTCCTCGAACACGTCCATCCCGTAGTTCATGATCTCGAGCAGGAGGTGCTCCTTGCTGCGGATGTGGTGGTAGAGGCCGGCCTTGGTCAGCCCGCAGGCCTCGGCGATGTCCTGGATCGAGGCGCCCTCGTATCCCTTCTCGCAGATGACTCGGGCCGCCGTCTCGAGGATGGCGCGGTGGCGGCCCTTCTGGTCTTCCTCCGGCTTCTTCGCCTCGCGGCCGGGGCGGCGAGCGGAGATCTGTCCCTTGTCCAACGTGTCCCTCTTCCTGGTTCCTACGGGATTGCCTGACCTACCGAGCGGTCGGTAAGTATCACGCCGGAGCCGGACGTGTCAAGCATCCTCTTGACCCGGTCCGGACGGCGAGGTTGCATACGCCGATGCCCTGGATCCGCACGGTGCCGCCGGACGAGGCCACCGGCCTTCTCCGTCAGATCTACGACGCCGCGGTGCAGCGCGCGGGCCGGGTCTACAACGTCGTCCGCCTGCAGAGCCTGCGCCCGAAGGTCCTTCGCGCGTCGACGCAGCTCTACCTCGAGCTGATGCACGCTCCCGAGGGCGCGCTCACCCGCGCCCAGCGGGAGATGATCGCGGTCGTCGTGTCCGCCGCCAACGGCTGTCATTATTGAATGGACACCCACGGGGAGGATCTCGGGGCCGAGATCCAGGGCCAGCCGGGCGCGGATGAGCTGCTCGCTGCCCTGAAGGCCGACTACCGCCGCGCCGAGCTGTGCGCGGCCGACCGCGCGATGCTGGACTACGCGGTGAAGCTCACCCGCACGCCCTCCACGATGCGGCCGGACGACGTGCAGGCGCTGCGGTCGGCGGGCCTGGGCGACGCAGCGATCCACGACGTCGCGCAGATCACGGCTCTCTTCAACTACTACAACCGCGTCGCCGACGGCCTGGGCATCGACCCCGAGCCGTAGTGCGGGGCTCCCGGCTCTCCGACGCGCTCGGCGCCGTCCTCGCCCTCGTCGTCGCTCTCCTGGTCCTCGCCGTGCTCCGCTGGGGGCCCGTCTACGCCGAGCCGCCGCTGCCCGTACGGGCGCTGCCGCTGGCGGGACCGGCAGTGCTGCTGGCGGTGCTGGTCGCGCTGACGGCCGGCGAGCGGCCGTCGCGTCCGATCCGTCCTTTCGTCTTTGCCCTCTTCGCGTGCGCCGCGGCGCTGGCTCTCGTCGTCAGGCTGCGCCCCGCCGCCGGTCTGCCCGCCGAGGTCTCCGACGCATCGGCGGTCGTCGGCCGGCTGCAGCCCGGCCCGATCGAGGTGAACGGGCCGCTCTTGCGTGACCTGCCGCCAGTGCGGCGCTGGACGCTCCGGTGGGCGGGGCCGCTGCGCGTTCACGAGCCGGGCACGTACCGTCTCTGGGTGCCCCGCCGCGGGCGAGTGGACGTGAGCCTCGACGGCCGGCCGGCGCTGGCCGCCGAGGGCGATCCCCTCCGGGCCGGGAGCGACATCGGCCTCTCGGCGGGAGAGCATCGGCTCGACGTCGTCCTGCACCGGATCGGTCCCGGACCGCGCCTTCGCCTCGGCTGGTCGCACGGCGGGCGCGACGGGATGATCCCGCCCCGCCACCTGGGGCCCGCCGGCGGGAGGCTCGGCTGGCGTCTCGTCGACCTGCTCGCGCTCGCGATAGCGGCCCTGGCCGGAGTGATCGTCTTCGTGGCGCCGTGGGCGGGGCCGCGCACGCTGCCCGCGCCGTCGCGGGTGACGCCGCGCGAGGTCGGCCTCTCGCTGGCCGGCCACGCCGCCCTCGTGGCGCTCATGAGCTGGCCGCTCGTCCTCGACCTCGCCCACGCCGGCATGACCGACCGGCCCGACGGACGGCTCAACGCATGGATCCTGGCCTGGGACGTCCACGCGCTCCGCCACCAGCCCACCCGCCTGTTCCAGGCGCCGATCTTCCATCCGCTGCCTGACGCGCTCGCGTTCTCCGAGAACCTCATCGTGCCCGCCGCCCTGTCCGCGCCGTTCCAGCTCGCGGGCGGCCCGGTGCTGGGCTACAACGTGGTCCTCCTGCTCAGCATGATCGTTTCCGGCCTGGGCGCCCAGCTCCTCGTCCGGCGGGTGAGCGGCGACCGCTTCGCCGCCTTCGTGGGGGGAGCGATGTTCGCGGTGGGGGCGCACCGCTGGATTCGCCTCGCCCACCTGCACGCCCAGGTCACGATCTTCCTTCCGTTCGCGCTCCTCGCTCTGGATCGCTTCTGGGAGAAGCGGACGGCGCGCCGCGGGCTGCTCGTGGGCCTGCTGCTCGCGCTGCAGGCGCTGGCGTCCATCTACCTCGGGGCCGTCACCGCCCTCGCGCTGGCGGCCGCGGTCGGCGCCGCCCTCTTCGCCGGGCTGAAAGCGCGGGACCTGCTCCGCCTCGCCGCCGGCGCCGCTCTCGCCGCGCTGCTCCTCCTGCCCGTGGCCCGTCCCTACCTCCGCATGCGGTCGTTCTACGGCGTGGAGTGGTCGATGGCGGACGTGGCCACCTACGCCACCACCCTCGAGTCGTACGCGGCCGCCGGGACGCGGCTTTACGGCCCGATAGGGCAGCGGCACCTCGATCCGGAGCGCGTGCAGGACACGCTCTTTCCGGGGCTGACGGTCCTGGTGCTGGGCCTGGCGGGCATCGCCGTCGCGCCCCGGCGGTACCGCGCCGTCGCCGTCGTCGCCTCGACGCTCGCCATCCTCGTCTCGCTCGGTCCCGAAACCCCGGTCTACCGCTTCCTCCACGAGAACCTCGTCTTCGTGCGCGGCGTGCGCGCCCTGTCGCGCTTCTCGCTCCTGCCCGTGCTGTCCCTCGACGTGCTGGCCGGCATCGCGCTCTCGGGGCGGCGGCACGGGCTGGCCGTGGCCGCGCTCGTCCTGATGCTCGCCGAGTCCAGCAACGTCCCGATCCGCTACGCGAGGTACGCCGGCCCGCCGGACTCGGCCCGCTGGCTCGCGGGCCGCCCGGGCGCGGTGGCCGTGTTGCCCCTCGGCGAGGGCGACACCCAGGCCATGCTCGACGGCACCGTCCACTTCCGGCCTTTGGTCAACGGTGACTCGGGTTTCGTGCCGCGCCCCTACACGCGCGCGATGGAGCTGCTGCAGGAGCCGCTGACCGCGGACGCCCTCCGCCTCCTGCGCGCGGTGGGGGTGAGCGACGTGGTGACGCGCTCGGACGAGGCGCTGTCCGAGCAGGCGCGCTTCGGCGAGGAGAGGATCTACGCGGTGCCGCCGGGGGAGGCGGCCCACGCCGTCTCGCCCGGCCGGGGCGCCCTCGCCGGGGCGAGCGGGCTGGGCTTCGACCTCGGAGAGGCGCGGCAGATCGACGCCGTCGTCTTCGAGGTCGACGAGGCCGACTGGGTCGCGCGGCCACGACTGGGCCTGTCGCTCGACGGCCAGCACTGGACCGATGTCGAGGCCGTGGCCAGCCTCGCCGACGCCACGCTGTCGCTCATGAAGGACCCGCGCCACGGACGGGGCGAGATACGCTTCGCCACCCGGAACGCCCGCTATGTCCGGCTCGACCCCCGCCTTCCTGCCCGCCCGGGAACGCTGCAGTCCAGATGAGGGCCGCTCAGGGCTTCCTTTCCTTCTCGCGGGAGACGTAGGCGCGGATCTGCTCCTCCAGGACCGGCAGGGGAACCGGACCGTTGGCGAGCACCGCGTCGTGGAACGCCCGGACGTCGAACCGCTGGCCCAGCTCCTTCTCCGCCGTCCGCCGCAGCTCGCGGATCTTCAGCTCGCCCATCTTGTAGGCCAGGGCCTGTCCGGGCCAGGAGATGTAGCGGTCGGTCGCCGTGCGCACCTCGTGGAGCGAGAGCGCGGTGTTGGCGGCCAGGTAATCGATGGCCTTCTGGCGCGGCCAGCCGAGCGCGTGCAGACCGGTGTCGACGACCAGCCGGCAGGCCCGCCACATCTCGTAGGTGAGCCGGCCGAAGTTGCTGTAGGGGTCCTGGTAGAACCCCGCCTCCAGGCCGAGGTGCTCGGAGTAGAGTCCCCAGCCCTCGACGAAAGCCCCCAACCCGGCCGCGCGGCGGAAGGCCGGGACGTTCTCCAGCTCCTGCTGGAGCGCGATCTGGAGGTGGTGGCCGGGGACGGCCTCGTGGAGCGTGAGCGCCTCCAGCACGTAGAGGGGCCGGCTCTCGAGCGCATACGTGTTCACCCAGTAGGTGCCGGCGCGCGTGCCGCCGACGGGGGCCTCGACGTAGCGGCCGCCCGTGTACTTGGGCGCCAGGTGCGCCGGCACGGGCTCGATGCCGTACGGGAGGCGCGGCAAGTGGCCGAACAGCGAGGGCAGCTTCCCGTCCATGCGCTTGGCGATGAACGAGGCGTCCTTCAGCAGCTCCTCGGGCGTGCGCGCATAGAAGCGGGGGTCGGTGCGCAGGAACTGGAGGAAGGCCGTGAAGTCGCCCCCGAACCCGGCCTGGCGCATGACTTGCTGCATCTCGCCCCGGATCCGATCGACCTCGGCGAGCCCGATCCGATGCACTTCCTCGGGCGTGACGTCGAGGGTGGTGAAGTGGCGGACGCGGTGGGCGTAGTACTCGCGGCCGCGGGGCAGGTCGGCGGCCGCGGTCGTGGTGCGGGTCTTCGGGATGTACTCGCCCACCATGAAGTCGAGGAAGGTGCTATAGCCGGCCACCGCGCCGTCCATCACTGCGGCCCGGCCCTCGGCCGCCAGCCGCGCGCGGTCCGCCTCCGGCACGCCCGGCGGGAAGCTGCGGAAGGGGGCATAGAACACGCTCTTCTCGGGGTCGTCGACGACGTGGGTCCGGATCGTCACGTCGTAGCCCTCGAGCACCACCCGCGGCAGCGTGAAGCCGGTCCGGAGGCCCTCGCGCATGTTCGCGACCTGCTGGGCGACGTAGGCCGGAAACGCGCGCAGGCGCGCGAGGTAGTTCCGGTAGTCCCCCGGGCTCGAGAGGGTCATGGAGCGAGGCAGCTCGGCGAAGGCGGTATGGAAGCCGCTGTCGGCGTTGATCGGGAGCTGCCAGCTCCCGAACTCGTGGTCCGCCTGGTCGTCCTTCAGCTCGCGGGCGAGCATGTCGTAGCTGATGCGGTCGGGCACGTCGAGGCCGGCCCGGTCGATCGCCTGGAGCCGCTGGAGGGTGGTCCGCCGCCGGTCCGCCGCGCGCTGGAGTTCGGCCGGCGCCACCGAGGGCAGGCGGTCGTCGTATCGGTGGTCGCCGACGGACGTCGCCAGCAGCGGCTCTTCGCGGAGCCTCGCCTGCCATTCCTCGTCGACCAGCCGGTCGAACTCCGCCGGCGCCGACACGGCCGCTGCCAGAAGGATCAGATGAAACACCGCGGCCTCCTTGCCTCAGGAGCGGACCAGGCTGCGGGCCACGAACCACACGTTGGCCGGCCGCTCCGCCAACCGCCGCATGTACCAGGGGAACCAGTACGACCCGTAGCTGACGAGGACGCGCACCGTGTGGCCGGCCCGCGCCAGACGCTGCTGCTCGGCGCGCTGGATCCCGTAGAGCAGGTGGAACTCGCAGTCGCGAGCCGGCCGCCCGAGGGCCGAGGCATGCTCCACGATCGCGCGCAGGAGGCGGGTGTCGTGCGTCCCGAACACGGCCCGCCCGCCGGCCTTCCGCGCGTCGCCGGCCAGCAGGCGGCGGGCGAGCGCCAGGTAGCTCGCGTCGACGTCGCTCTTGCGGGGGAAGGCGACCTCGGCCGGCTCCCGGTAGGCGCCCTTCACGAGGCGGATGCCGGCGCCGGTGGGGAGGAGCCGCTCCACGTCCTGCGCGGTGCGGAACAGGTAGGCCTGCACGCAGACGCCCACGTTCGCATGCTCGGCGCGCACGCTCCGGGCCAGCTCGAGCGTGGCGTCGACGTAGCGCGATTGCTCCATGTCGATCCACACGAAGCTGCCGAGGGCCGCCGCACGTCCGGCGAGCGCGCGCAGGTGGGCGTGACAACGCTCGCGGTCGAAATCCAGGCCGAGCTGCGTCGGCTTGACGGAGATCTCGCCGTCGATGTTCCCCGCCCGGATGCGTTCCAGGGCGTCGACGTAGTGGGCGGCGACCTCGTCCGTCTCGACGGCGTCGGTGACGCTCTCGCCGAGCCGCGTCAGCACGAGACCGATGCCGTCCCGCCTCAGGGCGGTCGCGGTCCCCAGCGCGTCGTCGAGGGTCTCCCCGGGCATGAAGCGCGAGACCGCCCGGCGGACGAAGGCGCGGCGGGTCGCCTGCGCGCGCAGCCAGCGGCTCTCGGAGCCGGCCAGGAGCAACGAGCGCATCAAGCCCATCGGAAGAGGCCGCGATTCTAGTGCAACCCGGCCGGGCCCGCGGTAGACTCCTGGTTCCGCCCCATAGCGCGAGGCTCGATCCATGCTCCTCCAGGTTCGACCGCCGTTCCCGAAAGAGGCCGATCTCACGACCGTCTACGACGCCGTCGTCGTCGGCTCCGGCGCCGCAGGCGGCATGGCCGCCCACGTCCTCACCTCGCACGGCTTGAACGTCCTGCTGCTGGAAGCAGGCCGCAAGCTCGACATCGAGTCCGAGCTGAAGTCGATGGAGTGGCCCTACGACCACCCCCGCCGGGGCGAGATGCCCCGCGACTCGCACGCGATCACGCGGAACGAGTACACGATACGGCAGCCGCCCTACGCCCAGGGGACGGAGTACAAGCACGTCTACTCGTACGTCCAGGGCTGGAACGGCTCGGACTACAGCAAGAACATCGTGGTGGACGAGAAGGACCACCCCTACACGGGGACGAAGTACGCATGGGTGCGCGCGCGGCTGCTGGGCGGAAAGACCGCCATCTGGGGGCGGCTCGCGCTGCGGCTGTCGGATTACGACTTCAAGGCGAAGACGCACGACGGCTACGGCGAGGACTGGCCCATCTCGTACGCGGACATCGCGCCCTACTACGACAGGGTCGATCTCTACCTCGGCGTCGCCGGCCACAAGGAGAACCTGCCCTACCTGCCCGACAGCCTCTTCCAGCGCTCGACGCGGCTCAATCCCTCGGAGGTGCTGCTCCGGGAGAGCCTCAAGAAGATGAACCGGGTGCTCACGCCCTACCGCGCGGGCGTCACGACCGACGGGCTGAAGCACAACAAGTACCGCAGCAAGTGCTACGGGCGGGGGGCGTGCGGCCGGCGAGCGGGCGGCTGCGACATCCACGCCGCGTTCGACTCGCCGACCGGGCTCATCTATCCCGCCCTCGACACCGGGCACCTGACGCTGCGCACCAACTCCACCGCCCGCGAGGTGACGGTCGATCCCGCGACCGGCAAGGCGCGGGGGGTGGCCTTCGTCGACACCGAGACCGGCCGGCACTACGAAGCGAAGGCGAGGGCGGTGGTGGTGGCCGCCTCCACGCTGGAGTCCGCGCGGCTGCTGCTGCTGTC
>Ga0066709_100001169_pt1 | contig 16733 bp, 16 predicted proteins | sample GraSoiAngelo_158_FD_79665 | JGI IMG/M metagenome (GOLD analysis project Ga0066709, IMG submission 79665) | Grasslands soil microbial communities from the Angelo Coastal Reserve, California, USA - 14_1009_16_30cm | ecosystem: Environmental > Terrestrial > Soil > Grasslands | place: USA...
GGCGCGGGCGGCATCCTGCACCAGGGCACCGCCGCGGAACTGGCGACCGAGGAGAGCCTCAACACCCGGCACGGCGTCGAACGCGTCATCCGCGACGCCTTCGCCCGCGCCGGCCGGCGGGAGCGGCGCAAGGTCACCCTGGTGCACAAGACGAACGTGCTGACCCACGCGGGCGGCCTGTGGGCGCGCACCTTCGCCGAGGTCGCCGCGGACTTCCCGGACGTGGCCACCGAGTACCAGCACGTCGACGCGGCCGCGATGTTCCTGGTGACCCAGCCGTCGCGGTACGACGTGGTGGTCACCGACAACCTCTTCGGTGACATCCTCACCGACATCGCCGCCGCGGTCACCGGCGGCATCGGACTGGCGGCCAGCGGCTGCATCAACCCGGAGCGGCGGTACCCGTCGATGTTCGAACCGGTGCACGGCTCCGCGCCGGACATCGCCGGTCGGGGCATCGCCGACCCGGTCGCGGCCGTGCTGTCGGTCTCCCTGATGCTGGACCATCTCGGCCACCCCGAGCAGGCCCGGCGAGTATCCGAGGCGGTCGCGGCCGAGCTGGCCGGGCGCGCCCCCGGACAGCCGCTACGCACCGCCGACGTCGGTGACCGTCTCGCGGCACACGTGAGCTGATCGGGTACCTCCCCGCATCCGCTGCCGGCCCGGGGGTCGGCAGTTGGGTTGGTGAGCTCGCGCACCCGCTGAACGACCGTTCGGGGTAGATTCTTTTGCAGGCCCGCCTCGGAACCCCTTACGGAGAAACGCATGAGCGTCGACTTCGACATCCGCCCGAACCCGGCACCGGCTTCGGCTGCCGAACGCGCTGCGCTGCTGGCCAACCCCGGCTTCGGCCGGGTATTCACCGACCACATGGTCACCATCCGGTACGCCGACGGTAAGGGCTGGTACGACGCCCGGGTCGAGGCGCGCGCACCGATCCCGATGGACCCCGCCACCGCGGTCCTGCACTACGCGCAGGAGATCTTCGAGGGGCTCAAGGCGTACCACACCGCCGGCGGCGGCGTCACCATGTTCCGGCCCGAGGCCAACGCGGCCCGGTTCCGCACCTCGGCCGAGCGGATGGCGATGGCCCCGCTGCCCGACGAGCTGTTCCTCGCCTCGCTGCACGAGCTGATCAAGGTGGACCGCGACTGGATCCCGACCACCGACGACGGCAGCCTGTACCTGCGTCCGTTCATGTTCGCCAGCGAGGTGTTCCTCGGCGTCAAGCCGTCGTCGGAGTACCTGTACCTGGTCATCGCCTCCCCGGTCGGCTCGTACTTCAAGGGCGGCGTGCAGCCGGTCAGCGTCTGGGTGTCGCAGGACTACACCCGGGCGGCGCCGGGCGGCACCGGCGCGGCCAAGTGCGGCGGCAACTACGCGGCCAGCCTGCTGCCCCAGGCGCAGGCCGTCGAGAACGGCTGCGACCAGGCGCTGTTCCTCGACGCGGTGCAGCGCCGGTACGTCGACGAGCTGAGCGGCATGAACGTCTTCTATGTGTACGCCGACGGCAGCCTGGTGACCCCGCCGCTGACCGGCTCGATCCTGCCGGGCATCACCCGCGACTCGGTCATCACGCTGGCCCGGGAAAAGGGGCTGCGGGTGGTCGAGCGGCCGTACTCGTTCGCCGAGTGGCAGGCCGACGCCGCGAGCGGGGAGCTGCGCGAGGCGTTCGCCTGCGGTACCGCGGCGGTGATCACGCCGATCGGCACCGTGCGCTGGCCGGGCGGTGAGTTCACGGTCGGCGGCGGCGAGTCCGGCCCGGTGACGATGGACCTGCGCCAGCAGCTCGTGGACATCCAGCGCGGCCGCGCCGACGACCCGCACGGCTGGGTACACCGGGTCCTGTAGCCGCCGCCCCACCGCGCGCCGATCTTGGACTTGTGTCGGCGACAAAAGCCGCATGACTCCGCGAGTCGGGCGACACAAGTCCAAGATCGCGGAACGCGGGCGGTCAGTAGTGGAGCATGTGGGTGCGTAGCGCCTCGACGTGCAGCACGCTGACCCCGGCCGTCCGGGCGTACCCGTGGATCGAGCCGTACCGGGCGGCCAGCTCGGTGAGGAACAGCCCCATCGCCTCGGGCGGGCAGGCGAGGAAGTGCGGGGGCGGTGCGGGTACCCGTTCGCCGGTCACCTCCCGCCGGACCACCGCGGAGATCGGCCCCTGCGCGGCCTCGCTGGCGGCGTAGTCGGCCATGATGTCGGCCGGCGCGACGCCGAGCAGGGCGAGGGTCAGCGCGGCCAGTACCCCCGTGCGGTCCTTACCGGCGAAGCAGTGCATGACCAGCGGCGCCCGGTCGGCGTCGGAGATCAGGCGCAGCCCGGCGCCGAAGCCCTCGATGCCCTCCTCAGCCATGTCGAGGTACCGGTCGGCGAGGAACCGGTGCGGGCCGGCCGACTCGTCGTAGCGTTCCGGGCGCCACTCGCGGTGCTGCGGGTGCAGGTTGAAGTAGGCCAGGCCGGCGAGGTCGGGGATGCGGCCGTCGCGCTCGATCTCGGCCGGCCGGCGCAGGTCGAGCACGGTGCGGATGCCGAGCCCGGCCAGTTGCTCGCATTCGGCCTCGGTCAGCCGGTGCAGCGAGTCGGACCGGTACAGCCGGCCGGTGTGCACGATGCGGCCGTCGGCACCGGGCATACCGCCCAGGTCCCGGAAGTTGGCGACCGTCGAGAAGGTCGTCGTCCGCACGTCCACGCCGCCGACAGTACCGCTCTGACCGGCGGAACGGCATCAGACGCATCGATGGGAGTGGCGGTCTGCCACTCCCATCGACCGGTTGTCCGGTTTACCGCGGGAAGTCACCTTCCCGTTCCGGGCCGCTGCCCTCGGTGTCCGCCCGCAACGGCGGCGCGGCGGCCGGTGGCACCATCCCGCCGGGCGTCGGCGCGGCAGCCGGCGGCACCGTCCCGGCCGGGGTCGGCGGAGCGACCTCGCCCATCGGGTACGTGTCGCTGTAGTACCCGCCGATCTTGTCGCGGTACGCCTCGCCGCGGAAGCTCTCCGGATCGAACTCGGGCGAGTCCTTGATCTGCTGCTTCGTGCGGTCGACGTAGAGGCGCTTCTCCTGGTGGTCGATGTGGTGCACGGTACCGGCCGGCAGGAGCACCTTCTTGCCGAAGATCCACGGGCCGGTGTCGACGACCAGGTAGCTGTCGCCGACCGTCGTGCTGGCCTCGTCGATCTTGCCGATGTGCCCGTCGGTCGTCTCGACCCGGTACCCGATCACGTCACCGCCGTCGCCGAGGCCGGCGTTCTCGCGGTAGTTCCACGGGTCGAAGCGGGCGATGGTGTCCGGCGTCTGCATCTCCGGGCTCCGCGCCTGCGGTACCTCGGTGCGCATCGGGGGTACGTCGCCGGTCATCGGTGCGGTGCTGCCCTCGACCGGGTCCGGAGCGGCCGGCGGCATGTGGGCGAACCCACCGGGCGGGTCGATCCGTTCCGGGTCGGGGCTGGGCGACCCAAACATGTTCGGGGCGACCGGCCTGTCCATGGCTATCCCTCCTCGGGGTTGTATTCGCCGTGGTTACCAGTCCGGTACCCGTCCGGTACTCACGGGAAACCCTGCTCAGCATGTGGGAGCGACTTCCCGGCCCGGCTCGGTAAGTGGCAAGGTACTTAACGTGACCTTGATGTACCCGGTACTCATTATCACCTAGCGCGCGCAGCCCCCTTCCTGCGCGCGCAGACCTCCCGCATCCGTGGGGGGTCTTTTTGTTGGTCGAGAAAGGAACCTCCCATGGGCTACCAGGTGTTCGACACCACGCTGCGCGACGGGGCACAGCGCGAAGGGATCACGTACTCCGTCGTCGACAAGCTGGCGGTCGCGCGCCTGCTCGACGAGTTCGGCGTCGGCTTCATCGAGGGCGGCTGGCCGGGTGCCATGCCCAAGGACACCGAGTTCTTCGAACGCGCCCGGACCGAGCTCAACCTCAAACACGCGCTGCTGGTCGCGTTCGGCTCGACCCGCAAGGCCGGCGTACGGGCGGCCGCCGACCCGCAGGTACGGGCGCTGCTCGACGCGGAGACGTCGACGGTGTGCCTGGTCGCCAAATCGGACATCCGTCACGTCGAGCGGGCATTGCGGACCACCGGCGCGGAGAACCTGGACATGGTCCGCGACACCGTGGCGCACTTCCTCGCCGCGGGCCGGCGGGTGTTCCTGGACTGCGAGCACTTCTTCGACGGGTACCGCTTCGACCCGGACTACACGTCGAGCGTGGTGGCCGCCGCGCTGGAAGCCGGTGCGGAGCGGGTCGTCATGTGCGACACCAACGGCGGGATGCTGCCGTCGCGGATCACCGCGGGGGTCACGTCGCTGATGCGGCGCCTGGGCGTCACCGGCGACCAGCTCGGCATCCACTGTCAGAACGACACCTCGTGCGCGGTCGCCAACACGATCGCCGCGGTCGAGGCCGGGGTCACCCACTTCCAGTGCACCGCGAACGGGTACGGCGAGCGGCCGGGCAACGCCGACCTGTTCGCCACCGTCGCCAACCTGCAACTCAAGCTCGGGCTGCCGCTCCTACCGGAGGGCTGCCTGGAGCAGATGGTGCGCGTCTCGCACGCCATCGCGGAGATCGCCAACATCGCCCCCGACACCCACCAGGCCTACGTCGGGGCCGCGGCCTTCGCCCACAAGGCGGGGCTGCACGCGAGCGCGATCAAAGTGGATCCGCTGCTCTACAACCACGTGGAGCCATCGGTCGTCGGCAACGACATGCGGATCCTGGTGACCGAGATGGCCGGCCGGGCCAGCATCGAGCTCAAGTCCCGGGAGCTCGGCCTGGACCTGGCCGGCCATCCGGAGGCGGTCGCCACGGTCACCGACCGGGTCAAGGACCTGGAGGCCAAGGGCTGGTCGTTCGAGGCCGCCGACGCGTCGTTCGAGCTGCTGGTACGGGCCGAGCTGGGCACCGTGACCCGGCCGTTCACCCTCGACTCGTACCGCGTCCTCGTCGAGCACCGCGAGGACGGCACCGTGGTCTCCGAGGCGACGGTCAAGCTCTGGGTCGGCGATCAGCGGATGATCGCCACGGCGGAGGGCAACGGTCCGGTCAACGCGCTGGACGAGGCGCTGCGCGGCGCGCTGGTCCAGCACTATCCGGCGCTGAAGGAGTTCGAGCTGGCCGACTACAAGGTGCGCATCCTCGAAGGGTCGCACGGCACCGGCGCGATCACCCGGGTGCTGCTGGAGACCGCCGAGGCCGGCCGCGACTGGACGACCGTCGGGGTACACGAGAACGTGGTGGAGGCCAGCTGGCACGCGCTCGTCGACGCGCTCACCTACGGGCTCACCCGCCGCTAGGCAGGATCAGCTCGGCGCACACGGCGCGGTGGTCGCTGCCCGGTACCGGGTGGACGGTCACCGCGCCGACGCGTACCCGGCGGTCGGCCAGGACGTGGTCCAGGGTCAGCCGCGGTACCGGGCCGTAGGCGGTGTAGGGCCAGGTGGGCACCAGGCCGCGGCCGGCGACCGCGGCGGCGTCCCGGTAGCCGGTACCGACGAGCGCGCGCAGCGCCGCATGGTCCAGCGTGGCGTTGAAGTCGCCGAGCAGCACGCGTACCGGACCGTCCGGGCCCGCCGCCGGCAGCTGGGCCAGGCCGGCACGCCACGGCGCGACGGTACCCGGCCGGTACAGCGACAGCGGGTGCACGCACTCGACGTACACCGGCCCGGTACCGGGAATGTCGAGGGTGGCGAACACCGCCCGGTGGCCGCCGGGGTGGGTGCGGAACCCGGGCGGGCTCAACGGGTACCGGCTGAAAAGCGCGCAACCCCGGCCGTGCGGTGCCGGCTCGGTGGCCCGGTGGGCGAGCAGCTCGGCCAGGCCCGCGGCGCGCAGCTTGCGGTCGATCTCCGGGGTGTACTCCTGCAGCGCGACCACGTCGGCGCCGGTCTCCCGCACCAACTCGAACAGCGCGTCCGGATCGCAGGAGCCGTGCAGCAGGTTGGCGGTCAGCACCCGCAGCACCGGCCCGTCGCCGCGTTCCCGGCGCCCGATCGCCCGCGGCAGTACCGCCCCCGCGAGCGCGACCGACGCGACGCCGGCCACCGCGGCGGCGCCCCACCGCCCGGTCGCCAGCGCGAGCGCCAGCGGCAGTACCGCGGCCGGCGCGGCGTACGGCGTGAAGGACACCGCGCAGACCGGTACCCACCCGCGCTCCAGCCCGAGCAGCCGGACCGCGGCCCAGACCGCCCAGCTCGCGACCACGATCCAGACCACCACGATGAGAACGTAACCGTCCGGTGCCACGGCCGGCGCCACAATGGTCGGGTGACCGACCAACCCGATGACCACCAGATACATGTAGGGGTGCGGCTGGCCCGGCTCGAAGCGCTGCTCGGCGTCCACCACGACAGGTCCGGGGTGCACCTGCCCGCCTGGCTGCGCCCGACCAGGGGGGAGCACCGCGTCTCGGTGACCATCGTGCTGGGGGTGCTCGTCGTCCTTCAGCTGGGGGTCCGGCGTGACCTGCAGTTCCAGCCGCGGTACCTGCTGCCGGCGCTGGAGGTGCTGCTGTTCGCGGTCTTGGTGGTCGCCAACCCGACCCGGATCACCCGGGAGCACGCGCTGCTGCGTTTCTTCAGCCTGCTCCTGGTCGTGGCCGCCAGCTTCGCGACCGCGTGGTCGGCCGGGCGCCTGGTGTACCAGCTCGCCCGGGGACACGGCGGCGACAGCGCCTTTCCGTTGCTGGTCAACGGTGGTGCCATCTGGCTGACCAACGTCATCGTGTTCGCGCTGTGGTACTGGGAGTTCGACCGGGGCGGGCCGGCGGCGCGGGCCAGCGCCCGCAAGAAGCTGCCGGACTTCGTGTTCACTCAGATGACCGCCCCGGAGCTGGCCTCGCGCGACTGGGAACCGGCGTTCCTCGACTATCTGTACCTGTCGTTCACCAACGCGACCGCGTTCAGCCCGACCGACACGCTGCCGCTGAGCAGGTGGGCGAAGCTGACGATGATGTTCCAGTCGGGGATCTCGCTGGTGACCGTCGCGCTGGTGGTCGCGCGGGCGGTGAACATCTTCACCTGACGCCGGGCCGGCGCCGGTTCACCTGGCGCCGGGCCGCCGGCGGCCGAGCCAGACGCCGCCGACGACCAGCAGGAGCAGCACGACGGCCGCGGCCGCGCCGATGAGCCACGGGGTGAGGTCGGTCGTGTTCGCGGCCGGCGCGGCGGTGCCGGGCGTGTCGGTCGCCACGGGGCCGACCGTGGGCGTCGCGCTGTCCGGCGGTGGGCCGCCGCTGCTGGCCCCGGGGGAGGCGGCGGCCGCCGGTTGCAACACCAGTACCGGTGCCGGGTGCGGCGGCTCCGGCTGCCCGGCCTGCGGTACCTCGATCCACCGGTCGGCCCGGTTGTTGCTGTAGGTGACCACGGTCTTGAACGCCAGGCGCGTCACGCCGTCCGGCAGCTTCGCGATCTTCACGCGGTAGATGACGTCCTTGTGCACCGCCAGGGTGTTGCCGGCGACGACGTACCCGTCGGCGGTGCGGGTCAACGTCCAGCCGGCCGGGCCGGACACGTAGCTGACCGCCGCGGGCACGATCCCGGCCGGGAGGACCACCTGCACCATCCTGGCGCCCGCGGTGGTCGACTCCGACTCGGCGGTGAACTGCACGCTGACGTCGGTCGCGCCGGCCTGCGGCTTGTCCGCGGACACCTGGACGTGCGCCAGGGCGGGCGCGGCGGTGCCGAGGACGACCGCGGTCGAGGCCGTGGCCGTGGCCGCGGCCGCCAGGGCCGCGACGAGAAGACCTCTGGACAACGATGTCACGCGGGTAAGGGTAGCGAGTCGATGGCATCGATGAGGGTAGATCGCAGTCGGGTCGCCCGGTCGGCGAAGTCGCGCTGCGCCGCGGCGTACCGGGCGCGGCCGTCCGCGGTCTCCACCGGTACCGGTGCGTAGCCGAGGTCGGTCAGATCGTAGGGGCTGGCCCGCATGTCCAGCGTGCGGATCTCCCGGGCCAGCGCGAAGCAGTCGGCCACCAGGTCGGCGCCGACGAGCGGGGACAGCTTGTACGCCCACTTGTAGAGGTCCATGTTCGCGTGCAGGCAACCGGGCTGCTCCTGCGCCGGCTGGCGGGCCCGGGTGGGCCGCAGCGCGTTCAGCGGGCGGGCCGGGTCGGTGAAGAAGCGGTAGGCGTCGAAATGGGTACAGCGGATCCGGGTGCTGTCCACGACCTCGGCGGTGCGCTCGGGGCCCAGCCGCAGCGGGTACGCCTCGTGCCGGACCTGGCCGGGTGCCAGCCGGTACACCATCGCCCACTCGTGCATGCCGAAGCAGCCGAGGTGTGCGGGGCGGCTGGCGGTGGCGGCGAGCAGGTCGCGGATCCACGTCATCGCGTCACCGCGCCGTCGGACCACCGTCGCGGTGTCGAGCGTGACGCCCTCGGGCGTGGCCCGGTAGTCGGGACCGAACTCGTCGGGCGCGCCGGCTTCGAGCACCACGCCGGGGCCGGGATGCCAGCGGCGCAGCTGCGCCGGCCGGTACGAGTAGTAGGTGAACAGGAAGTCCTCGACCGGGTGCCGGCGGCCGGTCCGCCGCCGCGCCAGGTGCCCGGTCAGCCAGCCGTCGACGCGACGCTCGTGCGCCGCGCGGCGGGCCCGCCAGTCCGGTTCGGACAGGAACGTGCTCACGCCCCCGATTGTCCACCGGTACCGCGGGGTAGATTCGGGCGGTGCGGATCGCTCGCTTTGTACACGCCGGCGGCATGTCCTTCGGCACCGTGGAAGGGGAACCCGGCGCCGCCGTCGAGGCGCTGACGGTGGCCGAGATCGACGGGCACCCGTTCGGCGCGGTGCGGTTCACCGGACAACGCTGGGCCCTGCCCGACGTCCGGCTGCTCTCGCCGATCCTGCCCAGCAAGGTGGTCGGCGTCGGGCGCAACTACGTGGACCACGCGGCCGAGCACGGCGCCGAGGTACCGAAGGAACCGCTGCTGTTCCTCAAGCCGTCCACCGCCGTCATCGGGCACCATGACCTGATCCGGCTGCCGGTGCAGTCCGACCGGGTCGAGCACGAGGCGGAGCTGGCCGTGGTCATCGGCGCTCCCGGCGCCCGGCGGGTGGACCGGGACGGTGCCCGGGCCGCGATCTTCGGGTACACCTGTGGAAACGACGTGACAGCCCGCGACCTGCAGCGGCACGACGGCCAGTGGACCCGCGGCAAGGGTTTCGACTCGTTCTGCCCGCTCGGCCCGTGGATCGCCACCGACGTCGACGTCTCAGACGTCGAGGTGCGCTGCGAGGTCAACGAGGAGGTGCGCCAGCTCGGCCGGACCAAGGACATGGTGTTCGACGTGCCGACCCTGGTGTCGTACGTCTCGCACGTGATGACGCTGCTGCCCGGCGACGTGATCCTGACCGGTACCCCCGCCGGCGTGTCACCGCTCACCAGCGGCGATACGGTCACCGTGTCGGTCGAGGGGATCGGCGTGCTGGCCAACCGCGTCGCCGCGCTGGATTAGCCAACCGATTTGGATCGCCCCTGGCGGTCCGGTAGAGTCTCCTTCGGCGCCGCGAGGCGCCAAATGGGGTATGGGGTAATTGGCAGCCCGACGGATTCTGGTTCCGTTAGTCTAGGTTCGAGTCCTGGTACCCCAGCCCTAGCGGTCTTGGCCCCGTCGTCTAGCGGCCTAGGACGCCGCCCTCTCAAGGCGGTAGCGCCGGTTCGAATCCGGTCGGGGCTACGGACAAAGGCCCACGTCTCTGACGTGGGCCTTTTTGGCGTGCTTATGGCATGCAGATCGCCGCTATCCCTCGGCTTGGAACGGGCTCATCCGGTCGAGTACCTTCGCTGCCGCGTCGAGTACCGCGTGCACCTTCGGTAGGTCGCGCGCCGTCTCTTCCGGGGCGAACCTCGACCGGTCATCGACCGGGTACACCGCCTGGTTGCGGCCTCGCCGCATCCGGTCGAACGGGCGGAGAACCGTCCCGAGTCGAGGGTCGAGCTGCGCCGAGACGGCATCGAGCACGGCTGTTCGGGACCCGCGATCGGCGGTGTCCTGGTGCAGGTGCTGACCGCACCGTTCGCAGTCGCCGCGGATGCCTTGTCGTTCTTCGGTTCCGCGGTGCTGGTCGGCCGCATCCCGGTCAGCGAAGCCGCTCCGGCACCGGGCGGCCCGTCGGTTCCGGCGCTGCTGCGCGAGGGGCTCGCGCTGGTGTTCCGGCATCCGGTACAGCGGGCCGCGTTGGGGTGCACCACGACCGTCAACTTCTTCAGGTTCATCGCCAACGCGTTGCTGGTCCTGTTCGCCAGCCGCGAACTTCACCTGTCGGCGGGCGCGACCGGTATCGCGCTCGGCATCGGTTCCCTCGGCGCGGTGGCCGGTGCGGCGCTGGCGCCGCGCGTCTCCCGGCTGATCGGCCTCGGGCGTACCGAGATCCTCGGCACCGTGGTGTTTCCGGCGCCGCTGCCCGCCGTGGCGTTCGCGACCGGCCCGGCGTGGGCGAAGGTCGCCGTACTCGCCGGCGCGGAGCTGGTGTCCAGCACCGGCGTCGTCGCCGGGGTCGGCGGCACGCTCGCCGCGGTGTGGCTGCTCGCCTCGCCGGTGCGGCGGATCGTCACGTTGGACGAGGCCTGATCGGACGGGGCCTGAACACGGCGGTGCCCGGTGCGGCGCAGGCCGTACCGGGCACCGCTCGGTGCGTCAGGCGAAGAAGTGGATGGTGCCGTGCAGGGCCGGCGTGCCGCCCTCGCAGTGCTGCTCGAAGGTGGCGGCGAGCGCCTTCACCGCGCCGGTGGAGTCGGCCACCAGTGCGGTGATGGTGAACGAACCGGTGAGCGTGTTGCAGCCGCGACCGTCACCGAAGGCGTCCAACCCGGGGTGGCCGGGTTCGCGGAAGGCGGACCGTTGCGCGTCGGTGTAGGTGCCGACGTGCAACTGCTGCCCGACCGGCGGCGCCAGCTCGATCGTCCAGTTGTCGCGCAGTCCGGACACCGAGTAGGTGACGCCCGCGGTCGTGCCGCTGAGCCCGAAGACGGTCGTGGAGTTGGTGTAGGACTTGGAAATCCCGCCCCCGATGAAGTCACCCGGGTCGCTGGTGAACTTGTATGACAACGGGAACGCCCGGTAGCGCACCGCCCCGTTCAGGCGGGGTGCCGTGGCCGACTCGCAGCGCTGGGTGAAGTGCGCGTCCAGCACCGCGATCGACCCCGACGCGTCCGTCTCGATCTGGTCGATGGTGAACTGGCCGAAAACCTCGTTGCAGCCCCGGCCGTCGCCGAACACGTCCAGCCCCGGCGACCGGCCGGTGCGGAACGCCGCGCGCTCGGCGTCGCGGTATACCCCCGGGCGCAGGACGTCGCCGCGCGGGGCGGCGAGGTTGATGAACCAGAAATCGGCGCCCGACGTCACCGCGACGGTCAGATCCGCGGCCGTGCCGGTGGTGCTGATGGTGGCCGGCGGCGACTTGTAGGTCGCCTTCTGCCCGGCCCCGATGAAGTCGCCCGGCTCGCTGGTGAACGAGTAGGACGTGGTTGCCGTGGGCGCGGCCCAGGCGACCGCGGATGCGACGAGGACGGCCAGGCCGCCGACTACCGCCGCGATGCGTAGCCCGGCCCGAGCCAGGACGCGATTGTGTTCACTCACAAGACCTCCCCGTGTGATGAAGCGTGACGCCATCGACGTCACACGGAGAGGTTAGTACTCGGGTACGACACTTTGCCGACGCTTTCGCGGGGCGAACGGTGCCGCCTAGAGACCCGAAAGCCGTTGTCCCGCACGGACCACGGCCATCGCGTGCCGGTCGCCCGGACGGCGGCCCAGCCGCTCGATCGGGCCGGACACGCTGATCGCGGCGATCACCCGGCCGGTGCGGTCGCGGATCGGCGCGGACACGCTCGCCACGCCGGCCTCCCGTTCGGCGACGCTCTGCGCCCAACCCCGTCGCCGTACCTCGGCGAGCGTGCGTCCGGTGAACCTACACCGGGGCAGCAACGGCATCACCGCTTCCGGCGGCTCCCAGGCCAGCAGCACCTGTGCCGCCGAGCCGGCCGTCATCGGTAGGACGGCACCGACCGGTACCGTGTCGCGAAGCCCGCTCGCGCGCTCGGCGGCGGCGACGCAGATCCGTTCGTCGGCGCGCCGCAGGTACAGCTGGGCGCTTTCGCCGGTGGCGTCGCGCAGCGCGGACAGCATCGGTGCGGCGGCGCTCAACAGGACATCCGGCGCGGCGTTGGCCAACTCGCCCAGCCGCGGGCCGGGGCGCCAGCGGCCCTGTTGGTCGCGGACCAGTATGCGGTGGATCTCCAGCGCCTGGGCCAGCCGGTGGGCCGTGGCGCGCGGAAGCTTGGTCCGCTCCACCAGTTCGGCCAGGCTGGCACCGTCGACACAGGCGGCAAGAATGACGACCGCCTTGTCGAGGACGCCGACACCGCTCATACTGTGTCCCATAAAGCGAAACATACCTCCCAGAATTTAGGATGTCCAGATGGTGGGAGCAGCCCCACGGCGAACCCTGGCCGAGAAGGTCTGGGACGCGCACGTCGTACGGTCGGCCGACGGCGAGCCGGACCTGTTGTACATCGACCTGCATCTCGTTCACGAGGTGACCAGCCCGCAGGCGTTCGACGGCCTGCGCCTGGCCGGCCGCAGCGTGCGCCGTCCCGACCTGACGATCGCGACCGAAGACCACAACACCCCGACCGACAACCTGTTCACGATCGCCGACCCGGTGTCCCGCACGCAGATCGAGACGCTGCGCAAGAACTGCGCCGACTTCGGCATCAAGCTGCACTCGCTGGGCGATGCCGAGCAGGGGATCGTGCACGTGCTGGGACCGCAGGTCGGGTTGACCCAGCCGGGCCTGACCATCGTGTGCGGCGACTCGCACACCGCCACGCACGGCGCGTTCGGCGCGCTGGCGTTCGGGATCGGCACCAGCGAGGTGGAGCACGTCCTGGCGACCCAGACGCTGCCGCAGGCACGGCCGAAGACCATGGCGGTCAACGTGGTCGGCGCGCTCGCCCCGGGGGTGACCGCCAAGGACCTGATCCTCGCGCTCATCGCCCAGGTGGGTACCGGAGCCGGCCGCGGCCACATCGTGGAATACCGCGGCGAGGCCATCCGCAGGCTCTCCATGGAGGGCCGGATGACCATCTCCAACATGTCGATCGAATGGGGCGCCCGGGCCGGGATGATCGCGCCGGACGAGACCACGTTCGCCTACCTCAAGGGCCGGCCCTACGCGCCGAAGGGCGCCGAGTGGGACGCCGCCCTGGAGTACTGGCGCGGTCTGGTCACCGACGAGGGCGCGACCTTCGACACCGAGGTGACCCTCGACGCCGACCGGATCACGCCGTTCGTCACATGGGGCACCAACCCGGGACAGGGCGTACCGCTCGACGGCGCGGTACCCGACCCGGCCGGCTTCGGCACCGACGCCGAGCGCACCTCGGCGGCGAAGGCGTTGGAGTACATGGCGCTCGCGGCCGGTACCCCGATGCGCGACATCACCGTCGACGTGGTGTTCGTCGGCTCGTGCACCAACGGCCGGCTGGAGGATCTGCGCGCCGCCGCTGAAGTGCTGCGCGGGCACCAGGTCGCCGACGGGGTACGCATGCTCGTGGTACCGGGATCGGCCGCGGTACGGGCGGCGGCCGAGCGCGAGGGTCTGCACGAGGTCTTCACCGCCGCCGGTGCCGAATGGCGCTTTGCCGGCTGCTCGATGTGCCTGGGCATGAACCCGGACACGCTCAAGCCCGGCCAGCGCAGCGCCTCCACGTCCAACCGCAACTTCGAGGGCCGGCAGGGCAAGGGCGGGCGCACGCATCTGGTCTCGCCACCCGTCGCCGCGGCGACCGCCGTCCTGGGCCACCTCGCCGCACCGGCCGACCTGAAAGGCTGAGCGCACATGGAGAAGTTCACCGTCCACACCGGTACCGCCGTGCCGCTGCGCCGGTCCAACGTGGACACCGACCAGATCATCCCGGCGGTGTACCTCAAGCGGGTCACCCGGTCCGGCTTCGAGGACGGGCTGTTCCGCTCGTGGCGCGACGCCGATCCCGGGTTCGTGCTCAACGATCCCCGCTACACGGGTGCCTCGATTCTGGTGGCCGGCCCGGAGTTCGGCACCGGCTCCTCGCGGGAGCACGCGGTATGGGCGCTGCGCGACTGGGGGTTCAAGGCGGTGCTGTCGCCGCGGTTCGGGGACATCTTCCGCGGCAACGCGCTCAAGGAAGGGCTCCTGCCGGTCGAGCTCGACACCGCCACGATCGAGACGCTGTGGGCCGCGGTGCAGGCCGATCCGGGCCTTGCGGTAACGGTTGACCTGGACCGGCGGGAGGTACGCACAGCGGCCGGTACCTGGCCGTTCCCGCTCGACGACTTCAGCCGCTGGCGGTTGCTGGAAGGTCTGGACGACATCGGCCTGACCCTGCGCCACGACGACCTGATCACCGCCTACGAGAGCCGGCGCCCCGCCTTCAAGCCGGTCGTCGCCTGATCCGCAAACCCCGGAACTCCCCCGGATCCTCGTCCGACCGGGGGAGTTTCCGTTACGACACAAGGACTTTTTTCGCCGAGATGTTTGTGCTTTGCCGTCACAGGGCATACCGTGCGCGCAGAATGGCCGCGTCCGGCCAGACAACGCACCATTGTGTTCGGGAGGGTAGTTGTGAACAAGGCTGAGCTCATTGACGCGCTCGCGGCCCGTTTGGGAGACAAGAAGTCGGCGTCGTCGGCGCTCGACGCGGTACTCGCCGAGATCCAGACGGCGGTGACCAAGGGCGACCGGGTGGCGATCACCGGCTTCGGTGTCTTCGAGAAGCGTGTGCGGGCCGCACGCACCGCGAGAAATCCGCGCACCGGCGAGTCGGTGAAAGTGAAGAAGACCTCGGTACCGGCGTTCCGGCCGGGCCAGAGCTTCAAGGAGCAGGTCGCCAGCGGCAAGGTCGCCAAGGCGGCGGCGAAGAAGACGACCTCGGCGGCGAAGAAGACCACCGCGGCCAAGGCCACCAAGACGACGGCGGCCAAGGCCACCAAGACGACGGCCGCCAAGACCACGCGCGCGGCCAAGTCGACGGCCACCAAGGCGCCGGCCCGCAAGACCGCGGCCAAGACGACGCGTGCGGCGGCGACGCCGACGCGCCGCACCGCCACGGCGACGGCCACCGCCGCCAAGCCCGCCGCGCGGAAGGCGCCGGCCCGCAAGGCCGCCCGCTGAAGTAGATCGGCACACCATCCGGTGGCGCCCGCCAGCACGGCGGGCGCCATCGGCGTTTGCCGGCTGCGCGCCCCGCTGCGCGCGCCCTGCTGCGCGCGCCCTGCTGTGCTCAGGCTTCCAGGCGGTCGGCGCCCAGCACGGAGTCGCCGGCCCAGGCCAGCAACCAGCCGGTACCCTTCGGCGTCTCGAACTCCTCGGCACTGCCCGCCTGTGCCGGCCGCAACCGGCGCAGCAACGGCGGAATCACCTTGCCCTGGCTGCAGACCGCCGTCGAACCGCCCTCGGCCGCCAGTGTCCGCAGGGCGGCCTCGGCGCCGGCGAGCCCGTCGGGGGCGTCCTCGTCGAAGGCGCCGTCCACCTTCACCGGCAGGCCCAGCAGTTCCGCGAGCGAGGCCAGCGTCTCCCGGCACCGCAACGGGGTGGCCGAGACGAGCCGGTCCGGCGGTACCGCCGACAGCGCCCCGGTCAGCCGCGCCACCTGTTCGTGCCCGACGGTGTCCAGCGGCCGCAGCCGGTCGGGACCGTGCCAGGCGTGCTGGGTACCGGCGCGGGCGTGCCGGATCAGCCACACCTCGGCGGTGATCCGGGGAAGCTTCGCGAACGCGGCGACCACCCCCCGGTCGTGCTTGTAGCTCAGGGCACCGGGTGCGTCGGACAGGGGTACCCAGCGCACCTCCGCGATCTCGTCGTCGGGTTCCCGGCCGGCGTCGAAGCGCACCCGCATCGACCAGAAGTCCACGACCTTCTCGACATCGGGTTCGCCGGTGAGGTACCGGATCGTCGGCAGCCGTACCTGTGGCACGCACGTGAGGCCGGTCTCCTCGCGAACCTCGCGCGCCGCGGCGGCGATCGGCGGCTCGTGCCGCTCCAGCTTGCCCTTGGGCAACGTCCAGTCGCCGTACCGCGGCCGGTACACCAGACAGATCTCGACCCCCGACGGACCGGACCGCCACGGCACCCCGCCCGCGGCGCGAACCTCGCGCAACCTCACGGCAACCACCCCGTCAGCCGGTGGCGGTCGGTGCGTGCCCACACCGCCGGGAAGCCTGCGCGCGCCCGGCGTACCGCCTCCCTCTCGCGTTCGTAGAGCCGGCCCGCGGTGACCGCGAGCGCGTGGTCGTCCGGGTCGGCGTGCGCGATCGACAGCCACGTCTGCGCGGCGACGGCGGCGTCCTGGTGCTCGCCGATCTGGCCCTGCACATCGGCGATCGCCTTGGCCAGTTCGACCGCCGGCCCGTCGAGTACCGCGGCGACCGCCTCCGTCGCGTAGCGCGCCCGCTTGGCGCGGATGCGCACCTCGTGCCACTCCTCGTCCGGCGCCAGCGGGTCGAGGTGCCCGGCCCCGGAGATCCCGTCCGAGCCGAACGCCAGCTCCCGCCAGGGTTTCGCGACGAGCCGCGGCAGCAGTTCCCGGGCCGGTTGCGCGGCCCGGCCGGTCAGCAACCGGGGCGCCGCCGCGGCGGCGACGAGATGGTCGAGCAGCACGCGGTACCGTTCGCTGCGCAGCGCCACGTCCAGCGCGGTGAGCGCCTCCTCGTGCCGCGCCGCGAGATCGGCGTCCATCCGGGCCAC
>Ga0066709_100001170_pt1 | contig 16723 bp, 18 predicted proteins | sample GraSoiAngelo_158_FD_79665 | JGI IMG/M metagenome (GOLD analysis project Ga0066709, IMG submission 79665) | Grasslands soil microbial communities from the Angelo Coastal Reserve, California, USA - 14_1009_16_30cm | ecosystem: Environmental > Terrestrial > Soil > Grasslands | place: USA...
CAGGTAGTCGTCGGCGCCGACTTCGAGACCGATGATCTTGTCGACGTCCTCGTCCCTCGCGGTCAGCATCAGGATGGGCACGTCCGAGCTCTTGCGGATCCGGCGGCAGATCTCGATCCCGTCCATGTCCGGCAGGTTGAGGTCGAGGATGATCATCGACGGCATCCCCGCGGCGACCTGATTGAGCGCCGCGCTGCCGCTGCCGACCGCCTTCACCTGGTAGCCGGCGTTCTTCAGGTAGAGCGCGACGAACGAGGCAATCGACGCCTCGTCCTCGACGACGAGAATGGTGTGCGCCTGGGTCACGGGTGCGCGAAGGTACTGCCGAACAGTACCCGCGTGAGTATCGTCGGGATCGCCTGACACTGGTCGGGCGCGTCCTGGCAATCGGCCTCGAGATCGGTCGAGTAGATCCCCGTGTCGCTGTTGAAGAGCCCGGGGACACCCAGCAGCGTGGCGACGCCGTTCCCACGCGCCGAGACCGAGATGCCCTCACCCTTGACGGTGACACGGTAGTCCCCGCCGAGGATCCGGAAGCTGACGTTCGCCCCCTTGCTCACCACCCGGCGCCCGCGCGGGACGCCGTTGACGACGGGGCGCCAGGCATCGGTCGGGGTCAGATCGACCACCTCGACGCTTCCGTGCGCCACGCGTCCGAGCAGGCCACCGTTGCCACGGATTACGATCACACCACGACCCCCCTCGATCGAGAGCGCACCGGCCGGAGGCTTGGCAGCGGCGAGCACCGCCACCGGAACGGCGAACCCGAGCAACACGAGACCGAGGGCGAGACGCCTCACGATCCGAGTATGGGGTTCGATGGTGTGTCCGCGGTCAGGCAGCCGTAAGGAAACTGTTAGCGCGACCCGAGCACTAGCCGTCGTACCGGTAGAAACCGCGCCCGCTCTTGCGTCCGAGCAAGCCCGCGTTCCGCATCGCCACGAGGCGCGGCGGCGGCGCCATCCGCGGCTCGCGGAGCTTCGCGTAGAGCGCCTCCGAGGCATGCACGTGGACGTCGATGCCGACGAGGTCGGCGAGCTCGCACGGCCCCATCGGCCACCCGGCGCCGTTCTTCATCGCGGCGTCGAGGTCCTCGGGCGTCACCCGGGCCTCGTCGAGCACGCGGATGCAGTCGTTCAGCAACGGGATCAACACCCGGTTGACGACGAAGCCCGGTGTGTCGTGGCAGGGAACGGGCGTCTTCCCGAGCCGACGCCCCAGCTCGAGCGCTGTCGCAAACGCAGCGTCGCCCGTGAGCTGCGCCCGTACGATCTCGACCAGCGGCATCAGCGGCGCCGGGTTGAAGAAATGCATGCCCACCACGCGCTCCGGCGTCGTCGTGGCGGCGGCGATCTCCGTCACCGACAGCGCGGACGTGTTACTGGCGAGGACGGCGTCCTGCCTGCAGATCCGCTCCAGCTCCGCGAAGAGCGCCTGCTTGGGCTCCAGCTCCTCGACGATCGCCTCGATCACGACGTCGCAGCCGGCGAGCTCGCCCAGATCCGTCGTCAGCGAGAGGCGTTCGACGGCCGCGTCGCGCTCGGCCTGCTCGAGTCTGCCCTTCTCGACCTTACGGGTCAGGAAGTGGCCTATCCGCTCCTTCGCCCTGGCGCCCAGCTCGTCCGTGACCTCGCGTCCCACCGTCTCCAGGCCCGCCTCGACGCACAGCTGCGCGATGCCGGCGCCCATCGCCCCGATCCCGACGACACCCACCTTCCGCAGCTCCGTCACGGCCGCGGATCGTAGTCGTCGGCGCGTCTACGCGGCGCGGTCGAGCTGCGTCGCCCGCAGCTGGAGCAGCGCGACCACGTCGTCGCTCGCCACGAACGGGTCCCGGATCACATCGCCGGTGCGCGTGGAGACCGCGGCGATCAGCGACCCATCTGCCTCGGCGAGCAGCAGCGGCGAGGCAGGCACGGGTCGATCGCAGAGATCAGCGAGCCGGGAGACGCCGGAGACGTCGCCCCCACGGGCGAACCGGATCACGATGTGCTCCCGGCCGCTGACAACACGACGCAGTGCGACGGGCGCGTGGCCGAAGACGGTCACGCGAGGCGCCGACTGCGCTCGACGTCGTCGACACGGCTGTCGGTGCCCCAGAGGAGCGAGGCAGCGCCGACGAGGAGGAGAATGAGAAGAACCAATGCGATTGCCATGAGCACAGTGTGCGCTGTGCGGTACTATCAGGACAAGTCGAGGTTCTCATGGAGACCATCACTCAGTCTGATAGTTGGCTCGGCGTCGAACTGCGCCATCTGGCGGCCCTCGAGGCGGTCGCCCACGAGGGCTCGTTCGGGCGCGCCGCCGCCAAGCTGGGCTATACGCAGTCGGCGGTGAGCCAGCAGATCGCCACGCTCGAACGCTCGGTCGGGGAGCGTCTGCTCGAGCGGCCGGGCGGCCCGCGGGCGGTGTCGCTGACCGAGGCCGGCGAGCTGCTGCTCCGCCACGCCGAGGCGATCGTGGCGCGGCTGGACGCCGCTCGGGCGGACATGGCCTCGCTGCGCGCCGGCGAGACAGGGGTGCTCCGCGTCGGCACCTACCAGAGCGTCGGCGCACGCGTCCTCCCCGCCGTGATGCGCCGGTTCCAGAAGGAGCATCCGGGCATCACGCTCGAGCTCCGCGAGCCGACCACCGACCCCGAGCTCTACGCCTACATCGAGAGCGGCGATCTCGATCTCGCCTTCTGCAGCCCCCCGCTTCCCGACGGGCCGTTCGACTCGCTCGACCTGATGAGCGATCCGTACGTCCTCGTCGTTCCCTTCGATCACGAGCTCGCCTCGCGCAAATCGGCGTCGCTGGACGATCTCGGCGACTTTCCGCTCGTCGGCTCCTCGGCGTGCTCCAGCGGGCTCCAGCTCGAGCAGGGCCTGCGCGACGAAGGGTTCGAGCCGGCGTTCACGTTCAGGTCCGACGACAACGGCACCGTGCAGGGCCTGGTCGCGGCGGGGTACGGCGCCGCGCTCGTGCCCCTGCTGTCCGTCATGCCCGGCGATCCGCGGGTCAAGGTGCTGCGGATCGTCCCCAAGAGCCGGCGCCGCGGCATCGCCGTCGTCTGGCACGCCGACCGCCATCGCTCGCCGGCCGCGCGCGCGTTCGTGGAGATCGCGGACGAGGTCAGCGCAGACGTGGAGAGGGAGCTCGACGAGCCTTAGTGCGAAGCGTCGCTTCGCACTAGAGCCGGATGCTCTGCTGGAAGCGAAAGACGTTCGTGGGGTCGTACTTCCGCTTGACCGCGCGCAGCCGCAGGTAGTTGGCGCCGTAGTACGCGGTCTGCCAGCCGGCGAGCTCGGGATCGATGTAGTTGACGTAGGCCTGCCCCGACACGTGCGGCCGCAGCGCCGCCCGCAGCGACCGCAGCCAGGCCAGGCTCGCAGCGGCCGCCCCGGGTGAGCCCCACGAGGCCAGCTCCTGGAGCGAGCAGAGGGCGTTCCGATGGACGAACGCCGTCGCCGCCTTCGGCACACGGTTGATCGCGCCGCCGTACGAGTCGAAGAGCACCGCACCTCCTCCACCGGCCGCCTGTCGCTGCTCGATCGCCGTCGCCACGAGCTGGAAGCCGGCAGCCGACATCGGCGTCGTCAGGTAGTCGGACTTCCCCGCGAACGTGCCGCGAGCGAGATTCCCCTCGGGTGGGAGGTGACACTCCTCGACCGACCCGGCGCACCCCGCCCACTGGAGCGCGGCGTCCATGAACGTCCGCTCGACCGACCCGACCCGCGTGGGTGTGCCGACGAGGAGGGGCGTCAAGAGCGGTTGCAGCGCGGTCTTGCCGCCGAGGTACTGGCCCGACACGCGCACCCGCGGCCCTGCGGTTCCGGTGGACGCGTTCAGGACCGAGAACACGCCGTCGGGCGCCTGCGGCGCCCACTGCTGCCAGGCACCGAAGGCCTGTGCGCCCTGCGCCCAGGGCCACTCGACCACGAACGTCGTCACCGTGCCGACCTGGTGCAGCCTGAAGGTGAAGGAGGTGGCGATGCCGAAGTTGCCGCCTCCCCCGCCCCGCGACGCCCAGTAGAGGTCGGAGTGGTGGGACGAGTCGCAGTCGAGCACGCGTCCTTGCGCGTCGACGATGCGGACGCGGACGACGTTGTCGGACGTCGTGCCGAACGCGCGCGACGTGAAGCCGACCCCACCGCCGAGGGCGAGACCCGCCACACCGACCGTGGGGCACGAACCGGCGGGGATCGTCCGGCGCTTCTGCCACAGCCGGTCGTAGACGTCGATCAGCCGGGAGCCGGCGCCGATCGTCGCCCGCGTGCGCGCGGCATTCACGGTGATCGCGTCCAGTCGGGAGACGTCGATCACGAGCCCTTGCCCCGTGGAGTAGCCCCCGTAGCTGTGACCGCCGCTGCGCGCGGCGATGCGGATGCCGTGCCCGCGTGCCCAGTGGATCGCCTTGGCGACGTCGGTGGCGCTCTCGCAGTAGGCGACGGCGAGCGGCCGCACCGCGTCGAAGCGCGTCGAGTAGAGGCGGCGAGCGGCGTCGTAGCCCGTCTGGCCGCGCCCGATCACCGTCCCGGTGAGCTGCCTCGCGAGTGCGCGCACGCGCGGGTCGACGCCGGGGCTCGTCGAGAGCACCCGCCACCACGGCATCGTCCCGGCCGCCAGGGCAAGGCGGCCCGCGCGCTGCAGCAGCTGGGTTCGGTCGAGAGGCTCCGTGGCCGGGAGGCTCTCACACAATGTCGTTCGTCGATCGCGGCCTGGCGACACAATCGCTCATTGTGTGAGAGCCTCTCACCCCCAGACGACGTGGAGCGACTGCGGTTTGCGAAAGACGAGCCCGCTGACGATGCTCGGTCGCTGGGGGTCGAGCCTGAGCCCCGGCAGGCGCGCGAGCAGCCCACGGATCGCCGCATAGGTCTCGATGCGGGCGAGGTGCATCCCGAGGCAGACATGGGGGCCCTGTGCAAACGCGAGGTGGAGTTGGGCGTTCCGCCGGCGGACGTCGTACGCATCCGGGTCGGCGAACGTGGCGGGGTCGCGATTCGCGCCCGCGATCGAGACGCGCACGAGCTCACCGGCGCCGATCCGGACACCGCCGAGCACGGCGTCGCCGGTCGCGTAGCGGTCGACGACCGCGGCCGCCGGCTCGAGCCGCAGCGACTCCTCCACCGCCGTCGGCAGGAGCGCCGGATCGTCTTCGACGAGCGCGCGCTGCTCGGGGTGTGCGAGGAGGTGCAGAGCGGCATTCGCGATCATCCCTTCCGTCGTCTCGATTCCGCCGAAGAGCAGGACCGCGGCGTTCGAGACGACCTCGTCGCCGGAAAGGCCACCGGCTGCACCGGCCGCAGCGGCGACGAGCGAGGATGACTGGTCGCGGCCGAGCGAGCGCTCGACGGCCGCCCGCAGACGCGAGAACGCCTCCGCACCGGAGACCGCAGGACCGCGCCCGGCGGTGATGTCGGTCACCGCGGCGACGATCGCGTCGTACCAGGTGAGCACCTCACCGGCGTCGGTCTCGTCCAGACCGAGCGCATGCACCATCGACGTCACCGCCAGCGGGCCGGCGAGGCTCCTTCGCAGCTCGGCCCGGCCGGCGGGAGCGATCGCGCCCACGAGCCGTCCGACCTCTTCGTCGACGAAGGGCCCGAACCTGGCCCGGACGGCATCCAGCCGGAACGGGCGCGCGAACGGCACGCGATGCCGCTCGTGCTCCGCTCCGTCGGTGGAGAGCATGCTCCGCCCCACCACCTGCGCCGTCGAGAACCTGGGATCGTCCACCGTGTAGGTGGCCGAGTCGCGGACGACCTCGAGCGCGAGGTCGCGACGCGTGACGTACCAGCCCTCGAGCGCGGGGATCCACGACACGGGCTCCTGCGCGTGCAGGCGCGCGAGCAGCGGATGCGGATCGGCGTCCAGCTCGCCGATCGTCACGGACGAGCCGAGCGGGAACGCCTCGGCTCGATTCTGAGCGACGGTGCGGCCGGCCTGCATGTCCCGATGCTACGCACGGGGCGCGCACGTATCCTTGCGCGATGGCCACGACTGCTCTGGAGCGGGGGCTGCTGATCGGCGGCGAATGGGTCGAGACGGGCGACTGGGTCGACGTGCTCTCGCCGTACGACGGCTCGCCCGTCGGGCGCGTTGCCAGAGCCGGCGCAGCCGAGACGAGGCGCGCTGTCGACGCCGCCGAGCGGGCGATGGCGGAGCCGCTGCCCGCCCACAGGCGCGCCGAGATCCTCGTCCGCGTGGCGGGAGCGCTTGGACGCAGAGCCGACGAGGCTGCGCAGCTGATCTCCGCCGAGGCCGGCAAGCCGCTCAAGGCCGCCCGCGTCGAGGTCGCCCGCGCGATGTCCACCTACACGATGGCCGCCGTGCAGGCGAGGACGCTGACCGGGCAGATGGTGCCGATGGACGCCTCGCAGGCCGGTGAGGGCAAGCTCGCCTTCACCGTCCGGGTGCCGATCGGCGTCGTCGGCGCGATCTCACCCTTCAACTTCCCGCTCAACCTCGTTGCGCACAAGATCGCGCCTGCGCTCGCCGCCGGGTGCGCCGTCGTGCTCAAGCCCGCCTCGCAGACCCCGCTCTCCGCACTCCTGCTCGCCGAGCTCGAGACCGAAGCCGGCCTCCCACCCGGCTGGCTGAACGTCCTGGTCGGCCCCTCGGCGGAGATCGGAGACGTGCTCGTCGAGGACGAGCGTGTGAAGCTGATCACGTTCACGGGCTCCGGCGCGGTCGGCTGGAAGCTGCGGGAGCGCGCTCCTCGCAAGCGCGTCAACCTCGAGCTCGGCAACGCGACGCCCGTGATCGTCGAGCCGGACGCCGATCTCGACGAGGTCACGACCAAGCTCGCCGCCAACGCGTTCTCGTTCGCCGGCCAGAGCTGCATCTCCGTGCAGCGCATCTACGTCCAGTCCTCGGTCTACGACGAGTTCAAGCAGCGCTTCCTGCCCAAGGTCGAGGCGCTGAAGGTCGGCGACCCGGCCGACGAGGAGACGGACGTCGGCCCGTTGATCTCGGTTTCCGAGCGGGATCGGGTGGTCGCCTGGATCCAGGAGGCGCGCCAGGGCGGAGCGACCGTCCTCACGGGCGGGGAGCTCGACGGCGACCTGCTGCGGCCGACCGTGGTGGAGCGGCCCGCTCCCGAGGCGCATCTCGCGTGCGACGAGGCGTTCGGGCCGGTCTGCACGCTCCAGCCGTACGACACCATCGACGAGGCCCTCGGGCTCGCGAACGGCACGCGCTACGGTCTGCAGGCGGGGATCTTCACCCGCTCCCTGCAGACGGCGACGCGCGCGGCGGCAGCGCTCGAGTTCGGGGGCATCACGGTCAACGAGGCCCCGACGTACCGGGCCGACCAGATGCCGTACGGCGGCGTCAAGGACTCGGGCAACACACGCGAGGGACCGGCCTGGGCGGTGCGCGAGATGACCGAGGAGCGCCTCGTCGTCCTGCAGCTGTAGGTCTAGCTGGGTCTGGCCCTTCCGGCCAGACCCAGCTCTTGACTGTGCTCGGCTGGGGGCCGCCTGCCGCGCGAGTATCCTCACGCCGTGGGCCTCTTCTCCCGGCGACCACCCGCCCCCACCGCGACCGAGCTCCGACGCGAGCGGCGCGCGCTCCTGTTGCTCCGCGAGGAGCGGCTGCGCGATCTCGGCGGGCTGACGCTCGAGATGTACAGACGCGACCACTTCAGCCCCGAGCTGGTCGTCGAGCGCTGCTCGGAGCTCGTCGCCGTCGAGGCGCGCGTGAGCGAGATCGACGCCCTGCTCGCGCGCGCACGCGGTCTGCGCGGCCGGGGCGGCGCGATCTGCTCGTGCGGCGCGCCGATTCTCGTCGGCGCACGCTACTGCCCCAGTTGCGGCCGTGAGCTGATGGCGGAGGAGGAGCCCGCGGCGTGACCTGCCCGAGGTGCGCAGCGGCCGCGGCCGCGACCCAGGAGTACTGCCTCCAGTGCGGTCTTCGCCTTCCCGGCAGCGGCCGCTTCGGCTACGTGCCGCTCAAGGAGCGCCGGGTCGCGCTGCCGCTCGCGCTCACGTGCGCCGCCGCCGCGGGAGGCGCGGTCGCGGCGATCGCCGCCACACGCGACGACCGCACTCCTGCCCCGCCGATCACGGTACTCGGCGGCAGCCTCACCGTCTCGCGCGCGGCGTCGGGGCCGGTTCTCGCGAGCTGGCCTGCGAACACCGACGGCTGGACGATCGTGCTCCAGTCCGTGCCGAAGGGAGCCCGTGGCCGGGTGGCCGCCGCCGCCATCGCGAGGGCTGCGGAGCGCCGCCGCCTGCCCCAGGTGGGGATCATCGATTCGGGACGTTTCGCCAGCCTCCATCCCGGGTACTGGACCGTCTTCACCGGTGTCTACGAGACTCAGCCAGACGCGAACGGCGCGCTTCAGCAGGCGCGAACCGTCGTCAAGACTGCACACGTACAGCGCATCTCGCGTTGACGTGTTGCAATCTTGTTGCTTTCTGAGTCAACGATCGTGGCAAGTTTGTAACAGAATCGGATTCCGGGTATAGTGGGCGCTCGGAGGCCATGTCGCGGCCTCGACCCCTCGGCTCTGGCACCAACTCTTTTACGAGAGCGAGACACGCATGGATGAGCACGTAGCGCACCTTCAGTCGTGCATGTACCAGTACTCGCGAGCGATCTACCGCACGATCAAGGACCTGATCGACCCCTATGCGGACGAGCGGTCGCGGCTCGAATACCGGCGTGTGATCCTGGACGAGTGCGAGCAGACGATGGCCCGTCTCGCGGCCGATCCGCAGTACTTCGCGCGGCCCGACCGGACGCTCTTCCAGGACATCCGGCGCTACTTCCCGATCACCGCGCAGGCGCAGGTCGCCTGGGCCGTCCGCGAGGGCGTCTCCGCCGCAGTGACGTTCATCGAAGCCCAGATCGAGGCCGGTGCGTTCGACGGCGGGGTTGCCCGCTGCCGGGCGACGACGCGCAAGGGCAAGGCGTGCCAGCGCACGCCGCTCCCCGGGCGCGACTACTGCCCCTCGCACCAGCATCTCGAGCAGCGCGCGGTCGTCGCCGCCTGAGACGCGACTCCTCGCCGAGCTGGCGCGAGCCCGCCGCGCCGCGCTAACGACGGCTGTAGCGCAGCGCGAGCGGTAAGCTCGCCATGCGCCCCGAATGTCGCACGACACTGACAAGCTGATCCGGCAGCTCTCGCTCGTCGCCTTCCTGATGGCCGAGCGGCGGCCACTGACCGCCCGGGACGTGAAATCGAACGTCGAGGGCTACTCGGAGATGTCCGACGAGGCCTTCGCGCGCCGGTTCTACTCCGATCGCGCGGAGCTCACGGCCCTGGGCGTTCCGCTGGCCTCGCAGCGCGACGAGTTCACGGGGGAGGAGCTCTACACGCTCCGCTCGGAGCAGTACTTCCTCGACCGCCTCGATCTCGACGACGACGAGCTCGCGGCGTTGCAGACGGCCCTCTATCTCCTCGAGAACTCGTTCGCGTACGCGGAGCCGCTCCGGCTCGCGCTCCAGAACCTCGTGCTGGGGCGACCCGGGTTCCCGCAGGCGCCGACGGCGACAGCCGAACGTGTGCGGGTGACGGCGCCCGACTACTCGCCCGAGCTCGCAGGCCGGCTCTCGAAGCTGGAGAACGCCATCGCCAAGCAGCGCACGATCACGTTCAGCTACCGGTCGCCGCAGCGCGACCGTGAGAGCGAACGGACACTCAACCCGTTCGCCCTCCGTCTCGACGACGGCGTCTGGTACGTCGTCGGTCAGGACCTCGATCGCAAGGCCATCCGGACGTTCCGCGTCTCGCGGGTCCGCAGCGACATTCGCTTCGCCACCCGGCGCGAGCGCGACTTTCGCCTCCCCGCCGATTTCGACGTCGAGGCGCATCGCATCCCCAAGCCCTGGCAGATCGGAGCGATCGTCGGCCGTGCCCGGATCGCGGTGCAGGAGGACACAGCCTGGTGGGTCGAGCGCACGCTCTCGAGCGCCGGGACGCTGGACGACGGGGTCTTCGAGACCGACTACGCGAAGCTGGAGCCGCTCGCGGGCTGGATCCTGCGCCAGAACGGGCGTGCCGTGCCACTCGAGCCCGAGGAGCTGCGCGACGCCGTCGCGCAGGGTCTCCGGAAGCTCCGCGAGACGCACGAGGGCGCGCCACCCGCGCCCGGGCGCGAACGGCGAGCCGATGGACGGACGCACGCCTCCGAGCGGCCAGCCGGCCCGGTCGCACCGGAGCGGTTCGGGCTGCTGCAGGCGCTGCTCGCCCACCTGCTCGCCGCCTGTGGTGACGGCCGCGACGCCGACCTCAACGGAGCCGAGCTCGCGCACCGCTTCTCGATCCCCCCCGAGGAGCTCCAGGACCACCTCTCGTTGCTCAACCTCGTCAACTTCGGCGGCGGCTGCTACACCGTCTACGCCGAGTTCAACGAGGACACCGGCCGCGTCCGCGTCGACAAGGAGCTCTACGGCGACGTGTTCCGCCGGGCGCCCAAGCTGACGCCGCTCGAGGCGCGGGCGATCCGGCTCGCAATCGAGTACGTCGGCCCGACCATCGCGGCCGACTCGCACAAGACGCTGGCCCGGGTGCGGAAGAAGCTCGAGGAGACCTTCGGGCAGTTCGAGCTCGCGCAGACACCCGCCTCGCGCGTCGCCGACGACGAGGAGAAGCTCGTGCGGACGCTCAGCGACGCGGCCGAGAAGCGCAGGCTGGTCGAGATCGAGTACCTGAAGGAAGGTGAGGAGACGCCGAGCGTCCGCGTCGTCGAGCCCTACTCGTTCGAGCGCGAGCTACCCGTGTGGCGCGTTCACACGTGGGACCGGTCGGCGGACGGACCGCGGACGTACCGGCTCGATCGCATGCGCTCGGCGCAGATGACCGACGAGACCTTCGAGCCGCGCGAGGCCTTCGACCCGAACTACCTGCGCGAGCCACGACTGGCGCGGGTGTGGCATTCGCCCGTGGTGGCGCGCTGGAAGGTCGAGCGCGGCGCCCGCCCGCTGACCGACAAGGGCGCCCTCGCCGAGCTTCCGTTCAAGACCGAGGAATGGCTGCTCTCCGAGGTGCTCTCCGACGCGGGCGAGACGGTCGTCCTCGAGCCGGTCGCGCTCCGGCGCGTGGTCGCTGCGCGGGCGAAGGAGCTCGCCTCCGAGCTCGGGCTCAGCCGGATCCGGCGGAAGCGAGCGGCAGGGAAAGCCTGAACACGGCTCCCGTCCCGCGGGACGCCTCGAGCTCCAACCGGCCGCCGTGGGCCTCGACGATCGCCCGCGCCAGCCAGAGCCCGTACCCGCTCGAGCCGGCGGTGCTCACGCCCTTGGCGAACGGGTCGATCGCCGGATCGACACCGGGACCGTCGTCGCGCACATAGAGCACCGCGCAGTCCCCGACGGGCCCTCCCTCGACCGTCGCCTCGGCTCCGTGGCGGAGAGCGTTGGCGACGAGGTTCGAGACCGCCTGGCGCAGCCGGGTCGGATCGCCAACGACGGTCGCAGGCTGTACCGAGACGGAGACGCCCGGCGGCACCGCGGCGCGCAAGACCTCGTCGAGATCGACCGGGACCGGACGCATCGAGAGCAGGTCTGGGTCGAGCAGCAGCCGTTCGACGTCACGACCCGCAGCAAGGGCGAGAGCGACGAGACGGCGGAAGGTGGCGTCGTCGAGCCGCGAGGTGCCGGCCCTCTCGGCCAGCGCCGCGAGCGCCGCGATCGGGCTCCGCAGCTCGTGCGCGAGTACGGAGATCCGGTCGCCGGTCATCCGGCACGGTCGCCGATCCGGCCGATGGCCCAGGCGGCCGTCTCCGCCAGGATCGGATCGCTCCCGCTCGCGTACGGCTCGGCTGCGACCGCCTCCTCGGAGCTGCCGACGTTGCCGAGCGCGACGAGCGCGTTGCGGCGCAGCCAGCGGGCGTCGTTCTTCGGCACGTACAGCCGGTCGAGCTCGTCCACCAGCTCGGCGCCGTCCCGCTCCAGCCAGTCGACGAGCGAGACGACGGGCACTGCGTCGTACCGGGGCGTGAGACCACGGCGGCGCTTCTCGACCCCGCGGTTCCAGGGACACACGTCCTGGCAGATGTCACACCCGTACACGCTCGCGCTCAGGTGGTGCCGGAAGCCGTCTGGGATCGGATGTGGCGCCTGCGTCCAGTAGGCGAGGCAGAGACTGGCGTCGAGCACGCCCGGCTCGACGATCGCGTCGGTCGGGCACGCGTCGATGCACAGCCGGCACGAGCCGCAGTCCTGCTCGAGCGGCCGGGCCGGCTCGACGTCGACGTCCGTGACCAGCGTTCCCAGTACGACCCAGGAGCCGTGACGCTCCGTGATCAGCATCGTGTTCTTGCCGATGAAGCCGACCCCCGCACGCACCGCGCCGGCGCGGTCGACGTGGTGGTTCGCGTCGACGAGAACGCGATACGACCCGCCGAGCCTGCGACCCAGCCGGTCGAGCTTCTCGCGCAGCTCGGCGTAGTGGTCGCGCCAGGCGTAGCGTGGCAGCCGGCCCTCGCCCGGTTGGAGATCGGGGCCCGGCATGTAGTAGCAGAGGGCGGCAGAGATCACCGTCCTCGCATTCGGCAGCAGGTTCTCGGGATGGCAGGAGACGTCGGGTCGGGCCATCGTGAAGCGCATGTCGGCGAAGAGCCCCCGCTCGCGCCGCTCCCGGATGTGGCGCTCCGTCTCGTCGTACGGCGCTGCGCGTGCGGCGCCGATCACGTCGATCTCCAACTCCTCGCCAATGCGGGCGAGCTCGTCCGCCGTCATGAGAGGATCATGACGGTGAAAGCCGTGCGCATCCACGAGGACGGCGGACCCGAGGTCCTGCGCTACGAGGACGTCTCCGACCCGACACCCGCTGCCGGCGAGCTGCTGATCGAGCTCCGGGCGGCGTCGCTCAACCACCTCGACGTGTGGGTGCGAAAAGGGTTGCCGTCGGTGCCGAAGCCTCACATCCTGGGCGCCGACGGTGCAGGCGTCGTGTCTGCGGTCGGCGAGGGTGTGAAGAGCTTCGAGGTCGGTGACCGGGTCGTGATCAACCCGGGGGTCGAGCACGGTGCGACGATCGCGGTTCTCGGGGAGCACAGCGACGGCACGCACTGCGAGTACATGGCCGTCGCAGCCGAGCAGGTCTTTGCGCTCGACGACACCCTCTCCTTCGAAGAGGCCGCGGCGTTCCCGCTCGTCTACGAGACGGCGTACCGCATGCTCGTGACACGCGGCCGCCTGGTCGAGGGCGAATGGGTGCTGATCTGGGGGATCGGCGGCGGCGTCGGGACAGCGGCGTTCGAGATCGCGCGGGCGCTCGGCGCCCGGACGATCGTGACCTCCGGCTCGGAGTGGAAGCTCGAGCAGGCACGGTCCTGGGGCGCCGATGTGGCCGTCAACCACACCGACGGCGACGTGGTAGCCGCGGTGAAGGAAGCGACGGACGGCGGCGCCCACCTCGTGGTGGAGACGGTCGGCGAAGCGACGTGGGCTCGGTCGCTCGCTGCGGTTCGGGCCGCAGGCCGCGTCGTCGTCTGCGGCGCCACGTCGGGCCCCAACCCGCCCGCGCAGCTCCACCGTTTCTGGTGGAAGCAGCTCGACGTGATGGGCTCGACGATGGGCACGCGTGCCGACTTCGTCGGCGCCTACGACCTCGTCCGCTCCGGTCGAGCCCGCGTGCACGTCGACACGGTGCTGCCGCTTTCCGACATCCGGTCCGCCCACGAGCGCCTCGAGGCCGCTGAGCAGCTCGGCAAGATCGTGCTCGCGATCCCCGGCTGACCGTCGGAAAGCCCGGTGAGCGAGTCCGTGTTGGCGAGCACCGCGAGCTGGGCGATCAGGTCGGCACGTTCGATGGCGGCACCCGCCTCGGCCGCGAGGTAGGTGACGACGTTGGCTGTGCGATCGTCGAGCTCCGAGCGTGCCTCCGTCCAGCCGAGGCCCAGCACGCCGACCGGCTTGTCGTTGCGGACGATCGGTTCGAACACGATCGACTCGACACCCGTCTCGTCGAGGATCTGGAAGCCGCCGCGGCCGTCGGGCTCGATCAGGGTCGCGACCGACGCACCGGAGGTGCGAACCGCCGTCTCGCAGACGAGTCCGCGTGGATCTGCCGTGGACGACACCTGCCGCGCCAGCTCGGCAATCGTCTGCAACGTCGCCTGCGTCTCCGCCAACTCGCGCGCGTGCTCCTCGGTCACGCGCGCGTGCTCACGCACGACTTGATGTCGGCAACGAGCGCATAGAGGGATCGGTTAGCCGAAGCCGAGGATGAACTTGGCGTCGTCGGACATGCGATCCGGCGTCCACGGTGGGTCGAACGTGAGCTCGACCTCGACCTCCCCCACGCCGTCCACGGAGCGCACCGCGTCGACGATGCCCTCCTGGATCATCGGTCCCGCGGGGCAGCCCATCGACGTCAGCGAGTGCACGACCTTCACCTTCTCGCCGTCGATCTCCGCGTCGTAGAAGAGCCCGAGCTCGACGATGTCCATCCCGAGCTCGGGATCCTCGACCGTGTGCAGCGCGTTGACGACGTCCTCGTACGCGATCACAGGTCGAGTCTAGCGAGCGTCAGACCGACCGAGCGAAGTGCTCGGCGCCCGCCAGGACGATGTCGAGCACCTCGCCGACGGCGTCGTCGAGCGCCTGGTTCTCGATCACCGGCACGTCGAAGCGCCGCGCACGCTCGAGGATCGCGTCCTGGATCAACCGGATCTCCGGCATCCCCTCGAGGTACTTGTCCAGCGCGCGCTGGCCGTCGGTGGACGAGTCCCGGACCCAGAAATGCCCCCGATGGGTCTCCTCGTCGCTCACGGTGACGACGACGTGGACGACGAGGGCGTCGGCGAGCTGCGCGCGGATCATCCCGGGGACGAGGTGCACGCCCTCCAGCACCATCGACCATCCCTCGGCGAGCGCACGCTCGATGGCGGCCTCGACGCCGACGAGCACGTTCCTCGTCTGATCGAGGAAGCCGAGGAGCGCGGCGTCGCCTGATTCCTCTTCCTCGGCCTTGGTCAACGCCAGCGCCGCCTCGAAGCTCGAGTAGTGGACGGACGGCATCAGCTCACGGGAGAAGAGCGCGCGCATCGTCTGCCGGATGAAGTCGGTCGAGGTGACGCGCGTGATGCCGAGGCGGTGCGCGACCTCGGTGGCAAGGGTCGACTTGCCCGTCCCGGTGCCGCCGCCGACGAGCAGCACGATCGGAAGATCGAGCTCGTTGAGTGCGTGGAGGCGGCGGAGCCGGCCCATCGTCGTCGCGGCCTGCCGGGGCCCGAGCAGGTCCTCGGCCAGCTCGGCGAACTGGTCGAGGTCGAGCCGGTCATCCTCGACGAGCTCCGTCTCGGCTCTGCGTGTGAGCTCGTACGCACGAGTCAGCGAGAGCCCGGTGGCAGCGAGCGCGCGGGCCATCAGCCCCTTCGACCAGGGCGGCCCGTCTCCGCCTCCGAGCGGGAGCTCCGGCAGGTAGCGGCGATCTCTCACACGGCCTCCGGGACTGCCGCGGCGACCGCAATGTCGACGAGGCGTCGGAGCTCCGCTGCCAGGTCCGGCTCACCGGGAAGCGCAACGACGTCGTTGGCGACGAGCACGAGCTCCTTCCCGCGCGCGAATGCCTCCTCGGCGACGACGTCGATTGCGGCCGCCTTCAACTCGACCAGGTACACGTCTGGTCGTACCCGGGAAAGCTCCTCGCGCAACGTCGGTCTGTCTGCGAGCGCCCCCGAGACCGCAACGACCTCGGCGCCGTGTGCCTCACCGAGGTGGGCGGCGATGACGGCGTGTGCAGCAGGCGGCGCCGCTCCGAAGAATGCGACCCGCTTGCCGGCGACCGTCGACAAGGGCCGTGGCCGCAGGACGGTCGCGACGACCGGGACATCGTCGCGGACGATTGCAGCAGCCGCCGCCCGCAGTCGCTCACGCGGCGCCTCGTCGTCCGACGACGTGAGGACGACGAGGTCGGCCAGCCGGTGGCGGTACGCGTTCAGGTACCCGGTCGCGACGGCTGGATCCTGGTGGGCTCCCACGACCAGCACCCGCGCCCCGGCGGCGATCGGCGGGAGCGCCGCGCCGCTGCTGTCGAAGACGACGAGATCCGGATCGAGGCTCGCCGCGAGGGCCGCTCCCGCTATGACGTTCGAGACCCCGACTGCGCCCGCCAAGCCCCCGCCCGCACGGCGACAGCCGATCGTCGGCACGCCCGCGGTGGCGGCCACCTCGAGATGGTCGGACGCGGCGTGGCGGCCCGAGCGCGCGAGAGCGAGCAGGTCTTCGACGGACGGCGGGACGTCGATCAGCTCGGGCTCCGCGGGTCCTCCCCGCCCCATGGCGACGACCACGACCCGGCGGTCGCGCGCGAGAGCCTGGGCAAGATGACCCGTGACTGCGGTCTTGCCGACCCGCTTGCCGGTTCCGATGACTGCGATCGACGGCAGCTCGAACGGCGCGAAGACGGGCGGGTCGAACCTGAAATCGGCGCCCTCGTAGGGGACGCCGAGAGCGAGGGCGCGGCTGGCGAGGGCCATCCGCGCGGGCGGCCCCAGCACCGGCTCGTCCGACAGGTCGACGACGACGTCCGGCGCGTACTCGGCGACCGCAGCCTCGAGGGACGCCGCCAGCGGTACGCCGTAGTCGGGGTGGCCGTGGAGCTTCTCGGTACCGCCGGCCAGGACGGCCGCCACGACGTCGTAGCCGAGCTCGATGAGCGCGTCGCGCACGACCGGCGGGTAGTGCTCCCCGTCCACGATGACGACGGCGCGGTTCACCCCCGGGTCGTCACCTCCCGCTCGATCATGGCCGTGTACTTCTCGTACTCGAGCGTGTCGGTCGAGAA
>Ga0066709_100001171_pt1 | contig 16720 bp, 17 predicted proteins | sample GraSoiAngelo_158_FD_79665 | JGI IMG/M metagenome (GOLD analysis project Ga0066709, IMG submission 79665) | Grasslands soil microbial communities from the Angelo Coastal Reserve, California, USA - 14_1009_16_30cm | ecosystem: Environmental > Terrestrial > Soil > Grasslands | place: USA...
GACACGCCGGGCAGAGGACCGCTGCTCGCCGATGCGCGCGGACCCAATACCACCGTGGAAGAGGTCGACTTCGAGAGCCACGAAGGCGCCGTGCTGCAGGCGGGACAGACCACGGTGATCTGGGTCGATGACGACGGTCCGGCGGTGCTTCGATGAAGGCAGTGATCGCCGCGCTCGCCGTGCTCGCGGCCGAGAGCGGATCGGATGCGGGCACGGCAAAGGACGCCTCGCGGGTGCGCATCACGGTCCGCGCCATCGCCGCGACTGGCGGCGCGGAGTGGACCGACCCCAAGCTGGCGCCGATCGCACCGAACCTGGCGGAATTCGCCAAGGATTTCCGCTGGCGAAACTTCCGGCTGCTGAGCGAGGATACCTTCGATCTGGCCTACCAGAGCGCCGCCCAGATGGAGCTGCCGGGCTCGCGCAGCGTGCAGGTCACGCCCCGGCAGCTCTCGCCCGACGGACGCATCAAGGTCCACCTCGAGCTGCTCGGCGAGCACCCCTCGCACGCGCGCAAGCTGCACACCGACTACAGCATCCAGCGCGGTGGCACCATCTTCGTCGGCGGGCTCCGGCTCGACCCGGCGAAGCCCGATGCCGGCACGCTGCTCGTCGCCATCACCCAGGGAGCCGAGTAGAGGCTTGGGGGGCATGGCTTTCCGGCTGACGTCGAGTCGCGCGCGTGACATAAGGGCGCCGCTCACGAAAGGGAACCTCCATGAACCGCCTCGCACTCGCCGCCTTGATCGCCGTTCCTCTCGCCGCGCGCGCGCAGGCGCCGAAGAGCGACGACGAGAAGACGCTCTACGCCATCGGCTACATCACTGGCGGACGCGTACAGTTCCTCAAGCTCAAGCCGGGCGAGCTGAAGACGGTCGAGCAAGGGTTCCACGACGCCGCTGCCGGCGCGAAGCCCAAGGTGGAGCCGGAGGAGCGGCAAGAGGCGATCAACAAGCTGGTGCAAGGGCGCTCCAGCGCCGCGGCCGACAAGGAGAAGAACGCCTCGAAGGACTTCCTCGCCAAGGCGGCGCAGGAGAAGGGCGCGGAGAAGACCCCCTCAGGCCTGGTGATCCGGATCACCCGTCCCGGCAATGGTCCCAGCCCGAAGGCGACCGACAAGGTCAAGGTGAACTACGAAGGGCGCCTGATCAACGGAACGGTGTTCGACTCGTCCTACAAGCGCGGCCAGCCCGCCGAGTTCCCGCTCAACGGCGTGATCAAGTGCTGGACCGAGGGCGTGCAGCGGATGCACGTCGGCGAGGAGGCGGAGCTCGTCTGCCCCTCCGACATCGCTTACGGCGACCACGGGCACCCCCCTACCATCCCCGGCGGGGCCACGCTCGTCTTCAAGGTCGAGCTGCTCGGCATCAACGGGCAATAACCCGATACTTCCTCGCTATTTTGCTCGGGGTGTGCGCAAGTCCTCCCCGGTCGCGCTTGCTTCACTCCGCGCGGCCTGGGGAGTTGTCATGAAAACTATCGGTATGACGGCGCTCGCGGCGCTCGCCGCGGTGGCGCTCGTCTCATTCGCGTCGCACGGGGAGAGCAACGAGAAGACGGGTTCGCTCACGCAACGATTGCAGGGGAGTTGGACGATGGTGTCCAACGTCCTCGATCAGGACGGAAAGAAGTCGGAGCCTTTCGGCCCGTCTGCGAAGGGCGGCGTGATCTTCACCAGCAATGGCCGCGTCATGCTCATCATCACGCGTGCCGACGTCCCCAAGTTCGCCTCGAAGAACCGCACGACGGGCACTCCGGAGGAGAACAAGGCGGCAGTGGCGGGCAGCATCGGTTACTTCGGCACCTACACGGCGAACGACGCGGACAAGACGCTCGTCATGCGCGTCGAAGGGAGCACCTTCCCGAACTGGGCCGGAACCGAGCAGAAGCGGACCATCGAACTGTCGGGAGACGAGCTCAAGTTCATCAATCAGAATCCGTCCATGGGCCCAGGCACCGTCACGGTAACGTGGAAGCGCGTCAATGAGGCCCGGAAGACGGCATCGACGGCCGACACGCGCCAATAGGACGGAAGGCGGGGTAGCCGCTTCACGCAAGACGTGCTCGGATCCCCACGGCCGCGTCGCCTGATGGGCGCGGCCAGGGGGAAGCACATGCAGACGAACATTCGAACGACGTTGCCGGCGCTCGCCGCACTGGCGCTGGTTGCTTTCGCTGCCGGCGGGGCGGGCAATCAGAAGACCGGCAAGCTCAAGCAGCAACTGATCGGCGCATGGACCATGGTGTCCGACACCGTCGACCAGGAAGGTACCAAGGTCGCGCCCTTCGGGCCAAGCCCCAAGGGCAACATGATCCTGACGAGCGATGGCCACTTCTCCATCGTGCTCACGCGGCCGGACGTGCCGAAGTTCGCCTCCAATAGCCGCACGAACGGGACCGCGGAGGAGAACAAGGCGGCGATGCAAGGCGGCATCGGCTACTTCGGGACGTACACGGTGAGCGACGCGGACAAGACGGTGAACCTCCACGTCGAGGCGAGCACGTTCCCCAACTGGAGCGGCACCGATCAGAAACGCATCGTGGCGCTCTCCGGTGACGAGATGACGGTCACGAACCCCACGCCGTCGATCGGTCCGGGGACCGCGACGCTGGTGTGGAAGCGGGCGAAAGAGGCGCGGCAGACGGCGCAGCGCTGACCTCTGCGACAGGGCGGCGCCACACACGCGCAGGGAGTGTCGGAGGGCCGTGCTACCGATGCACGCGCTCTACGGCGATGCTTGACTTGCAGATCCGGTGCTGTACAAGAATTCAGTGATCGCGCCTCGCGCGCAAAGGAGGGAACGAGTGGCGAACGCGGAGAAAGAGAAGGCCATCGAGCTGGCGGTGAGCGCCATCGAAAAGCAGTTCGGGAAAGGTTCCGTCATGCGGCTGGGCGTGGACGAGCCGCTGGTGCAGGACATCCCGGCCATCTCCACCGGCTCGGTCTCGCTCGACCTCGCGCTCGGGGTCGGCGGCGTTCCCCGCGGGCGCATCGTCGAGATCTACGGGCCGGAATCGTCCGGCAAGACCACTCTCACCCTCCACGTCGTGGCGGAGGCGCAGAAGAACGGAGGGGTGGCCGCCTTCATCGACGCCGAGCATGCGCTGGACGTCGGCTACGCGCGCAAGCTGGGCGTGCGCACCGAGGACCTGCTCATCTCCCAGCCCGATACCGGCGAGCAGGCGCTGGAGATCTGCGAGATGCTGGTGCGCTCGGGCGCCGTGGACGTCATCGTGATCGACTCGGTCGCCGCGCTGGTGCCGCGCGCGGAGCTCGAGGGAGAGATGGGCGACCAGCACATGGGCCTGCAGGCCCGGCTCATGTCGCAGGCCTTGCGCAAGCTCACCGCCACCATCTCCAAGTCGAACACCACGGTGGTGTTCATCAACCAGATCCGCATGAAGATCGGGGTGATGTTCGGCAATCCGGAGACGACCACCGGCGGCAACGCCCTGAAGTTCTACGCCTCGCAACGCCTCGACATCCGCCGCGTCGGCGCCATCAAGGACGGCGAGACGGTCATCGGCAACCGCACGCGCGTCAAGGTGGTGAAGAACAAGGTGGCGCCGCCATTCCGCGAGGTCGAGTTCGACATCCTCTATGGCCAGGGCATCTCCCGCGAAGGCGATCTGCTCGATCTGGCGGTGGAGAACAACATCGTCGAGAAGAGCGGCGCCTGGTTCAGCTACGGCGGCGAGCGCATCGGGCAAGGACGCGAGAACGCGCGCGACTTCCTCAAGGCGCACCCCGACACGCTGCGCGAGGTGGAGGTGAAGCTGTACGAGAAGTTCGGCATCGTGAAATCGGCGCCGCCTCCTCCGCCGGTCGAGCTGGACGAGAAGCGCGCGCGGGTGAAGGCGGTCAAGTAAGGCGCAGCCGCCGGCCGTCCGCGGCCGACCCGACCGCGGACGTCCGGGATGCGCCGTGGTGCGCGGCCCGGCCCCGGGGCTCTGCTACAATCGTCGGAGATACCGAGGGGTGCCACATCGAGTCGCTTCTTCACCAGGGCCGGCAGGCGGAGCTGCCGGTGGGCAGCACGGACTGGCTGCTCGCCGTCGTCGGCGCCGTAGCAGTACGCGTCACGAAAGGTCCGCCCCACCGCCTCGGCCTCCACGAGCGCCGCGATCGGCTGGAAGTCATGCTGCGCGCCTCGGGGCTCGCCTACGGGACCGGGGCAGTCGATCCCGCCGTGGAGCTTCCGCCCGACGCGGTGCCCGGCGCACGCGCGTTCGCCCACTTCGTCGCCGGGCTGGTCCGGCTCTGCGCCAAGGCAGCCGCGCTCTCGGCCGCCCCGTACTTCGTCGAAGGGCCGGAGCTGGCTCCCGACGTGGCGATCGACGCGCGACGCAACCAGCTCCTCGCCGTGCTGGGCGCGGTGGCCGGACGGACCAAGGAGTCCGCGCGGCTGTTCGCCGCCCCGCTCGCAGCGAGGGTGGCGGCCGTGCAGCGGCTCGCCGCGAAGGTCGCCACGCGCCTGTCGCGCCGGTACCTCGCGCTCGGCGGGCCGTTCGCGGGGATCCCGCTGCACAACGGCCTCTGCGCGATCGAGGTGCGCACCTGCGCGAGCGTGGCGCTGGCGGCTTTCGCGCACGGACGGATCTCGCCCGCCGCGACGCGGATCGCCGATCGCGCCGCGCTCGTGTGGCGCTGCGTGCTGGTCGAGCTGCTCTCCGGCCTCGCGGCCGGGCAGGAGAACGGCAGGGAAGTGGCGCGCAGCATGGATCAAGTCCTGCGCGCGCAGAAGCTGCCGGCGCCCGAGTACCGCCTGCTCCAGCGCGCCCGCCGCGATCCCCGCCCGATCGAGCGCCTGGCCCCGGCGATGCAGGCGCCCGCGCTGCGCCGGTTCGCGATGGAGCAGGTGCTGCTCGCGGCACTGGTGGACCGCAAATTCGACGCGGGCGAGATCGCCTTCGTCGAGCGCCTGGCGGTCGCGCTCGGAGTGGAGGCCGAGGAGTTGGCAGCGCTGGAAGTCCAGGTGGACAACTTCTACCGGCAGAACCGCGACGCGCTCACCGCGCTCCGGCTGGCCGAGACTCCCGAAGGACTGGCCGACGCGCTCACCAGCCGCCTGCAGGCCGCGGTGGCCGACAACCTCGACCGCATCCTCCAGGAAATCCGCGAGACGGGCGAGCTGGCGCAGCTCCTTGCCCGCGCCAGCGGGGGGGCGACGCTGACGGCCCCGGAGAAGAAGAAGGTCCGCGCGCAGCTCATCGACGTCGCCAAGACCATTCCCGCGCTGGCGATCTTCGCGGCCCCGGGCGGAATGCTGCTCCTGCCGCTCCTGGTGAAACTGCTCCCTTTCAACCTGCTCCCGTCGAGCTTCGCGGACCCGCCCCGCCGCGCGGGCGAGCTGCCCCCCGCCCTGCCGGAGCCCACCCGGAAGGCAGGCTCGTAGATCGACGTAGCGAGCACGATCTCCGACAAAATCGTCGCGCCCCCCTACCGCGCCGCCCGCACGAATGCTTAGCGTGCGCTCATGAGCTACCGCATCCTCGTCGAGCCGACGGCTGCGCAGCGGCTGCGCACGTTTTCTTCGCACGTCGTGCAGCGGCTGGGCCGGCTCCTGGCGGAGCTCGCCGATCTGGCCAGCATCGCGCCGCCGCCCAGTCTGATGTTCGCGCGGAACCCGGGGCCCGAGGCGAATCTCCTCCGCGTCGAGGTGGAAGACGTGACGGTCTGGTACCGCGTCGACAAGCGCGAGGAGACGCTCACGGTCGTCGAGGTCGCCTCGGGCGCCGACGATCAGCCGGACGCGCAGGCAGGCTGAAACACGAAGGCCCGGCCTGGCGGACCAGACCGGGCCTCGGGGCTTTCGAAGCGAACGTTACGACAGCTTGCGCACGTTCTGGGCCTGCAGGCCCTTCGGACCCTTCACCACCTCGAACTCCACCTTCTGGCCTTCGGCCAGCGAGCGGAATCCCTCCGCTTTGATGGCGGTGTGATGGCAGAAGACGTCTTCCCCTCCGCCGTCCTGAGTGATGAAGCCATAGCCCTTCGTGTCGTTGAACCACTTCACGGTACCAGTCGCCATTCGAAACAATCCTTCTTGTTCGGCTGCGGTCTGCAGGCCGGCCCCGAGCTTTCCCGCTACGGTGCGCGCGTCCGTTTACCGGGACGCGACAGGCAGGTCAAGGGAACATCCGGTCAGCCGCACGTCGGCGGATCGGCAGCGCCCGACCAGGCCGTCATGGGCCGGCGCCGGGCATCTCGCCGATCGGACGTATGAGCACTTCGCGCGGCTTCGCCCCGTCCGCCGGTCCGACGAGGCCGTCCCGCTCCATCCGCTCGATCATGCGGGCGGCGCGATTGTAGCCCACCCGCAGCTTGCGCTGCAGCAACGAGATGGAGATGAAGCGCATGTCCGAGACCGCCGCGATCGCTTGATCGTACAGCTCGTCCGGACCCTGGTCGTCCTCGGGAACGCCGTCGCCGTCCTCGGCGCGCGGCTTGAGGATGTTCGGGTCGTAGACGGGCGCGCCCTGCGCCTTCCAGTGCTCGACGACGGCATGGATCTCCTTCTCGTCCACGAAGGGTCCGTGCACGCGCGTCAGCGTCGAGGTCCCCGGCGGCAGGATGAGCATGTCGCCCATCCCGAGGAGATTCTCGGCGCCGGGAGCGTTGATGATGGTCGCCGAGTCGTGCCGCGAGGCCACCTGGAAGGAGATGCGCGCGGGGAAGTTCGCCTTGATCACTCCGGTGACCACGTCGGTCGAGGGGCGCTGCGTGGCGACCATCAGGTGGATGCCGGCGGCGCGCGCCATCTGCGCCAGCCGCGCGATGTACGTCTCCACCTCGCGAGAGGCGACCATCATCAGATCCGCCAGCTCATCGATGATGATGACGAGGTACGGCAGCTTGCGCAGCGGCTCGTGCGTCGCCACGTGCGCATCGGGCGCGACGCCTTCCGGGACGTCCGGCGCCTCGCCCACGGCGATCCTGCGCTCGTTCTCGCGCATCAACTGGACGGCGGGATTGTCGCTCTCCTGACGTGCCACTTCCCCGGCAGCCGCGGCCTGCTGCAGCTGCGGGATGGAGAGCTGCGGATCGGTGAGATCCACGACGCGCTTCTCCTTGGCCGGCTTGTGCGCGCGCCGCGCGGAGTCGCCTTCCTTCTCCACCTTCTTGTTGAAGGAGGCGATGTTGCGGACGCCGCACTCCGCCAGCAGCTGGTATCGGCGCTCCATCTCCTCCACTCCCCAGCGCAGCGCCATCGCAGCCTTCTTCGCGTCGGTAACCACGGGCAGGAGCAGGTGTGGAATGCCCTCGTAGATGGAGAGCTCGAGCATCTTGGGATCGACCATGAGGAAGCGCACCTCCTCGGGCGAGGCGCGCAGCAGCATGGAGACGATGATCGCGTTCACCGCGACCGACTTTCCCGAGCCGGTGGTCCCCGCGATGAGCAGGTGCGGCATCTTCGCCAGGTCGGCGATGTAGGGCATTCCCTCGATGTCCTTGCCCAGGCACATCGCGAGCTTGCTGTGCGATTTCTGGAAGGCGTCCTGCTCGGCGAGCTCGCGCAGGACCACCATCTGCCGCTCCTTGTTCGGTACCTCGATGCCGACCACGCCCCGGCCAGGGATCGGCGCGACGATGCGCACCCGGAGCGCCTCCATCGCCATCGCCAGATCGTCGGAGAGCGAGGCGATGCGCGATACCTTCACGCCCGCGGCGGGCAGGAACTCGAACATGGTGACCACCGGCCCCGGGCGGATCTGCGTCACCTGTCCCTGGATCCCGAACGAGGCGAGCTTCTGCCGCAGCTTCTCGGCCGTCGCGGTGAGGCCTTCGCGATCGATCGGCGCCGCGGCGGTCGCCTCGCCCGTGAGGATGCCGATCGGCGGCGACGTGAAGCTCTTCCGGCCGCCGTGCAACGTGAATCCCGCGCCGGCGCTCTCCTGGTCTTCCTTCCGGTCCTCCTTGCGCGCGCCGGCGCGCGGAGGCGGCTTCGGCTCGACGATGGTTGGCGCCATCGGCAACGGTTCGGCGGGGCCCGTCGGCGCCGCGGCCGGCGGCGTCGAAGCGCCGGCCTGCTTCTTCGGGCGTCCAGGGTCCGAGCCGGGAGGGACAGGCAGGCGCGGGTCCTGCGGCGCCTCCTCGTCCATCCCCAGGCGGAGCGCGGCCTGCTTGTTGCGCGGCTCGAGCGTGATGCGGACATCGGGATCGGGCTCGAAAGGCTCGAGGTCGTCGTCCTCTTCGCCCTCGGCTTCTCGGACGCGCGAGAGCGCCTCCGTCGCGCCTTTGACCGCGCGCGCGCCGCCAGCGAACCCCAGCCGCCCGGCGGCGAACGCCGCGCGCAGCGCCCAAAGATCGGTGGCGACCACCAGCGCCGCGGCGCCGATCGCGCCGATGAGCACCGCCGCGCCCCAGGTGGACAGCGCCGCGCGGGCGCCGCCGGCGATCAGTCCGCCCAGGAGGCCGCCGGGAGCGTGGCCCTGGACCCGGGCGCGCACGCCGAGGTGCACGAGGGCGATGAGGGAAAGAGAGAACAGCAGCCAGGAGGCGCTGCTGGAGAAGGAGAGGCGCGGCCGTCCGACGATCAGCGCCGCCGCCAGGAAAAGGAGGAAGAGGGCAGCCGCGTACGCGCCGACGCCGGCTAGATCGAGGAGCGCGCCCGCGATCGTATACCCGACCGGGCCGGCCCAGTTGGCTCCCGGCGCCCGCGGCCCATAACTCCACAAGCCGAGCAGTGCCACCACCGCGGCGCCGGCCAGCAGGATGCCCGCCACAGGCCGCTTCCAAGCCGTCTCTTTCGGCCGCCCAGCCGCCCTTCTCGCGCGCGCCACGCTGCCTCCCTCCCCCTACAGCGCAACAGGACCACGCAGGGGCAGGCCCGACTGTAAGAGCGGCCGGCATTCCGTCAATTTTAGGCTCGCATCTGGCGCTTTCGCCCCGCCGACACTCACCTTTTCCAACTGCCGCCGGACGGCCGGGCTCCTCTCGTACCCGCCTTTACAGTAGAATACGGTCCGCTTACGCTCCCCGCTTTTCACCACCCGGCCCGACCCCGGGCCCGGGGAGAGTTCGCGCCGGAGGGGACGCACCATGGACGTTCGCTGCGACAAGTGCCAGGCGCGGTACCGGATCGACGATGCGCGCGTCGGCCCGCAGGGGCTCGCCATGCGGTGCGGCAAGTGCGGGAACACCTTCCGCGCAATCCGGGAACCTGTGCAGCCAACTTCCGCGACCCCGATGGCGACGAAGCCCGCGGCGGCTCCGGCTGCGGTGCCGATCCCCCCCGCTGCGCCGCCGCGGGGTCCGCGCGCCGCTCCATCGGCACAGAAGCCGGCGCCTTGGCCTTCGAAGTCAGCGGGGGGCCCGGCCGCAGCAGTGGTTGCGCCGCTTGCCGACGAAGCAGCCGGCAGGACGATGATGTTCAACGCAGCGCCTTCACTGAAGACCCAACCTCCGTCCCGGACACCCCCCGGAACGGTGAAGCCGCTCTCCAAGCCGACCGACACCGGTGGCGCGACGCTCGTCTTCGGCGCGTCACCAGGCGCCGCACACGAACCCAAAGTCCCGGCGAAGATCGACGCCAGCGCAAACGCGACGATCCTCTTCGGCAAGGCCCAGTCCGCGGTCGTAAGGCCGCCGGCCGCGCAAGTGCCGACGCCTCCCCCGCAGAAGCCGCCGCCGCCGATGCGCGCAGCGGACCTCGCACGGGCGGGCGCGCCCGCGACGCAAGCCTCCGCGGAGGACGAGCCGGGAGCAGCCGAACCGGCCGGGGAAATCCGGGATGCGGGCGGCGAGCAGGCCGCCGCGGGCGCGAGCGCAGCCGAGGACGATCTTGCGGCTGGGCAGGCGGCCGCGTCGGAGGAGTCCGAAGCCGCCGCGTCGGAATCGGCGGAAGGCGAGCAGGCGGAGCAAGCTCCGGCCGCGCACGGGCCACCCCGCGCGCTGGTGATCGGGGTCGGCGCGGCGGTCGCGCTGGTCCTGGCCCTCGCGGGCGTGGTGCTCGCCGTGAAGACTCTGGGTCACCGGGCTCCGCCCCAGGTGGCCGTCGAGGCCCTCGCCGATGCTCGCGCAGCCGCCGAAAGGGACACGCTCGCTTCGCTCGCCGAGGCCGAAGGTCTGGCGAACGCCGCGCTCCAGGCGGCGCCCAAGGCGCATTTTCCGCAGGCGCATGCCCAGCTCGCCGAAGTGGAGATCGCCTGGGCCGACGCGCTGAACGACCAGGCCTGGTACTGGAGCGAGCGGGCGATTCGCGCGCTCACGCAGGGCGACGACAAGACGAAAGCAGAAGCGGAAGCGAAGGGGGCGGCGCTGCAGGACGCGGCCAAGGCGCGGCTCAAGACGGGATTCGAGGCAGCGGCGGCAGGCAACAAGATGGACCCCAAGTCGGCGGAGGTGGCGCTGGCGCTCGCGGACTACTACCGCGCAGCGCGGTCCCGGGTGAACTTGAGCCGCGAGCTGAAGCGCGCCGCGCTGCTCAAGGCCGACGATGCGCGCATCGCCTTCGTCCAAGGAACGGAATTCCTCGCCCAGGAGGAGGGCGCGTCGCGGGCCTTGGAGAAGCTCCGCGCGGCGCTTGCCGGCTCTCCGCAGAGCGCGCGAATCCGGTTCCGGATCGCGATGGCCCAGTTGGCGATGCACCAGGACGCGGAAGCGAGGAAGGAGCTGCTCGAGACCCTCCGGCTCTCGCCGCAGCACGAGCGGGCGAAGCTCGCGATGGAGCTCCTCGCCCCGGCCGGCGCGCGTCCGGCGCCTGCCGCCGAGGGCAAGAAGGAATGACGGTCGGCAAACGATCCACGCTGGAGGACGAGTACTTCGTGCGCGAGGACGCGGAGCGCATCCGCCAGCTCCATCTCGAGGAGATGCGCCGGCTGAAGGAGCACGAGAGGGAGGAGCTTCGCAGGCTGCACCACGGGCACTGCTCGGAGTGCGGTTGGCTCGTCGTGCCGGAGAAGCTCGGCGAGGTCGCCGTCTTCCATTGCCTGAACTGCGGGGGCGCCTTCCTCCCGCGCAGCTCTTGGGAAAAACTGCACAAGGCCGCCGAGTCGCACGGCTTGCAGGCGGTCATCGACTCGGTGCTCAACTGGTTCAGGCCGGTGGCGTACAAGCCGTAGCGGCCGGCGGTAGGGCGGCGCTATGTTTTCGGAGCGCGGACGTTTCGACCTGCGCTCTGGAGGCAGCATGGCGATCGACAGGAACACGGTGCGCCACGTCGCGCGCCTCGCGCGTCTCGCGCTCACCTCCGAGGAGGAGGAGCGCACCGCCGCGCAGCTCGGGCACGTCCTCGAGTACATCGAGCGGCTCGGGTCGGTGGACATCGCGGGCGTGGAACCGCTCTCCTTCGCCGGCGACGCGAGCGAGGCGGAAGCCGTCATGCGCGACGATGCGGTCCGGCCGAGCCTCCCGCGCGAGAAAGTGCTGGCCGAGGCCCCCGAGCAGGACGGCAGCGCGTTCGTCGTCCCGAGGATCCTGGAGTGAACCCTTCGCTCCTGCCCCTGGGAGACCTGTCGCGCGCCCTCGATCGGGGGGAGGCGCGCCCGAGCGCGGTGCTCGAAGAGTGCCTCTCGCGCACGGCCCGTCTCGACGGGAAGGTGCACGCGTTCCTGCGGCTCACCGAGGGGCAGGCGCGCGCGGCCGCCAGGGCTTCCGACGAGCGCCGCGCACGCAAGGAGCCGCTCTCGCCGCTGGACGGCGTGCCGGTGGGCCTCAAGGACCTCTTCTGCCAGGAAGGCGTCGAGACCACCGCCGGCTCGCGCATCCTCGAGGGGTATCACCCGCCGTACGACGCCACGGTGGTGCGCAAGCTGCGCGAGGCCGGCGCCGTGCTGGTGGGCAAGCTCAACATGGACGAGTTCGCGATGGGCTCGTCCACCGAGAACAGCGCGTACGGACCCACCCGCAACCCGTGGGACCTCGAGCGCACTCCAGGCGGTTCGTCGGGAGGGTCGGCGGCGGCCGTGGCGGCGCGCTTCGTGCCTGGGACGCTGGGTACCGATACGGGGGGATCGATCCGCCAGCCAGCCGCGCTGGTCGGCTGCGTCGGCATGAAACCGACGTACGGCCGCGTTTCGCGGTACGGAGTCGTCGCGTTCGCCTCGTCGCTCGACCAGGTGGGCCCCTTCGCGCAGGACGTCCGGGGCGTGGCTCTCCTCTTGCGCGCGATCGCGGGGCGCGACCCGAACGACCAGACCTCCAGCCTGCGCCCGGTGCCGGACTACGACGCGGATCTGGAGAAGCCGGTGCGCGGCCTCACCATCGGCGTGCCGAAGGAGTATTTCGGCGAGGGGCTCGATCCGGCGGTGGAGAAGTCGGTCCGCATGGGTATCGCCGCGCTGGAACGCGAAGGGTGCGCGGTCAAGGCCATTTCGCTCCCCAACTCGCCGCACGCGATCGCCACCTACTATCTGGTCGCGACGGCCGAGGCCTCGTCCAACCTGGCCCGGTACGACGGCATCCGCTACGGCCAGCGCGCGCCGGCGCGCGGGTCGCTGCTCGACTTGTACGAGAAGACCCGCGCGGCCGGATTCGGCGCCGAGGTGAAACGGCGCATCCTCCTCGGCACCTACGCGCTGTCGGCCGGCTACTATGACGCGTACTACTTGCGGGCGCAGAAAGTCCGCGCGCTGATCCGGCGCGACTTCGACCAGGCCTTCGCGGCGGGCGTGGACGCGGTGGTGTCCCCCACCAGCCCGTGGGCGGCGTTCCGGCTGGGCGAGAAGGTGGATGATCCGCTCGCCATGTACCTGAACGACATCTACACGGTGCCGGTGAACCTGGCGGGCCTCCCGGGGATCTCGGTGCCGAGCGGATTCACGCAGGCCGGGCTGCCGATCGGGATGCAGCTGATCGGGCGGCCGTTCGAGGAGGGAACGCTGCTCCGCCTCGCGCGGGCCGCCGAGCGCGCCCTCGCCCTGCCTCGCCGGCTGCCGCCGCTCCTGGAGCGCACATGAGCATCCACGACTGGGAGCCGGTGATCGGGTTGGAGGTGCACGCGCAGCTGCTCACCCGGAGCAAGATCTTCTGCTCGTGCTCGACCGCCTTCGGCGCGCCGCCGAACACCCAGGTGTGCCCGGTGTGCCTGGGACTGCCCGGCGCGCTGCCCGCGCTCAACCGCGGAGCGGTGGAGATGGCCGTCAAGGCCGGCAAGGCGTTCGGCTGCGCCATCGCGGAGCGCAGCATCTGGGCGCGGAAGAATTATTTCTACCCGGACCTTCCCAAGGGATACCAGATCTCCCAATACGAGCTGCCCATCTGCAAGGGGGGAGCGGTCCCGGTGCCGCAGCCGGACGGCAGCGTGCGCAAGGTCGCGCTGACGCGCATCCACCTCGAGGAGGACGCGGGAAAGAACGTGCATGGCGCGGCCGGATCGCAGGTGGACCTGAACCGCAGCGGCGTGCCGCTGATCGAGATCGTCGGTGAGCCGGAGCTGCGCAGCGCGGAGGAGGCGAGCGAGTACTTGAAGGCGCTGCGGCTCTCGCTCATGTACCTGGGGATCAACGACGGCAACCTCGAGGAGGGGTCGTTCCGCTGCGACGCGAACGTGAGCGTGCGCCGCAAGGGTACCCAGAAGCTCGGCACCCGGGTCGAGCTGAAGAACATCAACTCGTTCCGCTTCGTCCGGCAGGCGATCGAGCACGAGATCGAGCGGCAGATCGCCGCGTACGAGCGCGGCGAGAAGGTAGTCCAGGAGACGCGTCTCTTCGACAACGAGAAGGGCGAGACCCGGCCGATGCGCACCAAGGAGGAAGCGAACGACTACCGCTACTTCCCCGAGCCGGACCTGCCGCCGCTGGTCGTCTCCCGCGAGTGGGTGGCGAAGGTGCAGGTGCCGAAGCTGCCTCACGAGCGCCAGGCCGAGTTGGTGGCCGCCAACGTACCCGCCGCCGATGCGCGGACGCTCACCGCCGACGCGAGGTTGGTCGAGCTCCACGCGCGCATCGTCGAGGCGGCCGGGCCCGAGGCCGCCCGGCGCGCCGCGAACGTCGTCACCGGCGAGGTCGCGAGGCTCGTCAACGAAGGCGCGCTCGACCTCTCCTCCCCGCGCTTCCAGCCGGCGCAGATTGCGGAGGTTTTCCGGCTGCAGGATGCGGGGACGCTCTCCTCGACGGCCGCCAAGGACGTGCTCGCGGAGGTGCTCCGCACCGGGAAGCCGCCCGCGCAGATCGTGCAGGAGAAGGGCCTTTCGCAGGTATCCGACGAGTCCGCGCTGGAGGCGGTGGTCGACGCGGTGATCGCGCGCAGCTCCGCCGAGGTCGAGAAGTACAAGTCGGGCAAGAAGAACCTGCTCGGCTTCTTCGTCGGCCAGGCGATGAAGGACTTGAAGGGCAAGGGCAACCCCGGCGTGCTGAACACGCTGTTCAAGAAGCGCCTCGAGTGACCGCGCTCTTCTCGGTGTGCATCGTGATCTCGCTGGCGCTGGACGCCGCCGTCGTCTTCTCGCCGGAGCGCGTCCGCCGCCGGCTCGCGGTGGTGCTGGTCGGCGTGCTGCTCCTCACCTGGGTGTTCCTCGCCGTCGCGTTGCTGCAGATCGCCTCGCGCACGGAGAGCCCGCTCATTCCCGCGGCCGGGGTGCGCCGCCCCGACCTGGTGCGGTCGGCCGGGCGCGAAGTGCTGGTGGTGCTCGCCTCCCTCGGCGGGCCGGCCCTGCTGGCGACGTTCATCGGCGGCCTGGCGGTGCGGACCTCCCGCCGGAAGCGGCCGCGCCCTGGTCACATGGAGCGGATGAAGTGATCGCGCGAGTCGCCGGACCCGGAGCGCAGCTCGAAGCGGTCCGTGCGCTGTTCCTCGACTATGCGCAGTCGCTCGGGTTCTCGCTCTGCTTCCAGGGGTTCGACGAGGAGCTGCGGACGTTGCCGGGCATGTACGCTCCGCCGCGGGGACGCCTGTTGCTCGCGATGGAGGGCGACGCGCCGGCCGGGTGCGTCGGGTTGCATGAGTGGAACGCGCAGATCGCCGAGATGAAGCGCCTCTACGTCCGGCCCGCCTTCCGCGGCCGCGGCCTGGGCCGCATCCTCACCGATGCCGCGCTGGCCGACGCCCGCGCCCTCGGCTACCGTTCCATCCGCCTCGACACGATTCCCACCCTCATGCAGCCCGCCATCGCGCTGTATCGCGAGCTGGGCTTCCGCGAGATCCCTCCCTACCGGGACAATCCGATCCCCGGCGCCCTCTACCTCGAGCTTCATCTGTGATCCAAACCGCTTTCACCACGGAGCTCACGGAGATCTTGGGTTTCCAAAGCCAACTCCGTGTGCTCCGTGCCCTCCGTGGTGAAATTGTTTTGCCAAATGGCTAGAAGGGGCGGGATGGGTTTCAGGACGTTGGAATGGCGGGATGGCGCCCTCTGGCTGCTCGATCAGCGGAAACTGCCGGGGCAGGTGGAGGAGGTGCGGGTCCGGAGCGCCTCCGAGGCCGCCCAGGCCATCCTCGAGATGGTGGTGCGCGGCGCGCCGGCCATCGGGTGCGCCGCCGCGTACGGACTGGCGCTGGCGGCGCGCGAGGCGGCGCAGGCGGCGGACCCCGAGCGCGCATTCCTCGCGGCCGTCGAGGAGCTTCGCGGCGCACGGCCGACCGCCGTGAACCTGCGCTGGGCAATCGAGAGACTCGCGCGGAAGCGCGCCGCCCTGCTCCAAGCCGGGGGTTCGCACGCCGCCGTCGCCGACGCGCTACTCGAGGAGGCGCACCAGGTGCTGGCGGAGGACCTGGCCGCCTGCCGCGCAATCGGCAAGAACGGCGCGGACCTCGTCCCGGACGGCAGCGGCATCCTCACCCACTGCAACGCGGGGGGCCTGGCCACCTCCGGCTACGGCACCGCGCTCGGCATAGTCCGCGCGGCGCTGGGGTCCGGGAAGAAGTGCGCCGTGTATGCCGACGAGACGCGGCCCTGGCTCCAGGGCGCGCGTCTCACTGCGTGGGAACTGCTCCAGGACGGCATCCCTGTCACGCTGCTGCCGGACGTGGCGGCCGCCTCGCTCCTCGCCTCCGGCAAGGTGGGGTGCGTGGTGGTCGGCGCCGACCGGATCGCGCGGAACGGCGACACGGCGAACAAGGTCGGAACGTATCCTCTGGCGCTCGCGGCGAACGCCGCCGGCGTGCCGTTCTTCGTGGCCGCGCCCATCAGCACGGTCGACTTGCGCGCGGCCACCGGCCGCGAGATCCCCATCGAAGAGCGCGGCGCGGAGGAAGTGACCCACCTCGCGGGCGCACGCATCGCGGCCGAAGGCGTGCGCGTGTTCAACCCCGCGTTCGACGTTACTCCCGCCCGCCTGATCACCGCCATCGTGACGGAGCGAGGAGTCGCCCGTCCGCCGTACGAGCAGGCTCTAAGGGCGCTTTCCTTGACAGACCGCGCCCACGCGGGCTAGATCCCGCGCTCTTTTCCGCGCCAGGCGGCGGGACTTCCCTGCGAGCCGGGCGGGTTGAAAAGCCGGAAAAGCCAAGGAGCGGTTCGATGTACGCAGTGATCCGCACGGGCGGCAAGCAGTACCGCGTCAAGCAGGGCGACTTGCTGAAGGTGGAGAAGCTGGAGCAGCCGGTGGGCGCGACGGTGGCGCTCGAGGTGCTGGCCGTCGGCGAGGGCGAAGGCATCCAGATCGGGACGCCGACGGTGGGGGGCGCGAAGGTCGATGCCGAGGTGGTCGCGGACGGCAAACACCGCAAGCTGTGGCACTTTCGCACGCAGGAAGAGGGCTGGGACCGCATCCGCGGCCACCGCCAGCCGTACACCGAGCTGAAGATCACGGGGATCTCCGGCACCTCCACACTGCGATA
>Ga0066709_100001172_pt1 | contig 16699 bp, 17 predicted proteins | sample GraSoiAngelo_158_FD_79665 | JGI IMG/M metagenome (GOLD analysis project Ga0066709, IMG submission 79665) | Grasslands soil microbial communities from the Angelo Coastal Reserve, California, USA - 14_1009_16_30cm | ecosystem: Environmental > Terrestrial > Soil > Grasslands | place: USA...
ACCAGCTCGCCGAGCTGCTCGACGCAGCTCAGCCACTGACGCAGATCCTGGATCATCTCACGCTGCCGCCGCGAGCAAAGCTTGGACGGTGCGCCGCCAGCGCGGCACGACCTGTTCCGGCTGCTTCAGGCTGAAGGTGACGCCCGAGGTGAGCGTGGCGTAGTCAGTGGAGTCCTCCTGGACGTCTTCGACTTCGAGCGTAAAGTAGGCCAGCCGTCCCTCGGGCCCGAGGTCGAGATCGGCCCCGCGTCGCGCCATGGTTCGCACGTAATAGCCGTTTCCGTTGGCGATCAGCACGAGCGTCGCGCGACCGTCTCGCGTCAAGTTCTTGGTCGTACCGCTGTGCAACCACAGGCCTGCGCGGACCGCGCGTGGCTCGGTCGCCACCAGCTCACCGACGCTCAGCATGGCGACCTGTGGCCAGCCGTTCTCATCTGTCGTCAAGAGCAGGAACGTCAGCCCTACTCGCTGTGCCAGGTCAGAGCCGTCCAGCAGCTTCTGCAACGCTTCGGGGAGCTGATTACCTAGCGATCGGGTCATGGCGGAATCCGGCGCATTGTAGCCTTGAGCCGTGCTCGAGCTGACCCGCCGCGCACCAGGCAGGGTGTTCAACATGGCCGTGCCGCTGGTGGATCGGCACGTCGAGGAGGGACGCGGCACCCGACCGGCACTGCGAACGGACGCATCGACGATCAGCTATGCGGACCTGCAGGCGCTGATCAACCGTGCGGGCAACGCGCTGCGAACGGCCGGTGTCGCGCCAGAGCAGCGGGTGGCCATCCTGCTGCCGGACGGCCCGGAGTTCGTGGCCATGTTCATCGGTGCGATGAAGATGGGCGCTGTTCCGGTGCCGATCAATACCGCCGCGCGGCAAGCGGAGCTTCGCTTCATGCTCGACGACAGCCGAGCGCGGGCGCTGGTCGTGCACGCCGGCCTGATGGATGCCGTCGCGGGCAGCGTCCCGACTGTGCTGGTAGTTGGCGGCGAAGACGCCAGCTTTGCCGCCGCGCTCCAATCCGCATCACCCGTGCTCGACGCCTTCCCCACGGGCGTGGATGAGCCGTGCTACTGGCTGTATTCGTCGGGCACGACCGGCAGCCCGAAGGGTGTCGTGCACCTGCACGGAGACATGCTGGCGTGCGTAACCCCCTACGCGGAGCAGGTTGTGAGGATCGAGCCGGAGGACAGCACGTTCTCGGTCGCGCGACTGTTCTTCAGCTACGGTCTGGTCAATTCGCTGTTCCTACCGCTGCTGGCTGGCGCGTCGTCCGTGCTGACGCAGGAACGGCCTGATGTTGCCCACACGCTGGAGGTGGTGCGGCGGTTTCGACCGTCGCTGTTCTTCTCCGTGCCGACGTCCTACGCGCAGTTGTGCGCGGCCATGGCCGAGATGTCGTCCGAGCGGCCGTTCGCCAGCGTGCGCCTGGCCATCTCGGCGGGCGAGCCGCTGCCCGCGCCGCTGTACGCGCGTTGGAGGGCGCTGACGGGGGTAGAGGTGCTTGACGGGCTGGGCAGCACCGAGGCGGGCTACATCTTCTGCTCCAACCTGCCGGGGCAGGTGCGGCCCGGGTCGAGTGGCGTGCTGATCGGCGAACACGCGGCGCGGATCGTCGACGAAGCTGGCCAGGACGCGCGGGACGGCGAATCCGGCGAGTTGTGGGTCAGGGCCGCGTCGACCGCGCTCTTCTACTGGAATCAGCGCGAGCGCAGCAAACAGACGTTTTGCGGCGAGTGGCTGCGCACCGGCGATCGCTACGTGCGCGATCGGGACGGGTACTTCTGGTACCAGGGCCGCAACGACGACGTCTTCAAGGTCAGCGGCCAGTGGGTCTCACCCCTGGAGATCGAGACGTGTTTGCTCAGCCACCCCGAAGTGCTCGAATGCGCGGTGGTCGGCGCAAGCGACGCGGCGGGGTTGATGAAGCCCAGGGCCTTCGTGATCCGGCGGCCGGGCGCATCCGTCGAAGCCGTAGAGCTGCAGGCGCTGGTCAAAGCGCACCTGCAGCCGCACAAGTATCCACGCTGGGTCGAGTTCGTCGACCAGCTGCCGAAGACAGCCAGCGGCAAAGTCCAGCGCTTCCGCCTGCGCGCGCTCGAGGCCGCTCCCCCTGGCGGCGCCTCGTTGTCGGAGCGACGCTAGCGGCGTGCTTCGGCGCGAACTCGGGGTCGCTTGGTGCGGCGTCTGGCGGCAGCCTTCGCCTTCTCGCGGCGCAGCTCGCCTGCGCTCTTGAAGCGCTGCTTGCGCTTGTACTCGCGCAAGATGCCCGCTTTATCGATCCCAGTCTTGAATCGCCGTAGCAGTTGATCAAACGGCTCGCCTTCGCGAGCTTCGACGTGCATTGCGCTTAAACGCCCCTCTCGGTGCAGTGCTCTCTCAATGATGTCAGAAAATCGAAACAGGGGGTACGTGCGTACCCCCTGTTGGCCCTTCCTAGTAGCGGCCGCGGCCGGCAACCCGGCGCGCGCCAGCGTTGACGCCGCGCCGCTGCTCGAAGCACGTCGAGCAGTACACCGGCTTATCGGCGCTCGGCTGGAACGGCACGCTGGCGATCCCGCCGCAGCCCGAGCAAACCGCCTCGAACATCTGGCGTGGGCCGCGCGGCGCGCTGCTCTCGCTGAAACCAGCGCCAGTGGAGTACGAGCCGCGCTCGCGCTCGGCGCGGCGTGCAGCGCGGCAGTCCGGGCAGCGGGTTGGCTCGCTGAAACCCCGGCTCGCATAGAAGTCCTGCTCGCCAGCAGTAAAAGAAAAACCCTGGCCGCAATCGCGGCAGGTCAAAGTAACGTCACCCGACATCTTGTCGACGGCTCCCTTGGAACGAATCAGCCTGAATAAATTCGAACGATCAGCCCGGCTGGCAAGGGCGGATCACCGGTCAAGATGGGTTCCGTCGACACGAGAAGAGATTACGGACGAGGAACGGCGCCAGCCGAAGCAGTTTAGCGGCTTGGCTCCCCGTGCGCCAGACTTCCCTACAAATGCCCCCACGCGGACGGGAACGAGCCGTGAAAGAAGGGCCGTCTCGCGGGGAGACGGCCCAAAATTTCAAGGTTTCATTTCGTTCCGGTCGTTCGATAGCTCATGCGTGCGACACAAACCTTACGACGTTCGACTTTCCCAGTTCTCAGATCGGCCCCGGTATCGCCACTCAGGCGATGCTCGATGGGCCCACTTTGGACGCGCGGCGTGTCGCTCTGGCCCCTTTCCGGCGGCCTTCGCCAACGGGGCCGCTATCTGTCAACCTGCCAGCAGCAGTTGAGCCGGTGCGTGGCGCGGAGATTCATTTAAGTCCTCCCTGTGGAGCACTTGGCTCACCACTGACCATAGCATCGGTTGCATTGCGCCGGGGTTACAGTACGGTAAACACGGTTGCAGTTCCGCGACGATTGGTACAAGCCTGGGACCGTGCGCGGCACGCTGGTTGCGAGCCGCCTAGGGCCGCGGCCGAAAACGCGCCTCGGATACAGGCCCTAGGCGCAGTCTAGACGAGGAGAACACCGCAATGGCTACGACGACCAGCAGCACGACGACGACCGACGGCTACACCGCCTCCGAGTGGACCCAGCAGACCATGCTGTCGGACCTGATGCAGCAGAAGGGCCTGCTGATCGGGCTCGGCGTGCTGATCGCGGCGATCCTGCTGTTCTCGCGGCGATCCGCGCCCGAGGAGAAGGCGGCTCGACGGCTCGTGCGTGATTGGCGCGAGGTGGACGATCTCGACGACGCCCGCGACCTGCTCGGCGAGAACGTGCCCACGATCGTCCGCCCCGTCCTGCTGATCGCCCTCGACGAGCTCGAGCGCCAGGTTCACCACGCCTTCCGCGCGCTCGAAAAAGAGATTCAGCGCCTCTGAACTCCCTCTCCCTCTGGGAGAGGTTTAATCCAGGGGTGAGGGTGCGCTCGCGGCAGTTACCTACTGCGCGGCGAGCGAGTAGCCCGCGCGCGAGTGGGTCAGCACGTAGCGCGGCTGGCTGGCGATGTCCTCGATCTTGCGACGCAGCCGCGCCACGTTGACGCGCAGCAGGTGGACTTCGTCGCGATAGGCCGGGCCCCAGACTTTCTGGAGGATGGCTCGGCTGGGCTGCACCTCGCCAGGCGCGCGGGCCAGACAGGCCAGGATGCCGAACTCGGTCGGCGTGAGATCCACCGGCCGCCCCGCCTTGTACGTCAGGTGCTGGTCGAAGTCGATGCCCAGGTCGCCCGTGACGAAGACATCGGGGCCGGTGGCGCCAGCGTAGACGTTCGAGCGCCGCAGCAGGGCATTCACACGCGCCAGCAACTCGCGAGTGGCGAACGGCTTGGTCTGGTAGTCGTCGGCGCCAGCTTCCAGCCCGGCCACCTTGTCCTCTTCGCTGCCGAACCCGGTGAGTATCAGGATCGGCGAGATCACGCCGTCGGCCCGAAGCTGGCGACAGACTTCGATGCCACTCATCCCTGGCATGCCGACATCCAGCAGGTAGAGGTCAGGGTTGACCTGGCGCGCCGTTTCCAGGGCGCTCAACCCATCCGCCGCGGCGACCACGCTGAAGTTGCCCTGCTCGAGCGCCCAGCTGAGCAGATTCCGCAGTCGCTGGTCGTCGTCCGCCACCAACACCGTGCGCCGCTCGTCGTCGGGCATCGTCAGGCCACGGACTCGTGGAGATCGAGCGTGGTGCCCGTCAGGCTCGGCCGCGGGGTTTCGCGGATGCGCGTCACCCGCCGTAGCTGGTCCACCGTCTCGGCCAGATCTTTGGCGCCGTTCACGATCTCGTTGACCACCTCGGTCATACTTGCAGGCAGGTCGGGATACTCGGCCAGCATCTCGGCATAGCCGAGCACCACCCCGAGCCGATTGTTGAGCTCGTGCTGCGCCGTGCGCGCGGCAAGCAGCACACCCTCGAGCCGCGCCCGCTGCAAGGCGGCCAGCGCCGCGGCGCAGAGCGTTGCCATGGTCTCCAGGTTCTCGGCCTCCTCTCGGCCGAACGATCGCCGCGGATCCCGCGTCCCGAGCGCGACGGTTCCCAGCAGCTGGCCCTCATGCAGCAGCGCGACGGCGATACAGTTGCCCTGTGTGGCGGGTCGTCGCTGCGTTGCGGCGCTGGCGGCTACCTCGCGCATCGCGCTGAGCAGTCCGCCTGCTTCAGCTTCGCCGACGCCGACCAGCTGCTGCGCGATAACGCTCTCGTTCTGATCGGCAATCTGCGAAACGAAGCCCGCCTCCATGTGGTTGAGCTGGATGGCCTCCTCGAGCAGGATGGTGAACAGCGCCGACGGCTCGATCGCCGTCGCCACGTGGCGCGCCAAGCGCAACAGCGCTTCTCGTCGACGGTGCAGTGCGATGACCCGATCCGCCGTCACCATGCGCGCGCCGAGGTCCTCCATGTCGAATGGCTTGGCCAGGTAGTCGTCCGCCCCCGACTTGCGCCCCGTGAGATGGTGCTGTTGGTCGCCGAGTGCCGTCAGCAGGATGAAGTAGGCATACGGCGCGTCGGAGTCGCGCACCATGCGGCACAGCTCCGGCCCCTCCACGCGCGGCATCAGCCAATCGCTGATGATCACGTCCGCTCCGTGCTCGGCGAACAGCCGCCAGGCCTCCTCGCCGTCGCGCGCGAGCGTCACGTGGTGACCCTGGCGGTGGATGAGGTCGTGGAGGAGATCGCGTATGCCCGCGTCGTCCTCGGCGATGAGTACGCGCATTCGAATAGAAGCCTACCCGCTGCCCGATACACCGGCCACGTCATCGGCGATCTGCCGCAGATCGGCGATGCGATACGGCTTGGGGATCACCTGGTCGACGCCGCGCTGTCGAGCTTCGGCCGGGTCGATGGCGGCTCCCCAGCCAGTCACCAGAACGAAGCGTGTCGCGGGCCAGCGCTCGCGCACCGCCTCCGCCAGGTCCCAGCCGTTCTGGCCTGGCCCCAGGCCGAGGTCGGAGATGACCAGAGCAAAGGGCTCCTCCCTGAGATAGACCAGCGCCTCCTCGACAGATGCCGCCACTGACACATAGTGTCCGCGTTGTCGAAGAACCAGACCGGCCATCCGCGCGAGCTGCTGCTCGTCTTCGACCACCAGGATGCGGATGCGCTGCCCGGGCGCCGCGGCTGGACCTCGCGGCAGTGTCTCCGGTCTGCGGCGGCGATCGCTGGCGCGTGGGAACTTCAAGCGGAAGGTGGTACCCCGACCCGGCCGGGAATCAAGCTCGATCGTACCGCCGTGACGCTCGACGACGGTGAGCACCTGCGGCAGGCCGAGGCCCGTGCCCCGCTCACCCTTCGTAGTGAAGAACGGGTCGAAGACCCGCGTCCGAACGTCGGGCGGCATGCCCGTCCCCGAATCGCTGACCTCCACGACCACGTGGTCGTCCTCGCATCGGGCGCTGAGCTTGATGATGCCACCGCGGGGCAGCGCGTCCACCGCGTTGAATATCAGGTTGGTGATGGCTTCGCGCAGCGCTGCTGGCGAGCCGTCGATGGCGCAGTTCGGCTGCGCGTCGACCACCAGGTCGATCGGCCGCCCCTCCGCCTGGGTAGCGTCGCGCCAGCGCGGCGCGGTCAGCCTGGCGACGTCTTGCAGGACCTCGCCGAGATCGACACGCTCCTCTTGGAGCAGCAGCTCCTGCGTGCGGACGAACGACAGCAGCCCGCGCAGCACCTGCCCGCCCTCGCGGGCCGCCTGCGCCGTGATACCCACCATCTCGCGCACCCGTGCGACGTCCGGGGTATCGCCTGAGAGCTCCTGGCGGGCCATGTCGCTGTAGCCGGTGATGAGCGCGAGGGATTGGTTCAGGTCGTGCGCGATGCCGCTGGCCATTTCGCCCAGGGCGCGCAGTCGCTCGCTTTGCGCGAGGCGACCATGGACAGCTTCGGCTTCCTTGCGATTGGTGATGTCCATCGCTACGCCGGTGATACCCAACGGCCGGCCACGCTCGTCGCGGCGCGCCTGGCCTTTCAGCAGCAGCCAGCGTTCACTTCCCGGCCGCCTGAACCGTACCCGCGCCTCGACGTTGAGCTCGCTATCGTGGTCGAGGGTGTCTCGAATTGCACGCTCGATCTTGCTTCGGTCCTCGGGGTGTACGCTCCCGAGACTCTCGGCGAGAGAGCCAGTGAGTACGTGGGGCGGCACGCCGGCCATCTGGGCCAGCTCGCGCGACCACTCCAGCCGATCGCGTCGGAGGTCGTAATCCCACGTGCCCATATTGCTGGCGTCCAGCGCCATCTGTAATCGCAGCTGAATTTGCTGCAGCGTGCGGCTATCGCATGCAGTCCCGTCCACCTCGGGCTCCACGTCAGTGCCTGTGACAGCAGGGAATGTGCCGGCTGGCACGCCGTTTGCCGCAAAGGGAGCCCCGATAGGACTGGAGGTAGTTCGGGTGAGACCTCGACGTGCACGACGAATGTCGTGGCCGCGATTGTCCGTAGGCGATCGTCACGCGGTCAGCCGCAGGCGAGCCGGGTGGATGAGCCTGGCGAGCTCCCTGGCAGGCGCCGCGCTCATGTACTTTCTGGATGTCGAGCGGGGTCGTCGTCGCCGCAACATGCTCCGCGACCGTGTGATGGCCCGCATGCGACGGCTTGGCCGGGTCATGACCGGCACCTGGCGCGCCGCGGCCGCCGAGACGTCCGGTGTCTCACATCGCATCGTGCACCTCGTGCCCAAGCAAACCGACGTGCCCGACGATGAGACGCTGTGCCAGCGGGTGGAGAGCCAGCTGTACCGCGATCGGCACATTCCGAAGGGCCACCTGAACATCAACTGCGAACACGGCATGGTGATCCTGCGGGGCGAGCTCGACAGCCCCATGGACATCACCCAGCTAGAGGAGCGCGTGCGTCGGATCCATGGCGTTCGCGGCGTCCAGAACCTGCTGCACACCCGCGGCACGCCCGCGCCCAACAAAGCCCGATCGCAGATGGCGACACGCTAGAGCCGCACGCTACAGCTCGACCAGAATACCCTCACGAACTCCGAATGCCCCCAGCGGCTCGAGCAGATCGAGTGCCTGGCTGATCTCGGCGGCCGTCACCACCCGCGACAGCTCGAGTGTGCGCATGGTGTCGGGCCGCAGATAGCCGCCGAGCATCGCGAAGTCTGTGCTGCCCTGGCCTGGCGCCAGGTGGTCGCGTCCCGTGTGGGTGTCGTGGATGTGCATGCCCACCAGGCGTGCGGCGTATCGTCGCAGCAGCTCCTCGTGCTCGAGGAACCCGAGATAGTCGAGCTTGGCGCCGTGGCCGGCATCGTGCCAGTAGCCGACGGGCAGCCCATCGCAGGCTGAGAGCACCTCTGCGAACTCGTCCAGGCTGGGGATCTCGAAGTAGCCGTCGCGACACTCGACACCCAGCCGCACGCCGGTGCCGGCCGCGTGCTCTCCGAGCGCGCGAATGCTGGCCAGCGCTGACTGCAGATGGGGTGCCTTGGCGGCCTCGCGCTCCTGCCAGGCAGTATCGCGGAGGCGGAGGTGCTCATCCGACAGGCGACCATGTCGAGCGATGGTGTCGAAGATGGCTCCCTGGCGTGAGACCACACCCGAATTGCCCAGGTGGACGACGATGGCCCGCGCGCCGACTTCGACCGCCGCGTCGATGGTGGCCTTGTGTGCGTCGACCGCGCGGTTGCGCTCGACGGAGTTCGTCGAGGCGAGCCAATCGCCGGTCGGACTCGGGAAGCCATCCGGGCTGTTCGGCACCGGGCAGGGGCCGTGCAGGCTGGCGATCTGCATGTCGCGTCGGGCGGCCTCCGTGGCCAGGCCGCGCAGGCCATCGGCGGTGAAGTGGGCGTAGGCCTCGAGCCGCCGGAAGCCGAGGCCGCGATGCTGGTCGAGGAGTCGTTCAGGGCTGGCGCCTGGCCCATTCCAGGACGTCGACAGCCCAATCGGTTCAATCACGGCTCTGACTTTAGCTCGTTCGACGCCTCGCGCCTGGCGGGCAGGATGGCCAGCATCGCCAGCGCCGAAATCAACGTCAGCGCCCACAGCACGGGCTCATAGCTGTGCAGGGCATCGTAGGCGACGCCAGCGCCGAAGGGCGCCGCGGCTTGCGCCAGCGACAGCAGGAATTGCAGGACGCCGGCGATGCTGGCGAACTGGGCGGCGCCGTACAGGTCGGCCAGCAGAGCCGGCCGCGCCAGTGTGCTCAGGCCGCGCTGGGCTCCGAAGAGGAGCACGAACAGGAGCACGCCGGGCGTCGAACGCACAAGCAGCAACACCAGCAACGACAGTGGCTGCAGCGCCAGGATGGACGCCGCCAGCACCCGCGGCTTGATGCGGTTGCCGAATGGCGCCAGAAGCAATCGGGCGAGCACCTGCATCGCTCCGATGGCGCCCGTGACGGCTGCAGCGAAGGTCGCGTCGTAGCCGAGGCCCTGCAGGTAGGGCAGGACATGGATGCTGACGGCGGCCGTCGAGACCGTCGCCAGCCAGAACGCGAGGGTCAGCCAGCGGAACGAAACATGGCGCAGGGCCTGGCCGACCTGCATCGCCGATCGACCGTGCTGGTCTTCGCAACGCCGCACAGGCGGCAGGCCGTCGGGCCCGAGCCCGAGATCTTCGGGCCTTCGCCGAAGCAGCACGGCGTGCGGCGCGATGGTGCCCACAGCCAGAATGGCCGCCAGGATCACCAGCGACGTGCGCCAACCCTCGGACTGGACGAGCCAGCCCGCCAGCGGGATGAAGATGGTGCTGGCGAAGCCGGCCATGAGCGTGATCACGGTGAGCGCGCGGACACGCTGACGCTGGAACCAGCGCGAGGCAGTGGCAAACGCCGGGTCGTACAGCGTGGCGGACATCACCAGTCCGATCGCCGCCCAGATCAGATACAGCTGCGGCAGATTGGCGACCTTCGACCAGGCCAGCACCAGCAGCGTCGCGGCCACCGATCCGACCGTCATCAACAGTCGCGGTCCGTGGCGATCCAGCCAGCGGCCGACGGGGATCGCCGCCAGGCCGGCCAGGAGCACCGCCAGTGAGAACGCGCCGGTCATATCGCCGCGTGACCAGCCGAGCTCGGCCTCCATCGGCGCCAGGTAGACCGTAAACGCGTAGTACAGGACGCCCCACGAGATGGTCTCGGTCACGCCGAGGGTGACCATGAGCACCCAGCCGTAATACACGCGCTGTGTGAGAGCCTACGCGGTTTGGGCCGCGCGATTCTGAGGAGGCCGCATCGCGGCCCGTGTTACCATTCGTCACTCAAACTATACGCAACCGACGCCGATCCGGCGACGATCGTTGGCGGATCGCGACGCAAGATGGACAGGGGCTTGCCATAGGATTCTCGGTGGTGAACTCGAATGATCGGCTTGTCCTCGTCGTAGAGGACGAAGAGGCCATTCGCGAAGTCATAACCGACGTGCTGGAGGAGCGTGGGTTCGGTGTCGTGTGCACCAGAAACGGTGCCGAAGCCATCCAGTTCCTGCAAAAAGCGCGTCCGGAAGTGGTGGTGCTCGACCTGCTGATGCCCGTCATGCACGGCTGGGCATTCATGGAGGAGTACGTCGAGCGGATCGATGGCGCGCCGATCCCGATCGTGATCGTGTCGGTGAACCCGGCCCTGCCGCGCTCGTTCGAGCAGTTCGGCGTCAAACGCATCCTCGCCAAACCGTTCGACCTGGACGATCTGGCGGACGCTGTCGAACAAGCAGCCCAGACCGCCGCGGCCTGAACGGAGCTTTCAGCTATCTGCTCGACAGCCGCGAGCGGCTGACGCCCGTCGATCACCAGACCCATCGACGCTATGTCTTTAATGTTCCGCCAGGCTGCACCGGGCTTCGAATTCGCGTGCGGTACGCCCCGAAATATCTGCCGCGAGCCGATTCCGCGCGGCTGGCCGCACAGGCGGTGGAGGCCCAGGCATCATCGCTTGCGGCGCGGGTCGGGGAGCCGTTGGCGGCGCAGTGGCGAGCCGAGATGGACGTGATTGCGTCCACGACACGCGTGCCGAACCTGCTGACCATCTCGCTTGACGACGCCGCGGGCGCCTACCGCGGGGCGGGCCATCGGCATCATGCACGGCAGGATCTGCTTGTGGGCGTCGCGGCGGCCTCGCCAGGCCTGGTGGCCGGCCCGCTTCCAGCGGGACAGTGGACGCTCACGCTCAGCGCCCACACGCTGGTGACGCCTCAGTGCGACGTCTCGATCCAGATCGGGGCGGAAACGGCCTCGAGCTGACTGTTCGCGTCGCGCCTTATCGCATACATGGCGCGTCGCCCGTCACGTACCTCGATGGTTTCGACCTGAGCTGAGCCCGAGGTTCGCGGCTTCCATGACCCCTCGGCGACGTGCTCGCCGAGGAGCGCGACGCTGCCCAGGCTGTCATGCTCGAGCCAGAACTCGAAAGGCGCACCGACCGCGGCGACAACACGCCGCTGCCGAAGCGCATCGAGCACGCCGGCGCAGCTGCGCTCGCGCGCGTACACGTAGGTGGCGGGCCTGCGAAGCGCCGCTTCGGCTTTCGAGTGCACGTCGCCGGCCGCGGCTGGCGCCGTTATGCCGCCGCGCACGAGAAGTTGTCGCCACAGCGCCAGATCCAGCTCTACTTCGGCGCCGGGCGAATTGAAGATCTCCCACAGGTCGACCGATGCCGGCTCGATGGGCCAGTCCCAGCCGCAGCCGCTGCAGATGGGCGAGCCGAGCGCCGCGGCGTGGGCCACGCTGAGCACACCACCGTCGGCTCTGACTTCGGCAGCGAGCGCGTTGATACCGCGCGCTTCGAGATCCCGCCACTCGGGCACATGACGGACGCCCAGAACCACGGCGTGTCCCCGAAACGTCGTCACCTCCACGCCCGGCACCAGGATCAAGCCCAGCCTGTCGGCAGCTTCGACCGCCTCGGGCAGACCGCTGAGCGTGTTGTGGTCGGTGAGCGCGACCGCGTCGTAACCAACCGAACGGCAGGCTTCGAACATGGCCGCCACGCTGTCCTGACCGTCGCTGTGGAGCGTGTGCAGGTGCGGCTCGAGCTTCAGCAGCCTCAGGTCACGCTGGGCGTACGGACCCGCCTCCGCCATCAATCACTGCCCATGGTAGGCGCGCCCGCCACCCGCGCTCGTCTCGCATGCTTTCGGCGGTGCGAATGTCGTCAGCGAGACGTCGGGCCAGTAGCATGAGCACCAGTTCGCGAGGGAGTCGTTCGATGACCGTGACGAGCAGGCGACAGTTCCTTTTCCTGGCCGGCGGGGGCTCGGCGGCGCTGCTTGCGGCGTGCACCTCTCCGAGCGCACAGGCCCCGGCGCCGACCACCGCGCCGCCCGCGGCGCAGCCGACGCAAGCGGCCAAACCCGCGGCCCAGCCCACCGCCGTGCCCGTCGCTCAGCCGACCGCGGCGCCCGCGGCAGCCGCCTCGGGCGACATCAACCTGTATGTCGGCGGCGACGTCAACATTCGTGACCTGTGGCAGAAGCAGCTCCTGCCGGCGTACCAGAAGGTCAAGCCCAACGTGAGCTTCACGCTCATCTTCGATGAGCACGCGCTCAGCGAGCAGGCAGTCTTCGACAAGCTGGCCGCCGCCAAGCAGGCCAACGCGGTCTCGGGTGTCGACTTGTGGGAAGCAGGCGGACGTCTGAGCCAGGGCGGCGACGCGGGCCTGATCCAGAAGGTGACCTCGAAGGAGGTCCCGAACCTGGACAAAGTCCCGAAGGACACCCTCGCCCGCTTCGCAGGCTTCGGCGTGCCCTACCGCGCCAGCTCCGTGGTGCTCGCCTACAACAGCGCTGAGGTGAAGGATCCGCCCAGGACGCTTGACGATGTGCTGAATTGGATCAAGAGCAACGACGGCAAGTTCACCTACAACCCGCCCGACAAGGGCGGCTCGGGCGGCAACTTCACGACGCGTGTGCTCGCGATGGGCATTCCCCAGGAGCAGTTGACCTTCTTCCAGACCCAGTACGACGAGGGCAAGGAGTCGATGTGGGAGCAAGGCTGGAAGACGCTCCAGGACCTGCACCCGCACATCTTCAACAACGGTTTCTACCCGGCGGGCAACATCCCGGTGCTCCAGACGCTCGGCAAAGGCTCGATCGCGATGGCGCCGGTGTGGTCCGACCAGAGCCTGAGCTACCTGACGCAGAAGCTGCTGCCGCCCGAGGTCAAGCTGCTGCAGATCGACCCGCCGTTTGCGGGCAGCGCGGCGTACCTCGGTATTCCGTCGGACAGCAAGAACAAAGAAGTGCTGTACGAGTTTCTGAACTGGCTGCTCACGCCCGAGCCGCAGCAGCTCATCGTCGAGCAGATCAACGGCTACCCGGGCCTGGACTGGAAGTACATGGCGCCTGAGGTCCAGCAGAAGTTCGCCGACGTCGCCAAGGCCTACAGCTTCGAGTTCAGTCCGCAGTTCAACGCCGACCGCAACACACTGTGGTACGAGAAGGTCGCCGGCACGCCGCCACCCGCGTAACTGCCATCCGCCTCTCCCTTTGGGAGAGGCCGCGCGCAGCGCGGGTGAGGGGTGCGTATCTGCGATGGCGCACCGTTCCCTGAGCGACGCCCGCTGGCGCGAGGCGGCCATCGGCCTGGCCATGGTCGCGCCGCCGATCGCCGTGCTGCTGTTCCTGATCGCCCTGCCTGCCGTCCAGGCGACGATCTTCTCGCTGGGCATCGTCCCCAGCGACAACCTGGTGTTCAGCACCGGCCAGCATCTGATCAAAAGCGACGCACCCACGTTGGCCGTCTATCGCGACCTGCTGGCCAGCCCCTTCATCCGCGATGACCTGTGGCTCACCATCTGGATCAGCCTGCTGTCGGTGGTGCTGGTCGCGATCGTCTCCTATGTCCTGGCGCTGTATGTCCGCTTCGGCAGCGGCCCCTTGCCGCGCATCGTCCGCTCGCTGTACCTGGTGCCGATGTTCGTGCCGGTCGTGATCGCCTCCTACGCCGCGATCACCTTCTACGTGGATCGCGGCGTTCTGGCGTCCATCCTGCACGTCCTCGGGCTGCCGTTTGCCTCGCCCGCCTACAAGCCCGCTGGCGTGGTCATCACGCAGGTCTGGTTCAACATCCCGTTCGCCGTGCTGATGCTCGGGTCGGGCCTGGATGGCATCGAGCAGGAGTTGATCGAGTCAGCTCACGACGTGGGCGCCGGTTTCCTGCGGGTGCTCTGGCGCATCGTCCTGCCGATGAACCTCGTGCCGCTGTTGATCGTGCTCACGTTCACCTTCATCGGCGTCGTCGGCAGCTTCACCATCCCGTTTCTGATCGGTGCGAACGCACCGCAGATGATGGGCGTGGCCATCCAGGCGTACTTCTCCAACTACAACCAGCCCCAGCCCGCGGTGGCGATGGCGGTCCTGCTGTTCGCCATCTGCGCGCTGGCTGGTGCCCTGTACGTCTGGGCCACCTCGCGCTCCGGGAAGCACGCGGTGACGGTGTGACGACCGCCTCACTCCCGAAGCCCGAAGTCGCGCCCGGCCTGCGGCTCACGTGGTTCTGGGACGTACCGGAGTTCCGTCGCGCGATGGGGCTCGTGCTGGTGCTCGCGCTGAGCAGCTTCTTGCTGCTGCCGCTCCTCACCTTGCTGCTGTGGGCGTTTGCCGATGAGTGGCGGTACCCGGGTGTCGTGCCGCAGTCTGCATCTCTGAAGTGGTGGGACTGGGTGTTGACCAACGGGGACGTCGGTTCGGCCGTGCGCTACAGCTTTATGACCGCGCCCGTTGTCACGCTGATCGCCGCGATCATCTGCCTGCCCGCGGCGTACAGCTTTTCGCGGTTTCGCTTCCCCGGTCGAAGGACGCTGTTCATCAGTTTGCTGGCCGCGAACGCGTTCCCCAAGATCGGTCTGTACGTGGCCATCGCCACGCTGTTCTTCCGCCTGAATCTGATGGGCACGTACTGGGGCGTGGTCCTGATCCAGCTGGTGGGCACGCTCGTGGCGATGGTCTGGATCCCCGCCGCGGGCTTCGACAGCGTCGCCCGCGAGCTCGAAGACGCCGCGCGTGACGCCGGCGCCGGTCCGCTGCGCGTCTTCTGGAGCATCACCTTGCCGCTCGCGATGCCGGCGATCGTCGTCGCCTCGTTTCTGGCATTCATCGCCGCGTTTGACGAAGCGCAGGGCACGCTGATTGTCGGATCGCCGACGATCGTCACCATGCCGACGCTGATGTACACGCTGGTGGTCAATTATCCCGAGCCGGTAGGCGCCATCTTCTCGATTCTGCTGTCGGCGCCATCGGTCATCCTGCTGCTGATCGCACGCCGCTTTCTACTCGCGGGTTATCTCGCCGCCGGCTTCAAAGGTCGCTGATGGCGAGGCTCGAGCTCGATCACCTGGTAAAGCGGTATGGCCGCGGTGGCGAGCCCGCCGTGCAGGACCTGTCGCTCGAAGTAAATGACGGCGAGTTCGTGTGTCTGCTGGGGCCGTCGGGCTGTGGCAAGACGACGACGCTGCGCCTGATCGGCGGGTTTCTCAAGCCCGACGCGGGCGACGTGCGCATCGATGGCACGAGCATCCTGAAAGAGCCGCCCGAGCGACGGCCAACGGCGATGGTCTTCCAGCGCTACGCGCTGTGGCCGCACATGACCGTGTGGGACAACATCGCTTTCGGCCTGCAGGTGCGCCGCCGGCCGCGTGATGAGATCGCCCGACGTGTCGAGGCGGCGCTCGAGCTGGTCGGGCTGCCAGCGATGGGCCGCCGTTATCCGGCTCAGCTTTCGGGAGGTCAGCAACAGCGCGTCGCCCTGGCACGGGCGCTGGTCCTCGAGCCGCGCATCCTGCTGCTCGACGAGCCACTCTCCAACCTGGACGCACAGCTGCGTGTGCATATGCGCACGGAGCTCACCGCCATTCAGCGCCGCGTGGGGATCACCACGGTCTTTGTCACCCACGATCAGGAGGAGGCGATGTCCATCGCCGATCGGATCGCGGTGATGAACGCGGGAGTGCTCGAGCAGATGGACTCGCCCGAGGAGATCTACGCCCAACCCGCGACGCTGTTCGTGGCGACGTTCATCGGCACCATGAACCGTCTCGACGCCCACGTAGACGCCGGCTGGGTTCGAGCTGGCCCGTTCGTGGCGGCCTTGCCCGACATAGGTCGGCTGAATGCTGGTAGCGGCGCTAGCGTGGATGGCGCGCTGGTCGCGGGCGTGCGACCCGAGGACCTGGTGCTCGAGACAGCCGGGCAAGGCGTGCCCGCGCGCATCGACAGCGTGGTCGACCTCGGCCACTACCGTCGCGTGACGCTCACCGCGGAAGGCACCAGTCTGCTGGCATTTGTCCCGCGGTCGGAGCCCATTCCCACCGACCGCCTCACCGTCGCTCCCCGCCGCCTATTGCTGTACGCCGACGGTCACCTGCTGGCAACCAGCGAAGGCGGCGTGAAGCGCAGCGGGTCGAACGCTTCGGGATCGACGGGCGGCGGTTCGCCGTCGATCAGCGCCATCAGCAGCGCGATCGAGCCGGGCAAGGGCGCGATTCCGCTCGGCCCGTGGCCCGTCAGGAAGTAGAGGCCCTCGCATGCGCCTCGGCCGATCAGTGGCAGCCTGCCCGCGGCCTATCCCCTCCGAAAGTGTCTAGCGACTGACATTCTGTCTGCCCGACGCCTCCGAGGCGAAGCGGTGCCCCACCAGAAGTTCGGCCGACAAGCCGCTTTCGGCACAAGACGCAGTCGGCCGACCTTCTTTGACAGATTGGCCTAGGAACGCGGCCACCGAGATTTCGAGGCATTTCATACTTTTCGGCCGCGTTCCTAGGACCGCGGCCACCGAGACTCCGAGGCATTCACTACCTTTTCGGCCGC
>Ga0066709_100001174_pt1 | contig 16675 bp, 15 predicted proteins | sample GraSoiAngelo_158_FD_79665 | JGI IMG/M metagenome (GOLD analysis project Ga0066709, IMG submission 79665) | Grasslands soil microbial communities from the Angelo Coastal Reserve, California, USA - 14_1009_16_30cm | ecosystem: Environmental > Terrestrial > Soil > Grasslands | place: USA...
CCGAAGCCGGCCTGCACCTGCTCGTCGATCAGGTGCGAGATGACCTCGGTGTCGGTCTCCGACACCATGGTCCGACCGCGACGCTCGAGCGCGGCACGCAGCTCGAGGTAGTTCTCGATGATCCCGTTGTGGATGAGGACCACCTTGCCGGCGCGGTGCGGGTGCGCGTTCTGCTCGGACGGACGCCCGTGGGTGGCCCAGCGCGTGTGTCCGATGCCGGGCGTGCCCCTGAGCGGTTGCTCGCGCAGCATCCCGGCCAGGTTGTCGAGCTTGCCGACGCAGCGGCGGACCTCGACGTGGTGGTTGGAAAAGGCCGCCAGGCCGGCCGAGTCGTAGCCGCGATATTCGAGCTTGCGAAGTCCTGCGATCAGAATCGGGCTCGCCTCACGCGGGCCCACGTATCCGACGATGCCGCACATCGTTTCAGCTCCTTCGTCGCGCGCGCCTCTTGACCGCCGCCCGCTTGCGCACCGGCTTGGTAACGGGACCCGGCTTGGCGGGCGGTGCCGACTGCGCGGCCGCCGCCTGCGCCCGCCGGCGCGCCACCCAGCCCGGTACCGTGCGCTGCGGGACACGACTCACCACGAGGGCGCCGGCCGCGACGTCGCGCGTGACCGTCGTCCCCGCGCCCACGTAGGCGTCGTCGCCGACCGACACCGGCGCGACGAGCTGGGTGTCGCTCCCGATCTGGACGCGCGCGCCGATCCGCGTCCGGTGCTTGGCGAAGCCATCGTAGTTGCAGGTGATCGTCCCCGCCCCGACGTTCGTGTCAGGACCCACCTCGCAGTCGCCGAGGTAGGTGAGGTGGTTGGCCTTCGTACCGGCCCCGAGCACGGCCTGCTTGGTCTCGACGAAGTTTCCGAGGTGGACGCGTTCGGCGAGACGGGTGCCGGGGCGCAGGCGAGCGAAGGGCCCGATCACGGCGTCGGCACCGATCTCGGCGCCCTCGATCACCGTTGCGAAGCGGACGTGGACGCGGTCACCGACGGTGGCGTCGACGAGGTAGGCCGTGCCGTCGAGGCGACAGCCGGCGCCGATGCGCGTTCGGCCGCGCAGGACGACGTTCGGGCCGATCACCGTGTCGCGACCGATGACGACCTCGGGGCCGACGTAGGCGGTGGCGGGGTCCTCGAACGTGACGCCCTCCTCCATCCAGTGCCCGGTCACCTCGGCTTTCAGCGATGCTTCCATGCGTGCGAGCTCCCCCCGCGTGTTGATGCCGGCGAACTCGTCGATTCGATCCATGCGGAGGGCCCGGACGCGCCGGCCCGCGCGCGCGGCGAGCGCGATGAGGTCCGTGAGGTAGAGCTCGCCCTGCGCGTTGTCCGGGCGTAGCTCGCCGAGAAGCGGAAAGAGCACCTCGGAGCGTACACAGTAGAGGCCGGGGTTGGCCTCCGTGACCGTGCGCTCGGCCGCCGTCGCGTCCCGCTCCTCGACGATCCGCGTGACTCCGCCGTCAGCACCACGAATGATCCTGCCATAGCCGGTCGGGACTGCAAAGCAGATCGTGGCGAGCGTGAGGTCGGCGTCGTCGGCGCGATGCGCATCGACGAGAGCGCGCAGCGTGTCCGGGCGAATGCGTGGCACGTCGCCGTAGAGGATGAGAACGTCGCCCGTGAAATCGGCGAATGCCGTGGCGGCGCACGCGACGGCGTGACCCGTGCCGCGTTGCTCTGCCTGGAGAACCATACGGATATCCGCAAGCTCGGCGTCCGCCGCCGCGGCGCGCACCGTGTCTGCCTGGTGCCCCACGACGAGGGCGACGCGCGCGGGAGCGAGCGGCGCGAGCGCGTCGAGGGGATAGCGAACGAGCGGCCGCCCGCCGAGCTGGTGCAGGACCTTCGCCCGGTCCGAGCGCATGCGCGTCCCGAGGCCCGCGGCCAGCACGATGGCGCCGAGCGGCCGAGGGGTGGGCACAGACGCGCGCCTATCACAGCCGTCGGCCCTTTTCAGCCGAACGTGCCCAGGTTCCTTGCGACTCGCTGTGGTATTTCGCACAATGGAACCGTGAATCGACAGATCAAGGTGGCGCTGGTGGCGGCGCTGGCCGCCGGGGGATGCGGCTGGCAGCTCAGCAACCCGTTCGATCACTTCCGTCCGACCCACCTGGCACCGCCCGCGCGGGTCGTGTCGGTCCCGCCCGACGACGCCGACCACCTCTCCTGGGCCACCGACGAGCAGTACCTCGTCGTCGTGCGCAAGACGTGCCGCACGCTCGACGTCTACCGCTTCGGGGACCGCATCGAAAGCTTCCCGGCGGTATTCGGCCTCGGCGGATCGGGCAGCAAGCTCTACGAGGGTGACCTGCGCACGCCGACGGGCCTGTACATGATCGTCGACAAGCGTTCCCATCCCCGCTGGGGCCACTTTCTCCTGCTCGACTACCCGAACCTCCAGGACCTCCACCGCTACTGGCTCGCCATGGAGGCCGGCTCCATCCCGCGCCGCGGCGACGCCTATGCGGGGGTCGGAGGCGCAGTCGGCATCCACGGCACGGACAAGCCCGGCCTCAACCGCCGCGGCGTCGACTGGACCTGGGGCTGCGTCTCGCTAGCGAACCCCGACGTCGACCGGCTGGCCCGCCTCGTCCCGGTGGGAACCCTGGTCCTGATCGAAGACTAGGAAGCCGACCCGAGACCGCTCAACCGCCGTCGATCACCGCCCGGATCATCGTCTCCAGCGCGGAGAGCCACTCGTCCAGCGGAGTCTCGGACTCGACGCGGATCTCGAGCTTGCCGTTCGCGAGCACGCGCACGCCGCCGGGGTGGACGGGCTTGAGGGGAATCACGACCGCCTCGCGCGAGATGCCGAGCCGGTCGAGGATCTCGAAGATGCGCTCGATCTCCTTGAGGGTGACTGCCGTGAGGGCCATGCGGCTCAGCCCTTCGCCGCGGCGGGCAGCACCGCCGCGGGCGCCGGGCCGCGCAGCACGCGCAGCCACACCCGGCTCGCCTCCCAGACGATCAACCCGACCAGGCTCATGAAGAGCCCGCACACGACGGCGTCCAGACGGAGATTGAAGATCTGCACGGATACCTCCCCGAGCTTTGCGGCGGGCACGCTCCCCGCCGCGCGCCCGGCCGCGAGCTTCTGCGCCTGTGCGAGGAAGCCGATGGCGGGGTCGGGCGAGAATATCTTCTGGTAGCCCGCCGTCATGGTGACCGCCAGCAGCCAGGCGAGCGGCAGGACCGTCGTCCACGCATAGCGCACCCGCCCTCCGCGGATGATGATCGTCGTCGCGACCGCCAGCGCGATCGCGGCGAGCAGCTGGTTGGAAATGCCGAAGAGCGGCCAGAGGATGTTGATGCCGCCGAGCGGATCAACGACTCCCTGGTAGAGAAAGTAGCCCCAGCTGGCGACGACGAGCGTGCTGGTCAGGACGACGCTCGGGTACCAGCTGGTCCGCCCGAGCGGCGCCCACAGCTGCCCGAGGAGATCCTGGAGCATGAACCGCCCGACGCGCGTCCCGGCGTCGAGCGTGGTGAGGATGAAGAGCGCCTCGAACATGATCGCAAAGTGATACCAGAGCGCAAGCGCCGTGCCGCCGAGCGTGCGGGCGAAGATGCTCGCCATGCCGACGGCGAGGCTCGGGGCGCCGCCGGTGCGCGCGAACAGCGTCCGCTCGCCGGTGTCGTTCGCCAGCGTCTGCATCTCGCCGGGGCTCACCGGGAAGCCCCAGCTCGAGATGGTCGCGGTGGCGACCGCGGGATCGGCCCCCACCACGCCGACGGGGCTGTTGATCGCGAAGTAGACGCCCGGCTGGAGCGCCGCCGCGGCGATCATCGCCATGATGGCGACGAACGACTCGAGGAGCATGCAGCCGTAGCCGATCATCGGCGCATCGGTCTCTTCGCGGAGCAGCTTGGGCGTGGTGCCCGAGGCGATGAGCGAATGGAAACCCGAGATGGCGCCGCAGGCGATCGTGATGAAGCAGAAGGGAAACACCTTGCCGGCGAAGATCGGTCCGGTGCCGTCGACGAAGCGGGTGAGCGCGGGCAGGTGGATCTCCGGCCGCATCACGACGATCCCGGCCGCCAACGCCGCCACCGTGCCGAGCTTGACGAACGTCGAGAGATAGTCCCGCGGCGCGAGGAGAAGCCATACGGGCACGGTGGAGGCGGCGAAGCCATAGAGGATGATCGCCCAGGCGAGCGCCGGACCGGAGAGGGTGAAGAGGGGGGCGAGGACCGGGTGCTGGTCCACCCATCGTCCACCGAGCAGCGCGAGCGCCAGCAGCACGAGGCCGAGCGCGGTGGCGCCGGCGACGTGGTGCGGCCGGACGACGCGCATGTACCAGCCCATCACCATGGCGATCGGGATCGTCGCGCCGACCGTGAACGTCCCCCAGGGGCTCTGGCGGAGCGCGTTCACCACCACGAGCGCGAGCACCGCGATCAGGATCACCATGATGAAGAAGACGCCGAGGAGCGCCGCGAAGCCGCCCACCGGGCCAATCTCGTCCTTGGCCATCTGGCCGAGCGAGCGGCCGTCGCGCCGCAGGCTCCCGCAGAGGATGCAGAAGTCCTGGACGGCGCCGCCCAGCACCACGCCGGCGAGAATCCAGAGCGTACCCGGGAGATAGCCGAACTGCGCAGCGAGTGTCGGTCCGATCAGGGGCCCGGGACCGGCGATGGCTGCGAAATGGTGGCCGAAGACGACCCAGCGGTTGGTCGGGACGAAGTCTCGCCCGTCGTTGATGCGCTCGGCCGGCGTGGTCCGGAGACGGTCGAGGGCGAAGAGACGGGCGGCGAGGAAGGCACCATAGAAGCGGTACGCGAGGGCATAGACGGCGGCGGCCGCGACGACGAACCAGACGGCGTCGACCGTCTCGCCGCGAAGCACGGCCAGGACGCCGATCGCGTACGCTCCGGCGGCCGCGATCGCGAGCCAGCCGACCCGGCGCAGGACCGCCGCCACCGCTCGGTGCACCGCGCCGCCGCGCTTCATCGCGTGGCCCCGTGCCCGGCTACCGGATCGCGTCCAGCCCGGTGATGTCGCGCCCGACGATCAGGGTGTGCATGTCGTGCGTCCCCTCGTAGGTGCTGACGGTCTCGAGGTTCAGCATGTGTCGGATCACGGGGTACTCGTTCACGATGCCGTTGGCACCGAGCACGTCACGCGCGAGCCGCGCGATCTCGAGCGCCGCCGCCACGTTGCTCCGCTTGGCGAGCGACACCTGCTCGGCGCGCATCGTGCCGGCGTCCTTCATCCGGCCGAGCCGCCAGGCCAGGAGCTGCCCTTTGGTGACCTCGGTCAGCATGTGGACGAGCTTCTGCTGGACGAGCTGATAGCCGGCGATCGGCCGGTCGAACTGGCGGCGCTCCTGGGCGTAGCGGAGTGCGGTCAGATAGCAAGTGCGTGCGGCGCCGAGCGCGCCCCACGCGATGCCGTACCGCGCCTGGTTGAGGCACGAGAACGGGCCGCCGAGTCCCTCGGCGTCCGGAAGGAGACTCCCCGCCGGCACCCGGACGTCCTCGAGGACGAGCTCCGAGGTGACCGACGCACGCAGCGAGAACTTCCCCTTGATGTCGTGCGCGGAGAAGCCGGGCGTGCCCCGCTCCACGAGGAAGCCGCGGATCGTGTCGCCATCCTTCGCCCAGACGACCGACACGTCGGCGATCGAGCCGTTCGTGATCCAGCGCTTGGTCCCCGACAGGATCCAGCCGGATCCGTCGCGGCGCGCGCGGGTCTCCATGCTGCCGGGGTCGGAGCCGTGATCCGGTTCGGTGAGCCCGAAGCAGCCGATCACCCGGCCGGCGGCCATCTCGGGTAGCCAGCGCCGCTTCTGCTCCTCGCTGCCCCATCGCCAGATCGCATACGTCGCGAGCGATCCCTGCACCGATGCCATGGAGCGCAGGCCCGAGTCGCCCGCCTCGAGTTCCTGCATCATCAGGCCGTATGCGACGTTCGACAGCCCGGCGCAGCCATACCCCTGCAGGTTCGCGCCGAACACACCGAGGGCGGCCAAGCGCCGGATGAGCGTGGTCGGGAACTCCTCGCGTGCGTGGCAGCCTTCGATGACCGGAAGCGCCTCGCGTTCGACGAAACTCCGGACGCTCGACTGCGTGATGCGCTCCTCGTCGGTGAAGAGCTCGTCGATCCCGTAGTAGTCGACCTGACCCTGCGTCATGCCAGCCTCTCCCGTCGTGCACCTCTGCAAGGTCTCTCACGTGGTTGCTGGCTTGCAACCGAACGCCAGCGTCCGTATGAGTCGATCTGAACTTCGACGACTGCCAGCATTAGCAAGTGCATCTCGAGACCCTCAAAATCTTCTGCGACATCGTCGAAACGCGAAGCTTCTCGGCCGCGGCTTCTCAGAACTTCGTCACCCAGTCGGCGGTGAGCCAGCAGATCCGCATGCTCGAGGAGCGCTATGGCCGCCAGTTGCTCGAGCGAACGCGCGGCAACGTGCAGCTGACGCCGGCCGGCGAGATCCTCTACCAGGTGAGCAAGGATATCGTCCAGCGCTATCAGGACCTCGAGGCACGTCTGCAGGCGATGGCCCAGGTGGTGGCCGGCCCGGTGCGCGTCGCGACCGTGCATTCGATCGGCCTCTACGAGCTGTCGGGACAGCTCAAGCGGTATCTGCGCGCGTTCCCTCAGGTCCACCTGCACCTGGAATACAGCCGGTCGAACAAGATCTACGAGGACGCCGTACGCGGGAACATCGACCTCGGCGTCGTCGCATATCCGATCCGGCGGCCGCAGATCACCGTGATCCCGTTCCGCGAGGATCGGCTCGTGCTCGTCTGCCCGCCGGGCCACCCGCTCTCGCGGCACAAGAATATCTCGATCACGAAGCTCAACGGCGAGCCCCTCGTCGGCTACGAGCGAGACATCCCGACGCGCAAGGAGACCGACCGCTTGCTCCGCCGCTATGGAGTCGACGTGCGCTACGTCATGGAGCTCGACAACATCGAGACCATCAAGCGCGTGATCGAGATCGGGACCGGCATCGCGATCCTGCCCGAGCCCGCCGTCCGCTCCGAGGTGCGCAGCAAGACGCTCAGCACCGTCCAGCTCTCCGACGAGGTCTTCCTGCGGCCGCTCGGCATCATCCACCGTCAGGGCAAGCACTTCTCGCCCGCTGCCGAGAAGTTCATCGAGTTCCTGCGCGCCGAATGACGGCGGGACGGCTGGCGCTCGCGCTGCTCGTCGTCGCCGCGCTCGCCTGCCGCGCGCCGCGGCCCGAACGGCCCGAGGGCAGCTGCACGCACGTGCAGGCCATCCGCCAGCTCCACGGCGAACCGCTCTGCGAGGACGTGTGGACGTGCAGCCGGCCGCCGCGCGGGCAGTTCGACCGCATCGGGCTCCGGCGCGTCGCCCGGTGCGACGGCGCCACGGGCCCCGTCGTCCTCTACCTGCCCGGCATGCACATGAACGCCGAGCTGCCGCTCGTCGAGCCGCGGCACGACCTCCGGCTCTACCTGGCCGAGGAAAGGGTGCGGGCGTGGGGACTCGACTACCGGACGCACGCCGTCCCGCCCGATGCTTCACCCGCCGACCTGCGCGCACTCGACGGATGGACGGTCGATCGCTTCGTCGACGACGTCGCCTGGGCGACGGCGTTCGTGCGCGGCGCAGATCCCGGGCCGCTCTTCGTCGCCGGGTTCAGCCAGGGCGCCGTGTTCGCCTACCGGCTGGCCTCGCGTCGTGATGCCGCGCTCGCGGGGCTGCTGATCCTCGATGGCGCGCCCAACACCGGACCCGTCGTCGCGGGCGGCGGCCCTGCCATCGACGTCGGCGGGAGCCGATTGCCGTTCGCCGAGCGCCGCCGGCTGCTCGACCAGGTGATCGCCGACGCGAACGCGCCTTCGCCGTTGCCCGGGTTTCCCACCGCCGGGGCGGCACTCGCCAGCATCCTGTCGACGGCCCCCCTCTTCGGGCGTGAGGGCGGGCTCGCCGCCGGCGCCCGGGCCTCGGAAATCTCCGTGCTCGCCGTCCTGCTGCGCAGCTACGACCGCTGGTGGCCGCGCGCGGCCGTCGGCGGGCCGTCACCACGGCCGCCGAAGACGCCGCTTCCCGTCCTCGCCTTCGCGAGCACCAACATGGGACCGGCCTGGGTCGATCGCGTACGGGCAGCCGCGCTCGCCTACGGCGGACCCGAGGCGGAGGTACGGGAGCTCGCCGGGTACGGACACCTCGACGTCTTGGTCGCACGACGCGCGGCGCAGGACGTGTTTCAGCCCGCGCTGGCGTGGCTGGGACGACGGGCGGGGCGCTAGGAGAGCCGAATCGCCCCTCGGGGGTGCGTGCTCGTTCCAACCGCCGCGGCCCCCGGGGCGTCGGCGCGCCGACAGGGGGGACGTGATCATCGCGGCGTGTCGTAGTGGCACGAGCGTTGCTGCTCCAACGACTGCAAAGGATGCTGGACGAGGAGGGCGGAGGTGTCGGCCCCGTTGGAGATGGTATACTCCCGCCAGGCCATCGAGTTCGTCATGTCGTTGCTCGGACTCCTCGGGCCGCTGCTCCGGTCCCTCGCGACGGTGGTTCCGGTCCCGAGGTCCACAACCGCGCCTGACAGGCCGCGCTAGGAGCGCAAGCCATGCAGAACGAGATGCATTCGGAGAACGCGGAGCGTCGCGATGTCGGAACCTGGCTCGAGAACACGACCAGTCAGGATCCCATCCTCGGGCGCCTCTTTCCCCAACTCCGGCGCCTGGCGGCGAGCGAGGCTCCCGTCTTGCTCGTCGGAGAGCCCGGGAGCGGTCGCGAGCTCGCGGCACGCGCGATCCACAACCTGTCCGAACGGGCGTCCCATCCCTTCGTGGTGATCAACTGCGGGGACTTCTCGGATACGCTCATCGAAGCCGAGCTGCTCGGCGTCGACGGCGGCAACCCGCCCCATAAGATGGGTATCTTCGAGCAGGCGGGCTCCGGGACCGTGCTGCTCGCCGAGGTGGGGGAGCTTCCCGCCCGCCTCCAGCAGGCGCTGCTGCAGCTACTGGAACGGCACGAGCTGAAGCGGCTGAACTCCAGCACGTCCGTTCCGGCGCGTGCCCGGGTGATCGCCAGTACGTGCGCCGATTTGCGCGCGCGCGTCTCCGCCGCGTTGTTCCGCGACGAACTCTACCAGCGACTGTCCGTAGAAAAGCTCGAGCTGCCGCCGCTGCGCGACCGTGCGGACGACATCCGCGGACTCGCTCGCCACTTCCTCGAGCGCTGCCGCGCCCACCTGCCCCGCGCCCCGCGCGATCTCACGCCGGAGGCCGAGGCGGCGCTGCGGAGCTACAGCTGGCCGGGAAACCTCCACGAGCTGCGCGAGGTGGTGGAGGAAGCCGCGCTCCGCGCACGCGGCGAGCGCATCGGCGTCGAGGACCTCCCGGAGCGGGTACGCGGCGAGCAACGAGGGGGACCGCTGCCCTCGCTGCGCGAGGTGGAGATCCGCCACATCGAGCGCGTGCTGCAGGAGGCGCGGGGCAATCAGCGCCGGGCCTCCCGCATCCTGGGCATCAGCCGCTGGTCGCTGTCGCGGCGACTACGCAAGTACGGGCTGCAGCCGCGCGCCGAGCAGTAGCCGGCTTCCACGGCCGTCGCGGTGCGCCGGGTCGCTCGCGGTTGACCTCCGCAGCGACGCTGCGGATACTCGGCTCGGACCGATGCGGAAGCGAACCGTCGCGGTCGTGGGGGCCACCGGCATTGCGGGACAGCAGTTCCTGGTGGCGCTCGCCGGCCATCCATGGTTCGAAGTGACGGCGCTCGCCGCCTCGGCGCGCTCGGCCGGCCGTCCCTACGGCGAGGCCATCCGCGACGCGAGTGGCGCCCGGCGGTGGTGGTGTAGCGAGGAGCCGGCGGCCGACCTGCTCGGCCTCCCGCTCGAGGACGCGGCGCGGCTCGATCCGGGGCGCGTGGACCTCGTCTTCGCCGCCGTCGAGAGCGACGCGGCGCGCGAGCTCGAGCCGCTCTACGCCCGTGCCGTCCCGGTGGTGAGCACGGCGGCGGCCTTCCGCTACGAGCCCGACGTGCCGATCGCGCTCCCGGGCGTCAACCTGGCGGCGCACCTCCCGCTCCTCGAGCAGCAGCAGCGGCGTCGCGGGTGGAAGGGCTTCGTGCTGCCGTTGCCGAACTGTACCACCGTCGGCCTTGCCATCTCGCTGAAGCCGCTGCTCGACGGGTTCGGTCTCGAGCGGGTGCTCATGACGTCGATGCAAGGTCTCTCTGGCGCCGGCCGCTCACCGGGGGTCATCGCGCTCGACATCGTCGACAACCTGATCCCCTACATCCCGAAGGAAGAGGAGAAGGTCGCAGCCGAGACGGCGAAGATTCTCGGCCGGCTCGGCGAGGGAGGAATTGCTCCCCTTCCGGTGCCGGTCGGCGCCACCTGTACCCGCACCGCGGTGCTCGAGGGGCATACCGTCTCGGTCACCGTCGTGACCAGCCGGCCCTGTGACCCGTCCGCGGCCGCCGACGCCCTGCGCGGCTTTCGCCCCGACTACGCGGGCCTCGACCTGCCGAGCGCCCCGGCCCGCGCGATCATCGTGCACGACGACCCCTTCCGCCCCCAGCCGCGCCTCGACCGGGACGCCGAGGGCGGCATGGCAACGAGCGTCGGCCGCTTGCGCGCCGAGCCGGCGCTCGAGCGCGGCCTCAAGTACGTGGCGCTCTCCCACAACACGCGCATGGGAGCCGCCAAGGGCGCGGTGCTGGCCGCCGAGTACCTCTGCCGCACGGGCAAGATCTAGGACCGACCAAATCCCAAGGCACAGCTCTGCCGTACCGGGCACACGGGGCAGCGCGGCGCACGAGCCACGCAAATCGTCGCGCCGAGGTCCATGAGCGCCTGGTTCCAGTCGCCCGCACGGCCCCGGGGCACGAGCGCTTCTGCGAGCCGCCACAGCCGCGCCTGGCGCCTGGCCGCTCCACCCCCGCGACGGATACCCAGCACCCGCCCGAGCACCCGGGTCGCGTTGGTGTCGAGCGCGGGCACGTTCGCCCCGAAGGCGATGCTGGCCACTGCGCCGGCCGTGTAGCGCCCGATGCCGGGCAGGCGCCGGAGGTCCGCCGGCCGCGCCGGGAGGGCGCCCCCGAGCCGGTCGACGACCTCGCGGGCGGCGGCGTGAAGATTTCGGGCCCTGGCATAGTAGCCGAGGCCGTCCCACGCCTCGCGCACCGCGTCAGGCGACGCCGCCGCCAGGTCCTCGAGGGTGGGATACCGCGCCAGAAAGCGCGGGAAGAACCCCGTTACGCGCCGAACCTGCGTCTGCTGCAACATGACCTCGGAGACCAGGACGGCGTATGGGTCGTTCAGGCCGCGCCAGGGCAGCCGCCGCCCGTGGCGGGCGTACCAGGCCAGCAGCCGGCGGCGAAAGGAGCGGGCGCGCGGCGGGAGGCGGCAGGCATTTTGCTTCTGACTGGCATAGGCACCCGCTAGAATACGCATCGATGGCCCGCTGGCTGCGCAAGAAGGTCTTCAACGTCGCCGCTCGCATCCTCACCAAGCCGCGGGGAAACTACAACCGGATCCTGCCGACCGACCTCGAGACGCTCCGCCTGACGGTGCGCAAGGGAGACGTCGTGCTGGTCGACGGCGACCAGCGCGTGAGCGAGGTCATCAAGTACCTGACCCAGAGCTCGTGGTCGCACGTCGCCCTCTACGTGGGGGACGAGCTCCTGCGGCGCTTCCCGGCGCGGCGCGAGGAGCTCGTGCGCGCGAACGGCCAGGACGCCCAGCACCTGATCGTCGAGGCCCTGCACGAAGGGGTCGTCGCCTCGCCGCTCTCGAAGTACGCCGGTTTCAACCTCCGCGTCTGCCGCCCGCACGGCCTGCAGCGCGACGACCTGCAGCGCGTGCTCAACGAGGTGCTCGCGCAGCTCGGCTCGAGCTATGACCTGAAGAACCTGCTCGACCTCGCGCGCTACTTCTTTCCGGTGAGCCTGATCCCGCGCCGCTTCCGCCGCCGCGCGCTCGATTTCGGCAGCGGGTTGCCGACCGAGGTGATGTGCTCGAGTCTGATTGCTCGAGCGTTCCAGAACGTCGGCTTCCCCATCCTTCCCGCGACCACGCCGGCGACCGTGCCGCGCCCGCGGCGGCGCCTGCGCGACTACCTCCGACGCACGAGCGACCCGTATCCGAGCGTCTTCCATCGCGAGCGCGCCACCCTGATCACCCCGCGCGACTTCGACCTCTCTCCCTACTTCGAGATCGTCAAGCTGAACGGCCTCGAGGCGGGCAAGTTCGACTACCGCAGGATCAAGTGGGCCTGAGCCGCGCGGGGCGGCCGGCGTCACGGCGAGCCGGCTTCCGGCGCCGGAGCGAGCGTCCCCGCGAGGGTCTCCAGTCGGTGGAGCTGCTGCTCGATCTGCGAGCGCAGATGCTCGGCGGTATCGGCCATCTCGCGGCGCTCGCGGAGGAGCTCGCCGAGCTCCTCGTGCAGCCGGTCGCGCTCGGCCTGCACCTGTCCTGCCTGTGCCTCGAGCATCGCGACGCGCTCGGCGAGCTGGCGGGTATGCCGGACGCAGAGCGTCCGCCCGACGCCGTAGGCGAGCGCACCGCCCACCAAGAGCCCGAGCAGGATGAACCCCGGCGCGCGCGCGTGCATCGCGGGATTCTACCGAGCGCCGGCGCGGCGGGTCCATAGTCGGTGCCGCCGCGGCGGCCCCACGCGCTCGGCGGCGCCGCGCTGCTCGGGCTCGTCGCGGGCGGGCTCTTCTTCCAGGACCTCGGCCGGTACCCGCTCTGGGACCCCGACGAGGCGCGACACGCCGAGGTGGCACGCGAGATGGTCGTCGCCCACGGCTGGCAGCGCCTCGTGCTGCCGACCTTCGAGCTGCAGTCGTACCGCGAGAAGCCGCCGGGTCACTAGACTCTGAGCTCAGACCGGGCGGAAGGGGTTCGCCCACCGCGCGGCCGCGCCGAGCTCCTGCGCGATGCCGAGCAGGCGGTTGTACTTGGCGGTGCGCTCGGAGCGGCAAGGCGCGCCCGTCTTGATCTGTCCGGCTGCGGTGGCCACCGCGAAGTCGGCGATGAAGGCGTCCTCGGTCTCGCCCGAGCGGTGGGAGACGACCGAGCGGTAGCCGCCGGCCGCGGCGCGGCTCATCGCCGCCCGCGTCTCGCTGACCGTGCCGATCTGGTTCAGCTTGATCAGGATCGCGTTGCCGACGCCCTCGGCGATGCCGCGTGAGAGCAGGCGCTCGTTGGTCACGAACACGTCGTCACCGACCAGCTGGACGCGCGCGCCGAGCGTCGCCGTCAAGCGGCGCCAGCCGGCCCAGTCGTCCTCGCCGAGGCCGTCCTCGATCGAGACGATGGGGTAGGCCGCGCACCAGCGCTCGTAGAGGCCGATCAGGTCGTCGGCCGAGCGCCGCATCCCCCCGGACTTCCGGAACACGTAGCCGTCGCCGTCCGCCAGCTCGCTCGCCGCCGCGTCGAGGGCGAGGGAGCAGGTGCGGCCGGGTGCGAGCCCGGCGTGCTCGATCGCCTCCACCAGCAGGTCGAGCGCTTCCTCGTGCGAGCGGAGCGAGGGCGCGAACCCGCCTTCGTCGCCCACCGCGGTCGAGAGCCCGCGGCCGTCGAGGAGCGCGCGCAGGGCATGGTAGACCTCGACACCCTGGCGGATCGCCTCGGGGAACGACGACGCCCCGTGCGGCACGATCATGAACTCCTGGAAGTCGAGCGGGTTGGGGGCGTGCCGGCCGCCGTTGATGACGTTCATCAGCGGGACGGGGAGAAGCCTGGCACCGTCCCCGCCGAGCGCACGGTAGAGGGGCTCACGGCGCGCGGCCGCAGACGCCCGCGCCACGGCGAGCGAGACGGCGAGCAGCGCATTGGCTCCGAGCCGCGCCTTGTTGTCGGTCCCGTCGAGCGCGACGAGCGCGGCGTCGATCGCCGCCTGGTCGCCGGCGTCGCGGCCGGCGAGCGCGGGCCCAATCACGTCGCACACGTTGGCGACGGCGCGGAGCACGCCTTTGCCGCCGTAGCGCTTGGCGTCCCGGTCGCGCAGCTCGACGGCCTCGCGCTGACCCGTGGACGCGCCCGACGGCACGGCGGCCGTGCCGTGCGCGCCACCGGCGAGCGTCACGGTCGCCTCGACGGTGGGAAACCCGCGCGAGTCGAGGATCTCGCGCCCGGAGACCGTTTCGATCGCTGCCATTGCATTCCCCTCCAGCCGGCTGCTAGCTCGTGCTGCCGGGCTTGCGCATCACGACGACCCACACTTCCGAGAGGAGCGGCATCACCGGGATCACCCGTCCGAGCTCGAGGCCGGCCGCATCGATCTCCGCGGCGAGCGCGCGACGCGTGAGCCGCGGGCTCCGCTTGGCCCGCCCGCCGAGCACGCGGCGGATCGCGCGTCCGAGGCTCTTCAGCGTGTAAGGGTGACAGACGGTGGCGACGAGCGGGCCGCGCGCGAGCGCGGCGAGCGTACCGAGCACGCGCGGTCGGCTGACGGGCGGCAGGTGCATCAGGAAGCGCGTGCAGACGACGGCGTCGACGCTGCCAGGCCGGAGCGGCGGCAGCTCGAGGTCGGCGCGCACGTGACCGAGCGCGCCGTCGCGGTCGCGGGCGACGGCGAGCATGGCGGGCGAGATGTCGGCCCCGACGCGGCGCAGCCCGCGGCGAGCGAGGAATGGACCGAGAATGCCGGTGCCGCACGGGGCGTCCAGGACCAGAGCATCCCGGCCGATGCCCGCGAGCGCACGGCCGAGCGCCCGCTCGAGGAGCCAATGGTTCAGCCGGCGGATCACGCCACCGTAGCGGCGGCGCTCGTAGCGACGCGCGTCGAGGTGGCGGTAGCCCCAGCGGGCGTCGTAGTCGACGGTCGCCGGCTGCATGACCGACGAACGCTAACAGCGGCCCGGGCCGCGTGCAATTGCTCGTGACGGCCGGGCGCGAAGCGCTCGTCGTGCTGGCCGCATGCGCCGCCCTGTCGCTCACGGGTGCGTCACGTGTTCCGTTCTACACGCGCGGCGAGCCGCGCGAGGGCCTCGTCGTGCAGGAGATGCTCCGCACCGGCCAGTGGCTCGTTCCGGTGCGGCCGGACGACGAGCCGGCGCGCAAGCCGCCGCTCTATTACTGGGCTGCCGCCCCGGCGCTCGCGGCGTTGCCCGCCCGGCCTGAGCTGGCCCTCCGACTACCGTCGGCGGCGTTCGGCGCCGCGGCGGTGCTCGGCACCTGGGCCACGGCGCGCGCGGCCTTCGGGCCCACGGCCGGACTGCCGGCCGCACTGGTCCTCGCCACCAGCTTCGAGTGGGCGCGGGCGGCGACCAGCGCGCGCGTCGACATGGCGCTCGCCGCCTCGCTCACCGCGGTGCTGGCGGCGTGGGTACTCGCGCTCCGTGGCGGCGGTCGCCGACGGACGGTGCTCGCCGCGGCGGGTGCAACCGTCGGCGCCCTCGCCAAGGGACCGGTGGCCATCGTGCTGCCGGGGCTGGCGGCGGGGGTGCTCGCGCTTGCCCGCCGCGACCGGAGCCTGCCGCGCCGGCTGGGCGCCCCGGCCGCGCTCGGGGCGGCCCTGCTGGTAGCCGGCTGCTGGTACGTGGTGGCGTTCAGCCGCGAAGGGTCCGCGTTCGTCGCCACCATGGCCCGCGAGAACTGGTTCCGGTACCTCGACCCGGACGCGGAGACGGGCCACCAGCACGGCGCCGGCTACCTCCTGTCGCTCGCGCTGGTCGGACTGCTGCCGTGGACGCCCCTCCTGCCGCTTGCGGTCGTCTCCCTCGGGCGGGCGCGGACGGCCGTCGCCAGTCTCGCCGAGGCCTGGGTAGGCACGGGGCTCGTCTTCTTCTCGTTCGCGGCATCGAAGCGGAGCGTCTACCTGCTGCCCGTCTATCCGGCCGTCGCGCTGCTGGTCTCCTCCGGCGTCGTCGCGGCACCCTCCGAGGGAGCGGCCGTACGGGCCGCCCGCGCCGGCGCCCGCCTCTACGCCCCCGCGCTCGTCGTGCTCGGCGCGCTCGCCGTCGCGCTGGCCCTCGGCTTCGATCCGAGCCCGCTGCTCCGGCAGTGGCTCCGACCGGTGGACGCGCTGGGTGTCGCCGCCTTCGCAAAGGCCGCGCGGCGGGCCGCTCCGGTGCTGGTGCTGCTCGCGCTCGCGAGCGCCGTCGCCGGGCTGGTCGCCGACCGGGCGGCCCGGCGCGGGCGCTGGCGGCGGCTCGTCCACGTCCTGGCCATGCTCGCGGTCGCCTGGACGGCCGCGTTCAACACCTGGTTCCATCCAGCGATCGCCAAGCCGCAGAGCCTCCGCGCGTTCATGGGCCGCGTCGATCGGGTCGTGCCGGCGGGTGCTCCGCTGTATGCGTTCTTCCCGCCCGATCCCGCGCTCCGCTTCTACGCGCCACGCGAGCTTCGGCGCTGGCCGCCCGCGGACGCGGACGCGGCCGCGCCGCATCTTCTGCTCTGGGAGGACGAATGGCGTCGCTATCGGGATGCCACCGGCCGTCCGCTCCGTCCGCTCGCGGCGAGCCGCGCCGAGCAGCTCGGCCGCGGCCACCTGCTGCTGGTCGCGCCGCCGTCGGGGCGTCTCACCCCCGCGCCGGCCCCGGGACCGACCCCACCGACGCACGGCTCAGAACGGGTAGTCGATGCCGGTGAAGATCGCCGTGCCCTCATTGCCGCGGCCGACGTCGACGAAGCCCACGATCTGTGGCCGCACCACGCCGCGAAAGCCGAGACCGTAGACCACGTGCAGGTCCGAGACCGGCGAGTCGGTCACCCGCCGGAACACCTGGCCCGCCTCGAGAA
>Ga0066709_100001175_pt1 | contig 16673 bp, 14 predicted proteins | sample GraSoiAngelo_158_FD_79665 | JGI IMG/M metagenome (GOLD analysis project Ga0066709, IMG submission 79665) | Grasslands soil microbial communities from the Angelo Coastal Reserve, California, USA - 14_1009_16_30cm | ecosystem: Environmental > Terrestrial > Soil > Grasslands | place: USA...
AAGCGCTCGCTCATCGATCTTGCCGGCAACAATGCCAAGCAATCCTATGATCAGCGTTTCCGGATCATGAAACCGAATACGAAAGCCATCCAGGAAGCGCTTCAGGACACGCTGGGACTGCCCGAACTACCCGTCCGCATCGAGTGCTTCGACATTTCGCATATTCAGGGGGCCGAGACCGTGGCTTCAATGGTGGTCTGGGAAGACGGGCAGATGAAGAAGTCTGACTACCGCAAGTTCATCATCCGCAGCGTGGATGGCGTGGACGATTTCGCTTCCATGCGCGAGGTCGTGAAGCGCCGCTACAAACGCGTGCAGGAAGAGAAAAAGAAGATGCCGAGCCTGGTGCTGATCGATGGCGGACTGGGCCAGTTACACGCCGCCGCCGAAGCGTTGGAATCAATCGAAATCATCAATCAGCCGCTGGCCGCCATCGCCAAACGCGAGGAAATCATTTATGTCTCTGGACAGGAAGATGAACCCGTCGCCCTCGATCGCCATTCGCCGGTGCTTCATCTGGTCCAACTGATTCGCAATGAAGCGCACCGCTTCGCTGTGACCTTCCATCGCAAGCGCCGCCAGATGCGCGATCGCTCCACTGAACTGCTCGACATCCCCGGAGTGGGCGAGCGTACAACCCGTCGGCTCCTCGAGCACTTCGGTAGCGTGCAGGCGGTGAGACAGGCAGACGTCGCGGCTCTTTCCGCGGTAGTGACACGTCCTCAGGCGGAAGCGATCCTTAGTCACTTCCGGAAATAAACCGGGAGAGCTACGATCTCCCGTTCGACCCAGTTCGTTGCGCCAGATCTTTTAGCACACAGGATTTGATGTTTGTCGGCAGGCGGGACCCTTGCAGAAGTTCTCGCGCCAGTGGCACAGGAAGCGAACGCGCGAATTCGAGTGCGCGGGCCAGCGGAGTCTTTTCGTTACGCAGGAGTGCCATTCGGATTTCTCTGCGCGGCGACCACTTGGAGTGGCGGCATACCGCTTCAACGAAAGCCACGGATGCATTACGGCGCATTAACGCTTTGATAATCGAGGCCTCGGTGAGACGAGAATTTTCCAGCGCCGCGTGGACAATTCGCGTTTCAGAATCGAGCAAAAGCGCTCTAGCAATTCTCTCCGACGCCCGATGCGCTAGGGAAAGTCTTTCACCCATGGAGATTTTTTCTAATCGATTAGCGAGTGCTTCGTCCGCGGCGATCCTGATGTCTGCGGGAGCTCCGGGCGTCAGCGCCACCTTCATCAGGTCGAAGGTGAATAGATGACGCACCATGGGCAACGAGAGATGCCGCGGCGTCCGGGGATGCTCGACCATCGCGAGCTTGAGCTTACGGCTTTTCATCAGACCGCCATTCTTGCCGAGCTGTTCCACTGCCTGCGCAGGCAAGTCCCTGCGCTTCAGCAGAGCGAGGGCAAGGTCCAGGGTGAGAGCGGGATCAGCCGCGGCAGCAATCAACACATCCACAGAATTGCTGTGAATCGCCTGTTCTAGAGGGATCGCTGGGTCAGGTGCAACGTGCAAAGTTGTGGATTCTTTGGACATCTGCCCAGCTTCTCTGAGTCGCTACACTTTCGCGGCTTTGCGCGCCAAGTCCAGCGCACCTCGCACTGCCTCAATGATGGTGGGGTTCACCGAGCAATTGGGGTATTCGGAACGCAGACTATTGTAGAAAACCTGACGCACTAACGCGCAGTTGCTGAAAACACCGCCGGACATGGCCACCAGTACTTTCTCGCCATCAGAAAACAGCCGGCGAATTACAATTTTGGCCAAACGCGCGAGTTCCGTCCCAGCCTGGGTGAGGATGGATCGAGCCAGTGCATCCCCCGAATCGGCGGCGGACAACACCGCCGGCAAAAGCGCGGAGAAGTCGGGACTTGGAGAAGCATTCGCTGCCAAGACTAGCTGTTCGCGCGTGCTGAGGGTCCAGGATTTCTTAACGTGGTCCAACAGAACAGACTCTTCCTCAGCGTTCTCGTCATAATCACGCATGATGGCAGCGATCGCGGAGCGTCCAATCCAATGGCCGGAACCTTCGTCGAAAACTGAAAAACCCCACCCACCCGCGCGCAGCGTATTCCCGGAAGAATCGCGTCCGTAAGCCATCGATCCTGTGCCCGCAATCACCATTACGCCGGCTCCGCTGCCAAAGGCAGCTTGCAGCGCAATCACCATATCGCCGACCACTTCGCTTTCTCCTGAAACCAACTCCGCCAACAGACGGCGCACAAGGTTGCTGATCTCCGGCCGCCCGGCGCCGGCCAGCCCTACACAGGTTCTTTGGATTTGAGTGGGCTTAATGTTGGCAGCAGCACAAGCTTGGCCAATTGCGGCAGCGAGCGCCTCTCGCGCCTTCGCCTCGCCCAGGCGGATCACATTGCTTCCCGCAGCCGTGCCACTGCCCAGCACAGAAGTTTCGTCGCCAATCACGCAGGACGTCTTTGTGCCACCGCCATCAATCCCTAGAAAGATTCCCACGGACGTATTTCTACCATAGGGGATTGATTCTACAGGTGCGGTTTCAAGTTTCGTGAGCTGTTTTCCGCCATAATGTCGCGAGGCCGCGACACACTCACACCATGGGCATGGGATTGGACAAGCTGGACCTCAGCATCATCGCGCTCTACCTCGCCGGCATCACTCTGTTTGGTCTGCGTTTCCGCAAACGCCAGCGTACGCTGCGCGATTATTTTCTGGCTGACCGCAATATTCCATGGTGGGCGATTGCGTTATCCATCGTCGCCGCCGAAACCAGTACGCTCACTATCATCAGCATCCCCGGATTGGCCTACGACACCAATCTCACCTTCTTGCAGGTAGTGATGGGCTATCTCGTGGGACGTGTCATTATTAGTTTTATTTTGCTGCCCCATTACTTTCGCGGGGAGCTCTATACCGCCTATGAACTAATCGAACGCCGTTTCGGACGACGGCTGCGGTCGTTAACTGCCGGGTTGTTCCTGCTGACACGGGCGGCAGCAGAAGGTGTGCGCGTGTATGCCGTCTCCATTGTCGTAGCAATCGCGTTGGGCACAGGTGAGATTGCCTCCATCGCCATTATTACCGGACTGACCTTGATCTACACCTTCGAAGGCGGACTGGCGGCTGTCATTTGGACTGACGTGGTGCAAACCTTCATTTATGTCGGCGGCACCCTGGTAGGCGTGTTCACGATCCTGCACCTGATGCCGGGTGGCTGGTCCACAATTCACGCGATGGCGGAGAGCGCGGGCAAGCTGCGAGTCTTTGATTTCACCCCCGATTTCTGGAAGCCCTACACTTTCTGGGCGGGATTGGTCGGCGGAGCGTTCTTGACTACAGCCAGCCACGGTACCGATCAACTGATTGTGCAAAGGCTGCTGGCGGCTCGAAGCCAGCATCAGTCAGTCACAGCGCTGCTGTCCAGCGGTGTCGCCATCTTATTTCAGTTCGCTCTTTTCTTGCTGGTCGGCGTGATGCTATTTGCCTTCTATCATGTCCCGTCGGCAACGTTTGGCAAGGCAGACAGGATTTATCCCACCTTCATCGTCAGCCAAATGCCGCACGGGATTTCGGGCCTGCTGATTGCGGCCATCCTGGCGGCTGCGATGTCGAACCTGAGTGCCGCGCTTAATTCGCTATCGTCCACAACGATCATTGATTTCTATCTTCAACGCCATCCCCAATTAGACGAACGTCGGCGCGTGCAGCTTTCCCGGCTGGCAACACTTTTTTGGGCTTTATTGCTATTCGGATTAGCAGTGTTATCGCTGCACAAAGTCGGGCGTGTCGTCGAGGTCGGACTGCAGATCGCTTCCGTTGCCTATGGCGCGTTGCTCGGCGTATTCCTGTTAGGCGTGCTGACCAGGCGTGCCAATCAAAATGGCGCGATGGTCGGAATGCTGTGTGGCTTTCTTATCGAACTCTACATCTGGCTTGGGACCCGTGTGCCATGGACTTGGTACGTGGCGATTGGAACGGTTGTGACCTTTGTGGTTGGATACGCTGCCAGCCTCGTCTTCCAGAATAACGAACACAAACAGCCGGCATGAATTCCTCCTCTCGACCCGAACTCGCTCGCGACCTCGGCGTCAGCCACGCAGTCGCGATCGTGGTCGGAACTGTCATCGGCAGCGGGATATTTCTCGTTCCCACCGAAATGATGCAAGCGGTGGGCTCAGCAAAAGTTGTCTATCTCGTGTGGCTAGTGGGCGGACTGCTTTCGTTTTTCGGCGCGCTCACCTACGCGGAACTGGGAGCGATGAAGCCGCAGGCCAGCGGCGAATACGTCTACATGCGCGATGCCTACGGACCACTCGCCGGATTCCTGGCTTCCTGGACATGGTTCCTCATCGCCAAACCCGCGTCCATCGCCACATTGACGACCGGAATCGTGCGCGTCCTCGGAACCTTTCCGGCATTCGCATTCCTATCTAACAATGCTATCGGTACGCCATTCACAATCAACTACGGTCAAATACTTGCCATCGTTGTCACGCTGCTAATAACGTTCCTTAACTACATCGGAGTCAAAAAAGCCGGCGAGTTCCAATTGATATTCACTCTGCTCAAAGTCCTGATCATTCTCACAATCGTGGCCGCTGGCTTCAGCTATAGCGGAGGCACGTGGACAAATTTTGCCGGCAGTTATGCAGGGGCAAAAGGTGGAATTACCGGATTCATGGCAGCCCTCGTAGCAGCACTATGGGCCTACGACGGTTGGAACGACCTGAACATGGTTGCAGGTGAGATCCGCAAGCCGGAGCACGATATCCCGATCGCGCTAATCGCAGGAGTCGCCATCGTTGGCGCACTGTACATTCTGGTGAACGCCGCCGTGCAGTACGTGTTGCCGGCTTCCGCGGTCGGCGCTACCCAACGGCCGGCTTCCGATGCTATGGCTCTCGTGCTCGGTCCCATCGGCGCTGGTATCGTGTCGGCGGGCATGGCGCTTTCCATGTTCGTGGCCTTGAATGGCACCATCATGAGTGGTGCGCGGGTCCCCTTCACTATGTCCCGCGATGGATATTTCTTTTCCGCGCTGGGCCAAGCCCATCCCCGGTTCCACACGCCTTCTGTAGCCCTCCTGGTGCAGGCAAGCCTCGCAGTTATCCTGCTTCTCCTGGGAGGCAGTTTCCGGCAGTTTTTTTCATTGGCCATTTTCTCCGAGTGGCTCTTTTATATGCTGACCGCGAGCACCATTTTTGTCTTCCGCCGCCGCGATCCCACTGCACCGCGACCTTATCGTGTCTGGGGATATCCTGTGGTTCCTTTACTGTTTGTTCTGGCTTCCGGGGTGTTGCTTTACTACACATTTGCCGATAACGTCCGCAATTCTGCTCTGGGCTGTCTGGTAGTCTTGGCGGGAATACCGGTTTTCTACGCTTTTGCCCGGCGCCGGACCGCCTGACTTCAGCGAATCCCATTCACTCTGCTCCTTTTCGGGCGATTTCCGTCTTCGGAAATTTCTCGGTTACCAAAGTACAAGGACGGCGGACACATTTACCCTCCGCCCTATCTCCCGTAACTTAAAACTTCCACCCGGCGCATTCTCCCCAGGCTCGGGTTCCCTCGTTGGAGCTATGCATGGCTACGCCTACCAACTTTAAGTTGGGCCTTTTGCCGGAGCACCGGATGGACTGGCGCACGCTGGCCACCAGCTATGGCTTCGAGATTCTCGTAATCGTGCTTCTGATTAACATCGGATTTATATGGCCGGAGCGGCTGCAGTTGGCGCAGAAATATCAGGTGACCGAAATCATTCCGATGCCCAGTCTGCAGCCGAAAGCTTTCAAGCCGAAGACGCCTCACCCTGTATTGCATGCCAAGCTGCTGCCTAAGGCGCCGGTATTTCCCACGGCAAGGCTGACCGTGCCACCAGACATACGCACTCATCAGCAACAGCCCGACATCGCGCCTCCCAAGATCGTAATGAACAATTTCGAACCCACGGTGCTGAAGCAGGTATCGGGGGCGCGTCCCACGCTGGTCGTGCACACCGGCCAGTTTGGCAGTTCGGCAGCCCCCACGGTCAATGCACCCATACAGAAAGTACAGACCGGCGGCTTCGGCGATCCCAATGGCGTCCCGGGTCAAGGCAAGCCCAACGCTCACCTGACCATCGCCAATACCGGTTCGTTCGAGCTACCTCCCGGCGCGGGTACGGGGAATGGCACGGGCGGGAAAACCGGGATTAAAGGAACTATCGCCAGCACAGGTTTTGGCAACGGAATCGCTCAAGCCGGGCAAGGCGACGGCCGCGCCAATGGACGTGGCTCTGGCGGAATCCAGACTGCAGGTTTTGGCGCCCAGCAGGTTACTCAAGGTGGAGTGAAGCCACAGCAAGCGGTGGAGAGCGGGCCGCCCACTACTCCCGTCGAGATCACTTATAAACCGAATCCGATTTATACCGACGAAGCACGCCAGCTCAAGCTGGAAGGAGAAGTTTTGCTGGAAGTGATGTTTGGAGCAGATGGGCAATTACACGTGAATCGGGTAGCGCGTGGCATGGGCCACGGCCTGGATGAAGCCGCCACGGCGGCCGCCGGCAAGATTCGCTTCAAACCCGCTTTGCGCAATGGTTCGCCTGTAGACTCCACCGCAATCGTACATGTGGTTTTTCAGTTGGCTTATTGAACCAGGTTTAAAGAATTGTCTTTACGAAAAGAGAGGACCAGAGTTATGCGCACTTGGAAATCGATTGTCGCCGCTTCCCTGCTGATTACGCTGAGCGCTGCGGCGCAGCAGACGGCGGGACCATCGTCGTCATCGACGACGCCGGCATCGCAGCCGACAACTTCTCAAACCTCGCAGCCCGCAGCTCCGCCCAGCACCATGGATCAGGTGGTTGACCGCACCATCGAGCGCGAGCATGCGCTGACGGATTTCCTGAAGACCCGGACGCCGTTGGTCGAGACTTATCTCCAGAACTTGAAGCCCGATCCGCAACTTGGCCCCGTGCCCAGTGAGGATCACTACTTCCTCGGACGCATGGATATGGGAGAGAACGTGGATCGGCGCGACTATTTGTCCAAAGATTCAAGCTTTCAGAACCGCCTGATGGGCGGATTCAACAAGCTATTCAAATTTGAATACCAGCCTCTGGGCTTCTCCTGGATGATTTTCGCCGACCGCGAGGACTTCGACCGCAGTCACTACGATTTCCGCTACGCGCGCCGCGAATTTCTGGGCGACGTGCGCTGCATCGTCTTTGATGTGACCCCCAAGAAAGACGCCGGCAAGGGCCGTTTCCTTGGCCGCATCTGGGTGGAAGATCAGAACTACAACATCGTGCGATTGAACGGAACCTACGCCCCACGACCGAAGAACTCTTACTTCTTCCATATGGATAGTTGGCGCCTGAACTTGATTCCCGGCTACTGGGTTCCCGCCTACATTTACAGCGAAGAAGGCGACTTCAGTTATGGCGCTAAGGACAAGATGGCCTTCAAGGCGCAGACCCGTATATGGGGTTATGACCTGAAGAAAAATGACAAAGAAGACGAACTCACTCAGATTCGCGTGGACTCGGTGAAAGACGAAAGTGCCGCAGCGGGAGATGCTTCCCCACTGCAGGCCGAGCGTCAATGGCTCCAGCAGGCGGAAGACAACGTCGTTGAGCGCTTGCAGAATACCGGCTTACTTGCCCCCGAAGGCGAGGTGGACAAGGTCCTGCAAACCGTAGTCAACAATCTGCAAATCACCAACAACATCGAACTGTCGCGCCCGGTACGGACTCGCGTGATGCTCACTTCGCCACTAGAGACTTTCAGCGTGGGTAACACCATCATCGTCAGCCGCGGCTTGATCGACGTGCTTCCTGACGAAGCCAGCTTAGCCATGGTGCTTTCGCACGAACTCTCGCACATCGTCCTGGGTCACAACCTGGGCAGTAAGTTTGCCTTCAACGATCGCATGCTCTTTTCTGACGAATCGACTTACCAGAATTTCGGCTTTCGTCACGTCCCTGAAGAAGAAACCGCTGCTGATAAGAAGGCGATGGACATGCTCAAAACTTCGCCCTACAGCCAGAAACTGGATTCCGCCGCATTGTTCCTGAAAGAACTGGCGGCCCGTGGACCGCAGCTTTCCGCCCTGCTGACCGCGCATCTGGGCAACAATTTCACCGACAATAAAGGTGGCGTGGCGCGCATGGCGACTTTGATGAACTCAGGACCAGCTCTGGATCCGAACAAACTAGATCAGATTGCTGCTCTGCCCTTGGGCGGACGAGTCAAGCTGAACGCCTGGGATGACAAAGTGGAGCTGATCAAAACCGCGCCCGTGGCGATCACTTCTGCCCGCGACAAGATGCCTTTTGAAGTGACGCCCTTCTTCCCCCGGCTGACCCGTATCACCGCCGGAGGAAACACAGGCAATCCCACAACCGCAGCCAATACGGAGCAAAAATAAATTAACACCAAATATTAAAGTGAGGGTTGAGGTAAGCGAGGCCGGAACCGGAAGGAATTCCGGGAGTCCGGCCTTCGTATTTTGAGCCATTCATCTCGCGGAGCCACGTTTCCTACTCCGGCAACGGATGCTTTGTATTGCTGTAGCGCCGGCGTCCGCCGGTTCTCAAAAGACCGGAGCATGGCACCTAGCATTGCAGAACAGATTGGGGATGCACTATTTCTGCGGACGCCCCTTGCCCGGCAGCCCCGCGGGATTCTCGTGCGTGCGCTCGCGGAAGCCACCTTTCATCCCGGCTGCCAGCGAAACGCTCGACTCGCCAAACTTGTCGCGCAGCCGATCCGCCGCTGACAGCGCCTGTTTCCACCGTTCGCGCCGCTCGTCTTCCAACAGGTCCCCCTGCTGCGCCTCGCCATCGAACGACGACGCATGCACTCCAAGCAATCGCACTTGCGCCCCTTGTCGCCAATTCTTGCGGAACAATGCGCGTGCCTGTTCGAATATTTCTGTATCGAGCTGCGTAGGTGAGCCCAGGGTGTGCGCTCGTGTAATGGTGGTGAAATCCTTGTATCGGAGTTTGATTTGAATGGTGCGAGCATGCAAACCACCCTCCCGTAACCGGCGGCCAACCATTTCGGAAAGTCGCATGAGCGTAGATTCCAGCTGCTCCTGGGCCGCCGTGTCTTCGTTATAGGTGTGCTCATGGCTTACGGACTTGGGATCAGTGTCCGCCCCAACTTCGGTGTCGAACCATCCTCCGGCATCTTCGCCCCGGGCTTTGCCGGCCAACGCCAATCCCCACTTACCAAAGCGTTCTTCCAGAAACATATCGTCGAAGCGGGACAGATCACCCACCTTCCGTATGCCGAGCGCACGGAGGTTCTGCTCGGTAACTTTACCCACGCCGGGGATGTCCCGCACATCGAGCGGCGCCAGAAATCTTGCCTCCTCGCCAGGCACGACCCACAGAATTCCATTGGGCTTCGCTTTGGCTGAAGAAACTTTAGCGATCAATCGCGAACTGCCAATCCCAATCGAGCAGTTGAGTTGCGTTTCCGACTTCATTTTCCGATGAAGATGATTAGCCGCGCGAAGCGGCGGACCATGCAGGCGATCGGTACCGGTCATGTCCACGTAAGCTTCGTCGATGGAAGCCATCTCCACCAGCGGAGAAAAAGAAGTGAGCACACGATGGACTTTCTCCGAACACTCGCGATAACGATCGGGATGCCCATCCACAAAGATCGCCTGCGGACAAAGTTTCGCCGCCGTCCGCAATGGCATCGCGGAATGCACGCCGAATCTGCGCGCTTCATAGGACGCCGCCGAAACCACCCCGCGCTCATGCCGCTGCCCTCCCACCACGACTGGCTTGCCTTTCAAGGAAGGATCAAACAGTTCTTCCACCGAGACGAAAAACGCGTCCATGTCAACGTGGAAGATAGTTTTAAGGAAAGCAACCATGAAAGCGGAGCTACCTGAAGCGGATTGTAGCAGCGGAGGACCGAAACGTCCGGCTGTGCTTAAAAGTCAGCTCTTCAGTGCAACTAAAGCTAAAGCCCGGTGGCTAAGTGCTAAGTGCCAAGTGCTGCCCCTACGCTGCGCTCACAGTCCGTGTCTGCCGAACGCGCTCATAGATTCTTACGTACTCCTTGGCCGACGCGTTCCACGAAAAATCCTTGTTCATGCCGTTGCGCATGAGCGCCTGCCACGAGTTCTGATCGCGGAAAGCCTGCAGCGCTTGCCGGATGGTCAGCAGCAGCGCTTCCCCGCTATACTCCGTAAATTTGAAGCCTGTCCCTTTGCCGGTCCTGGGATCCCAAGGCTCAATGGTGTCGTCCAGGCCTCCGGTCGCGCGCACGATTGGCACCGTGCCGTACTTCAAACTGTAGATCTGGTTCAGACCGCAAGGCTCGTAGCGGGAAGGCATGAGAAACATGTCGCTTCCAGCTTCGATTTTGTGCGCCAGCGTGTTGTCGTAAGCGATCTTGACCGCAATCTTCTGCGGGAACTGCCGGTTGAGCCGAAGGAACAGTTCTTCGTATGGCTTGTCCCCGCTGCCCAGCGCGACGACGATCATTTCTTCGCGGGCCAACCGGTCCATGATTTGCGCGATAAGATCAAACCCCTTCTGCGCCGCGAATCGGGAAACGATTCCGATCACGGGCAGCTTCGTATCAGTCTTGGTCACTCCGAAGGCGGCCAGCAGATCCTGTTTGCACTTTGCTTTGCCGCTCAAGTCCGCAGGTGAGTAATTGGCGACGATGAACTTATCCTTCTCGGGGCTCCACTCGTCATAGTCCACACCATTCAGAATTCCGGTGACGGTGGATGCGCGATCGCGAAGCACGCCTTCCAGGCCAAAGCCGAATTCGGTGGTCTGGATTTCTTGACTGTACTTTCGACTGACGGTTGTTACGAAATCGGAATATACCAGCGCCCCTTTGAGGAAGTTCACATTGCCAAAAAATTCCATCTTGGAGATAGTGAACAAATCCCAAGGCAGCGTGAGCAGTGGCAGAGTGTCAGGCGAGAACAGCCCCTGGTATCCCATGTTGTGTATGGTGAAGACGGTAGCAGTGTCTCGCAATGCGGGATCTTCCGCATACTGTGTGCGCAACAAAACCGGAACCAGTGCGGATTGCCAATCATGACAATGAAAAACTTGCGGCACACCCAGGATTTTTGAAGCCTCGATCACGGCGCGAGAAAATAGTGCAAAGCGTTCCGCATTGTCGGGATAATCGCCGGCGGAAGTACCATAGAGCGCCTCGCGATCGAAAAACGGAGGATAGTCGACGAAATAAAAGCGCACGCCCGAGTGGTTTCCGCCCGTGACCACCGAGCAGAAACGATAGCGATCGTCAAATGGTATGGTGATGCTGGGCACAACGGTCTGGGCATCGGTGAGCTTGGTCTGGCGATAGCGCGGGAGATAAACGCTGACCTGGTGTCCCATAGAGGCCAGCGCACGAGGCAACGCGCCTACTACGTCGGCCAATCCTCCTGTCTTGGAAAAGGGAACACACTCCGAAGCCGCAAAGGCAATATGCATGAAAACGAATCCTCCAAAGTGCGAGCCCTCGCGGCGCAAGCTATCATAGGAAAGTGCGATTGCCGCAGACTCCTCCTGCGCGCAACTGGACTCGCGGGATGAACTGACAGTCTAAATGCCGGGAAGAAAGAGGGCAATGTGCCAAGAGTCTCTGCTGCGCGTCCCAACCGGAACATCCGTCCCAAACTCGGACAACATTTTCTGGTGGATGAGGCCGCCGCCATCCGCATCGTAGATGCCCTCGGTGACATTTCGCAAACTACGGTTTTGGAGATCGGACCGGGACGCGGCGCCATCACCGAGCGATTGGCGAAGCGAGCCAGGCGCCTGATCGCCATCGAACTCGACAGGGTGCTGGCCGCACAGCTACGGATGAATTTCTCTTTGACGCCCAACGTGGAGATTATCGAAGGCGACATCCTCGCGATTGATTTCGATACTTTGTTTGGGCCGAAACCCGGAAGCACCCGCCCTGGGCTGGAATGGAAACCGGAGACTGTTCGCGTTGTGGGGAATCTTCCCTACTTCATCACGTCGGACATCCTGCTGCGGCTGTTTGAATATCGGCGCTATTTTGACACCATCCTGCTGATGGTACAGCGCGAGGTTGCCGACCGGCTCGCAGCGCGCCCAGGCGGAAGCGAATACGGATTACTGTCAGCGACGGCTCAGCTCTACGCTCGAGTGGAAAAATTGTTCACTCTCCCACCGGACGCATTCTCGCCTCCTCCCAAGGTGCAATCCAGTGTGGTCCGGCTCACCATTGCTTCGCGAATGGAAAATTTGCGCGTGCCGGAGCAGGACTTTGTCAACTTTCTCAAACAATCGTTCGGGCAGAAGCGAAAAACTCTCTGGAATAATCTCAAATCACAATATCAAGCGAAACAGTTGCGCGAGGCGCTGGAAAAAGCGGGCGTCAAACCCACGGTGCGCGCGGAAGCTTTATCATTGGAGAAGACCGCTGCCCTATTCCGTGCGCTCAGGGCCATCGCCCCGTGACTTGAAACAAGACGCCTTCCTAACGAGGTACCCGTGGAATCGACCATACGACGTCCCACCGTTGCCGGGCGTTTCTACCCTGGCGATGCCAGCGCCCTGCTTGCCGACGTGCGCAGCTACCTCTCTCCCACGGAAAAGACAGTTACTGCGATTGGCTGCGTCGTACCTCATGCCGGCTACATATATTCCGGACACGTTGCCGGCGCAGTGTTTGCCCGATTGAACATTCCTCGACGCTGCATTGTGCTTTGTCCCAACCATACCGGCATGGGCCAGCCCCTTGCCATCATGAGCGCGGGCGCTTGGGAAACTCCTCTGGGAAGAGTCCCCATTGATTCCTCGCTTGCTGATGCGCTTAAAAAGCGCTTCTCACTACTCACTGGAGACGCCGATGCGCATCGCGCGGAACATGCTATCGAAGTCGAGTTACCCTTCCTGCAAGCCAAGTCCCGAAATTTCACCTTCGTACCGATTGCGCTCGGCACCGGCAAATTCGACGTTCTCGAAAATCTCGGCCAAGCCATTGCCGATGTAGTGAAAGCTGAAACTGAACCCGTCCTGGTCATCGCCTCCAGCGACATGAACCACTACGAAAATGACAAGATCACGCGGGTGAAGGATCACAAAGCCATCGACCGCATTTTGGCCCTGGATGCGCGTGGATTATTTGATGTCGTCATGAACGAAGACATCAGCATGTGCGGCTTCGGCCCTACCGTCGCAATGCTGACCGCGGGCAAGCGCCTCGGCGCTACCTCCGCCGAACTAGTCAAGTACGCCACATCGGGCGATATTTCCGGTGATCGCGAAATGGTCGTGGGATATGCGGGGATTGTGGTGAGCTGACAAAAAGGGCGACCTGGACGTCGCCCTTCTGCTCGTAGTTTCATTACTTCGGAGGAGTGTGTGGAATCGTCGAATGCGGAGCTGGAGCAGATCGCGGCGGTGGCGCGGACCGAGGCTCTGGACTACTCATCCGCGGCGAGCTGGCACGAGATGCCGGCGCCGCCGTGCGCGAAGCCGATGATCCTGACGCACTAGATCCACGCACTGCCGGTGAAGCCGCCGCCGCGCTCGACGTCCGAACCGGCATCGTGTGGACCGTCGTGGTGACAGTTCCTTCCTGCTTCACTTGTTGTGAAACCTTGCCCAGATTACGAATGCTGCCCCGTGGAATGCCCAAACCTGCGGAGGCGTCATGGATAACGACCTTGTTGCCAGATCCTGCGATGCCAGATCCCGCAGGGGTTACAAACGGTCCGCGACCGACAACTATAGTTCCATGACCCGACGTCGCCGGCGGCTGCGGCGGAATGAATTGCCGTGGAGGATTGATCACTCTCGGAACCGTATTCCATCCCAGACGGGAACCGCCTGGCTGCCAGCCCCAGCCGTAATTCGGAACGTACAGCCATGAACCATACCGGTACGGCGTCCATCCCCAGGGATACCCTGATACCCAGGTATAGCCAAAACCCGGATACCAAACCCATGAACCGTTCATGAACGGATCCCACCCCGCACCGGCAAAATACGGCTGCCACATTGTGCCGTAACCTGGCACATAGGAATAGTTTCCGTAGTAGTTTAGATCGCTCATGCCGTAGGCATACGGCGAGTAGTTCGTATAAGAACTGTTTAGATAGCGCTGATGGTAGTCCTCCTGCTGTTTATCCCAGGCGTCGTACGGATCTTTTTCCAGATTTTTAGCCAGTGTGTATTTATCCTGGTCTGCAAGGTCAAAAGTTGCTGTCTGCTTTTTTCCCACCTGCACCGTGCCGGACGGGCCTGCGACTTCCACGTCGCCCTTGAAAACTGCCACCGTAGCGTCCGTATCTCCCATTGCCACGCGCAAATGGGCAGAATGCGTGAGCACCATCTTCTCGCGCCCGAAGTTCAGTGTGAACTCGTCGTCCTTGGCTCCATTGAAGTTCAGATAAGCAGTGCCTTCCTGCAATTTCACCGACGTGACTTTCGCGCCTGAATCCCGCATGGATAGCTCGGGAAATTCGATTACGGTTCCGGGGATGATGCGAAGCGTGCTGCCATTTTCAAATTCAATCTCCGCACGTCCTTCATCCTTAGCCCGCAGCTTGACCCCTTGGGTGACTGGCAAATTCAGAAACGCTTTTTCGTACCCTTGACCGGTGTTGCGGTCGATTTGAACGTTGCCTTCGACCTGGCTCAGACGAACAATACGCACTTGCGAGTCCGCGAAGGACGGAACCGCTAGCAGCACCAACGCTGCCAGCACAATCAAACACATCGAGGCTTTTCGAATTGACATGGTGACGCCTCCCGAGACTTGCCGTTTATTAATTAGAACACTAATCGGGATGGCGGGTTGTCAACACGTGGTCAAGAGACTGACAACCGAGAACCAATAACTGCGACCTGGCTTTCGAGACCCGGCCGCGTCCGAAAGAGCCTCTGCAGCTTCTGTTTTCTATTCAATCACTTAAGGAGACTCTTTGCGCCCTACTGCGAGTAGTCTTTGCGCTCGCACCCGCACCGGGTTGATGACGGAGGCGTCCGCGGCAATCGTTTGCAGGATTGGCGCTACTGCCGACAACTCTTCCAGGCCGTTCTGCTTGGAGATCTCTTCCATTCTTTTCAATTCATCATCGAGCGCCAGCTTCTGATAATGATGGTCATACTCTAACCGCCGCCCAAATTCCAGAGTTGTCGAAAGTTTCTGCAAAAGATCGGTCAGCTCCAGCACAGCTGCAATTCGTGAATAATTGTAGGTCGCCTGTGTGCTCCGCCGAGCGTCCGTGTACTTCAAGATCTTGATTCCCGTAGAAGCCATGCCATGCTTCTTGGAATCCACCTCCGCTTCGAAATAATGGGCTCGTTTTGCCAAATCGAAGATGCGAGTGAGAGTCAACGGGGAAATCGTAAAGTCATAATGAAAGCTATCGTCTCCCGATCCTTGGTTTGTCTTGATGTGGCTGTCGTACGTGCCTTGGCCTTCGGTGGAAATCGAAATTGCGTAGTGATCCGGTTCCGACCCAGGAAAATCAAAGCTGAAGGTGATTCGAGCCGGTTCCTCAGCCTTCGAGGGCAACTGGAGGCATAAGACCAGGCAGAGCAATATCAGTGTCTGCAACCGCCAGATCTTTCGTGATTGTCGAGACTGGTCGCAATCCATGTAGGAATTATGGCAAAAATGAATTGCGCATTCTTAGCGCACCACCGCTCGTTGCCGTTCCAGTGTAGCCGACGTGTGAAGATGACAGATGGCAATCGCAAGAGCGTCGGCGGCGTCGGCGGGTTTCGGTGTCTCGGTGAGATTCAACAGTCGCATGACCATGTGCTGCACCTGCCGCTTCTCCGCTTTGCCGTATCCCACAACCGCGGACTTGATGGAAAGAGGCGAATACTCGGAAACATCCAGCCCTGCCGTTGACGCAGCCAGCATGGCCACGCCCCGCACCTGTCCCAGCTTGAGTGCCGACTTCACATTCAACGCGTAAAAAACATCTTCGATGGCCACGTTATCCGGCCGATGCTCAGTAATGATCCTGCCCAGCCCCTCGAAGATAGTGGCTAGCCGCGACGCCATGGTATTGCGGGTAGAAAGCTTGATGGCGCCGCAAGTCAGGCAAATCAGTTTGCCATCATGACCAAGCTCGACGACACCATAGCCCGTGTACTCGGTGCCGCAGTCGATGCCAAGAACACGCATAAATGAAAGTCTATCTCAACTTTATGATGATGCTTAAGCTGAATACCGATTGCTGAGTGCTGAATGCCGCGCCTTCAGCAACATCTTGGCCGTCGCGCTCGTAAAAGTTCATGCTCCCGCATAAACTCGGCATACGCTTTGCGAGAAGACACCGCCTGCCTTCGCTCCAGGAAACGGCGATACGCCGACTCATCAAAGATCTCCCGGAGCGCCGCCAGTACAATGTCAACCATCTTTCGCAGATGCATCATCCCTGCTCCTCCATCGCGAAACGACTCGCCACAAATGGGGTTTCTTTGACTCCAGGCTGCTTGCGGCCCGACAGTACTCTCGCACACTCCAGAGTCGATTCCAGCAATATCAGCACGACCATAATCAGTAAAAACCCGGTCACGACCGCATCGAGCCGATCATTAAAGATGAGCCGAGAAGCCTCGTGTGTCGGAGCAGAAGCCGCGAGGTTCCGAGCATGCGCCAGGAAACCGATGCGCGAGTGGGGATCGAAAATCTTCTGCCACGCAGCGGTAAATGTCACG
>Ga0066709_100001176_pt1 | contig 16671 bp, 20 predicted proteins | sample GraSoiAngelo_158_FD_79665 | JGI IMG/M metagenome (GOLD analysis project Ga0066709, IMG submission 79665) | Grasslands soil microbial communities from the Angelo Coastal Reserve, California, USA - 14_1009_16_30cm | ecosystem: Environmental > Terrestrial > Soil > Grasslands | place: USA...
ATGTTCACCGCCCGCCGACTCAAGCCAGGCGCGTGGGAGGACTTCCGTCGGGCGTGGGATCCCGGTGATGAGAGGCCGCCAGGCCTACAGCGTGCCTATCACGCGCGCAACATCCGCGACGAGGACGAGGTCATCTCGTTCGGGCTGTTCAACACGAGCAAGGAGGACTACCGCAGCTGGCGCGGCGAGGCCGACGCACAGGAGGTCCAGCGCGTGGGGCGGCTGTCGGCGTTCGTGGAGAACGAGCACGTCTCCGGCGTGTACGAGGTGATCGACGTGCTGGAGGACTAGCGCGGCGGTCGACCACGCGAATCCCGAGGAGACGATTGGCTAGCTCCGCCGCTCGAGCTCCTCGAGATTCCGCAGCACACGCACGGCGGCTCTAGGCCCGGGCATCGGGGTCGGGCCGCACGACGACCGTATCGGCGATCGAGATGATCTCGTCGACCGGCAGGTCAGCGCGCGAGGCGTGCTCGCGGATCGCCTCCGGGCTGCTGGCCTGATAGACGCACACGGTTCCGACCGATCCTCCGCCCTCCTCCAAGACGTAGCTGCGGATCCAGCGGATGTCGTCGGACATCTGCTCGTCGCCCACCTGTTTGGAGCGTCCGGCCGCCTCCTGGAGCTCCTCGGGTGAGCGCCAGCCGCTGCGCCGCAGGATTACGTAGGTGTCCATCGCAACTCCCCTTTCAGTTTGAACAACGCGCAAGTGCGCAACCGAGCCTGCCGGTCAACACTATTCCGGAGCGGCTCACCGGGAGCGACCGCACGGCGTCCCGCTCCCCGTAACGGGCCCGCCGGCGGGCGAGACGACCCACCAATGACCGCCGTACTCCTCCACGTCCTGGCAGAGGATGTCTCCAGGCGCGCGGTCGCCGACGTAGTAGTAGAGGGGATGGCCGTTGTAGGTCAGCTGCCGCGAACCCTCCTTGCGGCGGATGACACCGATGAGCGGGGTATGTGCCCCCGCCCCAGCGCGGCCCCCGCCGGCGACGACGTAGGGTGGCCACGCTCGCGCACAGGCTCCGCCGCAGCGGCTCGCTCCGGTCCCATCGCGAGTGAAGAGATAGAGCGTGCGTCCGCGGGCGTCGACCAGGACGCGCCCGTAGCGACTGCCCGCCGTACGAACCGTGATCCGTGCCCGCGCGCGATGCGTGGACGGAGCGGCTGGCGCCGACGATGCGGGCGCAGAGCCTGTCCGCGTGGACGGAGCGGCTGGCGCCGACGACGAAGCGGGCGCGGAGCGAGTCCGGGCGGTCTCCGCCGAGGGCGACGTGCCGCCGCACGCGGTGGCGGTCGCGGCCGCGACCAGTCCACAGAGCGGCGTGAGCCTACGTAAGACGGGTGCTCGCTGCACCCGGCGCTCGGTCGCCACTGGCGATCCTGACATTCTCCACGTACGGTAACTCGCCCGGGAGCGGCGCGGACGAAAGCGGGCGCCGCGACGCCCGCCTACGCCCAACGTGGGTGGGCTGCCGCTCTCAGAGAGCTAGGCAGCCGTCTGTAGCGAATCGGCCGCGGTCCTGAGGTCCTTGTTCTCCGGCACGAACTTGCTCGCGACGAACCTGGCGCCATGCGGATCGGCGATCACGGTCATCCTGACCCACGGCGCATCGAACGGCGGGACGAGCACTTTGCCCCCGAGCTTCGCGGCCCGCTTGGCGATCGCGTCGGCATCGTCGACCGCGAACGTGACGCTCCAGTGCGCGTGCGCATCGGGTTGGTCGTCGGCGATCGGATTGAGCGTCGCGACCACGTCCTCGAACCCGTCGGGAGCGCCGCTTGCCGCCATCCGCTCGCGGAGTCCCGGATCGCTCTGCTGCAGGAAGTCGCCGTATCCCGGCAGCCTCCACATCTGCGCGCCGCCGTCGACGCCAAGTGCCTTCCATCCGAACACCGAGCCGTAGAAGGTCTTCGCGCCGTCCGCGTCGCGGACGTTCAGCCCGTTGAAGTTCAGAGAGCCGGGCGTGTTGACGATCCGCGCGCCCTTGTGCTGCTTCGCCTGCCAGACGCGAAACGTCGCGCCCTCCGGATCGGTCAACACCGCCATCCGGCCCGCGTCCATGACGTCGAAGGGATCCATCACGACACGTCCACCGGCGTCCAGCACCCTTGCCGCGGCCTCGTCGGCGCTGTCCACCCATACGTAGGTGTTCCACACCGCCATCGGCGGCGCGCCCTCGGGTTGCGAGGCGATGGCGGCTACGTCGCCGCCCTCGAGGCGAGCGATGAGATATTTGCCCGCTGAGCCAGGCGGCATTGCGTCCTCGAAAACCCATCCGAACAGGCCGCCGTAGAAGGTGGCGGCCGCGTCCGGATCGGGCTGGTTGGTGTCGACCCAGCATGGGACGCCGGGCAGGTATCCGTCTCGCTGCATTGGTGCTCCTTTCTGGCTGGTTGACATCGAGAGGCATCCTACGGAGAATTTAGGTCAAGATCTGTCCCCAATAGCCCCACGATGAAAATGCGATGAGCCAGACCTCCAGTCGCCTTCTCGAGCTCCTCTCCCTGCTTCAGGCGCGCCGCGACTGGCCGGGCAGCGAGCTGGCCGACAGGCTCGAAGTGTCAGGCCGGACGATCCGGCGCGACATGGAGCGGCTGCGCCAACTCGGCTATCCGGTGGAGTCGCTCACCGGTCCCGCTGGCGGATACCGGCTTCGCGCCGGAACCGCGATGCCGCCGCTTCTGCTCGACGACGATGAGGCGATCGCGATCGCCGTTGGCCTTCGTACCGCCGCGCGCGCCTCAGTGACGGGTATCGAGGAAACCGCCGTGAGAGCTCTCGTCAAGCTCGAGCAGGTGCTGCCGGCGCATCTGCGCCGCCGCGTCGGTGCGCTGGGCTCGGCGACGTTCACGCCGCCAGCCGCCGGCCCTACCGTCGACCCGCAACATCTGACGGTGATCGCCGCCGCCTGCCGCGATTCCGAGAGCGTTCGCTTCGCCTACCGGAGCCGCGATGGTACCGACAGCCGCCGCGAGGTCGAGCCTCACTCGCTGGTCAACCACGGGCGGCGCTGGTACCTCATCGCCTGGGATCGTGGCCGCGAGGACTGGCGGACGTTTCGAGTCGACCGCCTGGGCGAACCTGTGCCGGCCGGCGTCCGCTTCGGCCAGCGCAAGCTGCCCGCCAAGGATGCGGTCGCATACGTTGAACAGAGCATCAGCGGGGCGCCCAACCGGTTCGAGGCACGAGTCACTCTTCACGCCTCCGCGCGGGAGATCGGCAGCCGCATCGCCGCCCACTGGGGCGCGATCGAGTCGCGGGGCGCGCACCGGTGCGAGTACAGGACGGGCGATGACGATCTCAGCTGGCTCGCACTGCGAATCGCGATGCTCGGCGTCGACTTCGAGGTGCACGAGCCGCCTGAGCTTGTCGAGCATGTCCGAGCGCTGTCCTCGCGACTGCTGCGCGCCGTTGGCTGAATCACGGGCTGGCCTCCCGAGGCCGGTTCGAGCGAGCTCGGTTCCTGCGAGATCAAGCATGAGAGGATGACGCGCGTGAGCGCCGCCCCGAAAACCGAGCCGAAGCGCCGCGTGTCTGTCGGGGACGCGGCCCGCATCCTGGCGAGCAGGGACCCTGTGATCGCGCGCCTCATCGCGGACGCGGGCCCGCCTTCGTTGCGTCGCCCGCACGACTCGCATTTCGCCGCGCTGGTGCGTGCGATCGTCTACCAGCAGTTGGCCGGCGTGGCGGCGGCTGCAATCCACGGCCGCCTGATCGCCAAGCTCGACGGCGGCGTCACCCCGGAGGCGCTGATCGCCCTTGCTGACGAGGACCTCCAGGCGGTCGGCCTGTCCGCGAACAAGACCGCCTCGCTGCGAGACCTCGCAACCAAGGTGCTCGACGGAACGGTCGACCTATCGCCCCGCGGTCTGTCGCGGCAAGCCGACGATGAGATAACCACCCGCTTGTCCACGGTGCGCGGGATCGGCCCGTGGACGGCCGACATGTTCCTGATGTTCCAGCTTCGTCGCCTCGACGTCTGGCCGACGGGCGACTTCGGCGTTCGCCGCGGATACGGCCTAGCGTGGAATGTGCCGATGCCTGGCGCGCGAGCGCTGCAGCCGCTTGGCGAGCCCTACCGCCCCTATCGATCGATCGCGGCCTGGTATTGCTGGCGCGCCGTGGAGCTCTACGCAGGGGCGGCCGACAGCGCGCTGACCCGGTAGCGAGCGATCACCAGCAAGCGCGCCGCGGCGCAGAGCGCGCTCGCGGGCCTGGCGGCATGGCGCGGCGTGCTCGTCCTCAGCCTACAGATTGACGCTCGCCATGCCGGCCTCGTCGTAGCGGCCGCCGGCGGCAGCGGGAACTTCCGCGTCTATGCGCCCCAGGTCCTGATCGGTCAGCCCTACATCGACGGCGGCCGCGTTCTGCTCGAGATAGGTACGGCGCTTCGTCCCGGGGATCGGCACCAGGTCATCGCCTTGAGCCAGCACCCATGCGAGCGCCAGCTGCGCGGGCGTGATGCCCTTGTCGCGCGCGAGCTCCTCGACCTTCGCCGCCAGCCTCTGGTTGGCCTCGAGATTCAAGCCGGTGAAGCGAGGGCCGAAGCGACGAAAGTCGCCCTCATCGAGATCGTCGGGCGATTTGAAGCGCCCCGAAAGGAAGCCGCGCCCGAGCGGCGAGTAGGGAACGAACCCGATTCCGAGCTCGCGGCAGGTCGGAATGATCTCGGCCTCCGGGTCACGCGTCCAGAGCGAGTACTCGGTTTGGACTGCGGTGATCGGATGCACTGCATGGGCGCGCCGGATCGTGTCTGCGGCAGCCTCGCTGAGCCCGATGTGCAACACCTTGCCCTGCCGGACCAGTTCGGCCATCGCACCTACGGTCTCCTCGATCGGGACGTTGGGGTCCACGCGGTGTTGGTAGTAGAGGTCGATCCGGTCCGTGCCCAGGCGCCGGAGCGATCCCTCGATTGAGCTGCGGACGTGTTCGGCCGAGCCGTCGAGCGGCCCCGTCGTTGAGATGTCGCCTGGGGTCGCGTTATCCATACGCCGCGCGAACTTGGTCGCGATCACGTACTCGTCGCGGTGGCCGGCGATCGCGCGCCCGATGAGCTCCTCGTTGGTCAACGGACCGTACAGCTGGGCGGTGTCCAGGAAGTTGATGCCCAGCTCGAGCGCGCGCTGGATCGTGGCGATCGCCTCACCCTCGTCGGTGGATCCGTAGAACGCCGACATTCCCATGCAGCCGAGGCCCAGGGCCGAGACCTCGAGATCGCCGAGCTTGCGGTGCTTCATCGTGATCGAGCCTTTCGCGCTTGTGGGTGTGTGCTTCTCGCTCGCTCGCCTCCGTGCGAGTCCGCTGGTCGAACGCTGAAGGCTACTGGTAGTCAAGTCCGGGGAAGCTCGGCTCGGTAACCCGCCCTCCCGGGGTCATGTCGAGCACGCTCCAGATGGGCCAGATCGCATCGACGTGGCGGGGATCCTCGCCCGGGTCTCGCGGAGCGAACATCAGCTCCGTGGCCCATGAGTGCCGAATCGCCTCCCCGTCGCGAACGAACACGTTCAGAATCGGGATCTGCTCGCCCTTGAGCGTCTCGGCGTGGTAGTCGCGGTTGTAGGTGTTGTCACGTGACGAGAGCAGCCGCAGGTGCCGCCAGCGGCGCTCGCGCGCGAAGCTGCGGATCCGCTCGGGAGCCGACTTCGCGACCACGGCCAGATTGAGCCGCTGCGCGAGGTGGAGCGCGGCGCCGTCGAGCGAATCGAGGATCGACGTGCAGGACGGACAGGGAGTCTCGGCCAGGGGCAATCTGGCGGTCTCACCGCTCGCGGGCCCAGGCCTGGTGTCGCCTGAGAAGCGAGGGAACATGAAGCTGTAGATCACGAGCGTGTCCTTCCCCGGCGCGAACAGTTCAGAGAGCCTCACCTCACCTTCCCCGCCGACGGCCCCCTCGAAGCGGTAGTCGCCGGGGACGGCACCGCCCGGCGGCAGTGCGCGTCGCTGCGCGGCGACGCGCTCGAGCATCCGCCGGAGCTCGATCTCGGCCTCGAGCAGGCGGTTACGCTCGCGGCGGTACTCGCCGGACTCGCCGGGAAAGCGGATGTCAGGATCGGCCGACAGCGACGCTGAGTCTACGCCGGAAGCCCGCCGGCGCGGGATGCGTGGCGCGATACAAGTGGCTCCTGATGCTCGTGCACGAAAGCCACCACCGCCCCACCCTCGCCGACTGCGGTCGCGCAGCGCTTGATCGACCCGGCGCGCACGTCGCCGGCCGCGTAAACGCCGGGCACGCTGGTCTCCAGCAGACCGTCCGCGCCAGCGTCGGGACCAGTGAGGATGAATCCGTCGTTGTCTCGCGCCACGACGTCGCCGAGCCAATCTGTGCAAGGCGCGGCGCCCAGAAAGAGGAACAAGAACGACAACGGCAGCTTCGCACCATCGGCGAGGGTCACGGCCTGAAGTTGCCCTCCCTCTCCATGCAGGTCGGCGATTTCGATGCGGTCGCGCACGGCCACCCCGTAGCGCTCGAGATCTTCGACCAGGTACTGCGACATCGTCTCGCGCAGGTCCGCGCGGCGGTGCAGAAGGGTCACGAGCGCGCCGCCGCGAGTCAGCCAAATGGCTGCTTGTGCTGCGGAGTTGCCACCCCCGACCACCCCCACGCGTTGGCCGGCGCAGAGCTGACCCTCGAGCGGCCCGGCGGCGTAGAAGACGCTGATGCCCTCGTAGCGGTCAAGACCGTCCACCGGCAGGCGGCGATATTCAGCGCCTGTGGCAAGCAGGACGGCGCGGGCGCTCACTTCGATGCCCTCCTCGAGCCTGACGACGTGCCTCCCGGTGCCGGGTTCGAGTACCCGGGCGCGGTATGGCGAGGCGATCCTGGCGTGGAACTTGCGCGCCTGTGAGGCTGCGCGGCTGGTTAGCTCAAGGCCACTGATTCCGGCGGGGAAGCCTAGGTAATTCTCGATCCTGCGCGACGTGCCCGCCTGGCCACCGATGACCGTGCTCTCCACGATCAGCGTGGCGAGTCCCTCTGAGGCGCCGTAAACGGCCGCGCCGAGGCCGGCCGGTCCGCCGCCGACAATCACCAGATCGACCTCCTCGTGCGGCGCGAGCGCCCGCCCGATTCCCAGCGCCCGGGATAGTTCGCCGTTGCTCGGATTGCGCAGCTCGGCGCCGCCCGGAAGCCGCACGAGCGGCGTGTCCGTCGAGGCACCCGTCGTGGCCGGGGCGGCGCCGTCGTGGCTCTGGGCTGGATCGATCCACGAGTGGGGCAGTTTCTGGCTCCTTGCGAAATCGAGCAGCCGGCGCGTGTCGGCCGAGTCGCGGACGCCGACGATCTCGACCCCGATGCCTGGGCGCTGCTGCAGCAGCTCGCGGCGCTCTACGAGGGCGCTGAGGACCAGATCAGAAAGCGAGCTGTCCTCGTAAAGCAGGCGTCTGAAGACTTCGCGATCGACCGCGATGTAGCGCAGCGGCTGCGTCACGACCGCAGTGACGAAGACCGTCTGCCCGGACAGGAGGTTGATCTCTCCCAGGAAGCCCGAGGCGCCATGGCGCGCGATCTCCTGGCCGGCTCCGTCCAGCACCGCCGCTTCCCCCTCGATGATCGCGATGAACGGGTACGTCTCATCGCCGATCTGATACAGCGTTTCCCCCACCTCGGCGCTGCGCTGTTCGCCGTGCTCGTCGAGCAGCGTAAGCTGCGCGCTCGACAGCACTCGACTCACCGGCCCGGTCATCGGATCACCCCAGCGGAGAGGGCGGGATGCGCGTTTGGCCGTGCACCTCAGGAATGAGCAACGCCACGTCGTCCACGAAGCACCAGGACCACCTCTCGCCAGGCTCGAGCGAGCGAATCAGCGGGTGGTCGCTGCTGCGGGCGTGGGCGCGTGCATGACGATTGGGGGAGTCATCGCAGCAGCCGACCTTGCCGCACTCCAGGCAGATGCGCAGGTGCAGCCACGGGTCGTTCGTGAGTAGGCAGTCCTCACAGCCCTCGACCGACTCGGGGAGCTGGGTCACGCGAACGCGATCGAGGTGAGCGCAGGAAGGCATCTGCGGGACGATGCTAGAAGGTCAAGGCGGTCAAGCTCTGGCAGCTCGATCTCCGGGATGCCCGTCCAACCCCGCCACCTCGAGCTTCGCAACGACAAGCCGGCCCGGCAAGTGGTCCGAGAGGAACCGGCCTGACTATCGCCTGGGACTAGCTTTGCGCAAGTCGCGTCCAGCCGCCGCTCGCTCAAATGGAACGACGATCTCGCCGATCGACTCGGTGAGGCCGAGCGAGTGCTGGCGGCCGGTGAAGGCCGCGGCGATCGCGTCGCGCTGGTCCTGATTGGTTCGGGCGGGAATGCCGTCCAGTCCGAGGGACGCCAATGCCTGCTTCGTCCACATCGATCTAGAGCGGCCATCCCTCGTGCCGTGCCAGCGGGTCCATGACGCGGTGGGGAACACCTCGATCGCGTCGACAGCGCGATCGGCGAGGACGTCGTACAGCATCAAGCCCGCGACGATCCACGCGTAGTAGGGGTTCGCGCGAACCCGGCGTTCATCGGGCGTCCAGCGGATGCCACAGATCGCCCGCGCGAGCTGCCGCTCGCCCGGTCGGCTGCGCTCGCCGTCGTTCGCGCAGTGACGCGGGCTATCGACGGCCACGAGCCGCGGCCGGGCCGATTCTGCGACGCCGATCACTCCCTCGCAGTCCAGCCTCGAGCGGAGCAGCAGGAGCTCGTGATCGTCGACCAGCGCGACGTCGAAACCCTTCTGCGCCGCACCAACATCAACACCAAGCCAGCACCGCATAGCACAAAGATCGCGAAGTCAAGCTCGCTGCGTCGTGCAGCGCGGTTAAGTCGGCAGCACCAGCGGCTCGCCCGGAGCGGGGACGCGCATCGGTGGCGGCGCATGCTGGGCGACGGCGTGCTTGAACCGCTCGGGCGTCCCGTGGTAGCCGAGCAGGAGACGATCGCGGAGCGGCCCAGCGACCGCGGGCTGGCTGGCGCTAGGGTGCGGATGAGCGATGACACGCTTGGTTGGCATCAATCATGTCGCCCTCGAGGTCGGGGACGTCGACGAGGCGCTCACCTGGTACGGGCGCTTCTTCGAGTTCGAGCTGCGCGGCCGGGCTGGGGGTCGGATGGCGTTCATCGACATGGGCGATCAGTTCATCGCGCTTGCCTCCGGCCGCACGCAGCCGCCCGATGGGGCGAGGCACTTCGGTCTGGTCGTCGATGACAAGGAGGCCGTTCGCAAGCGGCTGCGCGAAGAGGGGATTCCTGTGCCGGCGTCTGGGTCGCTCGACTTCACAGACCCATGGGGCAACCACGTTCAGGTCGTCGCCTACGGCGACATCCAGTTCACCAAGGCCCTGGAGATCCTGCGCGGAATGAAGCTCGACGGGCTGAGCAAGAGCGGGCAGGCACTCGAGGAGCTCCGCGCCAAGGGCCTCGCCGCCGGATCGACGGAAACGTGAGCGGGCGCCGTCAGGATCTGGATCCACGCTAACTCGCGGCTTCGCGCAACCAGACCGGCCGGCCCATTCGGACTAGGAGCGCCCCCTTTACCCTTCCTAGGCTCGCCCGGCGGCAGGAGTACTCTCAATCTCGGTGCCGGGCTCACAGCGCTCTCCGATCACGGCCTTCACGGACTTCGTCTACCTGCGGATGCGCCATGGCGACGCCTGGAGCTCCGCGACTGCGGAGACGATCGCGCCCGAGCAAGGGTTCGAGTCGCTACGCGGCCGCAAGTACTGCCTACTGACGACGTTCCGCAAGAGCGGCGAGCCGGTCCCCACCCCGGTGTGGTTCGGGCTCGCGGACGGGAAGTTGTTTCTCCGCACGGAGGCCGCCGTCGGGAAGGTGAAGCGAATCCGAAGCAATCCACGCGTGCGCGTGGCTCCGTGCACGTTCCGCGGCAAGCCCTCGGGCGCGCCGGCGGAGGGCCGCGGCCGCATCTTGGATGCGAACGAGTCAGAGCGCGCCGAGCGGGCGATCGCGGCCAACTACGGACTGTTTCGCAAGCTGTACGAGGGTGTCGGCAATCGCTTGCCGATCGAGCTCCTCTACATCGAGATCGAGCCGGCGAGCGCCCCTGCGAGGGCGTCCGTGGACGCCGGTTAGCGACGGCCCGTTACCACGCACCCGCAGGCTCGGACCCCACCTGGTTGGGTCCGGACCTGTCCGCAGTCCTCGAGACGTGCGGGTTGGTCTCCTTCACCCCCGGGCAGCCCGGTCCGACCCTGACAGCCGAGCGCCCGGTGACGTCAGCCAGTCTGGGCCAAGGCAAGCTGCGCCTTCATGGCGTCAGCCAGCGCGAGCGCACCGGACAGTGGGCGCACCATGACGACTAGCTCGTCAATGGACCCACCGTCGTCGAGGTGCAGAAAGTCGCAGCCCTCTATCTGCTTGTCGCCGACTCGCGCCCGGAAGACGAGCGCGTGATCGCGCGCGTCGGGCGCCCCGATCTCGCGTACGTAGGAGAAGTCCTCAAACACCTGCGATACGGCTGCCAGAATTGCCGTCACGGCAGCACGTCCGTGATAGGGCTTGAACACGATCGGGCTCCGGAAGACGACATCGCTCGCCAGTAGGGCCACTGCGGCGTCGAGGTCTCGTGCTTCGAGTGCGCTGCGAAACGGATGCATGCCTGGCCTCCTGAAAGTCAAAGAGTTGAATAGGTGTGCGCGGGTATCGGATCGGCGGAGCGCCTCCTCCAGGCTCGCTCCCACCGCCGCATCAGGGCCGGGTAGACGATCAGGTGCCGGAACGGCCTGATCGCGGCCATGTACGCGGTCCCCAACACTCCGTTCGGCTTCACAAGAATGGCCATCTGGCCGCGAAAGCCGCCCGTCCCGTCCGGGACCCAGCCGATGTGCATGACCCCGTGCACGGTCCGGTTGGCGGTCTCCGCGGCAAACTCATCCTCGAGCTGGTACATCGAGGTGAAGGGGAGCGCCTTGAAGTCGGGGCGCGGAGCCTCGCGAAGATCCGCCGGCAAGCGATCGCGCAGGGTCGGCACCCTGGCTCCCAGACCGGTATCCGGGTCATCCCAGCCCAAGAGCTCTCCGAGCTTCGACCGGATCGCGACGAGCGCGCGAGCGGGGCCCGGCAAGCTGTGCGAGGGGTCGCCCGAGACGATCAGCTGTACCGCCCTCGGGAAGTCCTCCGGGCCGCCCCGCCAGGGAAGCTCCCACACGTCCTCGAGCCGGAAGTCGGGGGCGAGCTCGTGGATCCGCCAGGGCCGGGAGGTGTGCGCCGAGTTAGCGAGTCTCATTCGTCTCCTCCATCCATACGACAGCGTATCGATACGGTAGTGTATAGATGACGTAAAGTCAACCTGCACCGAAACGCGATCGAGACAGATGATGCCAGCCCAGACCCGCACGCCCCCGAGCAGCTGGATCGAGGAGGGACTCCGGGCCCTCGGCGTCGGCGGCCCGGACGCCGTGCGGGTCGAGGCGCTGGCGCAGGCGCTCGGCGTCACCAAGGGCGGCTTCTACTGGCACTTCGGCGACCGGCGCGCGCTGCTCGAGGAGATGCTCGACGTGTGGGAGCGGGTGGTGATCGACGAGGCGATCAACCGCGTCGAGCGCGAAGGCGGGGACGCCAAGGCGAAGCTGCAGGGACTGTTTGCGCTCGCCTCCTCGCGCGAGGCTCGGGGCCTGGGCAGCATCGACCTCGCGGTGCGCGACTGGGCCCGACGCGACAAAGCGGTCGCCAAGCGCCTCAGGCGCGTCGACAACCGACGCATGGAATACATGCGGTCGCTGTTCGGTGTCTTCTGCCCAGACGAGGACGAGGTCGAGCTCCGTTGCCTGCTCGCCCTCTCGCTGTTCATCGGCACGCGCTTCGTCGCCGCCGATCACGCTGGGCGCAGCCGCGCCGACGTGCTGGAGCTGGCGCTGAACCGGCTACTGGCCTAGCCGGCCCAGACCTACCTCGCCGCCATCAGACGAGCTTGCACACCGAGCGGCCTCGGCAAGCCCGGTTGTCAGGAGGGCGGGGTGATTGTCTGGCGTCGCCCCCGCCGCCACTGAACGACTCCGACGCGGTGGCCCTCCTGCAACCCCGTGACGGGATCGAGCCGGAACGCACCGAAGAGCGTCGTGGTGGTTAGGCGCTCGGCAGCAGCTTGCACGGCATCAGGCATGGTCTCTCCCGCGTCCTGTGTGCAGCGCTGCCAGAGCACCCCGGCGGCGAAGGCGGCCGCCGCCGGGTAGGGGGGCGGCGAGCCCGCCGCTTGCAGGTAGGCGGTAGTGAACCAGCGGCTGTCGGGCCCGTCCTGCGGCTGGGGCGCTGCGTCGGGCAGCCACTGACACGGCCCGTAGACACCGGTGAGGCGGTCGGCGACCGTCGTCAGGATCTCGTCCACGCCCGCTGCCACGAAGGCGGCGGCCCGCCAGCGCCGACGCAAGAGGCGAGCGGCGATCGCAAGCTCGTCATCGAAGCTCCCCGCCACCAGGAGCACGTCAGCGCCTCGACCTTGAACCGACCTGGCGGCGCCGTCGCCATCGCCCGGGTCGAAGGGAATGGCGATGACCTCCAAGCCGATGTCGCCCGCAGCCCCGAGTGCCCCGGCAGCAACCTCGCGGCCGAACCCGGTTCGCGAGTGCAGGAGCACGGCCTGCGCACCGGCGAGCTCGGCCGCATCGAGGGCGCCGATCACCGCCGCCAGGTAGGTGGCGGCGGGCGCCGGGACGTTCACGACGTGCGGGAACGCCTGGCGGACGAGGCGCGCGCTGGCACCGCCGTGATTCCACAGGACGCTCGGCGCGGCGCGCGCGGCAGCCACCGCCGGTCCGGAGCCATACGGTCCGAACAGGACGTCGATTCGATGCTGCTCAGCGACGCTCGTGACAGCGGCGGCCACTGAGGGGTGGGCGTCCGCGATCGCGAGATCCACCCCGGCCTCCGCCGCCCACAGCCGCAGGGCGGTGGCGCCCGAGCGACCGTAGCGGGCGAGCGGGCCCGAGAGTGGCGTGACGAGCGCCGCACATAGGCGCTTGCGGCGGATCATGACTGCCCCAACAACGGTACGCATGAAACGGCTGGTGGCTCCCCGATTGCTCGATTTGCGAGCACCTCGGGAACACGACACCGGCCTATCTGCCAGGTGATACTGGTGCGGTGACGGACCGTAATGTGCTCGGCGGCGAGCTTGAGCCGTGCGGCATCGACCCCCTTACCGGCTTTTACCGTGACGGGTCCTGCCGTACCGGTCCGGAGGACGGCGGGCGCCACACGATCTGTGCGGTGGTCACCTCTGCGTTTCTCGAGCACCAGCGTGGGATCGGCAATGACCTGATCACCCCGATACCTCACTACAGCTTTCCTGGGCTCGTGCCCGGCGACCGCTGGTGCGTGACCGCGTTGAACTGGCTGCGGGCGCATGAGGACGGCGCGGCCGCCTACGTCGTGCTTGCGTCCACGCATGAGCGGGCGCTCGAGGTCGTTTCTCTCGCTGCGCTCCGGGACCACGCGGTCGACGTTCCCCCGGATCCGGGACCCTTCGGCGGCTAGCTCGCTGTCGCGCATCAACGCACGGGTCTAGCCTTTGGGGTGAGTCGATGAACAGCTCCGAGGGCGTGCGCCACGGCGTCAAGCGCCGGCGTCTGGTTTCCGTCCGTGACGGTCGCACGCAGGCTTCGGTTGGGCTCATCGAACACGAACTCAAAGAACGGACAGCACTCGCGCTCGACCGCAAGCGCGCGGTCAAGCGTGTGGCGATCGAGGTCTCGATCGAAGTCGATCAAAACGGCCTCGGGCTCGCGCTCGATACGCGTGACGCTACCGGCCAGCAGCGCATAGCGGGCGCGCTGCTCACGCATCCCCGCCTCGTCGAGTACGCAACTGGGGATCTCTGCGACGGCCTCGTCGAAGCTGTCGTTGCTACTGGGCTCGCGGGACATCGATCGCTCCTTTCATGGTGTTCGACTACTGTGCATCTTCAAGTCAGGTTGAAGTCAAGTGGCCCAGGAGCTGTTCATCGGCGAGGTCGCTCGCCGCGCCGGCATTCGTGCCTCGGCGATCCGTTACTACGAGGCGATCGGGCTGCTGCCCGAACCCGAGCGGATCGCAGGCCGCCGCCGCTACCGAGCGGAGATCCTGCGCACGCTGTCGATCATCGGCGCGGCGCAGCGGGCCGGCCTGAGCCTCGACGACGCCCGCGAGCTGCTCGCTGCCTCAGAGGCCAATGGCGGCGTCTCCGAGCGGCTGCGCACTATCGCTCAGCGCAAGCTGCCAGAGGTCGATGCGCTGATCGAGCGCGCTCGCCTCGTGCGGAGTTGGCTGGAGGCAGCGGCGGACTGCCGCTGCCCCACCCTCGAAGACTGTCCGCTGTTCGACGACGTCCGCTAGGAAGGCAGCGCGCGTGCGGACTAGCGTGGCGAGGTCTCGCGGCGCTGACCCGCGGGCCTGTGCGTACCTTCGAGCAACTCTGTGATCGCGTCATCGATGTCGTGTACGAGGGTGTCCGCGTCGGGCACTGCTTCGCGGTCGGCGTAGACGCCGAAGCACGCGCAGTCGCGGACCGTCGTCATGCCGACCGAGACAGTGTGGCGATCGGCGAGCGGGACGACCGGATAGATCCTCTGCAAGGGACAGCCGCACATATACAACTGTTCTGAAGGCCCTGGGATATTGGACACCACCAGGTTGAACGTGCGGGGGCTTGCGATGATCCGCGATAACGCATGCTGGACGAGCGCGGGCGTATGCTCGGCGGCCTTGAGCGCAAGGTCGGCCCCTTCGGGCTCGCCGTCGCGCTTGCGGGCGCTCATCGCGGCGTGAACGCGATACAAACGGCCGAGCGGGTCGGGCTCCTCGCACGGCAGTTCGGCGAACACGAACGAGACGCGGTTGCCAAGCACATCCGAGGGGCTGCGCATGCTGACCGGGATCATCGCCTTCAGCGCGACCGGCCGCTCGCCGTGATCGGCCAGGTAGGTGCGCATCCCTCCCGCCACAGCCGCGAGCATCACGTCGTTGATCGTGGTCCCGTAGGCGCGCTTGACCGCCCGCAGATCGTCAAGTGGCCTCTCGGCCCAGGCCAGGCGTCGCAGAGGTGACAGCGAGTGGTCGAGCACGCTGGCGGGAGCGGCGGCCAGCAGCGAGTGGCTGAGCGCGCGGGCCACGCGCACGGCTCTCGTCCCGGATTGCCGCGCCGCCCGGGCGGGCGAGGCAGCAGCTCGGAGCGGTAGACGCAGTAGCCCGAGCTGGCCTGCCAGCAGGTCGCGCACGCCCCGCATGAGCAGGCGCTCGGCGCTGGGCTCGGGTGCGGGGCTCCACTGGTCGGGCTCGCATTCAACAGCCTCCGGTGTGGGATCCAGCAGCAGCGAGCCGAGCTCGACCGCGGCGAGGCCGTCGACCATGCAGTGATGGGCCTTGCCGATAAGCGCGAATCGCTCCTGGGCGGACTGCTCGCAAATCCACATCTCCCACAGCGGACGGTCGCGACGCAGCGGCGTAGACATCACCTCGTCGACCAGGCCAGCGAGCGGACCGGGCGCCCGGTACAGATGACGGTCGATCGAGAACGCCTCGTCGTCGACCCACTCCGGCGCGTTCAGCTCGAGCGGTACCGGGGCGAGCTTCTGGCGGTAGCGGGGCGCGCGCGCCAGGCGTCGCTCGATGTGATCGCGCAGCTCAAAAAAGCCCGGTAGGCACCCGGACGCGGGGCGCGAGAACAGCGCCACCCAGCCGACGTGCATGTGCGCCGCGGGCGTCTCCACGGCGAGGAACGACGCGTCGAGTCCCGAAAGGCGTTCGCCGCTCATCTCACCAGCGCAAGACGGCGTTGCGCCCGCGCGGGCCCTCGGGCGCGCTGCGCGCTCGAGAGCGGCGCCGCGACGCCGCAGCGCGGTATCTGTCGCCTGCCCCAATCGGCGGCGAGCGCAAACTCGACCAGCTTGCCGAAGTAGTCGCGCAGCGGCGAGGGCTCGATGGCGGTGCCGTGCAGCAGCGCCCGAGAGCGGCGGTCGTCGTAGCTGTTTTTCGCCGCGAAGTACGGGAAGAACACTTCGCTGCGCCGCAGCGCGCGGCGGTGGCGCTCATCGCGGCTGGCACGAACCAACAGCGGATGCAGCAGCCGCCGGTACACCGAGGGCTCGATCAGCGTCGGTGCTGGCCGGTCGAAGAACGCGCTCGCGAGCTCAACGAGCTCGCCGACCTTGCTCACATGCCGGCCGGCGGTGAGATGGAAGGTAGCGCCCACGGCCTCAGGCGCTTGACCGAGCGCGAAGATCGCATCTGTCACGTAGTCGACCGGCACCACATCCACCGGCGCGTCTCGGCGCGCCGGCACCGCTGCGTAGGCTCCGCGGGAGAACGCGCGCAGTGGCCAGTAGAGAACGTTGAACGATGCCGTCCAACCGCTCTGGCGCTCGCCCACCACGATGCTCGGACGTACCACCGTCACCGGGAGCAGCGCGCGCCAGCGCGTGACGAGGCACTCAGCCTCGAACTTCGATTGCTCGTAGGAGTTGCGAAAACGCTGGCCGACGTCGAGGTCGTCCTCGCTGAAGCACCCCGCGTGCTCGCCGGCGACAAAGGCCGTGGAGATGTACGTGAAGCGTCGTAGGCCCCCGCGTGCGCGGCAGCGCTCGGCGAACTCGAGCACCCGCTGAGTGCCCTCCACGTTGATCGTGCGCGCGGTCTCGAGCTCGTTGGCGAAGGACACGGAGGCGGCGCCGTGCACGACCTCCCTGACCTGCTCGGCCAGCGCCTCGC
>Ga0066709_100001177_pt1 | contig 16664 bp, 18 predicted proteins | sample GraSoiAngelo_158_FD_79665 | JGI IMG/M metagenome (GOLD analysis project Ga0066709, IMG submission 79665) | Grasslands soil microbial communities from the Angelo Coastal Reserve, California, USA - 14_1009_16_30cm | ecosystem: Environmental > Terrestrial > Soil > Grasslands | place: USA...
TCTGCGCTGGCTTCCGGCGCGAGTCCACGCCGCGCTCTGGCGAAGTCTCCGCGCCTTGCTCGAGGGCCGATTCGACGAGTTTCGCCGGTTGGGACTCGAGATCGGTGAATTCGCGCACGCGTACCGCGGCAGTACTGCGATCCACCTTACGCAGAGCGCGTTCGTCGCGCGGGAACAGGAAGCTTTTCCGATGCGCGACGCGCTGGAGAAGATGGCGGCGAGCGGCCGCGGAAGCAGCTACGTGTTGGGGATGCTGGCCGTGGCGCAACTCGATGAGGGTGACCCTGCGAGCGCGCTCGCGACGCTCGATCGCACGATCGCGGACCTTGGCTCGTTCGCGCAGCGCGATGGTGGCTGGCCGGCCGCGTTGGCCCTCCTCGCAAATGTTGCGACGCGGTGCGACAGCGAAGTCCACGCCCAGGTCCTGTACGAACAACTCCACCCGTTCAGCGGGCACATCGTCGTGGCCCTGCTCGGCCTCGACTGCTTCGGCGCGGCCGACCGGTATCTCGGAATGCTCGGCACGGTGCTCGGGCGTTGGGATGAAACCGAGCGCCACTTTGTCGACGCGATCGCGCTGGAGGAGAAGGTCCGTGGCGAGGTGCTCGTCCCACGTACTCGCTACTGGCACGCGCGCTTTCTCCGCGCTCGTGACCAAGCCGGAGATGCGGACGCCGCTCGATCGATTCTCGACCAGGTCGTCGACGAATCCGAACGACTGGGACTCTCACGTTTGGAAACGCTGGCGGCGCAGGAGCTCGCAGTGCTCTGAGCCGCGGCTCAGTCTGCGGTCGCTCCGGTTCCGCCGCGGCGACCACTGGTCTGGTGTTTGACGATCGACGGACCCGCGTCGTCGAGCAGCTCCGCGCCGCTCTCGTCCGCGGATCCGACACGAACGACCCACGTGCGCGCGGTTGACGGCCGCCCCGCTGCGGGCGCGGCAGCCGCGCCCCGACCATCCTCGCGGGGGATGAATTGCAGGACCGTGACCTGTCGCGGGCCTTCACAGATGTGGAACTCGAAGTCGTCGCTCATCCCGTGCGCCCAGAGCGTTTCGATCGGCAGCGGCGGCTCGTGGCTGAGCGCGACGCGAATCGCCTCGACGTAGCCGCGCCGAACGATCCGATCGGCCTGCTTTTGCCCGAGAAAGCTGTTCGCCGCGACCCAGTGGTCCTCGACGTGATCAGCCGTGCCGACGTCGTCGGGTCCGTCGCCGTGCGTCCGAAAGTGCGCCGTGACGTCGGCGATGGAGCCGTCTTCGAACTGCTCCGCGACGGCGAGCGCGTTCTCGTAGATCCTCCGCAGCTCGTCGGGGTCGGGGTTTCCGAAGTACGCGTCGAGCGCTTCGATGGGTTCGTTCTTGTAGAACCCGGTGATCGCTTCCCTCAGCATCGTCGCCCCTTTACTTCGATGCCCGGCCGCGTATCGCGGCACCGCATGTTATCGGTTGGTTGCTAGGTACCGGCAACGATGTGCTCGGCGTAGCGACGCTGCCCGCTGTCACGAAGATGCACATGGTCGTCGGTGCGGAGCAACGCGACGCCCATGAAGCAGTCACCCGCCGTGTAGTCCGCGGGTTGGCACGGCAGGTACATGACGTAGGTAGTCGTCGAGTCTTCGAGGACCGACGCGCCGTTGATGTAACGCTTTCCGTACTTCGCGGTAACCGACTGCATGATTCCGAGCATCCAGTTGTCTGCTTCCGTGTTGCCGACCGAGCTCGGACCTCCGACCCAGACCGCCGGGATACCGCGGAAGGCGACCGTTGGGGATCCCCATGGTCTGCCACGTCAGTACCCAGCCGTACGGGTCGCCGACGCACCGCCGATCGGGGTGTCGGAGTACTGGCCTCCGGAGAGCCGAACCTCGACGCGGGCAACCGGGCCTTGGGCACTCGCGTCGAACGTCGTCCGGCCCGACACGGTGGCGCCATCCGACGGGATCACACGGCCGCCGCCAGCGTCGGCACCGTAGTTGTCGGAGTCGTCGTGGTCGTCGGTGCGGTGGGGGTGGTCGTCGGCGCGGTGGTGGTCGTCGGTGCGGTGGGGGTGGTCGTCGACGAGGGCGGCTTCGGGCGACGCGCGGCAGACGCGGCGTGGCGTGGAACCACGAGCAGACCCGCCGACAGCACGACCGTCAGAGAGACCAACGCCAACAAGCCAACAGATTGCTTCGTTGCGTCCCCTCCTCGTCCCCCTGGGTGTGCGTGTCGCACCACAGGTCGAGTGTCGGGAACGTGGGCGATTTCGTCGGTTCGCTACGTGACACCGGTTGTGTGCGCGGCGCGACACAAGCGGCCGACGGAACGACGTCATCGGCCCGGGCGACGACGGCGCCCGGCCGTTGCTAGGCGCGTGCGGCGATCGAGTCTCGGTCGAGCACTTCGAGCTGGCCGCGCGTCACGCGGACCATCCCTGCCTCCTCGGCGGCGCGCAGCAGTCGGTTGATGGTGGGGCGGGTCGTGCCCACGATCTGCGCGATCTCCTCCTGCTTGAGGGGGATCTGGACCGTGGTTTCGCCCTCGATGTGGAAGGCGTCCGCCAGTTCCTCGAGGCGGCGCCACACGCGCTGCTCGACCGGCACATAGAGCGCGTCGACGAGCTGTGACGCCAGCCGGCGCACTTCGTTCGCGAGCGCGTCGATCAGGATCCGGTCGATTGAGGGGTGTTGGGTTCGCAGCTCGGCGAACTGCTCGCGATGCAGGCTCAGCGTTTCGGCGGTTCCGATGGCGATTGCCGTGCCGCGCCGGGGCGCAGGGGCGACGAGGGCGAGTTCTCCGAAGAATTCCCCGTGCTTGAGGATGCGCAATGTCGCGACGTCGCCGAGCGGCGTTGTGACGCGTATCGCGACGTGGCCGCGCGCGATGAGGTGCAGCGTGTCGCCGGGGTCGCCGTCGTGGAAGATCACCTCGTGACGCGCGAAGCGCCGCCGCCGGGCCATCACCAGCACGCGGCGCCGTTCTTCCTCGGATAGGGCGCTGAGCAGCGGCCAGTCCATGGCCGAAGTTTCGCGGATCCGCTGCTGGCGGGATGGGAACCCGCGACCGCGGCGGCCTGTGTCGCCCCGCGCACACAGCCGGGGTCACGTAGCGAACCGACGAAATCGCCCGCGTTCCCGACACTCGACCTGTGGTGCGACACACACACCCAGGGGGACGAGGAGGGGACACGATGAAGCGAGCGATTGGCTACCTGGCGTTGCTCACGGTGGCGGGCTTGATCTCGGCCGGGGTGGTGCTGCTCCCGGGGCACGAAGCGTCCGCGGCGCGGCCTCGTCAGCAGCTTCGTCACGCGGCGGTGGCCGTGCCGGATCCCGCCGGCCTCCAGGTCGTGGGTCGCCCCGCACGGGTGGCCCTCTATGGCGACTCGCTGGCCTCGGAGGCCGTGAAGCCGTTCATCGACGCGGTGACCGTGAACGGCCGAGCCGAGGTGCGCACCGGCGTCTTCGGCGGGACGGCGATTTGCGATTGGTTCGACCAGATGCGTCAGGACGCGGCGTGGCAACCGGACGCGGTCGTGGTCGAGTTCAGCGGCAACGCGCTGACGGCGTGCATGGCGAACGGGCGGACTTCGGGTACCGCCTGGCTCCAGCGGTACTACACGGACGCCGCGGCCGTCTTGAGCATCTTCCCCTCGACCCGCGTCTACTTCGTGGCGACGCCGATCAGCCGGTCGCTGGCCGAGAGCCACGACCCGAACGCGGGCGCGCTCAACGCCATCTACCAGGCGGTCGCCCGATGGGAAGGCGCCCACTTCGTGTGGGCAAACCGTTCGGTGCTGCTCCACGGCCAGTACACCGAGTCGCTCCCGTGCCTTCCCACGGAGCCGTGCCGCGGCGATCCGTTGACGGGTGACCCCACGCGCAACATCGTGCGAGCACCCGATGGTGGTCACTTCTGCCCGCAGCCCGACGGCCCGGCGGTCAAGGGTGTGACCCACGGTTGCCCGGTCTGGTCGAGCGGCGCGTACCGCTTCGGCCGGGCCATGGCACAGCCGGTGATTCGTGACCTCGGCTTGTGACGTTCGGCTGTGCGATCATCGGTCGTTGCCGAATCGGGGGAAAGCTGCCATGCGCCGGTACACGGTCATCTCGACTGACTGCCATGCGGGAGCAACTGACTCGCATGGCGGCTTCACGGAGTACGTGGATCCCGCGTACCTCGATCAGCTCCGTGAACACACCGCGGAGAAGCGGCGCGAGTTCAACGAATCGCTCGCGAAGCTCTTCGACCCCGAGTTCATGGCGGAGCAGGACGACACGGAAGCGGCGCTGGGCGGTGGGCGGACCGGCGCGTACGACGCCGATCGGCGGATCGCCGAGCTCGAGGCCGACGGCATCGTCGGGGACGTCATCTTTCCGGACGGCACGCAGAACAACACGACGCCGTTCGACGCGTCGAGCGGCCCGGGCGCCAAGGGTGCCGACTGGGAGCTGCAGACGGTCGGCGCGTGGGCTTACAACCGCTGGCTGGCCGATTTCTGCGCGCTGCACCCCGGTCGTCACGCCGGGATCGCCGTCATCACCATCCACGAGCTCGACGAGACCGTGCGCCAGGTGACGTGGGCGAAGGAGCACGACCTCCGCGGCGTCTTGCTGCCGGCCGGAGTCGGCACACTGCCGTTCTACAACCACCCGCGTTACGAACCGCTCTGGGCCGTGTGCGAGGACCTCGGGATGCCGTTGCACACCCATGTCGGTTCGGCAGTCCCCGACTACGGCGACCTACCGGGCGCCAATGCGTTGTTCGCGATGGAGAGCCCGTTCTTCTCGCACCGGCCGCTCGGCTTCATGGTCTGGGGCGGCGTGTTCGAGAACCATCCGAACCTCACGATGTGCTTCGCCGAGCAGGGTTCGGACTGGGTGCCCGGCATGCTCGACATGATGGACAACATGTTCGAGCGCATGTTCCGCCACGAGCAACGGCGCTTGAAGTCGCGCCCGAGTGAATACTGGCGTCGTCAGTGCTACGTGGAGGCGATGTTCTTCCGTGCGAGCGAAGCGAACCTGCGCCACAAGATCGGCATCGAGAACATGACCTGGGGCTCCGACTACCCGCACTACGAGGGCAGCTGGCCCAACAGCCGCAAGATGATCCACGAGGCGTTGCACGGCGCACCGGAGGCGGAGATCCGCGCAATCCTCGGTGAGAACGCGGCGCGTGTTTACGGCTTCGACCTCGAGAAGCTCGACGCCATCGCCGCCCAGGTCGGGCCGACGATCGACGAGATCTGAGCGACCGAGTACAGCGGAGAGGAGGCCGCCGTTCCGTACGCACAAGCCGTGCTCGATGTCGCCGCGCAGGTACGCAACTGGGGGCGCTGGGGCGACGATGACCAGATCGGCACGCTCAACTACCTGACCGATGGCGTGGTGAAGGCCGCGGCGTCGTGCATCCGCAGCGGACGCCGCTTCTCGCTCGCCTACCCGCTGCAGATGCACGGGCTCCAGACCGGCGCGATTCCGGGACGGATCAATCCGTTGCGGACCATGGTCGCGATCAACGCCTGCTTCACCGGCGACCCGACGCAGTTCTGCACCAGCGACGACATCGTGGTGATGGGGCTCCAGGCGGCCACGCACTGGGACGGGCTCGCCCACGCCAGCTATGGCGGCGTGATCTACGGCGGGCGTGATGCCGCGTCGATCACGGAGGCCGGTGCCTCCGACTGCGGGGTCGAGCGCATCCGCAGCCTCACCGGTCGCGGCGTACTCCTCGACGTCGCGCGGCTCCACGGCGTCGACGTGCTCGAACCCGGCCACGCGATCACGGGCGACGAGCTGACGGCGTGCGCCGCGGCGCAAGGCGTCGAGATGCGTTCCGGGGACATCGTTCTCGTCCGAACCGGCAGGATGGCGCTCGCACGGGCCGGTGACCTCGAGGGGTATCTCGGGCCGATGGACCCCGCGTCGCAACTGCCGCGGGCACCCGGTATCGGGCTCACGTGCGCCGTGTGGTTCCACGAACACGAAGCCGCGGCGGTCGCGATCGACACCATCACGTTCGAGGTGATGCCGTGGGACCCCGCCGTCCCCGGCGCAGTGCTTCCGATGCACTGCGTGCACCTCGTCGACATGGGCCTGACCCAGGGGCAGAACTTCGACCTCGAGGAGCTCGCCGCCGACTGCGCGGCCGACGGGCAGTGGGACTTCCTGCTGGAGGCATCCCCACAACCGTTCGTCGGCGGTCTCGGCTCACCCGTCAATCCAGTCGCGATCAAGTGAGCGAAGCGACATGACCGGCGACGCACACAACCGGGTCGCGGCGTTGCTACACGAAGCGGGGGAGACACATCACCAGGTTTTCCGCATCGTCGACGGCGCGGACGACGATTGGGCGTCGTGGTACGCGGACTGGCTCATCAATCTGTCCGAGCTCCCCGAGATCCTCGGGCAGCGTCCCGTACGAAGCGAGCTCGTCTACACGTTGGTGCGGCTCGACAAGGAATACACCGACGCCTCCCCGACTGAACCATGGCCGGACTGGTATGCGTCGCGATTGCTCGACCACTTCTCCAGCTAGGCGCGGGGGCGGCGATGAAGCATGAGTTCGATTCGGAGCTGGCGGAGTGGGCGACCACGCTGCCGGTCAGCGATCTCGCCGATGTCGACGCGGCGCGCACGATCATGGCGAACCTGGTGGCCGGCCTCGCCCGGCCGGTCGATGTGAGCACATTGACGGTCGACGATCGGACGACCACGGCCACCGCAGAGAACCCCGCAGTCCCGGTGCGGGTGTACCGGCCGACGGCCGACCCGCCGCCGGCGGGGTTTGCCGCATTGCTGTACATCCACGGCGGCGGCTTCGTGATGGGAAGCGTCGACACCGAACACGCAGGCGCCGCGCAGCTCGCCCGCGAGCTCGGGATCGTGGTCGTTTCGGTTGAATATGGTCTCGCGCCCGAGCACCCCTTCCCGGCCGGTATCGAAGACTGCTATCAGGCACTGTGCTGGCTCCACGAGCAGACCGACGAGCTCGGCGTCGATCGCGGCCGCGTCGGCGTATTCGGCCAGTCGGCAGGCGGCGGGCTCGCAGCCGGGCTCGCATTGCTGGCGCGTGACCGAGGCGGGCCGGCGTTGTGCTTGCAGTTCTTGGGGATCCCGGAGCTCGACGACCGGCTCGACACGCCGAGCATGCGCGCCTTCGTCGACACGCCGCTGTGGAACCGCCCCAACGCCGAGCTCAGCTGGCAGTACTACCTTGGCGAAAGCACGGGCGACGTCTCGCCGTACGCGGCACCGGCACGCGCGACCGACCTCCGTGGACTCCCGCCGGCGTATGTGTCGACGATGGAGTTCGACCCGCTTCGCGACGAGGGCATCATCTACGCGCTCCGCATGCTCGAAGCCGGCGTGTCGGTCGAGCTTCACCAGTTCCCCGGGACGTTCCACGGGTCGGGAGTCATTGCCACGGCATCAGTGTCGAAGCGCCAGCACGTCGAGCAGATGGAGGTTCTGCGCCGCCGTCTCCACGTCGACCGACCATGACGAGTGTCGAACAGGCACTCGCGGCGTGGGGCGCTTATGACCGCGACAACCCATTTCCGTTATTCGCTCGCGTCCGGGAGCTGGGCGCGGTCCACGCGGTCACGTTGGCCGATGGGCATACAGCCTGGCTCGTGATGAGCTATGCCGAAGCTCGCGCCGCTCTGAACGACTCGCGTCTCTCCAAGGACATGCAGACCGCACTCGCGTCTGATGGTGCGGTCGTGGCGGAAGGTTTGCCCGGGTCGGCGTTCGCCCGGCACATGCTGGTCGTCGATCCGCCGGATCACACGCGGCTTCGTCGCTTGGTCTCCGCCGCTTTCTCGGTTCGCCGGATCGAGGCGCTGCGACCGCACGTGCAGTCGATCGTCGACGACCTGCTCGATGGCGTGGCTGCCCGAGGGCCGAACAGTGCCGTCGACCTCGTTGCCGCGTTCGCGTTTCCGCTGCCGTTTACGGTCATCTGCGAACTCCTCGGCGTTCCCGAATCCGAGCGGGAACGGCTGGGCCATGGCCTGACTGCGATGCTCTCGCCAACCCCAACGCCATCAGAATACGCGCGGGCCAAGGAAGCATCCGACGCCGTCGTGGAGACGCTCCGACTGCTCGTCGACGCAAAGCAGCGCGCGCCGGGCGACGACCTCGTCAGCGCGTTGATCACTGCACGGGACGGCGATGAACGGCTCACTCAACAAGAGCTGCTTTCGACGATTTTTCAGTTGATCGTCGCCGGGCACGACACGACGGCAAGTCTCATCGGGAACAGCGTCGTCGCGCTGCTGCGCAACCCGAATCAACTCGCGACCCTACGTGCGGATCGCAGCAATATCGACGCCGCGGTGGAGGAGTTCCTTCGCTATGACGCGCCAGTCCCGCACTCGACATTTCGCTACGCGCGCCAACCGATTGAGATCGGTGATGTGACCATCCCGATGGGCGCGCAGGTCATCATCAACCTGGCGTCCGCGAACCGGGATCCCGCGCAGAACCCGGATCCGGACGTGCTCGACCTCGGGCGGCAGGAGGTGCGCCACCTTGCGTTCGGTCACGGGATCCACTTCTGCCTCGGAGCTCCCCTCGCGCGCATGGAGGGACAGCTCGCGCTCGAGACCTTCCTGCGCCGCTTCCCCGAGTTCCGACCCGCCGTTCCGCTCGCCGAGCTGCACTGGGGCCACGGCGACGGCCTCGTTCTGCGTGGCCTCGCGGAGCTGCTGGTCATTCCTGGTCCGGCGATCGCTCGCGGCTGAGCGCGCGAGCAGACTGCGCGCCGGGCGAGGGGGCACTAGTCGCCGATCGGCCGCCGCGCCGCGTTCATGCGGCGGAATGCCGCGCCGAGCTCGCGGTGTCGTTCGTCGACCGCGGCGCCGGCGGAGCCGTGAGTAATCACATACGGGCGGTTCGCCAGCAAGTCGGGTAGGAGATGGCCGATCGCGTCCTCGGGCGACAACACGTCTTCCGGTTGCGGCGCCGCAGTCGCGACCACCACTTCGATGTCTTCGTCACGCAAGACGGATTCGCCGAGCGCCGCCGGCCGCGCGGCCCGGCTGCTCTCGAGGTGGGTCGTGATCATCCCGGCGGGGAACACGATGGTGACGCCGATGCCCTCGCTCGCCAGCTCCTGGCGCAGGACATCCCCGTAGCCGGTCACCGCGAACTTCGATACGACGTACGCCCCCTGCCGTGGCGTCGGCGCGAGCGCCGCGACCGACGACGTGAGCACGATGTGACGGCGACCCGACGATGCGCGGAGCAAGGGAAGAAACGCGTTCACCGTTTGCACCGTGCCCAGGACGTTGACCGACAGGACCCATTGCCAGTCTTCGGCCGTGAGCACGTCGAGCGCGCCGAATTGCTGCACGCCGACATTGGCGCACAGAACGTTGCACGCACCGAACGTGGCCGCGACCTCGCGCGCGGCATCCGCGAGTGAGGAGGGGTCGGCGACGTCGACGCGCGTGGACAGCGCGTCGACACCGCTCGCGCGTACCGCGTCGGCAGTTCGCCCCGCGTGATCAGCGTTGATGTCGAGGGCGGCGACCCGCATGCCTTCGGCCGCAAAGCGCTGCGCGAGCGCGGCCCCGAGTCCGGATCCGGCGCCGGTGATGACGGCGACACCGCCGTCGAAATTGCCGGTGAAATCGCCCTCAGCCATGACGCCTATCTTGTCCGCATCCGGTGACCACGTACTGACGAGGAGGAACCAGCGCGATGGAGTTCGCGGAGGCCGTGCCCGCGTCGCCGCCCGATGCCCAGCAGCGATTCGAGCGGCTGCAAGAACGGCTCGTGCCGCTCTGGAAGTCGATCGAGTCGTTCAACCAGGATCCGCAGACCATCGTGGTCATCCCGTCGATGACGCTCGACCACGTCGAGGGGGCAGCGCCGGCGATGCAGCCCTACGAGGAGCGCTACCTGTTCCTGCTCTTGCTGCTCCGCCAGCCGCGCGCCCGTCTCGTCTACGTGACGTCACAGCCGATCCACCCCAGCGTCATCGACTACTACCTCGACCTCCTGCCGGGAGTGATCCCGAGCCACGCTCGCCCGCGTCTGTTCACCGTCCCGGTGCTCGACGGCGCGCCGATTCCACTCTCGGTGAAGCTCCTCGAACGGCCGCGCCTCATCGAGCGGATCCGCGCGCTGATCCCAGACCCCGCCCGGGCCCACCTCGTGCCGTACAACACCACGGAGCTCGAGCGCGACCTCGCGGTGCGCCTCGGTATCCCGATGTACGGCGCCGATCCCCGCTATTTCCCGCTCGGGACCAAGAGCGGGTGCCGCCGGCTCTTCCAGGAAGAAGGCGTGCCCTACCCGCTGGGCGCGGAGCAGCTCTCGACCATGGCGGACCTCGTGGATGCGATCGTCGACCTCCGCAGCCACAAGCCCGGGATCCGCCAGATGCTCGTGAAGTTGAACGAGGGTGTCGCGGGGGAGGGCAACACGCTGGTCGACCTGAGCGCGCTCCCCGAGCCGGGGTCTCCGGGCGAACCGGAGGCGGCGCAGCGCGCCATCGAGGCGATGCAGCTGGAACTGGAGGACGCGACCTTCGACGGCTACATGGCGAAACTGGCCGAACGAGGCGGCGTCATCGAGGAGCGCGTTCAAGGACGAGACTTCCGCAGCCCGAGCGTGCAGCTGCGCATCACGCCCCTCGGCGACATGGAGCTCCTCTCGACCCACGATCAGCTCCTCGGCGGCAAGAGCGGTCAGACCTATCTGGGTTGCATCTTCCCCGCGGACCTCGAGTACGCGCCGGAGATCACGCGCGAGGCGGCCAAGATCGGCCGCCGCCTCGCGAACGAAGGTGTGATCGGCCGCTTCGCGCTCGACTTCGTGACGGTGCGCAACGACGCCAACGAGTGGGAGTCGTACGCGATCGAGATCAACCTACGCAAGGGTGGCACGACCCATCCGTTCCTCACCCTGCAGTTCTTGACCGACGGCACCTACAACCACGAAACCGCAACGTTCACGGCGCCTTCCGGCAAGCACAAGTACTTCATCGCGAGTGACAAGGTGGAGTCACCGGCGTACCGAGGATTGACGCCTGACGACCTGTTCGACATCGTCGTACGGCACGGCTTGCACTTCGACCAATCGCGACAGATCGGCGTGGTGTTCCACATGATGGCGGCGCTCACGGAGTCCGGACATCTCGGAATGACCGCGGTGGGCGACTCGCGTGAGGAAGCACGCGAGCTGTACGAGCGGGCGATTGCCGTGCTCGACGCAGAGGCGGCCGAGGCGATGGCAGAACGGCCACTCCCGGTCTGAGGCGGCTCGTTGACCAGGAAAATCCCCTACGACCCGTTTTCGCCCGAGGTCATGGCGGATCCGCTCGAGATCTACCGCGAGCTCCGCCAGTCGTACCGCGCCTTTCCCATGCCGCAATACGACTCGTGGGCCCTGCCGCGCTTCGACGACGTCTGGGAGGTGAGCCGCGACCGCGAGCGGTTCTCGATCGTGGAAGGGCCGGTGAGTCACCGGGACCGCCTGCTGGTGCGTAACGACGGGCCACCGGACCGCCGCCTGGGGGATCCATTTCCGTCCTTCTCGACCGTGGATCCGCCCGTACACACGACCTTGCGCAACGCGATCGTCGATCCGTTCCGCCCGGGGCCAATCAACGCGCAGGCGGAGACCGTCCGGGCGCAGGTGCGGGCGCTCTTGGACGAGCTCGTGCCTCGTCGGCGCTTCGACGTCGCGCGCGATTTCGTCGCACCCGTCGCGATGACCGCAACGTTGCGGCTGCTCGGGCTGCCCACCGCCGACGGCGAGCGTTACGTCGATCTGGTCAACACGTTCGTGCGCCGCGACCCCGGGCGTCCGGGGATCAGTGAGCGCGGTGCCGTCGCGATGGCCGAACTTGCCGCCGCGGTGCGCGCCGACGTCGTTGCGGCGCCCGACGCCGACCCGTCGACGATCATTGGCCGTCTGCGGTGCCTCGACGTCGACGGCCGACGGCTCACCGACACCGACGTCACCGCGCAGCTGACGACGATGATCATCGGCGGCGCCGAGACCCTGCCGAAGGTCATCGGCGGCGGCGTCTGGTCGCTGGCTCACGCTCTCGAGCAGCGTGCCGCGCTGGTGGCGGACCCCGACCGCATACCCGCCGCGTTCGAGGAGATCCTCCGATACCACATTCCGCTCCAATGGGGCGCGCGCACGCTGCTCGAAGACGCGGTCGTGGCCGGGACTGCGATGCGGGCGGACGAACGAGTGTTCATGCTCTACGTCTCGGCGAATCGCGACGAACGCGAGTTCACGGAGCCCGACCGCTTCGATGTGTCACGCCCGATGCCGCGCCATCTCGGCTTCGGCCATGGCGTGCACTTCTGTATCGGCGCGCACGCGGCGCGCCTCGAAGGGATTGTCTTGTTGGAAGAGCTGCTCGCGCGGGTTCCCGAGTACGTCGTCGACGAGGCGGGCGTGGAACGCGCCGAATCGGAGTTCCAAATCGGGTTCACGAGGATGCCGATCTCGTTCTGAGCCGCCGATGAGTTTCGGGCCGCCGCGGCGTCGGACGTCAGCGAGACCCACCGAGGAGGGCCAGCAATGAGCCGTGTCAGCACGTACCTGAACTTCATGGGCAACACCGAGGAGGCGTTCGAGTTCTACCGGACGGTGTTCGGCACCGACTACATCGGAGACATCGTGCGCATGGGCGACATGGCGGACGGCCCCGACGCGCCGCCTCTGCCCGAAGCCGAGCAGCGCTTGGTCGGCCACGTCGAACTTCCGATCCTCGCGGGGCACGTCTTGATGGCCACGGACATGCTCGAGTCGATGGGCCATCAGTTGGCGATCGGCAACAACGTCACGATCAACCTCGAGCCCGATACGCGCGCCGAGGCCGATCGGCTCTACGCCGCGCTCTCCGACGGCGGAAGCGACGCCACCGGGCTGCAGGAGATGCCCTGGGGATACTGGGGCTGCTGCCTCGACCGCTTCGGCATCCGCTGGATGTTCAACTGCGCCGAAGCGCGGTGACGATCGCCTCGAACGTTGATCGGTGGGCCGCGCCGTGACCGGCGTCGTCGACGAGGACAAGTTCCGCGCCCGGCCATTCGTGGGCAAGTTGCCAGGCAATGTCCGGTGGTCCGCTGATGTCGAGGCGACCGTTGATCAGCACACCGGGGATGCCCGCGAGTCGATGGGCGTCTCGGAGCAGTTGATCGTCGTCGAGAAAGGCGGCGTTGCTCCAGTAGTGGGTGACGATGCGCGCGAAGCACGCGCGAAAGCGGGATCGTCGTATCGCGTGTCGTGACGATGTCCGGCATAGGTGGCGACGTGGGTGTCCTCCCACTCGCACCACGCGCTCGCGGCCCGTTCCCGAACCGCCGGGTCCGGGTCACGAAGCAGCCGCGCGTACGCGGCCGACAAGTCACCGTCGCGCTCGGCCGGCGGCACGCCGTCGCGGAAGCGCGCCCACTCCTCCGGGAAGAGCCGACCCATCGAGCGGGTGATCCACTCGACCTCTCGCCTCGTCGTCGTGCAGACGTTCACGAGGATCATGTCGATGACGCGGTCGGGGTATGACTCCGCGTACGCCAGCCCCAGGGTCGAGCCCCAGGAGGCGCCCCAGACCGTCCAGCGTTCGATGCCGAGATGCCCACGGAGGCGTTCGCAATCCTCGACCAGGTCGCGCGTCGTATTCGTCGACAGATCGACTTGAGGATCGCTCGCGTGGGGGGTGCTGCGCCCGCAGTTCCGCTGATCGAACAACACGACTCGATAGCGCGTCGGATCGAACAGCCGCCGGTACCACGGTGAGGTTCCCGAACCGGGACCGCCGTGGAGCACGACAACCGGCTTCCCAGAGGGATCGCCGCTCGTCTCCCAGTGGAGGGTGTGGCCGGCGCCGACGTCGAGGCCACCGCTCGCGGACGGCTCCGTCTCCGCGAAGCCCGACATCGTCACGAGCAACTACCGAAGCCGAGCGATCGTGATGATCTCCGGACTCGCCGCGCCGAGCGAGCTCCGGTCCCAGTCGCCGAACTGCTCTTCGATCACCAGCCCCGCGTCGCACAGCAACCGCGACACCGAATCGGCGTCGGTGAACCGCAGCGTGGTCTGGCTGACCTCGGAAAGTTCCCAGCCGGGACTCGTGAACGTGCTCGTGAACGAGACCCGTTCGCCTTCGAGGGCGACAACCTCGTGCGTCAGGCGTACCAAATGCCCCGACGAGTCATGGACTTCGACCGCGTTGTCCGGAGTCCAGCCCTCCCAGGCCCGCGCCAGTGGGTTGCGGGTCTCGAAGGCGACGCGGCCGCCGGGGGTAAGCGCCGCTCGAGCGGCCGCCAGCACCGCGCCCACGTCGTCGTCTTCGACGAACACCTGAAAGGCATGACCGGTCATCACCACCAGGTCGAACTCGGCTGCGAACCGCATCGATCGCGCATCGGCGAGCACCCATTCGATGTCCGACCGGCGGCGGGCGACGTCGAGCATCGCGTCAGCGGGATCCAGCCCGCAGAGCCGGCCGGGGTGGCCCCGCTCTCGGGCCCAGCGCAGCAGCTCGCCCGTCCCGCAACCGACATCGAGGACTGCGCCGGCTGCCATCACCAGCGGCAGGTAGAACCGAAAGTCAGGGCGGCCGCGACAGACGGCGTCGTACAACGCGGCGAGCTTCGGCTCCGAGAACAACCGATCGACCACGTCAGGAACTCACAGCGAGAAGGAACGACGCCACGACGAAGCGTACTGTCGGGCCCGTCTCAACGACTGTGGAGGTGAGGTGCAGTGCGGCTCAGCATCCACGAACAGGAACGGCTCATGGTGTCGCTCGCCGCGATCGTGGCGCGCGATCGGCGGGCGCGCGGACTTCGACTCAACCATCCCGAGGCGGTCGCCATTCTGTCGAGCTTCGTCCTCGAGGGTGCCCGTGACGGCCGCTCCGTGACCGATCTCATGGAAGCGGGACGCGCCGTGCTGACCCGTGACGACGTGATGGAAGGCGTCCCCGAGATGCTTCCCGAAGTACAGGTCGAGGCGACGTTCCCCGACGGCACCAAGCTCGTCACGATCCATCAGCCGATCCCGTGATTCCCGGCGAGGTCGTCTTCGGTGACGGTCCCGTGCTCGTCAACGACGGGCTGCCCACCGTCGTGGTGGTCGTCGAGAACACCGGCGACCGCCCGGTTCAGGTCGGTTCGCACTTTCACTTCGCCGAAGTGAATCCCGCCTTGCAGTTCGACCGCGAGCGGGCACGCGGACAGCGCCTCGATATTCCCGCTGGTACGAGCGTGCGCTTCGAGCCCGGGATCGAGCGCGAGGTGACGTTGGTGCCCTTCACCGGCGCGCGCTACCTGGCCGGGTTCCGCGGCGAGGTCGCTGGTCCTGTCGATGCCTGAGCTGGATCGCGCCCGTTACGCCGCGCTCTACGGCCCGACGACCGGCGATCGCATCCGTCTCGCCGACACCGACGTGTTCATCGAGATCGAAGAGGACCGCGCGCGCGGCGGTGACGAGGTCGTCTTCGGTGGTGGCAAGGTCGTGCGCGAGTCGATGGGACAGTCGCGCGCGACCCGGGGCGAAGGCGCGCTCGACTTGGTGATCACCGGCGCGGTCGTGCTCGACCACTGGGGCATCGTCAAGGCCGACGTCGGCGTGCGCGCCGGCCGGATCGTCGCCGTCGGCAAGGCCGGGAACCCCGACGTCATGGACGGCGTCGACCCCGCGCTCGTCATCGGACCGGGCACCGAAGTGCTTTCCGGGAACGGGCGCATCCTTACGGCAGGCGCGATCGATTGCCACGTGCACCTCGTGTGCCCGCAAATCGTCGACGAGGCGATCGGCACGGGGATCACCACGGTCATCGGCGGCGGCACGGGGCCCGCCGAAGGCACCCGCGCCACCACGGTCACACCCGGCGACTGGTATCTCGGCCGCATGCTCGAGGCGATGGACGACTTGCCAGTCAACGTCGTTCTACTCGGCAAGGGCAACACCGTCTCGAGTGCGGCGTTGCGCGAACAGGTGATGGCGGGCGCGGCGGGCTTCAAGCTGCACGAGGACTGGGGGTCGACGCCCGCGGCGGTCGACGCGTGCTTGCGGGTGGCGGATGAGCTCGGTGTGCAGGTCGCGATACACACCGACACGCTCAACGAGGCGGGCTACGTCGACAGCACGATCGCCGCCATTGCGGGACGGACGATCCACGCGTACCACACCGAAGGCGCGGGGGGCGGCCACGCCCCCGACATCATCACGATCGCGTCACAACCCAACGTGCTGCCGTCGTCGACGAACCCGACGCGGCCGCACACGGTGAACACGGTGGCAGAGCATCTCGACATGCTCATGGTGTGCCACCACTTGAACCCCGCGGTGCCCGAGGACCTCGCGTTCGCGGAGAGCCGCATCCGCCCGTCGACGATCGCGGCCGAGGACATCCTCCACGACCTTGGCGCGATCTCGATGATCGGTTCCGATTCGCAGGCGATGGGGCGCGTCGGCGAGGTCGTCCTGCGAACGTGGCAGACCGCGCACGTCATGAAGCGCCGGCGTGGCTCGCTGCCCGGCGACGGGCGAGCCGACAACCGCCGGGCCCGGCGGTATGTCGCGAAGTACACGATCGCACCGGCGGTCACGCACGGGCTCGACCACGAGATCGGCTCGGTCGAACCGGGCAAGCTCGCCGACCTCGTGCTCTGGGATCCGGCGTTCTTTGGTGTCCGACCCCA
>Ga0066709_100001178_pt1 | contig 16661 bp, 19 predicted proteins | sample GraSoiAngelo_158_FD_79665 | JGI IMG/M metagenome (GOLD analysis project Ga0066709, IMG submission 79665) | Grasslands soil microbial communities from the Angelo Coastal Reserve, California, USA - 14_1009_16_30cm | ecosystem: Environmental > Terrestrial > Soil > Grasslands | place: USA...
CGTCTTTCCGCAGCTGTCGAGGGACGGCAAGCTGGTGGTGACGGAGAAGGACGCGGACTCTTCCATCGTCATCATGGACCCCGACGGATCGAACAAAGCGCGTGTGTTCCACGCCGCGGGCAACGGCTCGGCCTTTGCGCCGAGCTGGTCCCCGGACGGGCAATGGATCGCGTTCGGCTTCGGCAACTTTTTTGGCGACCGTCACAAGACCCGGGCGAAGATCATGATGGTTCGCCGCGACGGGACGGGCGTGCAAGACCTCACCGGCGACACCCCGCACTCCGGGTTTCCGAGCTTCTCTGCGGACGGCAAGAAAATCGTCTATCGGGTCTGGGGCGAAAATGACTACGGGCTTCGCATCCTCAACCTCGAGGACCGCTCGGTGAAGGTGCTGACCACCGAGCCTGATAATCTGCCCGGCTGGTCACCGGACGGCAGCCGTATCGTATTCACGCGCCGGCAGGCGGACGGCAACTACGACGTCTTCACGATCCGACCCGACGGCTCCGATCTGCGACGGCTGACCAACTCGCCGGCCGTCGATGGACATGCGGTGTGGAGCACGGATGGCAAGCACATCCTGTGGAACAGCGGCATGTATGGGTGGAAGGACGAGGCCGCACTCTACGACAACACGTTCCAGCCCTACGGCCCCATCTTCATCATGAAGGCCGACGGCAGCGACAAGCGCGTGCTCACGGACAGTCCGTGGGAGGATGCGATGCCGCAATTCATTCCGATGCGGAGCGCGCTCAACGAATGATGCGTTTCGGTCGCTTCCCTTTGTGCCCCTATGTGCGAAAGCAGGCAGACGCCGTCCTCGGTAAGCCCTAGGCTCGCGGCATCATCGGCAGCGACCTTCAGGCGCCGGTGGCTGAGAGACCGATCGTGCTCCCGCCCGTCCCAGGAAGGAGCCACACATGGCCTCGCTATTGTTCACTTGCCCGATAACACATCACCAGGCGTCCACCGGCATTGAGACCGATGTGCAAAGCCTTCAGGCCGCCTGGAAGGCGACGCTGAAAGTGAAATGCCCGCACTGCGGTGGAGTGCACGAAGTCTCGGTGCGCGACACGTATATCGATGGCGCGCTGCAGGATGCCACCGGCCGATTTCGCTCGGCCCTCTAAGGCCGCTAGGCGCTGTACGGTGGGCAAAATCGCTTGGCACAGATTCGCTACGCCGTGCTGCGCGAAGCCTCAGCACCGCGTCGGTGCTCCCACCACGCCGTGACCAGCAAAGCCAAACCGGCCGCATAGGGGCCGATCAGGATCAGATTGTAGCGTGTGTAGTGATTGCCGACCGCCGCATGTAGTGCGAGCATCGTGAGGGCCGGCATCGCGTAGAGCAGCAACAACGGTTGCCGTGTAACGAAGGCGCGCACGCAGGCGATTACGAAGGCGGGGACGAGGATCAGGCTGACCAGCCAACCCGCCCACATGCCGCACCAAGCCAGTGGAAGAGTGGTCAGCAGGTAGCGCCACCATCTTGCGCGCATTTCCTCGCGCGCGATGCCGCCAATGATCGGATCGAGCCGTTCATGCTGGCGAACCAAAGTCTCGCGCTGGCCCCGGCCCACATGAAAGAAGCTGCCCGGGGTGTGGTAGACGAACCGATGCATCGAGTCGGTGCCATACATCCGGTCGAAGGCAATGTCACCGACACCGGGCAGGCAATACGGAAATGCCTGCAAGGCCTCGCGCAGCGTCATGTCGTCGTAGGCGAAGCGCTCGATCAACGCCACTGCGCCGTATTCTTCGGTCAAAGCGAATTTGCCGACCGAGATCGCGTTGCGCACCGCCCATGCGCCCAGCACGATCGCGAACGCTAAACCGAAGGCGAGGACGCGCGCACCCGTATGTGGCGGGCCTTTCGCCAGCCGGTAGCCCCAGAGCAGGCTCAGCGCCGCGACCACCGGAAATATGAGGACGAATGACGGCTTGGTGAGGCAGAGCAGGCCCAGCAGGCCTCCGGCGAAAATGAAATACCGGCTTTGCCCCGTTTTCCAGGCGAGTAGCATCTGCAGGGCAAACACGCTGTAAATGGCGAAGATCGCGCTCTCGGTCATGACGTAAGAGAAAATGCCGCTTTCGGCGGCCACGCCGGCGAGCGCAGATAATCCGGCGACGAGGAATGCCGATTTTCGCCCAACGATGATCTCGGCCGCGCTCGCGATCGCAATCAATCCCAGCGCAAGCAGGAATGCGTTGAGCAAACGCATGGGCAGCGCGTAGGCCTCGCAGCTCGCTTGATCGCGATGCCCGCGATCGGCTTCGACGGCGCAGCTCACGGCCGCGGCGAAGCGGGGATCGAGTTTCATCGCTACCAGGACTAGCGTGGGGTAGAGCGGACCGAAGAACATTCCTGGGGGAGGGCGCGCGAGCGTGCTGTCCGCTTTCGCGAAAGGTCCGTTGCTGAACACGCCGTGCTTGTCGAGGTCGTAGGCGATGGTGACGTAGAAGCCTTGATCGAAATCGAGCAGCTTCCAGGCCGGACGGTTGAGAATCGTGAAACTCAGGACGGCGAAGGCAAAGCAGCCGAACAGCAATTTTTTCAGCATCGAAGGATAATACTGATTCCGAATGATTAGCTCATGCCCTGTCGTCCCCGCGAAAGCGCCAACGGCGTGTCCGGATAATCGCCAACCACGCGCGAGGTGGGGGCACCCGCGCTTCGTCAATTATCGAGGAAGCTTCTGAGAATCCTTGACCGGCTCGGGTGCTTCAGCTTCCTTAGCGCCTTGGCCTCGATCTGGCGGATGCGCTCGCGCGTCACGGAAAACTGCAAGCCGACCTCTTCGAGCGTGTGGTCCTTGTTCATGCCAATGCCGAAGCGCATGCGCAGCACGCGCTCCTCGCGCGGCGAGAGTTGGGCAAGCGTGCGCGTCGTGGTCTCGCGCAGATTCGATTGGATGACGGCGTCAATCGGCGGGATCGCATCCCTGTCCTCGATGAAATCGCCGAGGTGGGAATCCTCCTCGTCGCCGACCGGGGTTTCCAGCGACAGCGGCTCCCTGACGATTTTGAGCACCTTGCGCACCTTCTCGAGCGGCATGCCGAGCTTCTCGGCAAGCTCCTCGGGCGTGGGCTCGCGGCCGAGCTCGTTGAGCATCTGGCGCGAAGTGCGCATGACTTTGTAGCTTGCGTCCATCATGTGCACGGGGATACGGATGGTGCGCGCCTGGTCGGCGATCGAACGCGTCATCGCCTGGCGGATCCACCAAGTGGCATAGGTCGAGAACTTGTAGCCGCGCCGGTACTCGAACTTATCGACCGCCTTCATCAGGCCGATATTGCCTTCCTGGATCAGGTCGAGGAACTGCAGGCCACGGTTGGTGTATTTCTTGGCGATCGAGATGACGAGGCGCAGGTTCGCCTCCACCATCTCCTTCTTGGCCTGGCGCGCCTCGCGCTCGGCCTTCTGCACCATTTGCACGATCTTGCGGAACTCGCCGATCTCGAGCCCGGTCTCGCCAGCGAGCATCTGGATCTCGTGGCGGTGCTGCCTGACCTTGTCCTTGTCGCGCGCAATGAGGCCTTTCCAGCCCTTGGCCGAGAGCTTCGACAGGCGGTTGAGCCAGAGCGGATCGAGCTCGGAACCCTGGTAATTTTTCAGAAAGTCCTCGCGCGCGACGCCGTGCCTCTCGGCGAGCCGCATGAGGCGGCCCTCGTAGCCGACGAGGCGCTTGTTGATGTCGTAAAGCTGCTCGACCAGCGCGTCGATGCGCGCCTGTTTGAGCCGCAGGGACTTCACCTCGGCGATGATCTGGTACTTGAGCTTCTTGTACTTGCGCTCTTGCGAGGGCGTCAGCGCGTCGCTCTTGAGCCTAAGCGCGATGTCCTGGTCCTGCAGGCGGCGCAGCCGCTTGTAGGCGTCGGCAATCTTGTCGAAGGTCTCAACCACCTTGGGCTTGAGCTCGGCCTCGATGGCGACGAGCGAGAGCGAGTTCTCCATATCGTCGTCGTCGAAATCGCCTTCGCCGGGCGCAACCTCGGCCGCGCCCTCCTCGCCGTTAGCGCGCTCGAGCGCGCCCTTGAACGGGGTCGCGGGCGCGGCCGGCGGCGCCAGGGTCTGCGCCAGCACGGAAATGCCGCTGGCAGCCGCCGGTGTCCCTGCTGCCGCGATCGGCTGACCGTCCGAGCCGATCACCGGCGCCGGCATGGCCTTGGCCTCGGGACCGGCATAGGTCGCTTCAAGGTCGATGATGTCGCGCAGGAAGACTTTGCCCCCGTTGAGCTCGTCGCGCCAAATGATGATGGCCTGGAAGGTGAGCGGGCTCTCGCACAAGCCGGCGATCATCGCCTCGCGGCCGGCCTCGATGCGCTTGGCGATCGCGACCTCGCCCTCGCGCGAAAGCAGCTCCACGGAGCCCATTTCGCGCAGATACATGCGCACCGGATCGTCGGTGCGTTCGGTCGGCTCCTTGGTTTCGGCCTTGGCCGGGACCTTCTGCTGGACCTCGACCAGCTCGCCGCCCTCGCTCTCGATCTCTTCGTCGGCCTCCTCGCGCGCCTCCTCTCCCTCTTCGCTCGGCTCCTCGGTCTCGACCACGTTCACGCCCATCTCGCTGAACATGGCCAGCACGTCCTCGATCTGCTCGGAGTTGACCTCCTCGGAATGCAACACCGAGTTGATCTGGTCATGGGTGACGTAGCCGCGCTTCTTGGCGGTGCGGATGAGCTTCTTGACCGCCGCATCCGATAGGTCAAGCAGCGGGCTATCCGGCGCGGTCTGGGATGCCGGCTTCTCCGGCGCCTCGTCCTCGGGCGGCCTCGCCTTGATGTTGTTTGCCATGAGCCTCCAGCCGGCGCTTAGCCCGCGCCGGATCGCGGTCTTGCCGCGCAGCCGATAGCCTAAAGGGGCGGCCGCGCCTACTAAAACTTCATCTGCAAACGAATCTTTCAGTTTTCCACGCAAATGCGTCGGAAATCACTGAGTTTCGCCGGGACGTTGGGCGAAAGGCTGCTGATAATCGGGCGTCAGCGACGCCGAAACTGATTGCGCAAGGGCGGACGGCGGCTCGTGCCCGAATGTTCGTCCTTATGACGGAAGACCAGACGGCCCTTCTGAAGATCGTAGGGCGACATTTCGATGGTCACACGATCGCCGGCCAGCGTCTTGATCCGGTTCTTCTTCATCTTGCCCGCCGTATAGGCCACCACCTCGTAGCCGGCGTCGAGCTGAACGCGATAGCGCGCGTCGGGCAAGATCTCGACCACAAGGCCTTCGAATTGGATGAGTTCTTCCTTGGACATTTTTATCTCTTCGGGTTGCCGTCTTCAGTGCGGCGAGAATCGGTGTTGTGGCCTGACCGGACGTTACGATGCAGGAATGCGACGGCGGCAATTCCGCTTGCAGCCTTGCGCTGCTGCTCGTGTCGATCTTGCTGGCGCGGCGCGCCGCCGCGGCTCGGCTGTCGCCGTTTGCCGGGTGCATGCGCAGACGGCCGCGCGCTGCGGCTCTGGGTCGTCGATGGCTGAGTCCGTCGCGGAAACCTCCGGTGGTCGGTCGCCGGAATGGACATGCGGATTAGCTTCTCGATATCGCGAAGGTAGGCCGCCTCTTCGGCGTCGCAGAGCGAGATCGCGACGCCGGCCGCCCCGGCCCGCGCGGTGCGGCCGATGCGATGCACATAGGTTTCCGGCACGTTCGGCAGGTCGAAATTCACCACGTGGCTGATGCCGTCGACATCGATACCGCGCGCGGCAATGTCGGTGGCGACCAGCGTGAGCACCTCGCCCTTGCGAAATGCGGCAAGCACTCGTTCGCGCTGGTTCTGCGACTTGTTGCCGTGGATCGCGTGAGCTGAGATGCCGGCCGCGGTGAGGCCGCGCACCACCTTGTCCGCGCCATGCTTGGTGCGGGTGAATATCAGAGCGCGGTCAATCGATTCGCGCCGCAAAATTTCGGCGAGGACCGCTGGCTTCGCGGCGCGATCGACATGGAGGATACGCTGCTCGACGCTGTCGACCGTCGAGGCGGCCGGCGTGACGGCAACCTTGGCCGGATTGCGCAACATCTGAGCCGCGAGCTCGGCGATGGCGCGCGGCATCGTTGCGGAAAACAACAACGTCTGCCGTTGCGCAGGGAGCTTCGCGACGATTTTGCGAATGTCGTGGATAAAGCCCATATCGAGCATCCGGTCGGCTTCATCGAGCACGAGAAATTCCACCTCACCGAGACGCAGCGCATTGCTCTTCACGAGGTCGAGCAGGCGCCCGGGCGTGGCGACGAGGACGTCGACGCCGTTTAGCACCGCGCGCACCTGCGCGCCCATCGACACACCGCCGATCACCAGCGCGCCGCTGGTGCGGACATGGCGGCCGTAAGCGCGGAAGCTATCGAGTATTTGGCCGGACAGCTCGCGTGTCGGGCTCAGCACCAGCACACGGCAGGTCTTGTGCGCCGCGCGCCGTCGATTGGTAAAGAGATGATGCAAGATCGGCACCGCGAACGCCGCGGTCTTGCCGGTGCCGGTTTGCGCGATCCCGATCACGTCGCGGCGCGCTAGGACGACGGGAATGGTCTGCGTTTGGATCGGCGTGGGCGTGGCGTATTTCTCTTCAGCGAGCGCGCGCGTGATTGGTTCGGCGAGGCCGAAATCATGAAAAGTGGTCAATGAACAGGCTTTCTATTGTGCGAAACGGCGCGACCGCTGGTGCGTCCGCAGCCTCATATCGCGGATGTGCAAGACGCCCGCGTGACCTGGGCTGTCAATGAAAGTGAAGGGGCAAGCCAGGAACCGTTTGACGGCGTACACGCGGCTCGCCAGGACCAGATAGGTCGCGCGGATCATATAGGGCACTGATGTGTTGATTTCAAGGCGCGCGGCTTTGCGATTGGTTAAGCCGGTGTCACCAACCGCGGCCTATGATTCGTTGACACAATCCAGAAGCTGCGGAAACAGCGGGACGAGGGGACGAAGAAAGACTGTCCGATCCTTCGCGTTGTGGTGTATGACGGTAGAGAGTGTGAACAAGATTATCGAGCTGCGCAGGCCATGAATCCTTCACGCGAGGTCCTTGTTTCGGCCAACAGAGATCCGGGGCAAATCAGCTGGGACTACAACCGCGCTGAGATCATCGCCGATGGCGTCGTGCATGCGATCGGCGTCTGTCTGGGGCTCATCGGCGCCGTCACGATCGTCGTGATCGCAGTCAGGATCGAACGCATTGAAGTCGCGCCGATCTTGGTCTACGTCATCGGCCTCGTGACGATGCTGGCGCTCTCGGCCGCCTACAACATGTGGCCGGTCTCGCCCGCCAAGTGGGTTCTGCGCCGGTTCGACCATTCCGCGATTTATTTATTGATCGCCGGAACTTACACGCCGTTCCTGGTGCAGATGAAAAGCGCTCTGGCTTCAGCAGGTCTTGGCGTTGGCGTATGGGTGAGCGCCGCCATCGGCATGGCTCTGAAGCTGGCACTTCCCGGTCGGTTCGATCGTCTGGCCGTCGTTCTTTGCCTGCTGCTGGGTTGGAGCGGTGTCATTGCCTACGACTCGTTTGCGTCTGCCCTCCCGAGCGCGAGCCTATGGCTTCTCGCAATCGGCGGCATTCTTTATTCAGTCGGCGCGCTGTTTCATGTTTGGCAGGGCCTGCGCTTTCACAATGCGATCTGGCACGGTTTCGTGCTGATCGCCGCAAGTTGCCATTATTCGGCGCTCCTCGCTTGCTTGCCATGGGCATAACCGGCATGGCACGTCGATCGGTGGTACCACAGAAAAAGAAGAGGGGAGCGCCGGGCAAGGGCACGCTGATCGCCCTGCGTCTTGCGCCCGGACTACTCGCGCGCGTCGATCGATGGGCGGCGTCGCAGAAGGACGCTCCGTCGCGCCCCGAAGCCGTCCGCCGGCTTGTCGAGCTGGGCGCCCCGCCGGCAGGAGTGCGTACTGAGAAGGCTGCGAAAGCGGCGGAAATGGCAGGTCACGAAATCGACCGCTTGGGTGACCCGTCAGCAACCGACGAAGAACGGCAACTCCGCAAGCGGCGGCTTATCAAGGGACCGAAAGAGTTCCAGGAGCTTCGGCGCAATCGCCCGAAGGCAAATGGATGAAATCAGCGCCGCGTGGCTTGGTGCGGCGCTTCCTCGCTCCAGCCGCTGTCCTGATTGGAAAATCGCGGTGTCCTTATTTCGCGCAATGACCGACCCAACGTCAGCGCCTATTTTCGCGTGAGCCGCTCGAAGTCCTCCAGCACGGCAGCAATGAGTTTCTGTCTGCGCGGGTCTTGCGCGGCGAGGGAAACGGCAAAAAGCTTGAGAAGATAGCGTGCCTTCTCGGCAGCTTCACGCCAATTGGCAGCGGGCGCCGAGATCAGGCGCGCCTCCAATTCGTCCTGTCGAAGGCGCAAGGCTTTTTCGTTGGCCTCCACGTTTGCCAGCAGCCGGCGCAGGTCGGTGGCCTTCTGCGCGGCCATACCGCGATGCTCATCCAAGTCGATCGTTTTTTCCGTCATGGTTGCGCCCCTGGGGGGATGCCTTCATCGCATGAATGCGACGGCAATGGAAACAAGATTATTGTGCGTAGAGGTCAATCCTTGGAGCTAGAGCGTGCCCCGATCAGATCGAATTGCTCTTTCGTCCGTCATGCCCGCGCTTGTCGCGGGCATCCATGTCTTTTGTGGCCTCAAATGAGGACGTGGATGGCCGGGACAACGGGGTTCCCAGCGACAAAGTCGGCGGGGTGCCCCGACCCGGCCATGACGACGGTTTGGGGTTCGACACGATCGGAATACCGTCTAGACTGCCGCGCGTCGGGGTAGCGGATAATCGGAGCTCTCGTACAAGCGACGAATCCCTCCGCTGCTGTATCTCTTACCGTTGACTTCCAGAAAGGCGCCGACGAGAAGCTCGGGCGGGAGTTCTTCGATCGCAAAGCGAATGGCGTCAGCAGCTCGCGCGAATCGCTTGTAGCGAAGTGCTTGATGGCTGTATTTGCGATTGCGCGAAGGGAACAGTTCTGCGGAGACGCTGTAATCGAATTCGACCATCACCATGGGCTGAAACCTCGCTCTGACTACGACCAGCAAACGCGCCCGGTCGACGCGCGCAGCTTCCCGGCAAGCCTATGGCGGTCGCATCGCCATAGACGGCAAGGATGTCGCGACTGCGGAGCGCCGCAACACGGCCCCGATTGCCGCCACAAACGGCAGAGGTTCGCCGGAGACTCGGGCGCTCGCGAAACGGGGACTGAGAAATCTAAGGCCTCTGTAAGAGCGTCCACGTATCCGCGCACGTAATCTATACCATGCTGGCTCAGGAAGCACACTCCATTCATTCGTCGAACGTCGACCACGGTTTTCCTGTTACTCTCGAATCTATCCGAAGCGATCGGCCTGGCAAAAATCGGCGTCCGGCCGGGCAATCCACGTGCGGCGTGGCGTCTTCTCTGAGCAGGCGCAAACACCGTTCGCTTTCTTGTTTCGTTCCAACGGCGACATGCGGCGCTGCCCTTTGCCGCGTTCCGACGAGGCTTCGATTCTTGCCGATGTGTAGACTGGTAATCCGCCGCATCCCCTGCCATATACCTGGCGCTGTGCGTGGTTCGCCATCGACCGACGCTGCCCGAGGTACCGCCTCCAGCTTACCTTCGTTAGAGCATCGATAATCTTAACCTGGCGCTCGTCGAGCACACATCCCAGGTAGACACCTAGGAGTTACGACATGACGGACGCGCCTGCTTTGAGGATTCACGTCATCCTGGCATTCGCTGCCCTCGCCTTCGTTGGCGCGGTGCTTTTGGGCGCGTTTTGACGAGACCTGCCGCAACGGCGGCGTTTTCACATCACAAAGTTGCAAGGAACGACTGTGGCGCATGAAGGCTAGCCCATTCCTCTTCGAATCGAAATCAGGCGCATCTCGCTACACGAGGTTGTTCGCCTGCATCAGCGAGGAAGAGGGCGGCTATACGGTTCAAGTCAGGCTGTCCAACGAGATGAATCCGGAAGACAGCGCTTGGGGCGAAGAAATAGTGGATTCGTTTGAGACGGCTTCCGGATTGGTTACAGCGCTGGCCGGCGAATTCTCGATCGCGCAGGCATGCATCAAGCTCGAAATCCGAATGCACGACCATAAACAGGGCACGCGACACTGATCCCAGAGTGCGGGACGGCGTCTGCGGCCGCCTTGCGGGCCCGTACCCATACGCATGCTCGCATTTGTTGGGATGTCCCCCGCGCGGCGGTCGTTGGCGACGCCGAGTCTCCCACGTCTAGTGCGACTGTTTGTGCTTCGGCTTGGCGCCGATTTTGGCTTTCGCGCGAACCACCTCGCCGAGCCGAGGACTGTCGCCTTTGTCCAGGCCTTCGTCCTCGCCGGCCATGCCCTCGTTGCTGGCGGTCATCATCTGCCGCGCGTCCTGCTCCCAGGTGTTGAGCGCCTGCCTTTTTTCCTCGGGCGACAGATCCGCGTCGTTCGTGATGTCGTCCGGGGATTTGTAGTAATTTGCCGGCTTCTCGAGCTTGGCCTTCTTCTCCGAATGCGCGCTCATGTGTGCACCTCATTGCATGCGCATGAGACAACGAATCTCGAGGGCGAAAGTTTCGTAGCCGGATTGAGCTGTAGGGTGGTCAAAATCGCCTGTCGCATAGTCGCCACGCTGGGCCACCAGGGCGTTTACGCCCGTCTTCGACGGGCCATGGCGCGCGCGATTTTGCCCACGCGGATGATCCGCGCCGCGCACCTTTGCCCACCCTACGTCATGCTGTTCAAGCTTCGGCAACGCATCGAGGCGCGCCACGCCGAGTGACCCGCGCGCTGCGGATTGATTGCTGCGCGTGGCGCGTTGTGCTAGCGCCTCGCGGGAGGGGACCCATGATCGGCGAACACGACCGTCAGGTTCTCAGTCGACTGCCGGTCTGGAATCCCGCCGGCGACATTGTTGCGCAGCGCCGCGCTTGGGAGGAGCTGGCGAGCGTTTACAACCAGGATCTTCCGGCCTTCGGCCGTCTCGAAAAACACGTCGAGCTGCGCCCGGGCCTTCGCGCCGACATCGCGGTGCCCAGTGGCGCCGGCCCACATCCGGTGGTCATCTACCTGCACGGCGGTGGATGGGCGTTCGGCAGCCCGGCTTCGTTTCGCAAGCTGGGGATGCAATTTGCCGAAGCGGGTTATCTGACGATCAACCTCGACTATCGGCTCGCCCCCGAGCATCCGTTCCCGGCAGCACTGGAAGACGCGATTTTCGCGATTGGATGGGCGAACGACAATGCGCGCCGATGGAACGGCGATGGCCGACGGATCGCGATCGGCGGCGATTCCGCGGGCGCCAACGTGGCGATGAGCGCCATCACCTCGAGCGGTCCTGAACGGCGCGCGCCGGTGCGCGCGGCACTGCTCTTCTACGGTGCATACGATCTCGTGGCGACCGCCGAGCGCAACAGATCGCTGCCCGGACTGCAAACGCAATTGAACACCTACGTCGCGGGCGACAAGACGTCGTTCGATGATCCCCGGGTCAGTCCGCTCAAGGCGGTGGCGCCGGGACTGCTTCCGCCGTGCTTCATCGTGGGAGCGGGCAACGATATCTGGTGTCTCGCCGACTCGCTGGCGCTTGCCGAAGCCTTATCGGCCGTTGCGAGCCCTTACGAGCTGCACGTGATGGAAGGAATGCCGCACGGATTCATGCAGATGAGCACGCTCGAGGGGTGTCGCGCGGCAATGCGCTTGATGTGGGAGTTCCTGGCGCGCAACGTCTGAGACGATTGTTCGAACCGCGATTTTCAAGGCAATCTGAAACCAACCCGACCGGTAGTCCGGATGAGCGCGTAGCCCGCATCGAGGCTACGCATCAGGTGCGCCGCGCCGAGTGATACGCGCCGATGCGAAATTGTTGGCTGCACCAAGCGGTGCACACGAGTTCCATCTGGCCGCCAAGCCGTCACATTTTTGATGTTCGAAGACCAGGCAACGACGCGGCAATTGTGCTCGGAAACGGGAGGCGCGCATGGCGCTTGGCTTACGCGATGTTCGGTGCGACCCGGTTGCGAGCCGCGCTCTCGAGGAGCTCATGCATCATTATACCGTGGCGGAAGAGAAAGGCCGCCTGGTTCTCACCAAGAATGCGGGGGACATGCAGCTCTTCCTGCATGAGCTCGACGACCTGCATCAATTGGATTTCATCCACAATCGGCAGATGGTGAAGGAGATCGAGCGATTGCGCGTGCTGTCGGCCACGATCGGCCAGCAGCGGGAGAGCTGGAAGGCCCGTGCCTTGATGGCGGAGGCGCAGTTGCTCGAGGCGATTGCCAAAACCGGCAACGATGCTCGCGGTCAGAATGTCAGTGACGTCAGGTATGCTGCGCTCAAGCGCTTTCTCGCAAAGCAGTTCCATCCGGATTACGCGCCCGGGGACGGCATCGAGAAGATCGTTCGCAACGAGTTCTTCAAGGAAATCTGGAACGAGATCGAGCGCCTCGATCGAGGAGGATCCCGCTTCGCGCCATCAGCTGCGGCGGCCTGATCAGGCGATTTTCCCTGCTGCGCGGCCTTGCATACGCGCGCGCGGGCGGGTGCCGGCTCCGACCAGTACCCGCCGGCGCTTGCCGAGGTCCCCGTCATTGCCGGGCTTGACCCGGCAATCCATCCTTCTTCGCAATAAAGAGAAAGTAGCCCGGATGACCCCCGCGACAGCGGGGGGAAATCCGGGATCGTGCGTGTGGAAATCAGGACCCGGATGTCGCTGCGCTCATCCGGGCTACGACACTACCGCGCCGCCAACGGTTTTTAAGGGTAGCAGGGGGAGTTTGGCCCAGAGCCGTACCCGTAACAGTTCCCTGCATAGCCGGAATAGCCTCCTCCATAGCCGTAATAGCCTGGTGCAGAGCCGTAATATCCGTAATAGCCCGGTGCATAGCTGCGGGATCGGTACCGGTAATAGTGGCGGACAGACCGCACGCTTTGGTCGAGCGCGAGGTCGCTTGCTGCGGCGGCGAGATTGGCCGTAGGCATCGCCGATGCCGGCACGGTCATGACGCTGCACAGGGCGGCGCCGGCGACCAAACTGATGGCGAGAGCTTTCATGGGGGACCTCATTTGTTGCTGGGCACCTGGCATGGATCAATCGCGACCGGTGTCCATGCCGGATGTCGGCGCGACCGGAGCGTGGTGCGCGCGTAAGGCTATCGTCATTTGCGAAAATGGCTGTGCCATTCTTGCTCTGACTGCGTCGATGTTGCGCCGATCGCAATCCAGAAGTTTCAGAATGACGATTAGGGCGCAACGAGCTCGGTGCGCTCCCTCTCCCCGTTTGGGGAGAGGGTTGGGGTGAGGGGGTTACAAAGCTATCGAGAGAGGGTTAACCCCCCTGCCTCCATCCAGGCTACTTTACCTTTGCCCTTTCTCTCGCATGATGGCCATGAGACGCTCCGTGACAGGGTCCAGGGCGGCCTGTTCCGTCATGGGGCTTGGGTTGGGCGCAGCGTCGTCGCCCTCCTCGCAGGCGCCCGCATCGTGCGAGTTCGTTTCCGCGTGTCCTTCTAAAGGTTGCTCACGAAAGGACGCAGACAGATCCAATGACCTCGTCCGCCTCCCTTGCTGCTTGCGAAAGACCCGGAAAACTCTGATCCTGTCGCCCTCGCCGACAAAGTCGATGTCGCCATAATCATTAAGCCGTTCCTTCAAGGCGTCTCTTACCGCGTTCTTGGCCTTTTGAGCTTCGGTTCTCAGGACTGAAAGCTGAGTGGACTTGTCCAGGTACTCATCCCAGCCCTTGAGGGCTTGAGCCTTCTCTATGGGTAGATAGCCAATGGTCTTTGTCTTGGCTTCGTTCTGATCGGCCATGTCCTTATCCCCTTTGGAACATGGCCCTTGTGCCAAAGCATGGTTCACGGATGGTTAACGCTCGGCAGAGCGACGCTTGCCGCGGAATGCGACCTTCAAGACCTTCTCTGTCGAAGTTCTTTAGCCGCTCTGGCAATTAACTCCTTCTAAACCATGCTTGGACATGCTATTGCCCATGCCGAATCAATCCGCTGCTGCGAACGCTCACCACCTTGCGACCCAATTTCCCGGCTCTCAGCCGTGGGAGGCGCCCGATCCGCTCCCGGTCATGCGACGGGAACTGAAGCTGTTGCTCATCGAGATGAACGTATTGCGCGTGGAGGTCGAGCAACTGCGTGCAATAAAACGCGAAGCGCGCGACAGGGAGGAATTCCTGACCGCCTCCGTCAACCGGCTCATGGACAGCCGAGACCACTGGCGACGAGAAGCAGAACGCCTGCGCGCGTTGATCACGCAAGTGCCGCCGTGGTCGCTATTCTGGTGGCATTGTGTCGACGCGTTCAAGGCCTGGCGAAAACCGACCGACCTGCACTGCGCCTGAGCAGCAAGCCATCCGGGCTGCGAATGGAAATGATGCCGTGCGTCGACCGCACGGCCGCGCACCGCCGGGCTACGCTTGCTTGCTCAATCCGGGCTACGCTCGCTTCCCGGCATTTTTTCAGCCGAGCTCCGCTCGCTTCCAGGCATTGTTTCAGCCGAGCTCTGCCCGATCGGAGCGCCGACGACCACGCTGTCGAAATCGATGTCCATCTTTCCATCGACGATAGGCTTGCGTGACAGCATTTCCGACGGCGCATACCACGGCTGCTGCTCCACGACGCCGTTTTGGACCGCTTTTGCCACCAATTTTCCGATCTCTTCGCCCTCCAAAGGGACCAGCTTCTTATCGGCGTCATATTTGTAAAGCTGAGGGCAATAATACAAAGCGTGGATCCTCGGGTCGTATCCTTCCAGGACGAGGAAGTGTTCGCGCCTGAGAAAAATGTTGTACTTTGTGACGACCTTCTTTTCTAAGGTCGCCAATGCGACCCGAAGCTTTTCAGCTGATGGGCCGACGATGGTTCCGGCCTCCAGCAGAATGATCCAGTCCTTTTTTGCGATGTTGTCTGGATGCACCGGGATGTAGTGGATTGGCACCTTTCTTCGGAAGAGACCCATTTGTCCTTTTCTCATCGCAAGTTGCTGATTACGCCAGCGTACACAGGAGCTTACGCCGGCACAACCCGACCGGTTGCGCCGCCGTCAGCGGGTAGCCCGGATTGAGCCTTAAGCGCGTCCACGCGCGTCCATAGCCCGTCCGAAAGGGCGGTTACGCCCGTCTTCGCGGGCTATGGACGGGCGTGAACGCCCTGAAGGACGCGCTACGGCGAAATCCGGGAATCTCAAAGCAGCTGCGCACGCCTGGCGTGAACGCAACAGCAGCGGTTTCAGCGGCGGTCACGCCCGTTGCTGCCGGAGCGGCCTCGTTTCACCCGATATACGACGAGATCTTTGAGCGCTTCGCCTCGCGTGACGATGCGGACGGTTGCGCCATCCGGCCGGCGAAAAGCAAACTCGCACTCGGCAAATCCGGTGCCGGCACACATTTGCGCTTCGGGGAGGGCGGTGCAAATGTCCTCGCGGCCCGGCGCGCGGCACGCGCCAGTTCGTGCCGGCAAGAAACCGTCGGCCAGCAGCGCCTTCCTGGCATCGGCATAAGGCGTGTCGCGGCGAATGCGATCCGCTTCACCGGCCAATGCCGTCGTCGCGGCGAGAACGATGGCGCATCCGCACATCAGTTGGGCAAACGTGGCTCGTCTCCCGGGCATCGGCAACGCCGGCGCGACGGCTTTCGCATGCTTTGCGCCCTATGCGGCGCTGGCTCAAGGCGCTGCACCGAGCGCCTTGAGCTCCGCATTGGCGGCGAACCATTCGTTGACGTCTCGCGCGCAGCCGCTCGCCGCCAGCTGGAACAGGCGCACCGCCTCGTCCTTCGCACCCTGCCGCAGCGCCAATACGCCGCCGTAGAAATTGGCTTCGCAGACCTGGCTCTTCTTCTTGTTTACGTCCGGATCATCGGCGGCGGCGAGCACGGCTTCCGGGGGCATCCGACCGAGGTACGAGCGGATAATCGGCGCGGGCCACGGGGTCATGTCGATTTTCGCGCTCGCCTGCGATAGATGGCTCGGGGCATTGTTGCGCTGTGCGACGATATCGGCCCACAGCGCCTTATAGGCATCCTGCGGATCGAGATCGCTCGCCTTGCTGACGTCGGCCAAGGCGTTGGCGAGAGAACCGCTGTAGAGATACGCCAGGCCTCGGTTGTAGTAGGCGTCGGCGAACTTCGGAGCGAGCCGGATCGCCTCGCTGAAGTCGGCGATGGCGTGGTCGTTGTCGCCTCTGGCGCGGTACGCGGTGCCCCGGTCGATGTAGGTGGAAACCAACTTGGGATCGAGCCGGATTGCCTCGTCGAAGTCGGCGAGGGCTCGCCCGCTGTTCCCTTGGAGATGGGACAACTTGCCCCGGTTGTAGTAGGCGGCTGCGACTACGGGCTCGAGCCGGATCGCCTCGCTAATGTCGGCAATGGCGCGGTTCAGATCGCCCTTGAAGCCGTACGCGGTGCCCCGGTCGTTGTAGGCGGCTGCGAACTTGGGAGCGAGCCGGATCGCTTCGGTATAGTCGGCGATGGCGCGCGCGTAGTCCCTTTGCAGCTGGTACAATTTGCCCCGCTCGTGGCGGACGGTTGCGACCTCGGGAGCGAGCCGGATCACCTCGCTCAAGTCGGCGACGGCGCGCGCGATGTCGCCCTTGTTCACGTAAGCGACGGATCGTCTATAGTAGGCATCGGCGTAGTTGGGATCGAGCCGGATCGCCTCGCTAAAATCGGCGATGGCGCGGTCGATGTC
>Ga0066709_100001180_pt1 | contig 16649 bp, 14 predicted proteins | sample GraSoiAngelo_158_FD_79665 | JGI IMG/M metagenome (GOLD analysis project Ga0066709, IMG submission 79665) | Grasslands soil microbial communities from the Angelo Coastal Reserve, California, USA - 14_1009_16_30cm | ecosystem: Environmental > Terrestrial > Soil > Grasslands | place: USA...
GAGGAATTGAGCCTGGCCTCGGCCTCGCGCAGCGCCGCCTGCGCCTCGTCGAAGGCTTTCTGGGTTCCGGATCCGCTCTTGAGTAATTGCTGCGCGCGCTCGAACGCCTGCCGGGCGTTGGCGAGCGTCGCCTGGTTCTGCTGCACTTCGGCGAGCTGCAGGTCATCGTCCAGAATGAACAGCGGCGCGCCTTGATTGACCGAGTCGCCCTCGCGGACTGAAAGCGTCTGCACCCGCCCGGTCTCGTCGGGAGCGACGAAGATCAGGTCGGCTTCGACCCAGCCCTGATAGACGCCCTCGCTCGCATGATTGCAGCCGGCGAGCCCCAGCGCCGCCGCCAGGATACCCAGCCATGCGATGCGGCGAGCCGGTTTCATCGCGTGCCCTTCCCGAACAGCAAGTCGAGGTGAGCGTGCATCAGCGCGCGCACGTCGAGCGGCTCGAAGCGGTCGAACAACCCGCTCCAGATGATCGCGACGAGGCCGGGCGCGACCAGCAGCTGCGGGAACCGGAGAATGGCCTCGCTCTCGAGCTCGCCGCGCTCGAACGCGTGGCGGAGCAGGCCGCGCATGGCCTGGATCACGCGCGAGAGCACCTCGCGATAGTAGAACTCGGCGAGCTTCGGGAACCGCGGGCCTTCGGTGATGATGAGCCGGATCACGTCCTTGCGCCGCGTGCCGTAGATCTCGCTCACGAACACTTCGACGATGCGCTCGGCGAGCGACCGCAGCGGCGCGTCGGTCTGCGCGATCGTCTCCAGCATGCCGACCAGCGGGCTCAGCACCGAGCGAACCAGGTCCTGGAACAGCGCCTCCTTGTCGCGGAAATGCAGATAGATGGTGCCCTTGGCGACGCCGGCGCGCCGCGCCACGTCGTCGAGCCGCGTTGCCGCGAACCCCTGGGCGGCGAATTCGTCGAGCGCGGCGGCAAGAATCGCCTCGCGCCGTGCCGCGGTTTTTTGCGCGCGTCCGCCGCCGCGTGTGCTCTGCGGGGAGGCTTGAGGCTTGGGCCGTATCCTGGGCGCCTTGGTCATATCAATACTGACTGACTAGTCAGTCACTATAGGCCGATGGAGGCCGGCTTGCAAGCCCAGTGCGTGGCAGCCGACAACGGGGAACCCGCCTCGGCGCATTGATTTCGAGCAAAGGCCCATGACCCCCCTCTCCGCTCCTGCCGCCCAGCACAGCTCGAACCTGCCCGTCCGCGAGGATTGGCTGGCGCAATGGGGCGAGGAGATTCTCGAGCCGGATCTGCCGATCGTCGATCCGCATCATCACCTGTGGGATCGCCCCGGCTGGCGCTATCTGCTGGAGGATTTTTTGGCCGACGTGAACAGCGGCCACAACGTCCTCGCCAGCGTGTTCGTGCAGTGCCGGTCGATGTACCGCCGCGATGGCCCGGAAGAATTGCGCCCGCTCGGCGAGACCGAGTTCGTCAACGGCGTGGCGGCAATGAGCGCCAGCGGCAGCTATGGTCCCGCCCGGATTTGCGCCGGCATCGTCGGCCATGCCGACCTGCGACTCGGAGCGCGCGTTCACGACGTGCTCGAGGCGCATGTGCGCGCGGGGGGCGGCCGCTTCCGGGGCATTCGCCATATCAGCGCCTGGGACGCCGACGCGTCCATCATGAACCCGAGCTACCGGCCGCCGCCGGGTCTGCTTGCCGACCGCGGCTTTCGCGAGGGGTTCGCGCGTCTTGCGCCGCTCGGGCTTTGCTTCGATGCCTGGCTCTATCATCCGCAGATCGACGAGCTCACGGCGCTCGCGCAAACGTTTCCGGACACGCCGATCGTGCTCGACCACGTCGGCGGCCCGCTCGGAATCGGAGCCTATGCGGCGCAGCGGGCGGAAGTGTTCGCGCGCTGGGCCGCCTCCATCCGGGCGCTCGCCCGTTGTGAGAACGTCAGCGTGAAGCTCGGCGGGCTCGGGATGCGGATCGGCGGGTTCGATTTTCACCAGCAGCCACGGCCGCTTGCCTCCGAACCCTTGGCGCATGCCTGGCGGCCTTATTTCGAGACCTGCATCGAAACTTTCGGCACCCGGCGCTGCATGTTCGAGAGCAACTTCCCGGTCGACAAGGGCGCCTATGGCTACGCGGCGTTCTGGAATGCCTGCAAGGTTTTGACGCGTGCGGCAAGTGCGGCCGAGAAAGCGGATCTGTTCAGCCGCACCGCGGCGCGGTTCTATCGGCTCGACTTGCCTTCCTGAGCTTTTGGGAAACGACATTCACATTCGTGGTCGCTCATTTGGCCGCGTCCAAGCCGAGGTGAAACAATGCAGGTGGGATTCATCGGGCTCGGCACCATGGGTGCCAGCATGGCGGCGAATCTGCAGAAGGCCGGCTATGCGCTCATCGTGCACGACGCGCGGCGCGAGGCTGCCGCGCGTCACATCGCCACCGGCGCGCGCTGGGCCGAGACGCCGCGCGAGGTCGCCGCCGCAACCGAGGTGATGTTCACCTCGCTGCCCGGGCCGCCGGAAGTGGAGGCGGTCGCGCTCGGCCGTGACGGGCTGCTCGCCGGAATCCGCAAGGACGCCGCCTATTTCGACCTCTCCACCAACTCGCGCAGCTTGGTGCAAAAGATCCACGCGGCGTCTGCCCAAAAAGGCGCGCACATGCTGGACGCGCCGGTGAGCGGCGGACCGCGCGGCGCCGCGACCGGCAAGCTCGCGCTGTGGATCGGGGGGAATCGAGCAATGTTCGAGCGCTACAAGCCGGTGCTCGATGCGATCGGCGATCAGGCGCGCTACATCGGGCCGATCGGCCACGCCACGGTGGCGAAGCTCGTGCACAATTGCACCGGCTATGCGCTCAACGTCGCGCTCGCGGAGGCTTTCACCATGGGGGTCAAGGCCGGCGTCGATCCGCTCACACTGTTCGAGGCGATCCGCCAGGGCGCGGTCGGACGCCGCCGCACCTTCGATGCGCTGATCGACCAGTTCCTGCCGGGCGTGTACGACCCACCCGCGTTCGCGCTGCGGCTTGCGCACAAGGACGTGTCGCTCGCGGTCGCGCTCGGTCGCGAGCTCGGCGTGCCGATGCGGCTGTGCAATCTCGCGCTCGAGGAAATGACGGAGGCGCGCAACCGCGGCTGGGACGAGCGCGACTCGCGTTCCGCCATGCTGCTGCAGCAGGAGCGCGCCGGCGTCGCGATCGCGGTCGATCCCGAAGACTTGCGCCGCTCCCTCGCCGCCGACACCACCGCCACGAGCGAGCCGAAGCGCGGGTGATAACTCGTCATGCCCGGCCTTGTGCCGGACAAGCCCGGCCATGACGAGTCAATAATTACCGACTTTTGCCTCAGCCATCCGAGCGCGCCGTCACGTCGCGGGCGATCATGCCGGCGGCGGAAAACCCGCCATCGACGAACAGCGTCTGGCCGTTGACGTAGGACGCCTCCGCGCTCGCGAGGAACGCGACCGCGGCCGCGATCTCCTGCGGCGTGCCGTAGCGCTCGAGCGGAATGAGCGCGTTGTAGGCCGCGCGCGTCTCGGCGGTGTGGTCGCGCAGCGTCAGCGCGGTCTCGACCGGGCCGGGCGCGACCGCGTTGACGTTGATGCCGCGCGGCCCGAGCTCGAGCGCCATCTGCCGAGTGAGCTGGATAACGCCGGCCTTCGCGGTGCCGTAGGCGGTGCGGCCGGAGCCGGCGCGAACGCCGCTGATCGACGCGACGTTCACGATGCGTCCGCTCCCCTGCTTGAGCATGGCGCGGGCCGCCGCCTGGCCGCACAGAAAAACACCGGTGAGATTCACCGCGAGCACGCGGTTCCAATGCTCGAGCGGCTCATCCAGGAACGCATGCGTCCCGCCGATGCCGGCATTGCTCACTAGGACATCGAGCCGGCCGAGTTTTTCGAGCGTGCGCGCGACGAGCGCTGTCACATCCTTCGCATCGCTTACGTCGGTACGCTGGGTGAGCGCGCGGCTGCCACGCGCAGCAAGTGTTTCGCGCGCCACCTCGGCCGCCGCGAGATCGACATCGGCGAGAACCACCGCGGCCCCGTCGGACGCGAGCCGCTCGGCGATCGCGAACCCGAGCCCGGCCGCGGCTCCGGTGACGATCGCGACCTTGCCGGCGAAATCAGGCAACCCGGTCGCCCTTCTTGATCTCGACGGTCCGGCTGTCGACCGCGGGCAGCATTTTTCCCGCGTCGCGCGTGACGACCACGTCGATCACGGTGGGCCGGTCGCGCTCGGTCATGCCCTGGCGCAGCGCCTCGCCGAGTTTTTGCGGATGCTCGACCCGGATGCCGCGGCAGCCCATCGCTTCGGCGACTGCCGCGTAGTTCATCTCCACGAGATCGCTCGATTGATAGCGCTTGCCGAACATCGAATGCTGCAACGCCTTGACGTAGCCGGAGGCGGCATTGTTGACGATCACCGCGGTGAGATTGTTCGCGCCCGTGCGCCGCGCGGTCTCGAGCTCGCCGATCGTCATGTTGAAGCCGCCGTCGCCGGTCAGTGCCACGACCGGCCGGTCGGGCGCCGCGAGCGCCGCGCCGATGCCGCCCGGCAGGCCGTAGCCGATCGAAGCGAGCCCGCGGTTGGCGATGTAGTGCCGGCCGGCCGCCTTGGTGTCGTAGATCAGTCCGGTCCAATGCGCGGCAAAGCCGCCGTCGGCGACCAGGATGCTGTCGGCCGGCATCGCCTGGTTCATCTCGGTGACGAGGCGGGCCATATGGATCGGCCGTTCCGCGGAATTCAACCGAGCCGCCGCTTCCTCCCGCCATTTCGCCATCCGCCGCGGCAGCTCGGCCAAATAATCGGCCCGCATCGCGTGCAGCCGCACCGCATCGGGACGCAGGGCCTCGGTCAAATCGCACAGTCCCTCGCGGGCGTCGCCCCACAGCGTGACCTCGGCCGGCGCGCACCGCCCGATCTCCTCGGCCAAAATGTCGAGATGGATGATCGGAACGTTCGGCGGCAGCAGCGTGTAACGCTTGGTCGCGATCTCGCCGAGCTTGCAGCCGACCACGAGCAGACAATCCGACGCGGCGATGAGATCGTTGGCGATGCGGGAATAGCGTCCGAACAGACCCGCCGACAGCGGGTGCGTGCAGGCGATCGCGCCCTTGCCGCTCATGGTGTGGGCAACCGGCATGGCGGTGAGCTCGACGAGCGCCTGGAGCGCCGGATGCGCGCCGGAGAGATGCACCCCGCCACCGGCCAGCACCAGCGGCCGCTGGGCCTTCGCGAGCAGCGCCGCCGCACCCTCGACCGCCTCCCGCGCCGGCCGCGCGCGCCTTGCCGGCACCGCGACCGTGGCGGCGTCGATATAAAAATCCTCGGCCGCGAACTCGTGCTCGCCGTGGCAGACGTCCTCGGGAACGTCGAGCAGCGCCGGGCCGGGACGACCCGAGCTCGCCAGCGCGAACGCGCGGCGCACCAGCTCGGGAATGCGAACAACCTCTTCGACGCGGATCAGCTCCTTGACCGCAGGGCGCAGGACGTCGGTCTGGCGGCACTCCTGGGTCATGTTCTTCCAGGCATGGGCGCGATGGGTGTCGCCGGTGATCGCGATCAACGGCGTGCCGGCGTTGAGCGCCTCGACGAGTCCGGTGACGAGATTGGTGGCGCCCGGCCCGAGCGTGCCGTCGCACACGCCGGGCCGGCCCGTGACCCGCGCATAGGCGTCCGCCGCGAAGGCGCCGGTGCGCTCGTCGTTGATCAGATGATGGCGCAGCCCGAGCTGACGGATCGCATCGTAGAACGGCAGCAGCTGAAAGCCGCCCATGCCGAACATCGGGCCGACGCCGGCCAGGCGCAGCATCTCGGCGAGCGCGCGGCCGCCGCTCATTCGGCCCGACGGGCGATTGACGGACGCGGTGTCGTTCATGGTGCACTCCTGCGACCCGAGGTTTGCACGCGCGCATGCGCGAGGATGCAATCGACGAACTCGGGCACGCTCATGCCCGTTGCCGCGCCGGCTTCCGCCGCGAGCCGGTTCACGGCCGAGAGCCGCCCCGTGACCCAGGCGGAACGGGCATCGCCGATGCGGGCGCTCGCAGCCGCGACCGTGGCCGCGGCGATTCCGCGCGCGTCCAGCGCCGGCAGGCGCGAGATGCCGGCGCGATCGATGCCCATGCCGGCGTCGTTATAGACGGCGGCGAGCGCCGGAACGCCGATCGCCGTTTCCGGCCTGCCGCCCAGCAGTCCGCCATGGGAGCCAGTGACGAGGATCGCGCCGGCATCTTCGGCGCGCGCCAGCGAGTTGGAATCGATGCCCCAGACCGGCGGCCCGCCGGGATTCGCGCGCAGCACGAAGCGCGCCTCGGCATAGGCCGGCGGGTCGGTCGAAGGCGGCAGGCCGCCCCGCATGGCCGCCGCGGTCTCGGCGCAGCGCGCCCCGGGCGCGCAGCCGAGGCGAGCCGCCGCTTCATTGACATGGCTGACGATCCCGCGCGCCAGCATGTCGGCGCCGTCGCCGATGCGCGCGCTGTCATGGCCGATCACGGCGGCCGCCATGCTGAGCGCATCGAGATAGCGCAAGCAGGCGATGCCCGCCTCGTCGAGCCCGACGCCGGCGTCGTTCAGGATCACCCCGGAGAGCTTCAGCTTGGCGGCGAGATAGGCCGCATACAGCCCGCCGTGAGAGGCGGCGACGGCGACGCGGCCCGCGGCCTCCGCCCCCAGCTTGGTGATGCTGTCGGTCACCAGGACATCGGTATGCATGGCGGTCATGCGGGTCCTGTCGGAAACGGCGAGGGCTTCTCCCGGGCCATCAAGCATGGCAAGGGTTTGCGTACAATGCGTCCGGCCCGGCCACGCGCCGAAGGCACCGGTGCTCCGGGGAAGGAATCCGACATGGCTGCGCGAGCGAATATCGACGTCGAGCGGCTGCTCGCGCACTACCGCGCGATGGCGCGGATCCGCGCCTTCGAGGAGGCGGCCGAGCGCGCGCACCAGGAGGGCCACGTCAAGGGCGCGGTCCACCTCTCGATCGGCCAGGAGGCCGTCGCCGCCGGCGTCTGCATTCATCTCAAGCGCGAGGATCTGATCACGACCACCCATCGCGGTCACGGCCACACCATCGCCAAAGGGGCCGACACCGGCGCCATGCTGGCGGAGCTGCTCGGGCGCGCCAGCGGCACCTGCCAGGGCAAGGGCGGCTCGCTCCACATCGCCGATTTCTCGATCGGCATGCTGGGCGCCAATGGCGTCGTCGCCGCGGGCCTGACCATCGCGGTCGGCGCGGCGCACGCGGTCAAGCTGCGCGGCGAGCGGCGCATCGTGGTCTGTTTCTTCGGCGACGGCGCGACCAACCGCGGGCCGTTTCTGGAGAGCCTCAACTGGGCGAAGATCTACGAGCTGCCGGTGCTGTTCGTGTGCGAGGACAACGGCTTTGCGGCCTCGACGCGCACGCGGGCGATGTCCGCGGGGCCTGGCCCGGACGCGCGCGCCGAAAGCCTCGGCATTCCCGCGCGGACGATCGACGGCAACGACGTCATTGCGGTCGACGAGGCGGCGGGCGAGCTCGTCGAGCGCGTCCGCGCCGGCGCCGGCCCGCAATTCCTGCTGGCGCGCACCTATCGGCTCAAGGGCCATACAGCCTCCGATCTCGGCGCCTATCGGTCGGCCGCTGAGGTCGAGGCGCGCAAAGCTGACGATCCGCTCAAGCGCGCCGCCGAATTGCTTAAAGTTAGCGGCGTCGCCGACGAAACAATCATCGCGATCGATGCCGAAGCGCGCGCCGAGATTGCCGCGGCATGGAAAAGCGCCCTGGGCGCGCCCTGGCCCGCCGTCGAGCTCGCCTTCACCGACGTGCAGGACGTGAGAATGCCGTCATGGCGGTGATGAGCTATCTCGAGGCCGGCAAGGCGGCGCTCGCCGCGGAGATGCGCGACGATGCCTCGGTGTGGGCGCTCGGCGAGGACCTCGGGCGCGGCGGCGTGTTCGGCCAGTACCGCGGCCTCGTCGACGAGTTCGGTCCAGCGCGGATCGTCGACACGCCGATCTCGGAGGCCACCATCATGGGCGCCGCGGTCGGCGCCGCGCTGCTGGGGACCCGGCCGGTGGTCGAGATGCGGTTCGCCGATTTCGCGCTCTGCGCGGTGGACGAGCTGGTCAACCAGGCCGCCAAGGCCCGCTACATGTTCGGCGGCCAGGGCCGGGTGCCGCTGGTGGCGCGCCAGCCGATCGGCATGTGGCGCTCCTCGGCGGCCCAGCACTCGCAATCGCTGGAGTCCTGGTACGCGCATATCCCCGGGCTCGTGGTGGTGTGCCCGTTCACGCCGGCGGACAATTACGGCCTACTGCGCGCCGCGATCCGCTGCGACGATCCCGTCGTGTACATGGAGCACAAGGACCTTTGGGCCATGACCGGCGAGGTCGACGAGGCCGCCGATCTTCCGCTCGGCAAGGCGCGGCTCGTGCGCGAGGGCAGCGACGTGACCCTCGTCGCCTGGTCCGGCGTGCTGCGCGCGGTCGAGGCGGCGCTGCCGCTGCTGCAGGATGGGCCGTCGGTCGAGGTCATCGACTTGCGCACGATCTATCCGTGGGACCGGGACATGGTGCTCGATTCCGTGCGCCGCACCGGCCGGCTGCTGGTGGTGCACGAGGCGGTCGCGACCGGCGGCTTCGGCGCCGAGATCGCCGCGACGGTGGCCGAGGCGCTGTTCGGCAACCTCAAGGCGCCGGTGCGCCGCCTCGGCGCCCCACGCATTCCCATCCCCTACTCGCCGCCGCTGGAGGAAGCCTGCAAGATCAGCCCGGCGCAGATTGCTGAAACCGTGCACGGCATGCTGTGATGCGGAGATGATACGTAGCCCGCATGGCGCGAAGCGCCGAGCCTCGAAGGATGGGAAGCCGCGGCCCTTCGAGGCTCGCGCTTGCACGCGAGCACCTCAGGGTGACGAAAAGCTGTCCCGGATTTCGCGTCCGCTCCGCGGGCGCTCCATCCGGGCTACAGAAAGGGAGGAAACACCAATGAGCAGATTGACGCGCAGAAAATTTCTGGCCACCACCGCGGCCGCCGGCGGCGGCTTGGCGAGCTTCGGCATTCTCACCTCGCGCGCGCGAGCCGCCGAGTTCACCTACAAATACGCCAACAACGTGCCGGTGACGCATCCCATGAACGTGCGCTCCCGCGAGGCCGTCGACAAGATCAAGGAGGAATCCGGCGGCCGGCTCGAGATCCAGATCTTTCCCAACAACCAGCTCGGCGGCGACACCGACATGCTCTCCCAGGTGCGCTCGGGCGCGATCGAGTTCTTCACCCTGTCCGGGCTGATCCTGTCGACGCTAGTGCCGGTCGCGTCGATCAACGGCATCGGCTTCGCGTTCAAGAATTACGATCAGGTCTGGCCGGCGATGGACGGCTCGCTCGGCGCACATGTGCGCGCGGCGATCGACAAGGCCGGGCTGCATGCGTTCGAGCAGATGTGGGACAACGGCTATCGCCAGATGACGTCGAGCGTGAAGCCGATCAATACGCCGGACGATCTCAAGGGCTTCAAGATCCGCGTGCCGGTCAGCCCGTTGTGGACCTCGATGTTCCGCGCATTCGGCGCATCGCCGGCCAGCATCAACTTCAGCGAGGTCTATTCGGCGCTGCAGACCAAGGTGGTGGAAGGCCAGGAGAACCCGCTTTCCGTCATCGACATCGCCAAGCTCTACGAAGTGCAGAAATATTGCTCCATCACCAATCACATGTGGGACGGCTTCTGGTTCCTGGCCAACACCGCGGCCTACAAAAAGCTCCCCAACGACCTGCAGGAGATCGTCGCCAAGAATCTCAACGCCGCGGCGCTCAAGGACCGCGACGACATCCGCAAGCTCAACGAATCGCTGCAGGGCCAGCTCACCCAGAAGGGCATGGTGTTCAACAATACCGATGCCGAGCTGTTCCGCGCGGCGCTGCGCAAGGCCGGCTTCTATGACGAGTGGAAGCAGAAGTTCGGCGCGGAAGCCTGGAAACTGCTGGAGAGCCACGTCGGTGCGCTGAGCTGAAACCATGGCCGAGGCCGGCGGCCCGATCGAGATCCTCGCCTCGGAGCAGGCGGCCGTGGCGGCGATCACGGCAGCCGCCCTGCCCCGGCGGTTCGCCCGGCTCGACCGCATCCTCGCGCTCGCGACCGAGATTCCGGCGGCCGTTCTCGTCTCCGTCGAGATCCTCGTGCTGCTGGCCGGCGTCGTCTCGCGCTACGTCTTCAACCGGCCGCTGACCTGGACCGACGAGCTCGCCTCCATCCTGTTTCTCTGGCTCGCGATGCTCGGCGCCGTGATCGCGCTCCGGCGCGACGAGCACATGCGGCTCGGCGTGCTGGTGACGCTCGCGCCGCCGCGCTGGCGCGGCTGGCTCGAGACGCTCGCCGCCGTGGTGGTGGCGGTGTTCGTGCTGGAGATCATCCTGCCGGCTTATAATTATTTCGACGCGCAATGGATGATCACCACGCCGGCGCTGGAGATCCACGACGGCTACCGCGTCGGCGCGATCGCGGTCGGCGCCGTGCTGATGCTCCTGATCGCCGCGGCGCGGCTGATCGAGCGCTCGACGCTGGCGCAGGCAGCCGCGGCGCTCGCCATCGTCGCCGCCGCCGCGCTGGCGCTGTGGCTGCTGCGTCCCGTCCTGATGGGGCTCGGCAATTTCAATCTCGTGGTGTTCTTCATCGGCATGGTCGCGGTGTGTGTCGCGATCGGCGTGCCGATCGCGTTCGCGTTCGGGGTCGCGACCCTCTCCTATCTCGCGCTCGTCACCGGCGCGCCGCTCACCATCGTGACGAGCCGCATGGACGAGGGCATGTCGACTTTGATCCTGCTCTCGGTGCCGCTGTTCGTGTTTCTCGGCCTGCTGATCGAAATGACCTCGCTGGCGCGCGTGCTGGTCGATTTCATGGCGGCGCTGCTCGGCCACGTGCGCGGCGGGCTCGCCTATGTGCTGCTTGGCGCCATGTATCTCGTCTCCGGCATCTCGGGCTCCAAGGCCGCCGACATGGCCGCGGTCGCGCCGGTGCTGTTCCCGGAGATGAAGCGGCGCGGGGCGCGGCCGGGCGAGCTCGTGGCGCTGCTGTCCTCCTCGGGCGCGATGTCGGAGACCATCCCGCCGAGCCTCGTGCTGATCACGATCGGCTCGGTCACCGGCGTGTCGATCGCGGCGCTGTTCACCGGCGGGCTATTGCCGGCGCTGGTCGGCGCGCTCGCGCTCGTCGTGGTGTGTTATTTCCGCTCGCGCGACGAGGATTTGACCGGGGTTTCCCGCGCCTCGCCGATGCAAGTGGTGCGCACGTTCGTGATCGCGCTCCCGGCGCTCGCGCTGCCGTTCCTGATCCGCACCGCGGTCGTCGAAGGGGTCGCGACCGCGACCGAAGTCTCGACCGTGGGCATCGTCTACGCGGCGCTGGCGGGGCTTATCATCTACCGCCGATTCGAATGGCGCCGACTCTACCCGATGCTGGTCGAGACCGCATCGCTCTCGGGCGCCATCCTGCTCATCATCGGCACCGCGACCGCGATGGCGTGGGCGCTCACGCAATCGGGCTTCTCGCGCCAGCTCGTCCAGGCCATGGCGAGCATGCCGGGCGGGAAGCTCGGTTTCCTCGCGGTCTCGATCGTGGCTTTCACCGTGCTCGGTAGCGTGCTCGAGGGCATCCCGGCGATCGTGCTGTTCGGCCCGCTATTGTTTCCCGCCGCCCGCGCCATCGGCGTGCACGAAGTGCATTACGCGATGGTGGTGATCCTCTCGATGGGGATCGGATTGTTCGCCCCGCCGTTCGGGGTGGGCTTCTACGCGGCCTGCGCGATCGGCCGCGTCTCGCCCGACGCCGCGATGGGCCGGGTGTGGCCCTATCTCGGCGCGCTGTTTTTGGCGCTGATCGTGGTCGCGCTGGTGCCGTGGCTCTCGGTCGGATTTTTGTAAGCTCACAAGAGGATAAATGCGGGTGAGGCTATGGCAGCTGGACGATTGCCGAGTCTAGATAAGGTGCAGAAAGGTCAAATCGAAGTGCTGGTATAAGTATTAGGAATTGTGTCGAGCATATATTTTCAGGCGATGATCGGAACAACGTAGTCAGAGCCGCTTTCTCATTAGCACCCAGTTGGTGCCCGGATGCAGCCAATGTTCCTTGACCATCTCGCAGTGCGCAGCCTCACGATACCCACAGCGCTCGTATAGCTTGCGCGCGCTCACATTGGTGTCGGAGACGATGAGGCTCAGGCCCGTGATCCCGGCAGCAGCGGCCAAATTGTCGGCAACGGCGAGAAGCGCCGAACCCTGGCCTTTACCCCGATAGCTCGGGTAAGCGGCAAGCGCGTGAACATACCACGTATCGGGTGCGTGATTCATGAGCTCGTGCAGCGGTATGAGCACAGCTGGGAGCTCGTCGGAAACGGCTTCCGGTCTATCGCGGAGCGAATAGCTGATAAGAGCGGAGGTTGGTTGCCCGGACAGTTCTGCTATGATGGCGTTTTTATAGGACACGCCGTAGGATTCGCTGCGTACGCGCTCGCGTCCGATATTCCAGGGGTCGTGCCCGGCCCCGGCAATCTGCGTCCATAGATACAGAGCCAGACCCTCACTCGCGAATTGCACCAATTCCGCCAAAGTGCCGGCGTCATCAGGAGTCGCGGGACGAAAAGCGGGCTGGATCATTGGTGCGACGTCGCGACTAACATTCTCTCTCCTTCATTGAGTAGTTCGCGCAACTCACGCCCGCTCCATCTCCGCCTTGGCGGCGCGCAGCGCGTCGGGCGTGTCGATGTCGACCATGGCGGCGGCGTTCTCGACCGGCACTTCGGTCACGACCTCCGGATAGGCGCCGATGAGGTGGCGCGCGCCGACGTCGCCTTCGAGCGCGATGAGCTCCGGGAAGAAGCGCCGCGACCACAGCACCGGATTGCCGCGCTTGCCGGAAAACGTCGGGAGCACGACGAGCGCGTTGCGTTCCGGATCGAACGCGGCGATCAGCCGATCGATCAGCGCGCTCGTCACCTGCGGCATGTCGCCGAGGCACACGATCGCGGCCTCCGACTCGGGCGGCAGCGCGGCAAGCCCGGCCTTGACCGAGGTCGAGAGGCCTTGCGCGTAATCGGGATTATGCACGAGGCGCACGTCCAGGCTCGCGAGCGCCGCCTCGACGCGGGCGCGCTCGTGCCCGCTCACCACCACGACCGGGCTCGCGCGGGAGCTGAGCGCCTGCTCGGCCGCGATGCGCACCAGCGGCTTGCCGGAAATTGTTTCGAGCAGCTTGTTGGGGCCGCCCATGCGGGTCGAGCGCCCGGCCGCGAGCACGATCGCGGCGACGCTGCGCCCGGCTGACGGCGCCGGGGCGGCCGGCGGCGGCAGCTCGCGCGGCTGCGGCCGCGTCACGATCTCCATCAGGAGCCCGCCCACGCCCATGCCGGCGATGTCCTCGCCCTTCACTTCGAGCCCGGCGAGGAGCCGCATCAGCACCCAGTCGAAGCCGTTCTCCTTGGGCGAGCGCGCGCAGCCCGGCGCGCCGAGCACGGGCCGGCCCTGCGCTTCCGCGATCAGCAGCAGATTGCCCGGGTCGACCGGCATGCCGAAGTGTCCGATGGCTCCGCCGATCGCCTCGACCGCGGCCGGAATGACGTCGCGGCGGTCGGCGATCGCCGAGGCGCCGAACACGATCACGAGCTCGGCGCCGGCCTGCAGCACCTCGTCGAGCGCCTGGGCGAGCGCGCGGCTCTCGTGCGGCACGCGCCGCTCCGCGACGATCGCCGCGCCCGCGGGAGCAATGCGGTCGCCGAGAATTTTCAGCGTCTTCTCGATCACCTTGTCGGCAAGGCCCGGCAGCAGGGTCGACACCACGCCGATCTGCTTCACCCGGTAGGGCGCCACGCGTACCAACGGCTTTGCCTCGTCCGCAACCACCATGGCGCGATCGCGCGATCGCGCCTCCACGGCGAACGGGATGATCTTCACGGTCGCGATCATCTTTCCGGCCACAACGGGGGCAAAGGCCGGCAGCGTCGCGAGCGTGATCGCGGGGTCGACGCGGTTGAGGCGGTCGATCGCGGCCCGGTCGAGGAGCAGCACGCCGGCCGCCTCCGCGAACAGATTGGCGCGCCCGGTGAAGGCGCGGTCGACCCGCACCCCCTCGCCCGCGACAGCGGCGGCGATATCGGCCGCGGCCTCGTCCTCGGGAACATCGCCGGGCTCGATGCGCGCGACGACGATCTCGTCGATCCCGGCCGCCTGCAGCGCCGCCGCCTCGGCCTCGCCGATCCGGGTGCCCTTCTTGAGCACCAGATCGCCCTTGCGGATCGAGTGCACCGCGATCGCGCCGAGCGCCTCGGCCGGAGCCATGGGGCCGAACTTCACGATGCTTTCTCCGCCGGCAGCCTGAGTTCAGCGGTGATCTCCCCCAGGATCGCGACCGCGATCTCGGCCGGCGACACCGCGCCGATCCTAAGGCCGATCGGGGCGCGAATGCGCGCCAGCGCCTCCTTGGCAACGCCCTGTTCCTCGAGCCGGGCGACGCGCCGCGCGTGCGTCTTCTTCGAGCCGAGCGCGCCGATATAGAAGCAATCGCGCGCGAGCGCGAAGATGAGCGCGGGATCGTCGATCTTCGGATCGTGGGTGAGCGCGACGAAGGCGGTATAGCGGTCGACCGCGAGCCGCGGCAGCGCGGTATCCGGCCATTCGGCGAGCATCGGCACGTCGGGAAAGCGCTCCTTGGTCGCGAACGCGGTGCGCGGGTCGACGATGACCACGTCGTAGCCGGCGAGCCTCGCCATCGGCGCCAGCGCCTGGCTGATGTGCACGGCGCCGGTGATGACGAGATGCGGCGGCGGCACGTGCACGGTGAGGAACACGCGGCCTTGCCTCGTCTCCGCCATGCCGCTTTTGCCGGAGCGCAGTCGGTGCTCCAGCACATCCTTGAGGGGATCGGCGGCGACGTCGGCCGCCTTCACCAGCCGCTGCGCGCCGCTCTCGACGTCGGTGACGACGATCGCCGCGCGGCGCGCGGCGCGTTCGGCATTCAGCGCGGAGAGGATTTCGAGCCGCATCGTTTTTCCTGAACCGTCATCCCGGAAGCCGAGCGCAGCGAGGCTATCCGGGATCCATGAACACCAAACTTCCGAATTGCTCGCCCGCCGTGTTCATGGGTTCCAGGTTCCGGCCTTCGGCCGGCCCCGGAATGACTAGTCGACCTTTTCGACCAGCACGCGGATGGTGCCGCCGCAGGAGAGCCCGACGTTCCACGCGGTCTCGTCGGCGACGCCGAACTCCAGCACCTTCGACTTGCCGCTTTCGATCACGTCGAGCGCCTCGGCGACGACCGCCCCCTCGACGCAGCCGCCCGACACCGAGCCCAGAAAATTCCCCTCCTCGTCGATGACCAAATTGGCGCCGACCGGGCGCGGCGCCGAGCCCCAGGTCTCCATCACGGTCGCGAGCGCCACCCCGCGTCCGCTGCGGCGCCATTCCTCGGCGGCCTTCAGAATTTCCTCGTCGCGCGCGAGCATGACTTCCTCCGTCGGCTTGAGGGTGCTTTTGATCCGAACCGTACCTCAATATGGTTGGAGCCGGACGGTCCGGCAATGCCAGGAAGCGCGGCTCAAGCGACCTGCCGCAGCCACTGGCGCGGAGGCAGCGGACGCGCCGCGTCGGCGGAGAGCGCGCGGCACAGGTCGGCGATCGCCTCGAGGTTATGGATCGGGCGGAACTCGTCGACGTGCGGCAGCATCACCCGGATGCCCTTGGCCTTGGCCTCGAACCGGTCGAAGCGCAGCAGCGGATTGAGCCAGATCAGGCGGCGGCAGGACCGGTGCAGGCGATCGATCTCGAACGCCAGCTTGTCGTCGGGATCGCGCTCGAGTCCGTCGGTGATCAGCAGCACGATCGCGCCCTGGGTGAGCACGCGGCGCGCCCATTTCTTATTGAAGCTGTGGAGCGAAGTGGCGATCCGCGTCCCGCCCGACCAGTCGGGCACGGCGGAGGAACAGGCCGCGAGCGCTTCGTCGAGGTCGCGCGATTTGAGCGCGCGCGTGACGTTGGTCAGCCGCGTCCCGAACAGGAACGTCGTCACGCGCTTGCGCGCGTCGGTGACGGCATGCAGGAAATGCAGGAACAGCCGGGTGTACTGGCTCATCGAGCCGGAGATGTCGAGCAGCGCCACGATGGGCGGCATCCGGGTCTTGGGGCCGAGATATTTGAGGTCGATGAAGGCGCCGCCGGCCTTGAGGCTCGCGCGCAACGTGCGGCGGATGTCGATGATGTGGCCGTGGCGATGCGGCGCGAGCCGGCGCGTGCGCAACTCGTCGAGCGGCAGCACGAGGCGGGCGATCGCGTCCTTGGCGGCGGCGATCTCCGCCGTCGTCATCTGCGCGAAGTCTTTCCTCTGCAGGATCTCGTTCTCCGACATGGTCAGCCGCGCGTCGACCTCGATCTCGGGATTTTCGCGCTCGAGCTTTTCGTCGAGGCCGGCGAACAAGGCTTCCTGCACGCGCTGGGACGCGGGCTTGGGTGCTTCGGCCGCGGGCGCCGGCACCTGGCTCATCATCATCGCCATCAGCCGCTCGAGATAGGCGCGCTTGCGGAAGAACAGCCGGAAGGCCTGGTCGAACAGGATCGAGTGCTCGTGGCGCTTCACGAACACCGCGTGCAGCGTCCAATAGAAATCCTCGCGGGTGCCGACGCCCGCGGCTTTGAGCGCATCGAGCGCGTCGATGATGGTTTTCGGGCCGAC
>Ga0066709_100001181_pt1 | contig 16644 bp, 17 predicted proteins | sample GraSoiAngelo_158_FD_79665 | JGI IMG/M metagenome (GOLD analysis project Ga0066709, IMG submission 79665) | Grasslands soil microbial communities from the Angelo Coastal Reserve, California, USA - 14_1009_16_30cm | ecosystem: Environmental > Terrestrial > Soil > Grasslands | place: USA...
AAACCGCATTGGTCGAAATGGGGCTGTAGGGGCCGTCCGCGATGCGCAAGCGCGACAGCGCGCAGCCGTAACCGATGACCGCCACAGCACCGCTCCGCAGTGCGAAATGTCCAAACCCGAGGGAGCCGTCTATGATGCCCATCATGTCTCAATTAGGGGGCGGTCATCGGTTACTGCTGCGCGCTGTTGCGCTGCGCGGACCGCCTCTTACCGTCAATTGAGCAGTTGCTGCTTCTGCCGCTTTTCGCTGCGGAAATAAGTTGTGCCGAATGCTTTCCTGATGCGGAAGTACGGCTTCAGCCGCGTCATGCTGTTTTCCATGCCGCGATTCACGTGCTCTCGCATCGCCTGGGCAGCCTCTTCCGGCGTCCCGCTGATCAAAACTTCCACGAGGTCTTGATGCCGGCGTACCGGCGTTGTGTCGTCGGAGTTCTGCCGCGCAACACAAAACCATGTCGATGCGAGAGCATGAGTTTTCTCGATCGCCATGCTCAAAGCTGGACATCGCGCTCCATCCGCAATTCGCCGGTGCAGCTTTTCATGAGCGGGCAGATAGAGGGACTGATCCGATATCGACAGCGCGTCCACGCGCGCCGCGAGTCGCTGAACTTCGTTGCGGTCTTCGGCTGTCGCAACTGCCGCGAACAGCATGGCGGCCTGGACCTCCAAAGCTTCCCGAACGATGTAGTGCCCGCGAACGTCTTCCCGAGACGGTATGCGGACGCGCGTTCCCGCACGCGGCCGGCTCTCGAGTAAGCCTTCGAATTCGAGCCTCAAAAGAGCCTCTGAGACTGGCAAAAAACTCATTCCGAGTTCAGCTGCGATTTTACGTCGGGATATGACCTGGCCCATTGGAAGTTCGCCACGAAGGATGCGCTGCTTCACGAACTCGTAGGCTTCAGCCGCAAGACTCACAGGTGCTACAGGTTCTTTCATCAAGGACTCCTCTCATGTCGCGTGTTTCGTTGTGTTATGTTTTATTAGCGTCGGGCCCACCGTCCAGAGCGCTTCGGCCGTCGATTGATGGCTGCGCCCTGTCGGGCTTGCATTCGCAGCCGCTCACCGCTTCGCGGCCTAGTTACTACCGGCCGGTCCCCCCATGCCTTTTTCTTATGCGAACCCGCGCTCGATGTGGCATATTCATACATCGATTAACAGCCTGAACTGCCACCACGGCAGTGAGTATGATATGACAGATTTCAAACCTGCCGTGAACGAATCCTTACTACACCGCGCTTAGGTCTGTAATATCAGAAGCTTAGAAGGAGGGCGATGAGTACAACTACTGATTCCAAAATTTCCGGCTCGATTTCCGATCGGGCTTGGGAAGCTATCCAAGGCGGATACGATCTACAGGTCCACGTCGCGCCCGATGTCATCGAGCGGCGAACCGATGACGTCGACCTGGCGAAGGATTTTCTGGCCCATGGTCTGAAGGGTTTCGTTCTGAAGTCGCATTACATCCCAACCGCCGAACGCGCTAAAGTCGTCGCTCGCGCGGTCCCCGGCATCAAGTCATACGGCGCCATCACGCTGAATCATAGCGTGGGCGGGCTGAATCCTGTGGCGCTGGAAATCGCCGGCCGTTCTGGCGCGAAAATCGTTTGGTTCCCCACCGTGGATGCGGCCAACGAGACTGCGGGAAGAGTCGATGGTCCAAACACGAAGCTGCCGTTCTGGGCGAAGATCCAGCGTGAACTCTCTGCGGAAGGTATTTCGCCCGCGCCGTTATCGCCGATCGATTCCAATGGCAATTTGAGCGAGATGACAAAGCGGTGCCTGGAGCGTATTGCAAAACACAACATGATTCTGGCGACGGGCCACCTCGGGCGAGTTGAAATTTTCAAGCTTGTTCCCAAAGCGCGGGAAATGGGCGTTAAGAAAATTGTCATCACTCATGCCGAGTTCCCATCGCAGAGCTTAACCGGCGAGGAACAAAAGGAATTGGCGGACATGGGCGCGACCATTGAACATTGCTTTACCACAACGTATACGAACAAGGCGCGATGGGAAGATCTGTTCGCCAACGTTCGCAAGACCGGTGTGGAGCGAACGATGCTCTCGACGGATCTAGGACAAACGATTAATCCTCCGGTTGCCGAAGGCTTCGCTCTCTATGCTCAACGTTTTCTTGATGCCGGGTTTTCCGTCGAAGAAATTCATCATATGGCCGCGACCATTCCGGCGCGGCTGGTCGAAGAATAACAACACAGATCCCAACATCAGGAGTTCTCAACAAGCGCGGTGGGCCCGACGCTAAGGGAAAATAAGCTATGAAACCAACAGTCGTTCGAAAGGTCACACGCGCTGAGGCCGATGTCGTCAAGACTTTAGGCGATTTGGGTGTCGCTACCGTGCATGAAGCACAGGCTCGCACCGGCCTTATGCGTCCGTACATGCGCCCCATCTATCCCACGGCAAAAGCCACAGGCACGGCGATCACAATTTCCTGCCATCCCGGCGACAATTTGATGATCCATGCCGCGATCGAGTTTTGCCAACAAGGGGACATCCTCGTCGTATCGACCACTTCGGAGTCGACCGATGGAATGTTTGGCGAGTTGCTCGCCGAGTCCGCGCGCGCACACGGTGTGGTTGGTTTGGTTATCGACGCTGGAGTTCGCGATGTAAGAGATCTCACGGAGATGGAGTTCCCGGTCTGGTCAAAAGCGATTTCAGCGCAGGGGACGGTGAAAGCCACCGCAGGATCCGTCAACGTGCCGATTGTTTGCGCCGGGACGATCATTCGCGCCGGCGACGTGATTGTTGCGGATGCCGACGGCGTGGTTGCTGTCAAACGGGAAGCAGCCGCGGAGGTCGCGCGCCTTGCCGGCGAGCGGTTTGCAAAAGAGCAGAAGTCGCGCGAGCGGTTGAAAGCGGGCGAGTTGGGTCTGGATTTCTATGGCCTGCGCGCCAAGCTTACCGAGCTCGGCGTCCGCTACGTGGACGAATTGGAGTAAGAACTATGTCCAAGTTCATTATTGGTCCTCATATGCGCCTGCAGGAGTGGGTCGCCGAAGAAAAGGGCTACTTCAAAAATGAAGGGCTCGATTATGACTTCATCGATTCCACTGGTTTTTCGCAACTGAGTGTGAAATCCGCCACGGAGCTACCGAAGAACCAGATCAAAGGAGCTTACCAGACCATCGAGCAAGGCCGAACTTGCGACATCAGCTCCGCTTGCCACTGGACCATCAACATGGCGGCGGCCGCCGGACACGGCCGGTTGTGGGCCGGGGCGTATTCGGTGCTCCCGTGCGGTATCATGGTGCCTCCGGAATCGAAGATTCGGCGCGCCGAAGATCTCGCAGACGGGCCGATCACGGTGGGCTATCAGTCGGGGAGTCATTACACAACCATTCAGGCGCTCGAACCCATTCTGAAACGCGAAGAGATCAAGCTACATTTCGGCGGAATGATTTTTCAGCGGCTCGAATTGCTCATCGACCGTGAAATCCCAGTGGCTACGGCTTTCGGTGCATCGATGTATTTCGCCGAACAATTAGGATTCCGAAAAATTCTCGATTGCACATTTATGGTTGCGGCGATCGTTAAGGAAGGCGTCGACGAAAACGATGTGGAGAAGTTCTATCGTGCGCTGAAGCGGGCGCAGGCAGACATCGATATGAACCACCAGAGATACACGCATTATTACAAGCGCGAATTTCCCACACGCTTCCACGATGTCATGGATACCCGAGTGTTCGGACCCGGCGAGAGGATCGTGTTCGCCCCATACACGAAAGAGATGTATGACGAAACGCAGCAGTGGATCGAATCATGGAATATTTTTGAAGAAGGACTAAAAGGCAGGAAGAGCTACGAAGAATCCGTAGTTCAAGCGTAGGAGGACCAATGGTAATCGATTCGCACGCCCACGTGACCGCGCCCGACGGGCTGTATGTTTACAAGGCAGGCCTGATGGCGCATCGTGGCGCTCATGGCCGCGGCGGAGTCAATGCAACGGATGACGATCTGATTAAGGCGCTCAACTCGCCGGTGTTCGGCGGCTCATCGCACCTGGAGCAACTCAAAGAGGCCGGTACCGACATGCAGATTATTTCGCCTCGGCCTTATCAGATGATGACGAGCGAGAATCCGAGAATCGTGCAATGGTTTACTGAAGAAACCAACACCATCATTGCCCGGCAAGCGCAGCTTTTCCCGAAAGTATTCCGCGGCGTGTGCGGATTGCCGCTGACTCCGGGTGTCAGTCCGAAAGCGGTCCTACCTTATCTGGAGCGATGCGTAAAAGAGCAAGGCTTCGTGGGGTTTCTGTTGAATCCGGATCCGGGTGAATGCTCCGGAGTGGAAACGCCCGCTTTGGGCGATCGGTTCTGGTACCCGCTATATGAAAAGATGTGCGAGTTGGATATTCCCGGTCACATGCACTCGACCGGCTGCCGTTCGGAGCGGCTCAGTTATTCATTGCATTTTATCAATGAAGAAAACATCGCGGTGGTTTCGTTGTTGAACTCGAACGTGTTTAATGATTTTCCAAATTTAAAAATTATGGTCTCCCACGGCGGCGGCGCGATCCCATACCAGTACGCGCGATTCGACGCTGGTTCACTGCGCCGCGGCGGCCCGCGGTTTTCGGAAAAAATGCGGAATCTCTACTACGACACGGTTCTTTATTCCGCGGATGCGCTGGCTCTGCTCTTCAAGACGGTCGGCGCGGACCGTTGCTTATTTGGCACGGAGCGGCCGGGTGTCGGCACCGTGAAAGATCCGAAGACAGGAAAGTGGCTCGATGAAACGCGCCACCTCATCGAGGGTTTTGAATTCTTGAGCGCTGCCGAGAAGAAGATGATCTTCGAAGACAACGCGAAGAAGCTCTTCAAGATTCAACTGTAGGCGCGCCCGTACAGTTTGAAAGGATGAATATGTCAAAACGAATTCTCCTCACTCTCTTCGTTGCCGTCATCCTCATGGCTCCGCTCATGTCTGCGCAGCAACCGCTGCAGAAGACCGCGATCAACTTTCCAACGCGAAGCGGCGCGTCATGGCCGATGTTCATCGCCAAAGAGGGCGGGTATTACCAGAAGTATGGCCTGGATGTGAACCTGGTTTTCGGAGCGGGGACAATCGGCGTCGCCATGATTTCCAGCGGCGAGGCGGCGATGACCAATTCCTCGATGGAGCAGGCGCTGCAGGCGGGGTTGCGCGATCCCAATGCGCTGGTGATGATGGGCAGCACTCTCAATAGAGGTATGTTTGCTCTGATGGTTCCGAACAAGATCAACAGCGCGAAGGATTTGAAAGGTAAACGCGTGGCCGTGAGCCAGATCGGCGATGCTCCTTACAACTATTCGGTGGCTCTGCTGGGAAAGTTCGGCCTGAAGCCAAGAGACGTGCAGTGGGTTCCTGTCGGCACGGATGCGAATGCTCGCGCTGTAGCGCTAACGAGCGGAAGGGCCGATGCCACGCTGCTGACCGCTCCTGCCTACTTCCCGCTCGAGAAGCAGGGTTACAAGATGGTCGCCAATATGGGCGATTACAACGACATCTATGCCTCCACTGTCTACTTGTTCACGCGAAAGACGGTCGTAGCCAATCCGAAGTTGCCGGAGGCTATCATCAAGGCGCAGACGGAAGCCATCAAGCGCTTCTACGACGACAAGGCTTTTGCAGTGAAGGCATACATAGCATACGACAAGCAGAACCAGGCGGACGTCGAGCGCATCTATGACATGCTGGCGAAGTCGAATCAACTGGAACGCGTGCCGTACGTCGTGGGCGCCGCTGTGAAGTCGATAATGGACCAGGCCAATTCGGAGTCTGCGACGCAGCTCAAGGATTTCGACCCGCACAAGGTTGTCGACAACAGCCTAGTCGACCGTCTGGTGAAGGAAGGGTTTTTCGAGAAAACGTTCGGTCCGGGCATCAAGAGCGAACAGGATCGAAAATCGAAGGCGGCGTTTAGGTAACTGTGAACGAATTCGTATGATGAAGCTACAGATCGATCACCTTACAAAACGCTACTGGCTTCAACGGGAAAACCGCGACGTTCTTGCGTTGGCGGACGTGTCATTCTCCGTTGACGATGGCGAGTTCATGGCCATCGTCGGTCCGAGTGGCTGCGGTAAGACGTCGATGCTCAACATTGTTGCGGGCCTGCTTCCCTACGATGAAGGCAACGTGTTGATCGACGGCAAGCGCATCTTCGGCCCCGGCATCGATCGAGCTGTGGTTTTTCAGCATGCGAGTCTCTTACCGTGGCGCACGATTGCCGGGAATGTTCGCTATGGCATGGAGCTGCAGAAGCGATTCGATCAAGCGGCGATGAAGGAGCGGACCGACTACTTCATCAAGCTTGTCGGCCTTACGGGATTCGAGCGGCACTATCCTTCAGAGCTCTCGGGCGGCATGCAGCAACGTGTGAACCTGGCCAGAGCGCTTGCGGCGGATCCAGTCGTGCTCCTGATGGACGAGCCCTTTGCTGCGCTCGACGCGCAGACACGCGAATTCATGCAAGCCGAGCTGTTGAAGATTTGGACCAAGGCGAAAAAGACTGTCGTTTTCATCACGCATCAGATCAACGAGGCCATTTATCTGGCGGACCGCGTCGTTGTAATGAGTGCGCGTCCCGGCCGTGTGAAAGATGTTTTCCGAGTCCCATTCGATCGACCGCGGAATCTGAGTCTCAAGCGTGAGCCGCGATTTCTCGAACTCGAGGATTCCGTGTGGAAGCTGATTGAAGAGGAATCCGAGCGCCTCGGGATGGTGGCAGCAGTATGAAAACGGAAACCACGCTCGCCCAGCCGCACATCAAGGCCGAAACACCCGTACGCCCGCGGGAGAGCTTGTATCAACGATACGAAGCGTCGATTCTGGGTGGTACGGCTGTTCTGATCATTGTGGCGATCTGGCAAGCGGTGTGGTCATACACGGACTGGATCTCGCCACTATTCTTCAGCGGACCCTCGGCCATCGCCAAAGCGTTTTGGAGTTCGCTCACCGGAGGCAATCTCCTCGCGGATCTGGCATTCAGTGGAAAAAATTTTACGATCGGATTCGGACTGGCGCTGGTGAGCGGGGTTGTGCTGGGCGTCAACATTGGATGGTATCGCCGGATCCGCATGGTTCTGGATCCGTTCTTGAATGCGCTCTACGCGGTGCCTCGCATCGCGATGATGCCGCTCATCATCATCTGGTTCGGCATCGGAATGTGGTCGAAGGTGTTCATCGTGTTTCTCTCGGCGTTCTTTACAATTTTGGTGAACACCGCTGCGGGAATACGCAACATGGATCGAGATCTGCTTCGCGCCGCTCGCGCGTTCTGTGCGTCGGACTGGCAGATTTTCAAGACGCTGGCGATTCCCGGATCCGTGCCTTTCATTCTGACCGGCGTCCGTCAAGGCGTGGCTGTAGGGCTGATCGGCGTTGTGGTCGGCGAGATGCTCGGGTCCAGCGAAGGCATCGGTTTTATGGTCGCCTATGGCGGTCAGACGTTTCAAACCGACACACTGTTTGTCGGCTTCGTCATCATTGCGTTCGCCGGTATTTTGCTGACCTCGGTTGCGGAGCGGCTCGAACGCCGCTTCTCGCGCTGGCGTCCTGAACGATAACGGTAAAACATCATGGCAGAAATTGTATTGGGCATTGGAACCTCGCACGGGCCTCTGCTGTCGACACCGCCGGAACAATGGGACCTGCGAGCCAAGGCAGATCGCGTGAACAAACAGCACTACTTTCGCGGCAAGGCATACGATTACGAATCGCTGGTCCGCGAGCGCGCCCCTGGTTTTTCGAAGGAAATTGAAATCGAAAGCCGCCGCGAACGGTATGCGCGGTGCCAACGCGCGCTGGACGCGGTAGGGAAGAAGTTCAAGGATGTTGCGCCCGAAGTCTTCGTGATCGTCGGAAACGATCAGCGCGAGATATTTAGCGAGGCCTTGACGCCCGCCATTACCGTTTTCCGTGGAACGCAGATCGAAAATATTCCGGACGACAAACCGGAGGTCAGTCCCGGATTGAAGATCGCTGAAACGGGGAATTGCCCCCCGCAGGGCGCAACGTACGCGGGCGCGCAGGACCTGGCGGACCATATTATCCACTCCCTCATGGCCGATGATTTCGACTTAACCCAGGCCACCACGCTTCCCAAACAATGCGCGCGTCTCGGGATTCCGCACGCGTACGGATTTGTATATCATCGCGTGCTCGGCGATATGCCGCCGCCAAGCGTGCCCATCATCTTCAACGTGCATTACGACCCGAACCGCCCTTCGATCCGGCGTTGTCTTGCGCTCGGTCACGCCTTGCGCAGAGCAATCAAAAATTGGCAAGGTCACAAGCGTGTCGCAGTGGTCGCTTCGGGAGGCTTGACGCACTTTGTGATTGATGAGGAATTCGATCAGACCGTTCTCAGCGCGATGGAACGCGGCGACGAGGACGCTCTAGCGAGATTGCCCGAAGCTTATTTCCGCGTCGGCACAGCTGAAATCAAAAATTGGCTGCCGGTCATTGCCGCGATGATCGCCGAGCGCAAACGGTTCCACAAAATCGACTACGTTCCCTGCTACCGTTCCGAAGCCGGCACCGGCAACGCGATGGCTTTCGTGTATTGGGAATAGCGTGAATGACTTCACCACTCGTTTAAATCAACTCGATTCATGCGCAGTATCCGACGCTATGGACAAGCTCGGGCTGCACGGCGTCGTCACCGGGATTCGTCAATATTCGACCGGGCGAAAAATTGCAGGCCGTGTGATCACCGTCAAACTCGGCATCGACGACGGCAGGGCGACGGCGAGCAAACATCTCAGCACGACGGCCATTGAAATGGCGAATCCAGGAGAAATCATCGTCGTCGAGCAGCGCACCGGCAGGGATGCCGCCGCGTGGGGCGGCAATCTTTCGCTTGGCGCAAAAGTTCACGGCGTTGCCGGTGTCATTTGCGAAGGCCCGGCGCGAGACATCGACGAAAGCCGCCAGCACGAATTTCCCGTGTATGCGCGAGATCACACATGTACGACTGCGCGAGGACGCCTCGTTGAGGTCGCAACGAATGAACCGATTACTGTCGGAACAATTCTCGTATTTCCGGGCGACTACGTCATCGCGGATGCAAGCGCGGTGGTGTTCGTCCGCGCGGCCGACATCTCGCGTGTTCTTGATACAGCAGACAAAATTGTCTCGAAAGAGAAAATGATGGCGGAAGCCATTCGGGCCGGAACGCCGATCGGAAAAGTCATGGGCGCAGATTATGAAAGCATGCTTCTGTAGGGGTGGTCTATGACCGCCCCTACAGAAGAAATAAGAACAGACGTCAGCCCTTGACGTCAACTCTGACGCGTTGCATGATGGACGAGCAAAAAATAAGGTTCATTCGGAGCTATTTTATGAAAATTAGAGTGTTAGCGGTTCTGGTCTTGGCTATGGTGGTGGCATCTGCTATGCCAGTGCTCGCGCATCATTCTTTCGCCGCGGAGTTTGATACGACAAAGCCGGTGAATTTGGTTGGTGTCGTGACCAAGGTCGAATGGATGAATCCTCACACCTATTTCTATATCGATGTGAAGGATGCGGAGACAGGACAGGTCACGAATTGGGCTTGCGAAATGGGCAGCCCGAACGGCTTAACCCGGCAAGGTTGGACACGCAACACGCTGCATATCGGTTTGGTTGTCACGATGGAAGGAACCCGCGCGAAGGATGGGTCCAATAGAGCAAATGCGCGCAATGTTCTCGTTGACGGAAAGAAACTGGGCGCCGCATCAAGCGAAGGGGTTACTCCGTAAACGGCCGACCATTGAGCTTTCTCTTTAAGGAGGTTTGTTACGTGCGAGACCGTGTGAGGCTTCGGTTTCTGATTTTCGGCATTGCGGTGCTGTTCCTGCTTACGGCAACGATGATCATTTTGGTCGCGGGTCCGCAAGGACAGGCAAACGCGCCTGCTGGCGGTCAACGTGGCGGTGAAGGTCGCGGCCGTGGCCGCGGTGCTCCGAATCCGCTGTTAAGTCAACCTGCTCCGCGCCTGCCGGATGGAACGGTCAACTTGGGAAGAGTTCCAGGGGAACTCGGTATTTGGCAGCTTCCGTACATCACAAATATGGGTGACCGGAGCCGTGCCGTCGGCGCGCCGCCGGCGCCGGCACGTGGAGAAGGCGCTGCACGTGGAGGCCGTGGCGGCGGCCAAATTGGCGGCGGTGAAGGAACGGCTGGCGGTGGTCAACGAGGCGGAGCTCCCAGCGAACCCTGGATTCCTTTCCAGCCATGGGCGGCAGCGTTTTACAACTACAACTCATTGAACAATTCCAAGTACGACCCCGAAGGGTATTGTTTGCCTCCGGGCGGTCCGCGCTTGTTTGCGACGCCGTACCCGATGGAGATCATCCAGCAGCCGGAATTGAAGCGCATCATCTTCATCCTTGAAGGCGGTACCCGTGTGTGGCGCGAGATCCATATGGATGGACGGTCGCACGCGAAGGCAGACGCGATCAAAGGAGAGACCTGGTTGGGCGACTCGGTGGGTCATTGGGAAGGCGACACTCTGGTTGTGGACGTGGTCGGCTTCAATGAGGGAACCTGGCTCGACTACTTTGGCCATCCTCACACCAATCAACTGCACGTGGTCGAACGGTTCACCCGTCCCAACAAAGGCACGCTGCACTACGAAGCGACCATCGACGATCCCGGCGCTTACACCAAACCCTGGACTGTGGCCTGGGATATTCCATGGGGCGCTAACGCAGAACTGCAGGAATACATCTGCCAAGAGAACAACGCATACCTGAACCGTCTGACGGATGACTTCGGGCAACCGATCATCGGCGGAAAATAGAGAATCCGCGGCAATCGCGTTGCGTGTTTAGTGGTCCGCCTATTATTTGCTGGCTCTTTGGAATTTATGGATCTCGATTGGTCCAAGTTTTCCGAAATTATTGTCCAGTGGGATTTCCTGCCAATCCGGCGAATGTTTGATGGCGGCGAGGATGGTTTTCGACACTTCGGCCCAGGGTTGGGGCAGGCCGGATCTGACGACATACACGATCGGCTTTTTCGTTTTTCCAGCCATCTGTAAAGCGGCGACGGCAGGTTCGGCACTCCAAAAAGGTTCGTCCACCGTGTCTTCCTCGCCGTCGGATCCGCAATAGATTTGAGTGGCGGTGCCCCAGTCGGCGGCGATGAAGAATGCATTCTTCGATTGCGCTCGGGCGATTTCGACAAGCTGGCTGAAACCAGGATCAAATCCAGGCGATCCTTTCCCAGAGACGAGCGAGACTTCCGCAGTCGCGACGTTGGACAGCCGAAGCACAATCAATGTCCCGACTGATGCTAGCAAGATCACCCTGTATTTTGCTGCGTGGCGAATCTTCTGTTTCGACATCGCATCGAGCGCGGGCGCTGCAAGTGCAATGGCGCAGTATTGAAATGGCGTGCCAATGATCCAATGGTGAAAGTATGTCGGGCGCGGCAGAAGCAATATGGCAATCCAAATTAAGGCATACGATATCGTCATCACGCCAGCAAGGTGCAGCAATCGATGTGCGGGCAGATGTAACACCGCTGCGGCAATGACCAGCAGCAGCGCCGTCATCACGCCCGCCTCTGCCGTAACGAAAAACGAATTCGTCCCTTCGCCCAACACAGCGCTCCGGGCCAGTTCACCCGCACCAAGGGACAGATACTGGAATGCGTACGACGCGATGGCCTGGGCATGAATCGGTGCGTGGCCGGCAACATCGGAAAACGAAACCAAGGTCCCGCTGACTCGATAGGTGTGCATGTTTGCCCGAATCAGAGGCACGGCGCCGATCAGCATGCCGGCGATGGCGGCCATCCACGCGCGCTGGGAACGGCTACCGCGGAGTAGAATCAAAAACGGCACCAGCATTACGACGGAACTCAGCTTTTCAAAGATCGCGAGCCCGATAATGAACCCGGCGACCGCATATTTATAGCTCGCCGGCTGTTTCAATTCGATCGACAACCAGGTTCCGAGAAAGAGCAGTCGAAGCGCGAGCGCCAGCGCAACAGGACCCCAGTCGTGCCGCGTTAAGACAATCGTAGTGATGTCGGTGATCAGCAACGCCGCGAATGCAAGGACGCCCGTTGTTGGGATCAACGGACCGGCGATCCAACAGAAGCCGAACACGCCGGCAGCAGCGAGCACGATTCCCAACAGCCGCCAGCTATACACAGAGAAATGCGGATGCACATACTTCAGAACAAGACCATAGATCGCCGATTTAATCGCGCCGCTATAGCTCATGTTCAAGGACGGCAGATCGAAATACGTCCACGCGAACATTGCGGGATGCTTGCCGACATACGAAAAAGCAGCTGGCGCCTGATGCAGTTCGTCATAGTAGGCGCCTTGAGCATCCAGATGAAAGATGGTCATCGCGCAGAATGCGAGCGCGATACCCAATGCAGCGGTTATGGCCTGCAGACGCGTCATGCGCGATAAATCTGGCAGGTGGCGGAAACGAGGTTAGTTACGGACGACCTTGAACTCGGCCTTCTGGTTTCCAAACGCCCACGTGCCTGTGATGAACCGGTTGTAGGACCCGAGATTCTGCAACTTTCCATCGATGACGTAGTGCACCACTTTACCTGATGCGTCTTTCACATCCGCGTCGAAGTGGAGTAGCCACGGATCCATGGCTTTGCCAACGTTATTGATTGGGGGTGGCTGGAGCGAGAGATTCTGCACAGTGACGTTGTCTGTGCCGGGGTTTAAGATACCTTTCAAAGTCTTGCCATCCCAATCGAAGTCGAGCAGAACGCGGTTTTCTTCGCCTTTCTTGAGCCACCATTCACCGCTCCAAGAACCCTTGAGTGGATGGCCCCATTGCGCAAAGGCAGGCGCGCCCAGCGCGAGCACCGTGATGATGCAGATGAGGCGAAATATTCGTGATTGCATGATAGCTCCTCCGTTATCGATCTAAGGAAACCGCACGGTTCACGTTCTAAGAGGGAAATTTGAAATTGGACGAATCCTGCATCTCAAATCCGAAATGATCCGAAATCTCGGATTGGACGTCGCAACTCAGAAAGTCCAATTTGCTATTTCGGATTTCGGATTTGAGATGCAGGATTCGTCCAATTTCAAATTGATGTTATCTCACCCGATGCAGACGGTCTTCACATTTGCGAAGGACCGGATGCCTTGGATCCAAAGCTCGCGACCAAATCCGGATGCCTTCACACCCCCGAACGGCAGCCGCGAGTCGGAGCGGGTCATAGAATTCACAAACACCATTCCCGATTCGATCTGCGCTGCCAATCGGTTCGCACGCTCCAGGTTCGTCGTCCACAGTGAGGATCCCAATCCGAAGCGGCTGTTATTCGCCATGGCAATAGCTTCCGCTTCGTCCTTTACGCGAATGACTGCGGCCACAGGACCGAATGTCTCTTCGTCGAATGCCGCGATTCCCGGCTTCACATTCGTCAGTACTGTTGGCGGATAATACGCGCCGGGCTCTTTGGGAATTCCGCCGCCCAATACGAGCTTCGCGCCCGCCTTGACGGATCGTTCCACCTGGTCGTGCAATTCAGCTCGCAGGTCGGCGCGGGCCATCGGTCCAACTTCGGTGTCCTTCTGAAGCGGATCGCCCAGTTTGAGCGCTTTGATGTGGTTCGTGAACTTCTCAAGAAACTGGTCGTACACGGCATCGACCACGATGAACCGCTTGGCGGCAATGCAGGACTGGCCCGCATTTTGGTTGCGCGCCCATGCACCGACCTTCGCGGCCTCATCGATGTTTGCATCTTCCAGTACGATGTAAGGATCCGATCCGCCAAGCTCGAGCACACACGGTTTCAACTCGGCGCCGGCTGCAGCAGTGACCGCGCGTCCTGCCGGTTCAGAACCGGTCAGAGTGACCGCAGAAACGACAGGATGGCGAATGACGTTCGGGACCTGCCGCGCTGAGATTTTCAGCGTTCGAAAGACGTTCTTCGGCAGGCCGGCTCTGTCGAGCACTTGCTCAAGCAGGATAGCGCAGCCCATGACGTTGGAAGCGTGCTTTAGAACCATGGCGTTGCCTGCCATGAGCACGGGAGCCACGCATCGCATCACCTGCCAGAACGGAAAGTTCCACGGCATGACGGCGAGAACAGTGCCCAGCGGTTGGTACTGAATGCGAGCCTGCTCTAGCTTGAGTTTTTCCTCGGCCAGGAACGACTCGCCATGTTCCGCGTAAAAGTCGCAGTTGCCGGCGCACTTCTCGACTTCGCCAAGTCCCTGCGCGATCGGCTTACCCATCTCGAGCGCCATAGTTCTCGCAATCTCGCTCGCTTCCTTTCGAAGTTGAGCGGCGATTGCGCGAAAGTGCTTCGCGCGTTCGGCGTATGACGTAACCTGCCATTTTTTCTGAGCGATGCCGACTTCGGCAAGAATCGCCTCGACTTCACTGTCGGTGTGACCGGTGTAGGTAGCGACTTCCTTTCCCGTCGCCGGATTGATAATAACGAAGGACGTCGCGGATTCTTTTTGTGCGACAGCCATTAGTATGCCTCCTGAAAGTTGTAATTATAGCGGGCGCTCTATGAGCGCCGACTGGAGTTTGGACATTTGGCACCGCGGAGCGGTGCTGGCAAATTAGCCAGGGGTACGCGTTTTTTGCGTACCCCTGGAGTCACAGACCGCCGCTGCAGTCGCGCAACCCTGCCTAGTATGCGTTCTCAAGAATATGCAAAAGTGCTGTCTGGTCGAACGGCACTGGACTATTGTCCAGCAGCCGCTTGATGCCGGATGCAAGCTCTGCCATCTCATTCAGTTGCTCGCGCTTCATGCCGATTGCACCAAGGCCGCGGGGGATCTGAATGCTGTCGCCCAGCTGTGCAACCAATTCCGCGGCCTGCTCGGCTGCAGCTTCATCACTCACCTTGTTCAGGTTGGAATCGAGGCTTCGTGCAATGAATGCCAACTCCGGAATGCGTGCCTTGGTAATCGCCTTAAGAACGGCAGGCATTAGAACTGCATTGCCTAAGCCGTGCGACGTGTGTGTCGCTTCACCAACTGGGTACTGTAACGCGTGAACGGCCGCGGTTCCGGCGTTCGAAAAAGCCATCCCGGCAAGCAGGCTCGCCAGGGCCATATTCTCACGGGCTTCCCTGTTGCTGGGCTCTGTCACCGCCTTCGTCAGTGATTTCGAGATCAGCTGGATCGCCTGTTTGGCGAGACTATCGGACACCGGATTCTTACCAACGAAGATCGCGCGCGGGGAGCGATCTTCGGGGACTCTGGCGCAGAAGGATTCGATGGCGTGGCTCAGCGCATCCATGCCCGAGTGTGCGGTGACATGCGCCGGACATGAAACGGTCAGCGATGGGTCCACCAATGCCCACTTCGGAATGATGCGCCGCGTCGCGATTCCGACCTTCATGAATCGGTCCGGGTCCGCCACCACAGCAACCGGGCTGACTTCAGAGCCTGTCCCTGACGTAGTCGGGATTCCAATCACGTCAATGATGGGACCGGGGACCGCGTTTTCGCCATAGTACTTCGACAACGGGCCGGGATACTTCAACAGAATGGCCGTGCATTTTCCCAGATCCATGTTGCTGCCGCCGCCAACGCCGATGATCACATCCGGACTGAATTGGCGCGCCGCTTCGGCTGATGCGTCAATGGTCTTCAGGTCGACCTCAGGACGCCCATCAGGGAAGATGAGCACTTCACATCCGTCTTCTTTTAGTAAAGCTTCAACGCGATCGGCGATACCGCTCTTGATAATGTTGCGGTCCGTACAGACCATTGCCCGTTTACCGAGTTCCTGGCCAACGTTGCGGAGTTCCTCCAATACGCCCCAGCCAAAGAACACGCGTCCGGCCGAGGAAAAACCCCAATGCCGGTTACTTGCAGATTGTGGAACGGAGCTGCTGTGCGGCATGCCAAACCTCCTCTGGATGTGGAATCCCACTCACGAGTCGCTCTTCCCGAAGCTTATACTCGGGATCGCCTGGGACCATGACTTGCTTAAAACCCTTCCCAGGCCTTGATGCTCGTAGTTCGTCCAAATATTTCTTCACTCCAGCTGCCAGCGTCTCCCCTCCGGGGAACGCTTTCGGATCTATAACGATAAACAAGTCTCCAACAGTACAGCGATGGTCGGTGTCCAGTGTACCCAGAACCTCTCTACCCGTCGGCATGCCGGGCAATAGGCCGGCCAGCATTCCTATTGTGATGCCGAGTCCGTAACCTTTTGGCCCTCCGGCAGGGCTAAGCGAACCGTGCAATGCCGCGTCAGGGTCCGTCGTAGGATTGCCGTCTTCGTCGATTGCCCACCCTTCCGGGATCTTCTCTCCACGGTGTTTAAAGGCGATGATCCGCCCCATGGCGCTAACCGATGTAGCCATATCCAACAAAAAGGGGCGGGGAGCGCCGGGAATACCGACCGCGATGGGATTTGTACCCACTAAAGCTTCAGCGCCTCCAAAAGGGTGAACGAGAACTTCGGTGGTTGTGAAAGCAATACAGACAAATCATTCTTGCGCGCGACGCTCGGCGTAATACCCAACCATTCCAATATGAGCGGCATTCCGAACGGTTAAGACCGCCACGCCGTACTTTCGTGCCGCTATTGTCAGCTCTTTGAGAGAAGTTTCGCAGATGGCGGTGCCAAAGCCGTCCCTTCCGTCCACATTCAAAACGCAGCCGGTGGTCCAGGTACGTTCGGGTTTGACGTT
>Ga0066709_100001182_pt1 | contig 16643 bp, 6 predicted proteins | sample GraSoiAngelo_158_FD_79665 | JGI IMG/M metagenome (GOLD analysis project Ga0066709, IMG submission 79665) | Grasslands soil microbial communities from the Angelo Coastal Reserve, California, USA - 14_1009_16_30cm | ecosystem: Environmental > Terrestrial > Soil > Grasslands | place: USA...
CCGCACCAGGGAGACGGGTCTCGCCGAACCGCCTCCCCTGCCGTACCTAATTCTGCGCGGCGGAATGTGATGCCGCGGCCCCGATGCGACCCCGGGTAAACGCGTCGGTGGTGCAGACCGAGACATACATCGGGTCACGGGCGGTCAAAGTGCGGTGTTTTCGTGCCCGCCGATCGAGGATGCTATCCTTGATCGGCGGCACGTCTGTCGGGGTTAGGCGTTTGGCTTAGGCGCGTCGAGCACCGGCAACCGGCGATGCCGAGCGTGTGGCCGCAAACGGGGAGCGAGCTCGCGCAATGCGTGAAGGCCTGCGGATTTACAATCTGTTTCCGACACTGGCGGGACCGATCGCCGGGTGGACCGCGGAATTGCCGCGGATCGCCGCGATGGCCTTCAACGCGGTCTACATCAACCCATTTCACTATCCCGGTTTCTCGGGCAGCCTCTATGCGGTCAAAGATTACTACCGGCTGAACCCGCGCTTTCGCGGCAAGGCGAAGGAGCCGGACGACGCGTTGTTGCGCGGCTTTACGGAGAAGGCGCGCGGCCACGGGCTGCGAATCATCATGGACCTCGTCGTCAATCATACCGCGAAAGACAGCGAGCTGACCGCCAGCCGGCCTGGCTGGTTCGCGCGCGACGGTGATGGCGAAATCATGTCGCCGTTTGCGGTCGATCCCGACAACCCCGAGCGCAAGACTGTGTGGGGTGATCTCGCCGAGCTCGATTACCGGCCGCCGCAGCGCGACGAGATCGTCGCCTATTTCGAGGAGCTGGTGCGCCATTATGTCGGGCTCGGCTTTGGCGGGTTCCGCTGCGACGCCGCCTACAAGGTGCCGGCCGAGGTGTGGCGGCGGCTGATCGGTGCCGCCAAGGCGGCCGATCCGAATGTCGTCTTCCTGGCCGAGAATCTCGGCGCCACGGTCGCCGAGGTCGATGCGCTCGCCGAGGCCGGGTTCGACTATCTGTTCAACAGCATGAAATGGTGGGATTTCGAGAGCCCGTGGCTGCTCGAGCAATACGAGCGGTTCCGCCATATCGCGCCGACAATCGCCTTTCCGGAAAGCCATGACACCGAGCGGCTGGTCACCGAATTGCTGGCCGCCGGCTTTCCGGAGAACGAGATCGAGGCCCGCTACAAGCAGGCCTATGCCTTCGCCGCCGCCTTCTCGACCGGCGTCATGATGCCGATGGGGTTCGAATATGGCTGGGCGCGGCGCATCTCAGTGGTCCCGCAGGACGACGATGGGCCGGAGCCACCGCGCTTCGATCTCACGGGCTTCATCGCCGGAATCAACCGGCTGAAGCAGGCGGTGCAGGCGCTCAACGAAGAGGGTCCGCAGCGGCTGTTGTCGCGCCCGAGCGATCCGCTGGTCGTGCTGTCTCGGCAAAGCGAAAGCGGTGTCGAGCGGGTTTTCACGCTGGTCAACACGCAGGAGCTCGAGACGCGCGACGTCGCCACCGCCGAATTGATGGACACGGCCGGGCTCGCGCATCTCGGCGACCGGCTGCTGTTGAACGAGATGCAGCTCGGCGGCGAGACGATGCCCATACCGGCGCGGTTCCCGGTCATGCCGCTCGAAGTCAAGGTACTGCGCGCCATGCTGCGCCCGGTGAGGCAGGTGCCAATCGGGCCATGCGACTCTGGCCATAAGCCGGCGCATCATCCGACCTGGCGGGTCGATGCGCGCATCCAGATCGAGAATGTCTATCCCGAGATCGATGCCGGCCGCTATCCGGCGAAGCGGATCGTCGGCGACATCGTCGAGGTCTGGGCTGATCTGTTCCGCGACGGCCACGACAAGCTCGCGGCAGTCCTCAAATATGCCCTCGAGGATGAGGCGTGGCAAGAAACGCCGTTCGCGTTTCACGACAACGACCGCTGGGTGGCGCGCTTCCAGCCCGACCGGGTTGGCCGCTGGCGCTACACGATCGAGGCGTGGACCGACCGGTTCGAGAGCTGGCGCGACGATGTCGCTAAAAAGCGAGACGCAGGGCAGAACGTCGATGTCGAATTGATCGAGGGCGGCCAGCTGGTTGAGGCGGCGGCGGCGCATACGGCCAAAGAGGACGCCGCGCTGCTGGGCAAGTTGATCAAGGCATTCGCCGGCGCGGATAGCGCGCAACGCACCGAGCTGATGCTGTCCGCCGAACTGCGGGAATTGATGACGCGGGCCGACGATCGCGGCGATCGGGTGCGCTATGGGCGAGAATTGGAGCTCGTCATCGACCGGCCGGAGGCGCGGTTCGCGGCGTGGTACGAGATGTTCCCGCGCAGCCAGGGCAAGCTGCCGGGCAAGAGCGCCACCTTCGACGATTGCATCGAGCGGCTCGCCGATGTCGCGGCATTGGGTTTCGACGTCGTTTACCTCGTGCCGATCCACCCGATCGGGCGGATCAACCGCAAGGGCCGCGACAACGCCGTCAACGCCGCGCCGGACGATCCCGGCAGCCCCTATGCGATCGGCGCCGCCGAGGGTGGCCACACGGCAGTCGATCCGCAGCTCGGCACGTTGGCCGATTTCCGCCGCTTCGTCGCCGCCGCCGCCGGGCTCGGCATCGAGATGGCGCTCGATTTTGCGATCCAGTGCGCTCCCGACCATCCCTGGGTCGCCGAGCACAAACAGTGGTTCCGATTCCGGCCGGACGGCTCGATTAAATATGCCGAGAACCCGCCAAAGAAGTACGAGGACATCGTCAATGTCGAGTTCGACAACCCCGACCGCGAGGGGTTGTGGACGGAGTTGCGCGACACCGTGCTGTTCTGGATCGATCAGGGGGTGCGCACCTTCCGGGTCGACAACCCGCACACCAAGCCGCTGCCGTTCTGGGAATGGCTGATCCGCGAGGTGAAGGCGCGCTGCCCCGAGGCGATCTTCCTGTCGGAGGCCTTCACCCGGCCGAAGATGATGCGAGCGCTCGCGAAGGCCGGTTTCACGCAGTCTTACACTTACTTCACCTGGCGCAATACGAAGGCCGAGCTGACCGAATACCTGACAGAGCTGGCGCAGGGGCCGGCCAAGGAATATTTCCGGCCGAATTTCTTCACCAACACGCCCGACATCCTGCCGGTATTTCTGCAGGAGGGCGGCCGGCCGGCCTTTCGCATCCGCCTCGTGCTGGCCGGCACGCTGTCGCCGGCTTACGGCATCTATAACGGGTTTGAACTGTGCGAGAACGCGGCGATCCCGGGCCGCGAGGAATACATCCACTCCGAGAAATACGAGTACAAGGTGTGGGATTGGGATCGCCCCGGCAATATCAAGCGCGACATTGCGATCCTCAACCGCTTCCGGCGCGAGAACCCGGCCGTGCAAGAATTGACCAATTTGCGATTTCTCGACTGCGCCGACCCGAACCTGCTAGCTTACGCCAAGGCGACGGCCAACCGCAGCAACATCGTTATTGCCGTCGTTAATCTCGATCCGCACGGAGTGCACGGCGGCGACATCGTCTTGCCGCTCGCCGAATGGGGCCTCTCCGGCGAGCAGGACTTCTCGATTGAAGAGGCGTTTACCGGACGGGTCACGGTGTGGCGCGGCGAGCGCCAGCATCTCGTGCTTGATCCGCAAACCAATCCGGCCGCATTGTTCCGCCTATTGCCTGCCATCCCGTCATGAGCCCGCCCGACGATGCTCCCGCCGTCCTGGAGGGCGCCGCCGAGATGGCGCGGTCGGAGACCGGCGACCCGCTCTGGTACAAGGACGCGATCATCTATCAGCTGCACGTCAAAGCGTTTTTCGACGGCAACATTGATGGCGTCGGCGATCTCGAGGGGCTGACCAGAAAGCTCGATTACCTGCTGGACCTCGGGGTCACGGCGCTGTGGCTGTTGCCGTTCTACCCCTCGCCGTTGCGCGACGACGGCTACGACATCGCCGATTATCGCAACATCCACCCGGCCTATGGCCGGATGCCGGATTTCAGGGCGTTCGTCCGCGAGGCACACCGCCGTGGGCTGCGCATCATCACCGAGCTGGTGATCAACCATACCTCGGATCAGCACCCGTGGTTTCAGCGGGCGCGGCGCGCCCGGCCCGGCTCGACCTGGCGCGACTTCTACGTATGGAGCGACACTGACCAGAAATTCCTCGATACCCGCATCATCTTTCTCGATACCGAGAAATCGAATTGGAGCTGGGACCCGGTCGCGCAGGCCTATTACTGGCACCGCTTCTATTCGCACCAGCCCGACCTCAACTTCGACAATCCGCATGTGTTCCGCGCGATCACCAATGTCATGCGGTACTGGCTCGATCTCGGGGTCGACGGCATGCGGCTCGACGCCGTCCCCTATCTGATCGAGCGCGAGGGCACGATCAACGAGAACCTGCCGGAAACCCACGAGATCTTGAAGCGGCTGCGGTGCGAGATGGACCGCCGCTACGGCGACCGCATGCTGCTCGCCGAAGCCAACCAGTGGCCGGAGGATGTGCTCCACTATTTCGGCGAGGGCGACGAATGCCATATGGCATTCCACTTCCCGCTGATGCCGCGCATCTACATGGCGCTCGCCACGGAAGACCGTCATCCGGTCACCGATATCGTGCGGCAGACGCCGGCAATCCCGGAGAACTGCCAGTGGGCGGTGTTCCTGCGCAACCACGACGAGCTGACGCTCGAAATGGTGACCGACCGCGAGCGCGATTATTTGTGGGACTACTACGCCGCCGATCGGCGCGCCCGGCTCAATCTCGGCATCCGCCGCCGCCTCGCGCCACTGATGGAAAACGACCGGCGCAAGATCGAGCTGCTGAAAGGCTTGCTGCTGTCGATGCCCGGCACACCGGTACTGTATTACGGTGACGAGATCGGCATGGGCGACAATGTCTATCTCGGGGACCGCGACGGCGTGCGTACCCCGATGCAATGGTCGCCCGATCGCAATGGCGGCTTCTCGCGCGCCGATCCGGCGATGCTGTACCTGCCCCCGATCATGGATCCGGTCTACGGTTTCGAGGCGGTCAATGTCGAGGCGCAGAGCCGACCGCCCTCGTCACTGCTGAACTGGACGAAGCGGCTGATCGCGGCGCGGCGGTCGAGGCGTGCGCTGGGCCGCGGCAGTCTGCGGTTTCTCTACCCGGCGAACCGCAAGGTCATCGCCTATCTGCGCGAATGGCAGGACGAGACGATCCTCTGCGTCGCCAATCTGTCGCGCTCGGCGCAGGCAGTCGCGCTCGACCTCGGCGAATTCCGCGGCCGGCAGGTCATCGAGGTGCTGGGGCGCAGCATCTTTCTGCCGGTCGGCGAGCAGCCCTACCAGCTGACCCTGCCGCCGCACAGCTTCTTCTGGTTCGAATTGCCGCCGACACCGGGCGACACCGACGATTTGTGGCAGGCCACGCATCCCGAATTCATCACATTGGTGATGCCGCGCGGCTGGGCCGATCTGTTCAGCCACCACAACCTGCCGCAGCTCGAACGCGACGTGATCCCCAGCTTTTTGCCGCGGCAGCGCTGGTTCGCGGCCAAGGACCGCAAGGTCGAAGCGGCCTGGGTGTTGGCCTATGGCGACCTCCCGGCGCCGGCCCCTGAATCCGGTGACAGCGCGGCGGGGAGCTTTCTGATCCAAATCGTGCAGGCGCAGCTCGCCGATAACGAGCCGCAACTCTACATGCTGCCGCTTGCGGCGGTGTGGGGACCGAACGGCGGCGAGACGCGCCAGAATTTGCTGCCGGCGAGCTTGGCCGAGTTGCGTCAGTCGCGCCGCGAAGGCGCACTCGTCGACGCCCTGATGCTGGACGATTTCGGACTGGCGCTGTTCGAGGCAGTGAAGCACGAAGCGAATTTGCCGTTGCACAACGGCGCGGGCGGCGCCCCGGGAGAGCTGCGCTTCCGGCACACCCCGTTATTCGGCGAGACGCCGCTGCCGGAACGGCTGGTGGCGCGGCGGCTCGGCGCCGAGCAGTCGAACAGCGCGGTATTGTACGAAGATTACGCGATGCTGAAACTGTACCGGCGCCTGCAGCCCGGCCCGCATCCCGAGGTCGAGATGACGCGCTTCCTGGTCGAGCGCGCTGGTTTTGCCAACACGCCGCCGCCGCTGGCGACAATCGAGCTGACCTTGCCGGGCGAAGCCGGCAACGACACCTGCGCGGCCGGCGTTCTCTACGGCTTCGTGCGTAACCAGGGTGACGGCTGGAGCTTGGCGCTCGATTACCTGACGCGTTATCTCGACGATTCGCTCAACGAGGCGGCCCCGGGCGCGACCCCACCGGGCCGTGCCGCCGATATGCCGGACCCGGATCATTTCTTTCTGGCGCTCGCCCGCCAACTCGGGCTGCGCACCGCGCAGATGCACCGCGCGCTGGCCGAGCATGCCGGCGACGACCCAGCGTTTATGCCGGAGCCGATCACCCGCCAGGATCTCGCGGAATGGCGCCAGACGCTGGAGCAAAGCGCCGAAGCGGTGCTGGCCCGGCTCGAGCGCGGGCAGGCCAATTTGCCGGAACCGGCGCGCGAACTCGCCGAGGCGCTAATCGATGCGGGGCCGCAGCTGTTCCGGGTGATCCGTGCGTTGATGCCGGATGACATTGTCGCCACCAAGACCCGGTATCACGGTGATTTCCATCTCGCCCAGGTGATCGCCGTGCAGAACGACTTCTATCTGATCGATTTCGAGGGTGAGCCGGGCCGGCCGCTCGCGGCGCGGCGGCGCAAGAGCTCGCCGTTGCGCGATGTCGCCGGGATGATCCGTTCGTTCGATTACGCCGCGACCGCAGCGGTGCGCCAGCTCGGCGAAAGCCGGCCGGCGGCGGTGCCGCGGATGCGGGAGCTTGCCGAAGCCTGGCGGCAGCGCGCGATCGACGGCTTCCGCGCCGCCTACCGAAAGGAGATGCGCGGCTGCCCCTCCTACCCGGCGAGCAAATTGCAAGCCAAAGCGCTGGTCGATTTCTTCACGCTCGAAAAGGCCGTGTACGAAGTGTCTTACGAGCTGGCCAATCGTCCGGGATGGGTGGCGATCCCGCTTAACGGGATCCTGCGGATTGTCGAGAAGGTGACGGCGGCGAGAACAACCGGGTACGAGCATGCCGCACCGCCCTAGCCGCGAGGTCGAGGCGATCGTCGCGGGGCGGCACGATGATCCCTTCGCCTTTCTCGGCATGCACAAATCGGCCGCCGGGATCTTTGTCCGGGCGATGCTGCCCGATGCCGAGGAAATGGCGGTCATCGATACGGCGACCGGCGAAATCGCGGCGCGGGGCGAGCGCATCCATCCCGCGGGTCTTTTCGTCGCCAGCATGCCGGAGCGCAAAACGCCGTTCCGCTATCGGCTGCGCGTCTCATGGGGTGGCCACTCGCACGAATTCGACGACGTCTACCGCTTTCCGCCGGTGCTCGGCGAGCTCGATATTCATTTGCTCGTCGAAGGCAACCATCTCGCCAGCTACCAGAAGCTCGGCGCGCATGCGGTCGTGCATGACGGCGTCGAAGGCGTCGCCTTCGCGGTCTGGGCGCCCAATGCGCGGCGGGTCAGCCTGGTCGGCGATTTCAACCTCTGGGACGGCCGCCGCATGCCGATGCGCAAGCGCCATGCCGGCGGGTTCTGGGAGATCTTCGTGCCCGGGCTGCGCCCCGGCCACCTCTACAAATATGAGCTGCTCGGACCACACGGCGAATTGCTGCCCCTAAAGGCCGATCCGCATGCCGAGCGGGCCGAACGGCCACCCGGCACGGCCTCGGTCGTGGCCGGGCCGTCGCGCCATGTCTGGCAGGATGGCGGCTGGATGAGCCAGCGCACGCAATTCAACGACCGCGAGGCGCCGATCTCGATCTACGAGGTGCATCTCGGCTCATGGCGCCGCAACCCGGCGGAGTACGGACGCTATCTGAGCTATCGCGAACTAGCCGAGCAGCTGGTGCCCTATGTCGCCGATCTTGGCTTCACCCATATCGAGGTGATGCCGATGACGGAATATCCGTTCGATGGCTCGTGGGGCTATCAGCCGATCTCATTGTTCGCGCCGACCTCGCGACATGGCGGCCCCGACGATTGCCGCGCCTTTATCGATGCCTGCCATCGCGCCGGGCTCGGCCTGTGGCTCGATTGGGTACCGGGGCATTTTCCGAGCGACGCGCACGGGCTCGGCCGGTTCGACGGCACCGCCCTCTACGAGCATGCCGATCCGCGGCAGGGGCTGCACCGCGACTGGAATACGCTGATCTATAATTACGGGCGGCGCGAGGTCGCCAATTTCCTGCTGTCGAGCGCGCTCTATTGGATGCGCGAGTATCACATCGACGGGCTCAGGGTCGATGCCGTCGCCTCGATGCTTTATCTCGACTACAGCCGCGAGCAGGGCGAATGGATCCCCAATGTGTTCGGCGGCCGCGAGAACCTCGACGCGATCGCCTTTCTGCGGCGGATGAACGAGCTGGTGTTCGGCGAGGCGACCGGCGCGACGACCGCGGCGGAAGAATCGACCGCTTGGCCGATGGTGTCGCGACCGGTCTATGTCGGCGGGCTCGGCTTCGGTTTCAAATGGAATATGGGGTGGATGCACGACACGCTGCGCTACATGTCGATGGATCCGATCCACCGCAAATACCATCACAACGACATGACCTTCGGGCTGCTCTACGCCTTCCACGAAAACTTCATCCTGCCGCTGTCGCATGACGAGGTCGTGCACGGCAAGGGCTCGCTGCTCGGCCGGATGCCCGGCGACCGCTGGCAACGCTTTGCCAATCTGCGCGCCTATTTCGCTTTTATGTGGACGCATCCCGGCAAGAAACTGTTGTTCATGGGCGGAGAATTCGGGCAGGAGCACGAGTGGAACCACGATACCGGTCTCGACTGGCAGTCGCTCAACGATCCGTTCCATGCCGGGGTGCACAGCCTGGTGCGAGACCTCAACCGGCTCTACCGGGCAACGCCGGCGCTGCATCGGCTCGATTGCGACCCCGAGGGTTTTGCCTGGATCGACGCCGCCAATGGCGCCGAGAGCGTGTTGTCCTATATCCGGCGCGGCCGCGAGCCACACGAGCTCGCAATCATCGTGTGCAATTTCACGCCGGTGCCGCGGCACGATTACCGGATCGGCGTGCCGCGGCCGGGACACTACCGCGAGCGCATCAACACCGATGCGCAACCCTATGGCGGCAGCGGGATCGGCAATGCCGGTGCGGTCGAGGCCGATCCGCACCCGATGCACGGCCATGCCTATTCGCTGTGTCTGCAATTACCGCCGCTCGGGGTGCTGATCTTCACCGCCGAGCCGTGATGGTCACAACGCGACGTCATCCCGCAGGGATGCCCTGATGCCATCCACCAAGGTGTGGCCCGGGCAGCCCTATCCGCTCGGCGCGACCTGGGACGGCAAGGGGGTCAATTTTGCGCTGTTCTCGGCCCATGCTGAAAAGGTCGAGTTGTGTCTGTTCGACCGCTCCGGGCACTATGAGCAGGCGCGCATCGTGCTGCCGGAGTACACCGACGAGGTGTGGCATTGCTATCTGCCGGAGGTGCGGCCGGACCAGCTCTACGGCTATCGCGTGTACGGGCCGTACGATCCGGCCGCGGGTCACCGCTTCAACCCGAACAAATTGCTGATCGACCCCTATGCCAAGGCGCTGGTCGGGCAGGTGCGCTGGAGCGATGTGGTGTTCGGCTACCGGGTCGGCAGCCCGCGCGACGACCTCGCCTTCGACCGCCGCGACAGCGCGCGTCATGTGCCGAAATGCCGGGTCATCGAAACCGCCTTTACCTGGAACGACGACCGCCAGCCGCACACCTCATGGGAGGAGACGATCATCCTCGAAATGCACGTGCGCGGCTTCACGATCAAGCATCCGGCAGTCGAAATGCACGACCGCGGCACGTTTGCCGCGCTCACCTCGCCGGCGATCATCGACTACCTCGTCGAGCTCGGCGTCACCGCGGTCGAGTTCCTGCCGGTGCACGCCGCTGTCAGCGACCGTCACCTCGCCAGCCGCGGCCTGTCGAACTACTGGGGCTACAACACGATCGCGTTCTTCGCGCCCGACCCGCGCTTTCTGCCAGGCGGCGCGATCGCCGAGTTCAAGACCGCGGTCAAGCGGCTGCACGAGGCCGGCATCGAGGTGATCCTTGACATCGTCTACAACCATACCGGTGAAGGCAATCACCTCGGTCCGACATTGTCGTTCCGCGGCATCGACAATCTGTCCTATTACCGGCTGCAGAACGACCGCCGCCATTACCTGGATTTCACCGGCACCGGCAATACGCTGAACCTCGATCATCCGCGCGTGCTGCAAATGGTGACGGACTCGTTGCGCTATTGGGCGCTCGAGATGCATGTCGACGGTTTCCGCTTCGATCTGTGTACCGCCTTGGCGCGGGAGAACGGCGACTACAGCCAGCAGGCCGCATTCCTCGACGCGATGCGGCAAGATCCGGCAATGGCGCGGGTCAAGCTGATCTCCGAACCGTGGGATCTCGGCCCTAACGGCTATCAGCTTGGCAACATGCCGCCGGGCTGGGCCGAGTGGAATGCCCAATACCGCGACTCGGTGCGCCGCTTCTGGAAGGGCGACAAGGGGCTCGTGTCGGAGCTGGCCTCGCGGGTCGCCGGCTCGTCCGACATCTTCGGCTATCGCGGCCGGCGGCCCTGGGCGAGCATCAACTTCATCACCGCTCATGACGGTTTCACGTTGCACGACCTCCTCAGCTACAACGACAAGCACAATGAGGCGAATGGCGAAGACAACCGCGACGGGCACGAGCCGAACTTCAGCTGGAATTGCGGGGTGGAAGGACCGACCGACGATCCCGAGATCATCAGCTTGCGCGACCAACAGAAGCGCAATTTGCTCGCCACGCTGTTGTTATCGTTGGGCGTGCCGATGCTGCTCGCGGGCGATGAAATCGGCCATACTCAGGGCGGCAACAACAACGCGTATTGCCAGGACAACGACATCTCCTGGCTGGAATGGCAGAACCTCCGACCGGAAGACGAGGCCTTGCGCGAGTTCGTGCGCTACCTCGTGCATTTGCGGCGCCAGCACCGGGTGTTCTCGCGGCCCCGCTTCTTCCGCGGCGAGGTCGTGTCGGAAGCGGGTCTCAAGGACATTACCTGGGTGACCCCTGACGGGACCGAGGTGACAGGCGAGTACTGGGGCAATGAATCAGCGCTGGCGCTTGGTTATGTGTTGGGCGGCGCCGCCGGCGAATTTTTCACCCGCGGTGGGCAGCGCGATATCGACGCGAGCTTTCTCGTGATGATGAACGCCTATCACGGCGACCTCGATTTCCGTTTTCCGCTTCTGTCGACTCCGCTGCTTTGGGAGGCGCTGGTCGACACCGCCGAGCCGACCGGTCTCGCGAAGGACGGGCGGCTGTGGCAGCCGGGAGAAGCCTATCCGTTGCGCGGGCATTCCTTCGCGCTGTTCATCAACCGCGCGCCGGCCGATGCGCCGATTGCACAGGCACAGGAGACGGTCGAGTTCGATTGCAGTGGTCCGAAGGCGGAAGACGATGCGCCGCCATCATGAACTGCCGTTCGGCGCCGAACTGACCGAGGATGGGGTGCGCTTCCGCCTATGGGCGCCGCGCGCCCACGAAGTTGAGCTGTTGCTGGAAAACACCGGGACCGACCCCCTTCCGATGAACCCGGAGCCGGATGGCTGGTTTTCGCTGAGGACCGGCGAGGCGGGGCCGGGTTCGCGCTACCGTTATCGGGTCGACGGCTCAGCCTATCCCGATCCGGGTTCGCGCTGCCAGCCGGACGGTGTGCACGGCGCCAGCGAGGCGATCGACCCCCTCGCCTATCGGTGGGGCGATGGCGAATGGCGGGGCCGCGCCTGGCACGAGATCGTGGTCTATGAATTGCATCTCGGCACGTTCTCGGAGACCGGCGATTTCACCGGCGCGATTGCGCATCTCGATCATCTGGTCGAGCTCGGCATCACCGCGATCGAATTGATGCCAATCGCCGAATTTCCCGGCCGGCGTAATTGGGGCTATGACGGCGCGCAATGGTTCGCGCCGAGCGCGCGCTACGGCCGGCCGGAGCAGCTGAAGGCGCTAATCGATGAGTGTCACGCCCGCGGCATCGCGGTAGTGCTCGACGTCGTCTACAACCATTTCGGCCCGGAAGGAAATTACCTGCACGCGATCGCTCCCGATTTCTTCACAGAGCGGCATCACACCCCGTGGGGCGCTGCGATCAACTACGCCGGACCTCGCCGCCGCCCGGTGCGCGAGTTCGTGGTGCACAACACCCTCTACTGGCTCGAGGAATTTCACTTCGACGGGCTGCGCTTCGACGCGGTACACGCGATCTTCGACGACAGCGCTCCCGATATTATCACCGAACTTGCAGAGACAATCCGACGGCAGATCACCGGCCGCGAGGTGCATCTGATCCTCGAAAACGACCGTAACGAAGCGCGGCGGCTCGTGCACGATTACACCGCGCAATGGAACGATGATGTGCACCACGCGCTGCATGTGCTGGTAACCGGCGCGCACAGAGGCTATTACGGCGACTACGCCGACCGGCCGATCGAGCATCTCGGGCGCGCGCTCGCCACCGGTTTTGCCTATCAGGGAGAGGCTTCGGCGCATCGCCATGGCCAGCAGCGCGGCGAACCCTCGGCACACCTGCCGGCTACAACGTTCGTATCGTTTCTGCAGAACCATGACCAGATCGGCAATACCCCGTTTGGCCGCCGCATCGGCACCGTGGCACCGGAGCCGCTGGTGCATGCCGCGATCGCGATCGTTCTGCTGTCGCCGCAGATCCCGATGCTGTTCATGGGCGAGGACTGGGGAAGCGCGCGGCCGTTCCCGTTCTTCTGCGATTTCGCGTCGCCGCTGGACGAGGCGGTCCGCGAGGGGCGCCGCCGCGAATTCGCGCACTTCCCCGAATTCGCCGATCCCGCGGCGCGAGAACGCATCCCCGACCCGACGGCGGAAGCAACCTTTGCCATGGCGCGGCTCGATTGGTCGGAATGTCGGAAGGCGGCGCATGCGAGCTGGCTCGACCGCTATCGCGGGCTACTGACGATCCGGCAGCGCGAGATCGTGCCGCGGCTGCTGGGCATCCGCCCCGGCGGTTCGTATCGGGTGCTCGGGCCGATGGCGTTGCGGGTCGAATGGCGGCTGGGCGACGATTCGCCGCTCGTGCTGCTGGCCAATTTCGCCGACGCGCCCTTGCCATTGGTGGAACCTGTCGATCCCGCCCGCATGATCTACAGCTCGGGCACATCGCCGGGGGATGCGCTCGCGCCGCACAGCGCCGCCTTCTATCTGACGAACGCGCGATGAGCCGGCTCGACGAGTTGCGCCGCGTCGCCGATCTCATTGGGATACAGACCCGTCATGTCGACGCGCTCGGCGTGTGGCACGAACCGGACGAGCAAACGCTTGCGGCTCTTATCGGCGCGTTCGGGTTGCCCTCCGATCCGCAACAAGCGGCCGATCGGCTCGCCGAAGAAGAAGCCGCCGCGCCGTTCGGACTGGCGCCGGTGCAGATCATTGCCGAGGAGGCGTCTGATCCGACGGTGTCGCTGCGTCTGCCGCCGGGCACGAGCTCGGTCGAGTGGCACTGCCGTTTTGAAGACGGCACAGAAGCTTCCGGGCAGAGCGACGGCGCGGTGCTTCATTTGCCCGCGGCATTGCCGCTCGGCTATCACCGCCTCGCGCTGGGTTCCGGCGCAGCGAGCGGGGACATCGAACTGATCGTCGCGCCCGCATCATGCCATCTGCCGGCGGCGTTGCAGCCCGGCAGGCGTAGCTGGGGGCTGACCGCACAGCTCTACGGCTTGCGCAGCGGGCGCGACTGGGGGATCGGCGATTTCACCGATCTGGCTTGGCTGGCGCGCGCCGCCGGGCGGCTTGGCGCGGCGACGGTCGGGATCAATCCGCTGCATGCTCTGTTCGCGGCCGAACCACGGCATTTCAGCCCCTATTCGCCGTCCAGCCGCGCCTGGCTCGATCTTCTCTACATCGATGTGACGACGGTTCCGGGCTTTGCCGAAGACGCCGCGGCGCAGGCGCTCGCACCGGCGGCGGCGATTGCCGCGGCGCGCGCCGCCGAGCTGGTTGATTACGCGGCGATCGCGGCGCTGAAACGGCCGGTGCTCGAAGCCCTGTTCCGGCGCTTCCAGGCGCGTGAGGCGGAAAGTTCCCTTGGTATCGCATTTCGGGAGTTCCAGCTCGCGGGCGGCGGTGCGCTCGCCGATTTCGCGGTGTTCGAGGCGTTGCACGAGCATTTCACGCGACAGGGCATGCCATTCTCGTGGCACGCTTGGCCGGCGCCGATGCGCGATCCGTATTCGGCCGACGTCGCCGAATTCGCCCGCGCGCATGCCGAGCGGGTCGACTTCTTCCAGTGGCTGCAATGGGAGGCCGACCGCCAGCTCGGCGCATCTGCCGATGCCGGCCGCGATGCGGGGCTGACGCTCGGGTTTTACCGCGATCTCGCGGTTGGAGTCGATCCACACGGCGCCGAAGCCTGGGCCGATCAGGAGCTGATCGCGCCCGGCGCGGCGATCGGCGCGCCGCCCGATCCGTTGAGTCGCGCCGGGCAGAATTGGGGGCTCGCGCCAATTAATCCGCTGGTGTTGCGCCGGCGCCGCTTTGCGCCGTTCGTCGCGGCGTTGCGCGCCAATACGCGGCATGCCGGCATCCTGCGCATCGATCATGTCATGGGGTTGCAGCGGCTGTATTGCATTCCGGCGGGCGCTCCTGCCACGGCCGGCGCCTATGTCAGGTATCCGTTCAATGACTTGTTGCGCCTCGTCGCGCTCGAAAGCCGGCGCAACGGATGCGCCATTGTCGGCGAGGACCTCGGCACGGTCCCGGAAGGCTTCCGCGACACGATGCGCGCCGCCAACGCGCTGTCCTATCGTGTCGTCGTGTTCGAGCGCCGCGACGACGCCAGTTTCGTGCCGCCGCGCGATTACCCACCCTTGGCAGCCGCTTCGGCGGCGACGCACGATCTGGCGACCCTCAAAGGGTTCTGGCTCGGCCATGACATCGAATGGCGGCAGCGGCTCGGGACTTATCCGGACGAGGCCGCGGCTGCGACGGAGGCTTCAGAGCGCCGGCGCGACCGGCATCTGCTGCTCGAAGCGTTGGCGACCGAGGGGCTGTTGCCGCGCGAACGGCTCGGGGAATTTCTCGCCAACGATGTGCCGACCTATACCGCAGAGCTGGGCGACGCGATCCACGTCTTTCTGGCGCGATCGCAGGCCCGGCTCATGCTGGTACAGATCGAAGACGCGGCGGGCGAGATCGAGCAGGCCAATCTGCCGGGCACTAGCGACAGCCACCCGAATTGGCGGCGGCGGCTGTCGGTACCGCTGGAGCAGCTTTTCGTCGGCGACATGATTCGGCTCGCCGCGCTGGTGACTGCGGCGCGGCGGCAGGCGACGCCTGAACCGAATTCGGAATGAGCGACCGCGCACCCGCTTTCGCCGCGATTCGCGCGACCTACCGGCTGCAGTTTCACAAGGGCTTCACCTTCCGCGACGCCACCGCTCTCGTCCCTTATCTCGCGCGGCTCGGCATCAGCCACATCTACGCCTCGCCGTTAATGGAGGCGCGCCCCGGCTCTACCCACGGCTATGACATCGTCAATCACAACCGGCTGAACCCGGAGACCGGCACGGAGGGCGAATTTGCTGCGCTCACCGCCGCCGTTAAGGCGCAAGGGATGGGGCTCATCCTCGATATCGTGCCGAACCATATGGCAGTGGGCGGCGCCGACAATGCCTGGTGGCTCGATGTTCTCGAATGGGGCGAACTTTCGGCCTATGCGGCGTATTTCGACATCAATTGGGACCCATTGCGCGAAGATTTGAAAGGCCGGGTATTGCTGCCGGTGCTCGGCGAGCAGTACGGCGCGGTATTGGAGCGCGGCGAGATCGTGCTGCGCTTCGAACCGTCCGAAGGGAGTTTCAGCGCCTGGTACTACAATCACCGCTTTCCGATATCGCCGTTCAACTATGCGGCCATCCTGGAGCATGGTGGGCCGGTGCTGGCGCGCTTCACGGTTGATTTCGCGGCGCTTCGGCGGCTCAGCGCCGCCAAGGCGCGGAATCGTGCCGCGGAACTGAAACGGAAGCTGGCGGCGGCCATCACCGATCCAGGCATCGTCCCGGCGATTGCGGCGGCGCTCCTCGCCTTCGCCGGGAGGCCCGGCCGGCCGCCCAGCTTCCGCCGCCTGCATCGGCTCCTCGAAGCGCAGGCCTATCGCCTCGCCAGCTGGCGGGTCGCCGCCGAGGAGATCAACTACCGCCGGTTTTTCAACATCAACGACCTCGCCGGGTTGCGCATCGAATTGCCCGAACTGTTCGCCGCGACGCACCGCATGGTGTTCGCGATGATCGAGCGCGGCGACATCCAGGGGCTACGCATCGACCATATCGACGGCTTGTTCGATCCGGCGGCGTATTGCGCCGCGTTGCGCGAGGAGGCGGGCGAGGCTCCTTACATCGTCGTCGAGAAGATCCTGGCGCGCTACGAGCGGCTGCCGGAGTGGCCGATCGAGGGCAGCACCGGCTACGATTTCGCCAACCAGGCGCTGGCCTTGTTCGTCGATCCCGACGGCGAACTCGCGATGACCCAGCTGTACCGGCGCATCACCGGACGCGGCGAGGATTTCGACGCGGTGCTCTACGCGTCGAAGAAGCGGATCATGCGGATCAATCTGGCG
>Ga0066709_100001183_pt1 | contig 16641 bp, 14 predicted proteins | sample GraSoiAngelo_158_FD_79665 | JGI IMG/M metagenome (GOLD analysis project Ga0066709, IMG submission 79665) | Grasslands soil microbial communities from the Angelo Coastal Reserve, California, USA - 14_1009_16_30cm | ecosystem: Environmental > Terrestrial > Soil > Grasslands | place: USA...
CCTCCCGCGGGGGGAGACGGCGTTGGCCGCGCTGGGGAACGAGCTGCAGGCGTGGCAGTGGCCGGTAGTCGCGTTCGAGTCGCCGCAGCGACTGGCGGCCTCGCTTCGGGCGCTCGCGCGCGTGAGCCCCGATCGCCAGGCGGCGGTCTGTCGCGAGCTGACGAAGCGGTTCGAGGAGGTGGCGGTGGGAACGCTCGCGGAGCTGGCAGAGCGCTTCCGGGACGGGGTGAAGGGTGAGGTCACGCTCGTACTCGGCCCTACGGAGGCGCGGACTGCCGACGAGAGTGCCGCGGTAGCTGCGATGGCCAAGCTCTTGGAGTTGGGAGTGCCTCGGCGGCGGGCGGCGGAGGTCGTCTCCCAGCTGACGGGAGCGCCGAGAAACCGGCTCTACCGCGGCTCTCTGTAGCCCGATTTGACAACGTCCGCGGGCCTTGCTACGGTGGCCGGCGTTGCCATGTCCGACAACGGAGGTTCGACCAAATGCGCCTGCTGATCCTCACAGTCCTCGCCGCCGCGCTCGTCGCGCCTGCGTCGGCCTTCGGCTGGAGCTGGCCCGTGGGTGGGCCGGTGCTGACGTTCTTTTCGTTCGATCGCGCGCATCCGTATGCGGCCGGCCAGCACCGCGGGATCGACATCGGCGCGGCGGTCGGCACGTCCGTGGAGGCGCCCGTCTCAGGCTCGGTCTCGTTCGCGGGCTCGGTGCCCGGGAGCGGGAAGACCGTCTCGATCCTGAGCGCCGGCGGCTACTCGGTGACGCTCGTGCACCTCGGCGCCTACTCGGTGCAGCGCGGAGAGGCGGTTTCGGAGGGCGAGGTCGTGGGGGCCGTGGGCCCGAGCGGCAACGCAGAGGTCCCGCAGCCGTACGTCCATCTCGGCGTGCGGCTCGCTTCGGACCCCCAGGGCTACGTCGATCCGCTCGCCTACCTACCCGGCCAGCAGCCCGGGCCGCCTGTACCGCCGCCCGACCCCGGCGGCGTCCCCGCGCCGCCTCCGGAGCCCGCTCCCGGCGGCGACCCGAGCCCGCCCGCCGCCGTTCCACCGCCCGCGCCCGCCGGCGATCCGGCCGATCCTCCGTCACCGCCGGTGACGGTCCATCGCCCTATCTCGCGGAATCGGCGTACCCGGCCGACGGCTCTGGCGCACGTCACGGCGCCTGTCCGCTCGCGGGTGAGCCGTCGCGATCGCCCGCGGGTGCACGGCGTCGACTCGCCCACGATGTTGCGCCCGATGCGCTCAACTCACGCGACACACGTCGGTAGCGGCTCGGCCTCGCATCGCCAGGGCTCGGTCCGCGGGCGTCCGACTGCGACCCCGTTTCCTCACATGCCCGACGCAGTCGTCTCGGCTGCTCCGGCCGGGCGTCGGGCGGGCCGGTCGGCTACCCGACAACTGCTCGCAGCAGCTCTGCTCTGCGTCTTGCTGCTCGCGCTTCGCGAGCTCAGCCGTGCCCGGCGCCGCAAGACGGCCGCCCGCAAGGCGGCTCGTATCATTGAGAGCGATGCGCTTCTACCTCACGACACCCATCTACTACGTGAACGCGACGCCGAGCATCGGCAACGCGTACACGACCATTGCCGCGGACGTCGTCGTCCGGCATCACCGCCAGCGCGGCGACGACACCTTCCTCCTGACCGGCACCGACGAACACGCGTCGAGGGTCTACCGCGTGGCGGAGGAGGAGGGCATCGACCCCAAGACGTACGTCGACGACATCGTCGAGAGGTACTGGCGTGAGCTGCCGAAGCGGGTCAACGCTGAGCACGACTTCTTCATCCGGACGACGGACGAGGGCCACAAGCGATTTGTCCAGGAGTTCCTCCAGCGAATCTACGACAACGGCGACATCTACCAGGACGTCTACGCCGGCCTGTACTGCGTGGGCTGCGAGGAGTTCAAGAACGAGGCCGACCTGGTCGACGGCCTCTGCCCCGATCACGGCACTCGGCCCGAGTACATCGAGGAGAAGAACTACTTCTTCCGTCTGTCGGCCTATCAGGACCGGCTCCTCGCCCTCTACGACGAGCGGCCGGACTTCGTTCTACCGAAGTTCCGCTACAACGAGGCGCGCAGCTTCATCGAGGGCGGCCTTCAGGACTTCAGCGTCAGCCGCGCCGGCCAGCCGTGGGGCGTGCCGATCCCCTGGGACGAGGAGCAGGTCACCTATGTCTGGGTAGACGCCCTCATCAACTACCTCAGCGCGCTCACCTACGCGCGAGACGGGGAGGACCTGCGCGACGCGTTCTGGCCGCACGCGCACCACGTGCTCGGGAAGGACATCCTCCGCTTCCATTGCGTCTTCTGGCCGGCGCTGCTTCTGTCCGCCGGCTACGAGGTGCCGCAACAACTCTTCGTCCACGGCTGGCTCTTGGGGCTGGACAAGCGGAAGCTCTCCAAGTCGGCCGGCAACACCGTCGACCCGTTTGAGCTCGTCGACGTCTACGGCGCGGACCCGGTGCGTTTCTGGGTGCTGCGCTCCGTCTCGTTCGGCCAGGATGGGAACGCGTCGCTGGACGGGCTGCGCGAACGCTACGAACGGGAGCTCGCGAACGACCTCGGGAACCTCGTCTCGCGGACGACCGCGATGATCGCTCGCTACCGCGAGGGGCGAATCGCCCCGGCGAAACCGAACGAGGAGCTCCGAGGCCTGCTCGACGCCCTGCGCGAGAAGCTCGTCGAGCGGTTCGACGCGTGGGAGCTGACCGCCGCGATCGAGGACGTCTGGGAGCTCGTGCGCTGGCTCAACCGGCACGTCGAGGAGACGGCTCCGTGGGGGCTCGCGAAGGACGAGGCGAACGCCGAGCAGCTCGATGCGGTCCTGTACGACCTGGCCGACGGGTTGCGGGCGGTCGCGGTCGCCCTCTCGCCGTACCTTCCGGAGACGGCGCCGCGCATCCTCGGTGCGCTCCGCCAACCTGTCGACCTAGCGCTCGACGGTGTCGCGTACGGCAAGACGGCCGCAACCGACGGCATCGAGCCGGCCGCTCCGCTCTTCCCGCGCATCGAACTGCCGACTGCCGCCATTTAGTGCCCCGTCCAGCAATACGCGCCGGCCGGACGGGGCACGCGTGACCGACACGCACGCGCACCTCGACGCGTGCGCGGATCCGCCTGAAGCCGTTCTCGCACGCGCGCGTGAGGCGGGCGTTCACCAGGTGATCGCGGTCGGGTCAGGGCTCGACTCCTGCCGGGCGACGCTCGAGATCGCCCGGCGGAGCGAGGGCGTCTGGGCGGCCCTCGGCATCCACCCGCACCAGGCGGCCGACGACGACGCCGAGCGGCTCGACGAACTGCGCGCTTTGCTCGCCGACGAGCGCGCGGTCGCGGTCGGCGAGACCGGCCTCGACTTCTTCCGCGACTACGCGCCGCGCGAGCGCCAGCGCAATCTCTTCGCGCGCGAGCTCGAGCTCGCGGCCGAGCTCGGGAAGACAGTCGTGATCCACACCCGAGACTCCGAGGAGGAGACAGCGGGAGCGCTCGCCGACTTCCCGGGCACCGTCGTCCTTCACTGCTTCTCGAGCCCGAAGCTCCTGCCGGTCGCGATCGCGCGCGACTACTACGTCTCGTTCGCAGGCAACGTCACGTTCCCGAGGGCCGAGGAGCTGCGCGAGGCCGCTCGCCACGTCCCGCCGGACCGCCTCCTCGCGGAGACGGACAGCCCCTACCTCAGCCCCCAGCCGCGACGCGGCCGTCCGAACGAGCCGGCCAATGTGGTCCACACGGTCGCTGCACTCGCCGAGGCGCGCGGCGAAGAACCGGAAGCACTCGCCCAGCGGCTCGACGCGAACGCGGCCGCGGCGTTCGGCCTCACGTGATCCCGAGAGCGAAGAGGCGGCTCGGCCAGCACTTCCTGGCCGACGAGAACATCCTCGCCGTGATCGGCCGCCTCGCCGAGCTCGACGCCGAAGACGTCGTGCTCGAGATCGGGCCGGGCCTCGGCGTCCTCACGACTTACCTCGCCGACCGCGTCGCCCACGTTCACGCGGTCGAGCTCGACCGTTCGCTCGAGCCTGCCGTCACCGAGCGGCTGGCCGGCCGCACGAACGTCGGCCTTCACTTCGGCGACGCGCTGCAGCTCGACCTGGCCAGGATCGTCCCGGCTCCCGGAAAGCTCGTCTCGAACCTGCCGTACAACATCGCGACGCCGCTCGTGGTCGAAAGCCTCGACGGCCTCCCGAGCGTCGAGCTCTGGTGCGTGATGGTCCAGCGCGAGGTCGCCGACCGTTTCTTTGCCGGGCCCTCGACGAAGGCCTATGGCGCGGTCTCCGTGCTCGTGCAGCTCGCGGCCGAGCGCACCGGCTTTCACCCGGTCTCGCGGACGGTCTTCCGACCGCAGCCGAACGTCGACTCGGCGCTCGTCGCGTTTCGCCGCCGCCCTCTGCCGCCGTCGTTCGCACAAGTCAGGCGAACCGTCACCGCGGCCTTCGCGCACCGCCGCAAGCGCCTGGCGAACTCGCTCGAGCTCGCCGGCCTCACCTCGCGCGACCGGGCAGCCGCGGCGCTCGAGGCGATCGGCCGCGAACCGGGGGCACGAGCCGAGGAGCTGAGCCCGCCCGAGTTCGTCGCCCTTACCGATGAGCTCGCGCGAGAATGATCGTGTGCTCGAGCTGACCTTCGCGACCCAGCGCAAGACGCAACTGCTCGATGTGACCGAGCGCGTCGGCGCCGCGATCGAAGGCGCCGAAGGCTCGTTGGTGACGCTGTTCGTCCCCCACACGACGGCCGGAGTCGTCGTTCAGGCGGCCGGCGAAGGCGCGAGCGCGGTAGCGGCCGACATCGAGTCAGCGTTCGACTCGTTGGTCGACGAGTCGTGGTCCTGGGAGCACGTGCACGAGGGCGACGCGAACCCCTGGTCACACGTGCGCGCCGCACTGACCGCCTCCTCCGTGTCGATCCCGCTCGTCGACGGACGCCTCGCTCTGGGCGCCCACCAGGCAGTTTTCCTGGCCGAGTTCGACGGGCCCCGCGAGCGAACGCTCCACGTAACTGTCACACCGTGAGGCGGGCTCCGGCGAGCGCCAAGCTGAACCTCGCGCTCGTCGTCGGCTCGCGCTGCGACGACGGCCGCCACGAGGTCGCGACTGTCCTGCAGCGGATCGATCTTGCCGACCGGATCGCGATCGAGGCCTCGTCGGAGCTCAGCGTCGAAGGCTTCCCCGAGGACACGCTCGTCCGAAACGCGCTCGAAAGCCTTGCCGCCGAGGCGGGAGTCGAGCCGCGCTGGCGGGCGAGGATCTGGAAACGGATCCCCGTGGCCGGCGGCCTCGGGGGCGGCAGCTCGGACGCCGCAACCGCGCTCCGCCTAGCGAACGAGACGCTGACCGAGCCGCTTCCGCCCGAGAAGCTGCACCGGCTCGCCGCCGGGCTCGGCGCCGACGTCCCCTTCTTCCTCACTTCGGGCCCGCAGCTGGCCGAGGGCACCGGCACCGAGCTCACGCAGCTCGACCTCCCGCAGGACTACTGGGTCGTCCTGCTCTCGCCGAACGGAGCGCAGAAGGAATCGACCGCCTCTGTCTACGCCGCGTTCGACGAGCGCCGTGGCGCAGACGGCTACGGGGAGCGGCGCGCGGCCCTCGCCGAGGCACTCGCGGCGGTCCGGCGGCCCCGCGACTTGGCGGCGTTGCCCCCGAACGACCTCGCGTCGTCCCCGCTGACTGAGGAGCTGCTCGGCAACGGCGCGTTTCGTGCCGACGTCAGCGGCGCCGGCCCGATTGTCTACGGCCTTTTCCACCACCGCGAGCAGGCCCGCACCGCGGGGCGCGAGCTCCGCCGCCACGGCCGCACATGGTTGACCGTTCCCGCTTGGTACGGTTGATGCATGGCGACCGACAGGCCGCTCGAGGCGGGCCCAATCGAGCACGGAACCACGCGCGCGGGCCGCTGGCTCCGGACGCGCCGCATCCGCTTCGCGCTCTGGATCGCGGTGATCGAGGGGATCATCGTCGCCTTCCTCCCCGACGTCTCCCGCTGGACGGTGGTCGCGGTCGCGATCCCGCTGCTCGCCCTCTACGTCTTCTGGGGCCGGAGCGCCCGCTCGGACACGGCCCGGCAGCTCACGTGGATCGCCGGCGCCTCGCAGGCCCTCGCGGTCCTGGTCGTCATCTTCGCTTTCATCCTCAGCTGGCTGGCCCTGGTCCTCGCCGGAATCTTCGCCGTCATCGCGGTCCTGTACCTGCTCTCAGACCGAGGTTAACCTGCCTCCATTGGGGCGTAGCCAAGTGGTAAGGCAGCGGGTTTTGGTCCCGCGATCCCAGGTTCGAATCCTGGCGCCCCAGTCGTCTTCAGTGAGATCCACGCCTTGAACGAGACGCCTCTCGCAGCTGTGGTCATCGCCGCCGGTCTCGGCACTCGCATGCGCTCGGCGACGCCGAAGCACTTGCACCCACTGCTCGGTCGTCGGCTTGTGGATTGGGTGATCGAGGCCACGCGACGCCTCGGACCCGATCCTCTGGTCGTCGTGACGTCACCGGGCACGGAGGGGGACTTCGAGGGCGTGACGGTGGCGGTGCAGCGGGAGCCGCGCGGAACCGGCGACGCGGCAGCAGCAGCGCAAGAAGCGCTCAGCGGTTTCGACGGAGACGTCCTCGTCGTCAGCGGGGACGCGGCGGCGATCCGGTCCGAGAGCCTCGAGCGCCTGCTCGAGACCCACCGCACCGAGCAGGCGGCCGCGACCGTGCTCTCCTTCGACCGCGAGCGCCCCGGCGACTACGGCCGCATCGTCCGCGGCCCCGGCGGCCAGCTCGAGGCGATCGTGGAGGCGAAGGACGCGAGCGACGCCGAGCTGGGCCTGACGGAGATCAACTCCTCGATCTACGTCTTCGAGGCGCCCAAGCTCTGGCCGGCGCTCGAGCGACTCCGGCCGGAGAACGAGCAGGGCGAGCTCTACCTGACCGACACGATCCGGGATCTCGTCGCCGCGGGCGAGCGCGTCGCCGTGTACCTAGACGACGACGACGCGGAAGTGGGCGTGAACACTCGCGCCGAGCTCGCCGCGACCGCGGCGGTCCTGCGCGACCGGATCAACGAGGCGCACATGCTCGCGGGCGCCACGATCGTCGACCCGAAGACGACGTGGATCGACCCGTCCGTCGAGCTCGAAGCGGACACGACGATCCATCCGTTCACGGTCCTGCGCGGCTCCACGAAGATCGCGACGAACGCCGAGATCGGCCCGCATGCGGTGGTCGTCGACTCGCAGGTCGGCCCCGGCGCGGCGGTCGGCCCGTTCTGTTACCTTCGCCCTGGAACGGTGCTGGAGGCCGGCGCCAAAGCGGGCGCGTTCGTGGAGATCAAGAACTCCCTCATCGGCGAGCGCACGAAGGTGCCCCACCAGTCGTACATCGGAGACGCGGAGGTCGGCGCGGACACGAACATCGCGGCCGGCAACGTCACGGTCAACTACCCGCACCAGGAGGGCCGCGAGAAGGGCCGGACGAAGATCGGGCGCAACGTCAGGACCGGCGTCCACAATGCGTTTGTTGCGCCGGTCGAGATTGGCGATGATGCTTGGATCGGGGCGGGTTCGGTCATCACCGAGGACGTCCCTGCCGAGGCGCTTGCGATCGCGCGCACGCGGCAGGAGAACAAGGAAGGCTACGTCCGTAGAAAGCGAGGGCAGGATGGCTGAGGCGACTCTTCCAGGGCTCGAGACGGTTGACGTGCCAGTCGTGCCCGAAACGGAGCGGACGCCGTGGATCGAGCGCGGGCCACAAAAACGGCTGATGCTCGTCGCCGGCCGCTCGAACCCCGCGCTCGCAGAGGCGATCGCGGGGAAGCTCGGCGTTGTCCTCGGGGAGGTCGAGCTGAAGACTTTCGCCAACGGCGAGACCTACGTCCGCTACTGCGAGTCGATCCGCGGCTGCGACGTCTTCATCGTCCAGTCGGGGAACGTGCCGGTGAATGACCACCTCCTCGAATTGCTGATCATGATCCAAGCCGCCAAGCTCGCCTCGGCCAAGCGGATCACGGCCGTGATCCCCTGGTACCCATACTCACGGCAGGACAAGAAGTCGGCGCCGCGGGAACCGATCACGGCGAAGCTCGTTGCCGACGCGCTCGAGAGCGCAGGCGTCGACCGAGTCGTGACGATGGACCTGCACGCCGGCCAGATCCAGGGTTTCTTCAACGTACCCGTCGACCACATGACGGCGCTCCAGCTCTTCGCGCAGCACTACCGCGACAAGGGCTTGAGCGGCGAGGGCGTCGTGGCCGTCTCGCCGGACGTCGGGCGGGCGAAGTTCGCGCGGCGCTTCAGCAAGATGCTCGAGGCCGACCTCGCGATCCTGAACAAGACCCGACCCGAGCACGACACGGCCGAGGTGACGGAGGTGATCGGCCACGTCGACGGCAAGATCGCGGTGATGATCGACGACATGATCCTGACCGGCGGCACGCTGATCGCCGGCGCGAGTGCACTGCGCGAAGCCGGGGCGACTGAGGTGTACGCCTGCGCGACGCACGGCCTCTTTCCGGGCAACGCGTTCGAGAAGATCGGCGCCAGCGAGCTCACGCAGGTGACCGTCACCGACACCGTCCCGATCGACCCGATCAAGCGGCCGGAAAACATCGACGTCCTGCCGGTCTCGGGCCTGCTCGCCGAGACGATCATGAACATTTTCGCCGACGACTCGGTCTCGGCGATCTTCGCCGGCGAGAACCAGCTGTTCTAGGAAGAAGAGCGGCCCGCCCTACCTGCACATTTCCTCTAAGGGGAGGGGACTTGCGCAAGGGGTAGGCCAGGCCGCTCGCTCTGTCATACGAAAGACGGCTCCACTTGGTTTGTGGTCGTTGTCGCAGGCTAGACTCGGCGGCGAGCATGCGTAGTGACCTGGATCCGGATCTTCTCCTCATCGAGAGCATGCTGGCGCCGCCGCCGCTCGACGATGCTCGCCGGTCGCTCGACTACTGGCGCGGTCGCGGGAAGACACTCCCGCTGTACCGGCGCGCCGCGCGCCGCGAGGCGAGCGAGATGGCAGCCCGCTGGGAGGAGCGGGTCCGGGCGGCCGAACTGGTGCGGTTCGAAACGAGCCCGGTCGGGAGGCTCATGACGGCTCTTGGGATCCCGACGGACTGGTTGCGCTGGGTGCGCGTCGGGAAGCGGGCGCTCCTTCTGCTCGCGTGGACGTTGGTGCCATGGAGGCTGAAGCTCTTCGCGGGAGGCCTCGCCGCTGCGGGCCTGCTGGTCGCCCTCGGCAGTGTCACAGCGCTCCTTCTCGTGATCGCCCAGCTCTCCTGAGCCATCAGGAGGGCTTGACGAAATAGCGGCTGTGCCGTCGGGCCGCGCTGTCCGCCCCGAGGCGGCGTCCTCAGTCGGCCCAATAGTCATCCACTATTGGGCCTCCCTGCGTCCTTGCCTCGGAACGGCCATCGCACCCCGACGACGAGCGCCATTCCGCCAAACCCTCCTAGAGCGCTCAGCTACAATCCGCCGCCGTGGCCGGCGAGCGCATCAAGCTGACCGTTCAGGACCGTGAGAGCCGTGGCTCTGCGGAATCGCGCCGCCTGCGCAAGGAGGGGTTGATCCCGGGCGTCCTCTACGGCCGCGGCCAGGAGCCGTTCACGTTCTGCGTCACGGAGCGAGAGTTGCGGCGCGTCCTCACCGGCGGGGCCGGCCTGCACGCGATCCTCGACGTTGCCGTCGACGGGGGCAGCGCGCGCCCGTCGATCCTCAAGTCGTACCAGCAGGATCCGGTGCGCGGCAACTTGACGCACATCGACCTGCAGGAGGTCCGCCTCGACCAGCCGATCCAGGCGCGCGTCGTCGTCGAGCTCGTCGGCGAGCCGGTCGGCGTGACCGAGGGCGGCGTGCTCTCACAGGTCAACCGCGAGATCACGGTCGAGGCGCTCCCGCTCGAGGTTCCGGAGCATCTGGAGCTCGACGTCAGAGGGATGGCGATCGGCGACACGATCCGGCTCGCCGAGCTGCCGGTCCAGGAGGGCGTCAAGTTCCTCGACGACCCGGACGAGACGGTGCTCGCGACCGTGACGATGCCGACGCGCTTCGTCGAGCCCGAGCCCGAAGAGGTCGAGGGCGAGGAGCTCGAAGAGGGCGAGCTGCCCGAGGGCGAGGTACCCGAGGGCGAAGAGGCTCCCGCCGAGGGCGAGGCCGCCGAGGGCGAGGCCGATACGGGCTCCGAAGGCGAGCCCGGCACCGCAGAAGGCTAGGCCGTGCGCCTGTTCCGTCGGGGCGAGAAGGCCTCGACGCTGGACCTCCTCATCGCCGGCCTCGGCAACCCGGGCCGTCAGTACGAACGCACGCGCCACAACCTGGGCTGGCTGGTCCTGGACGAGCTTGCGCGGCGGCTCGACGGCTCGTGGCGGTCGAAGTTCTCCGGCTCGCTGGCGGAGACGCGGCTCGACGGCTCCCGGATCGCGTTGCTGAAGCCCGAGACGTATATGAACGACTCCGGCCGCTCGGCCGCGGCTGCCGTGCGCTTCTTCAAGGTCGAGCCGGAATCGCTTCTGATCGTCCATGACGACGTCGACCTCGAGCCAGGCCGGCTGCAAGCACGGCGCGGAGGCGGGCTCGCGGGCCACAACGGTCTCCGCTCGCTCGCGCAGTACCTCGGCACCCAGGAGTTCCTGCGCCTGCGGATCGGCGTGGGGAGGCCCGCCCGCGGGGATCCGCGGTCGGTCTCGGACTGGGTGCTCTCGGGTTTCGATCCCGAGGACGACGTGGAGGCGCTGGTCTCGCGCGCCGCCGACGCGGCCGAGACGATCGTCCGCGACGGCCTCGAAGCGGCTCAGGCGCGATTTAACTAGCGAGGGCTGCGCTCGGCGTGTCTCGCCGGCGCAATTGCCGGACCTCCCGCACGAACGCGAGCACGCAGAGGTTCGGCACACACATGAGCGTGCCGGCCAGCACGAGCGTGGCGCGCACGCCGAGCGCACCTGATACAGGCCCGGCCAGCGCCTGGCCGGTGGGCATCAGGCAGAGGGAAAGCAGCCAGTCGATCGAGCCGACGCGGGCGAGGCGGTCCGGCCGGACCTCCTGCTGCATCGCGGTTTCCCAAAGCGTGTTGCCGAAGATGATCGTCGCGCTGAGGATCGCGCTCGCGGCCATGATCGCGAGAACCGGAAGCGGCGGAACCAGGGAGAAGGGAAGGATGGCGCCGATCGCCCAGACGGCGAACGCCGCGGCCACCGGCCTCCCCGGCCGGATTCGGTAGCCGGTCAGCCCTCCGACCACTCCGCCGACTGCCCCAGCCGTCAGGATCAGGCCCCAGGCTTGGGCGCCGCCGAGATGATCGTGCGCGACGAGTGGGCCGAGGACGAGGTACAGCCCGATCCCGACGTTGCCGAGCGCGAAGCCCAGAAAGCCCGCAGTCAGCCAGCGGTGCCTGCGAACCTCGCGCCAGCCGTCGGCGAGGTCGTGCCAGAAACGCTGGGCCGCCGGCCGGACGTGGTCCTCGACGCGCAGGGCGAACAGGAAGGCGGCGCTGACGAGGAAGCTCGCTGCGTCGATTGCGAACACCCAGCCGGTTCCGGCGGCTGCGACGATCGCCCCTGACGCGGCGGGCCCGAAGATGTTCGTGGCGCTCTGGGTCAGGGAGAGGAGCGCGTTCGCCTGTTGCAGGCGTGGCGCGCTGACCGTCTGCGGCACGAGGGCGGTCGAGGCGGGAGTGAAGAATCCGCCGGCCGCGCCCGCGAGCGCCTGCAGCAGTGCGAGCTCCCAGACCTGCGCAACGTCGCCGAGCAGGAGCACGGCGGTGGTCGCTTGTGTCCCGAAGCGCACGAGGTCCGCAGTGAGCATCACCGCGCGGCGCGGCAGCCGGTCGGCCCACACGCCCCCGGCGTGGAGGAACGATGCACGGCCGATCGTGTACGCGGCGAGGACGATGCCGAGACCGCTTGCTCCGCCGCCGATCCTCAGCACCGCGAACGCGAGCGCGACCGGGATCAGCGAGTCGCCGAGCGCCGAGGCGGTCCGTCCCAGCCAGAGCAGCCGAAACGGGCGTTCCGTCAACGGCCCGAAGCGCCCACCCTCGCGCATGGCCGCAGCCTATGTCTCCGCCGGACTACGATGGGCGCGCGGAACCGCGGGTTCCGTCTTTCGTCATGGACCTGACCGAGACCTCACGCCCTGTGCTCCACCCGCTCGTCGAGGAGCTGCTCGGGGACGAGCGGCTGGTCGCCTATGCCGAGGCGTTACCGGCGCCTGCTCGCGTGTCCGAGCCGGCGCTGCCGCTCCTGCTCGCGGCGCTGCACGAGCACCTCGGGCGCGCGCTCGTCGTGGTCTTGCCGGAGGACGCCGATGCACGCGATGCCGCCGAGGCCGCGCGTTGGCTGCTCGGCGAGGAGCGCGTCGCGCTGCTGCCGAGCCGCGGCGTGCACTTCGGCTCGGGGCTCGAGCCGCCGCCGCACCTCGTGGGCGAGCGGGCGCGCGCGCTCGACGTGCTCGCCGCCGGCGGGCTCGTCTGCGCGTCGGCGACCGCGATCGCCGAGCCGCTGCCGCCGCCTGATGCGCGGTCCGAACCGATCACGCTTGACCGTTCAAGCGCGCCGGGCCTCGACGCCCTCGCCGAGCGGCTCGCGCTCGCCGGCTACGAGCGCGTCGATCGCGCCCAGGAGCGCGGCCAGTTCGCGGTTCGCGGCGGCCTCGTCGACGTCTTCCCGACGACCGGCCGCGACCCGCTGCGTGTCGAGCTCTTCGGCGACGAGATCGAGGCGCTGCGCGCGTTCTCGCCGTTCACGCAGCGAACGCTGCACGACGTCGAGCGCGCAGTCGTCTACCCGGCCGCGGAGCGTCGTGCCGACCTGGTCGAGCCGACGGTTCCGGACGGGGCCGAGGGACTGTCCCCGGGACGCGTCCCGGACGACCTCGTCCCGCCGCTCGACCGGCCGCCGGACCTCGTCTGGCAGCCCGACGACGTGCGGGAGGTCTGGGAGGAGGAGCTCGACGGCCCGCGCCCGGACCTCGAGGGGGCGACAGAGCTCGAGCCGCTGCCGCGCGGACAGGAGCACTCCTTCGAGGCGCAGCGGCCCGCGATCGCCGCGCGCGGGCTGGCGGAGGCCGAGAACGAGCTCGCCGCGCTACTCCGGGCCGACAACCGCGTCGTCGTCGCCTTCCCGCACCGCGGCGAGGCGCTGCGCACGCTCAACCTGCTCCGCCGTGTCGAGGCGCGCCTGCTCGAGCCGGGCGAGCCGCTGCCTGACGGCCCCGAGCTCCTGTTCGCGGTCTCGCCCGCGCGCCGCGGCTTCGTCTGGCGCGATCTCCGCCTCGCGCTTCTTCCCGACACGCAGGTCTTCCGCCGCCGCACGCGCACCCGCATCACCGCGCCGGGCCGCGCGCTCCAGTCGTTCGCCGACCTGCGCACGGGCGACTACGTCGTCCACGAGGACCACGGGATCGGGAAGCTGCTCGGCTTCGAGACGAAGACCGTCGCCGGGGTCACGCGCGACTACCTGTTCCTCGGCTTCCGCGGTGACGACCGGCTCTACGTCCCGCACGAGCAGATCGGGCGCGTCTCGAAGTACATCGGCGCCGACGCCGGCTCACCGGCGCTGAGCAAGCTCGGCGGCAAGGCCTGGCAGAACCTGAAGGCCCGGGCGCGTGCCGGCGTCCGCGAGCTGGCCGGGGACCTGCTGGCGCTCTACGCGCGCCGCCAGCAGGCGGAGGGCATTCCGTACGACCTCTCGAGCGACTGGCTCGAGCGGCTCGAGGCCGAGTTCCCCTACCGCGAAACAGAAGACCAGCGGACGGCGATCGAGTCGGTCAAGGAAGACCTGGAGGCGCTGCGGCCGATGGACCGACTCGTCTGCGGCGACGTCGGCTTCGGCAAGACCGAAGTCGCCGTGCGCGCGGCCTTCGCGGTCGTCCTGAACAGCAAGCAGGTGCTGATGCTCGTGCCGACGACGGTGCTCGCCGAGCAGCACTGGAACACCTTCCGGGAGCGCTACCGCGACTTCCCGGTGCGGGTCGAGATGATCTCGCGCTTTCGCTCGCCGAAGGAGCAGAAGCAGGTCGTCGCCGACTTCTCCGCCGGCAAGGTCGATGTCCTGATCGGGACGCATCGCGTGCTCAGCCGCGACGTGATCCCGAAGGAGCTCGGGCTCGTGATCGTGGACGAGGAGCAGCGCTTCGGCGTCGCGCAAAAGGAGCTGCTGCGCGCGCTCCGGCTCGAGGTCGACGTGCTCGCGCTGAGCGCGACGCCGATCCCGCGCACGCTGCACATGTCCCTCTCCGGCCTGCGCGACATCTCGGTGATCGAGACGCCGCCGGAGGGTCGCCGCCCGATCCGCACGTACGTCGGCGAGTACGACGAGGACGTGGTGCGGCTCGCGCTCGAGCGCGAGCAGGCACGCGGGGGCCAGAGCTTCTACCTGCACAACCGGGTCGAGACGATCGAGGAGGCGGCCGCGAAGGTGCAGCAGCTCTGCCCGAAGTTGCGCGTGACCGTCGCGCACGGACAGATGCGGGAGCGCGAGCTCGAGGAGAAGATGCACGCCTTCCTGCGCGGCGACGCCGACGTGCTGGTCTCGACGACGATCATCGAGTCGGGCCTCGACATCCCGCAGGCGAACACGCTGATCGTCGAGCGGTCCGATGCGCTCGGGCTCGCCCAGCTCTACCAGATCCGTGGCCGGGTGGGCCGTTCGGACGTGCTCGCGCACGCGTACCTGTTCTATCCCGACACGCGCGAGCTGACGCCGGAGGCGCGGGCCCGGCTGGCGACGCTCGCCGACCACACCGAGCTCGGCGCGGGCTTCGCGATCGCGATGCGCGACCTGGAGATCCGGGGCGCCGGCGACCTCCTCGGCGCGGAGCAGCACGGCCACATCGCCGCGCTCGGGTTCGAGCTCTACGTCGAGCTGCTCGGCGAGGCGGTGGCGGAGCTCTCGGGCGAGCGGCGGCCGGTCGCGCGCCCGGTGCGCGTGGACGCGCGCGTCGATGCCTACGTTCCCGCCGACTACATCGGCGCCGAGGCGCTCAAGATCGACCTCCACCGCCGGCTCGCGCTCGCGGACACCGACGACGAGTTGCGCGAGCTGCGGGCCGCGACCGAGGATCGCTACGGGCCGCTCCCGGAGCCGGTCGAGAACCTGTTCGCCATCCAGGAGGCGAAGGTAAAGCTCGCCCGCCTCGGCGCGGACTACCTCGTCTTCAAGGCCGGCCGCGCGACCGTCGGGCCGCTCGAGCTCGCGTCCGCCGAGCTGCGCGCGCTACGCCGCGACGTCTCGACCGCCGTCTACACAACCGCCCGCCACGAGGTCTCCGTGCGCGAGCAGGATTTCGGCCAGGCCGTCCGGCTGGTCGATGCTATACTCGACGCGCGCCAGGCAGCATGAGCAAATGGCCGCACGTGCCTTTTTCTCATGTCGGGGCGTTTTTGTATGAAACGGGTCATCGTAGTCCTCTCAGCGTTTGCGCTCGTCCTGCTCGTTGCCGCCTGCGGTGGCGGCGGGCCGCGCAGCGTGCCGAGTGACGACGTTGCGGTCGTGGGCGACGGCACGATCTCGAAGTCTGATTGGGACGCCCTGATGCAGCAGACGAAGGCGAACTACAAGGCGACGAACCATCCGTTCCCGAAGCCCGGCTCGGTCGAGCTCGCCAACCTGCGCGCGAACGTGACGCAGTTCCTGATCTCGTCGAGCGAGTACCAGCAGGAGGCCAAGAAGCTCGGGGTCGACGTCACGGACAAGGACGTCAACGACCGGCTCAACCAGATCAAGCAGCAGTACTACGGCAGCACGCCCGGTCAGCCGCCGCCCTCCAAGGCGGAGATCGAGAAGCGCTACGAGGCTGCGCTGAAGCAGCAGGGCTTCACCGACGAGGAGGTCCGCGCCGGGATCAAGCTGACGCTGATCCGCGAGAAGGTGCAGGCGAAGGTGACGGGCAACGTGACCGTCTCCGACAGCCAGGTCAAGGACTACTACAACAAGCACAAGTCGCAGTACGAGACGCCCGCGCAGCCGGAGAGCCGGCCCGTGGCGCACATCCTCGTCAAGCAGAAGGCGCTGGCCGACCGTCTCTACGCCCAGCTGCAGGCGAACCCGAAGCAGTTCGGCAAGCTCGCCAAGAAGTACTCGACCGACCCGTCGTCGGCGAAGGCCGGCGGCGTGTTGGCGGGCGGTGACGTCAAGGGCCGCTTCGTGCCGGAGTTCGAGAAGGTCGCCTTCAAGCTCAAGACGCACGAGATCTCGCAGCCGGTGCACTCCAAGTTCGGCTGGCACATCATCGAGGCGCTCGGGCCGATCAAGCCGCCGACCAAGGCGACGCCGACGCCGCTCTCCCAGGTCAAGGAGGCGATCCGGCAGACCCTGATCCAGAACGATCGGAACAAGCTGATCCAGACCTGGCAGACGAAGCTGACCAAGAAGTACTGCAAGACGATCGGCTACCAGGCCGGCTACGCGCCGCCGCCCGGCCAGGATCCCTGCAAGCAGAAGTCGACGACGACTACGACTAGCACCGGCTAGGTGTCGCTCGGCGAAGCGCTGCTCGAGCTGCAGCAGCTGACCGAGCGGCTGCGCCGAGAGTGCCCGTGGGACCGCGAGCAGACGGCGCGGACGATCGTGCCACACACGGTCGAGGAGGCCTACGAGGTCGCCGACGCGGCGCTGGCCGGCTCGTCCGAGAAGCTGCTCGACGAGCTTGGTGATCTGCTCTTCCAGGTGTACTTCCTTGCGTTACTGCTGGCGGAA
>Ga0066709_100001184_pt1 | contig 16635 bp, 13 predicted proteins | sample GraSoiAngelo_158_FD_79665 | JGI IMG/M metagenome (GOLD analysis project Ga0066709, IMG submission 79665) | Grasslands soil microbial communities from the Angelo Coastal Reserve, California, USA - 14_1009_16_30cm | ecosystem: Environmental > Terrestrial > Soil > Grasslands | place: USA...
CGGCCATGAAGATTACTTCCCAGGAAGAGTACGGCTTCCGTTGCCTGCTCCAGATCGGAAGGGCCGGGCCGGGCGGATCGCTGACTATCCAGGAGATCAGCGAGGCCGAAGGCATCTCGGTTCCCTACACAGCCAAGCTGTTGCGCATGCTGCGCCGTGGTGGATTTGTAAAGAGTGTTCGAGGCAAAGAGGGCGGGTATTCCCTGGCGCGGCCCGCGGATCAGATTGTCGTCGGCAAGGTGCTTGAGACTTTGGGAGGCCGGTTCTTCGAGCCCGGTTTCTGCGAAAGCCACGCTGGCCAGGCAACGGTTTGCACGCACTCGGTGGACTGCTCTATCCGGAGCCTTTGGCGCACAGTACAGGTCGCGCTGGATCAGGTTCTGGCGAAAACCACCCTTCAGGACCTGCTTCGAACAGAGGTCGAAATGACTGGATGGGTGGCCTCGGTTTCACCTCCCAAGGGGACAGGATCCGTCCGGCCGCCGGCGGTTTAGAACCCACCGTTCCCGTAACGAAACTCCCTAGCTCGCATCTTACCGGTATGAGAGCCGTCGTATTCCACAATGTTGGTGATATTCGCCTCGAGGATGTCCGGGAACCCAAGATTCATGACCGGACTGACGCGATCGTTCGCCTCACCGCGAGTGCCATCTGCGGCACCGACCTGCACCTGGTCCGAGGCACGATGTCCGGAATGAAGCCGGGCACCATCCTGGGGCACGAAGGCGTCGGCGTGGTAGAGGAGATCGGCAAAGGAGTGCGGAATCTCAAACCTGGCGACCGCGTTGTCATTCCTTCCACCATCGGTTGCGGATCCTGCTCGTACTGCCGCGCCGGCTACTACTCGCAATGCGACCGGGCCAATCCTAAGGGGCCTTCGTCAGGAACGGCGTTTTTCGGGGGCCCTGAAGCATCCGGTCCTTTTCACGGCCTGCAAGCAGAAAAGGCTCGCATTCCGTTTGCGAACGTTGGACTCGTGAAGTTACCGGAGACGGTGAGCGACAACGAAGCAATTCTCCTCTCCGATATCTTCCCGACCGCCTATTTCGGCGCAAAACTGGCGCAGGTCAAGCCTGGCGATACGGTGGCTGTGTTTGGATGCGGCCCGGTGGGGCAGTTTGTCATTGCGAGTCTGAAGTTGCTCGGCGCCGGGCGTATTTTTGCAGTGGACACGATTGCCAGCCGGTTGGAGATGGCGCGGTCACAGGGGGCCGAGGTAATCGATTTCAATCACGAGCACCCGGTGGAAACGATCAGGGATCTGACCGCCGGCATCGGCGTGGATCGTGTCGTGGACGCCGTCGGTGTGGATTCCGTGCGGCCGCACTCCGGCCCGGCGGCCAAAGAGTCGAAAGCGAGAGCCGCCGTCTATAAGATGGAACTGCAGGCGATCGCGCCAAAAACCAACCCGAAAGGCGGCAACTGGATTCCCGGTGATGCGCCTTCACAGGTGCTCGAATGGGCTGTCGAAGCGCTGGCGAAAGCGGGGACCCTCTCCATCATCGGTGTGTATCCGCAAACCATGGATTTCTTCCCCATCGGCACGGCGATGATGAAGAATCTCACCATCAACATGGGCAACTGCAATCACCGCAAGTACATTCCCACGCTGGTCGATCTGGTTGCCAGCCACACCATCCAGCCCACGCTGGTGTTGACCCAGATTGAGCCGCTAACTTCCGTAATCGAGGCCTATAAGGCGTTCGACCAGCGCCAGGCGGGCTGGATCAAGGTCGAACTTACACCAGCCGCTTAGCCGTGCAAACTTGTTTCTCCGCCGGGCTGCGGGAACAGTCCCGAACCGCGACTCAAGACTTCCTCCGTGCAAACTTCAACGCCGACCAGTCGGCATCGATCGCGCAAACCTTGTAGTCAACAAGGCCCGCCGCCAGACCCACCGTCCTTACATCGCTTTGGTTGAAATCCACGGTGTAGCCGCCACTTTGCTTCGGGTGAACGATCCACACAGAACTGCCTTGCGGCAGCCCGACGCTGATATAGTCCATCTCTGTTTCGAGCTCCTGCCGGGAACGGATAAACCAAATCGCCAGTTGCGTCCGCGAGCTCAGTTTCCGTTGGATGTCTACGGCCTCCGGTAATTCCCCCAGCTTTTCTTCAAAGCCTTCCGGCGCCCCCACCAAGGCGACCTTCATTTTCGGCTTGAATCCCAGCTTCTTTACCAGAGGCGTTCCGGCATAACGTTGCATGTGCGGCACCGGCCGCACCGGGTCGGCAGGCGCATTCTTCAACGCTTCCCTCACGATGGACGCTATGTGCTTCCAATCAGAGAAGAACGCATCGGGAAGCTCCTGGCGGATTCGTTCGACCTTTTCTTCCAGTCCCCCGGCAAAGACGATCGGGATCATGCGGGTCGCTTTGCTCGAGCGTAAGCTGACCGCCACCTCTCGCCCGTGGGAAGGAAGCCGGTCCAGATCAATCAGTACGACGGCTGGAGCATTGGCTCGAAACTGGCTCATCTTGGGGACAAGCGGAGACGCATCCACGCGAAAACCAGCGTTTTCCAAAGCACGGGCATGATCTCGAGCCAGATCCTCTTTCCAGGACACCAAGCGCACCAGCAAATCGCATCGACGTGTCATGACCAAAGTCTCACTTCGGGTCCTAGTGAGTCATCGAGTAGAGGACGTAGTTCACGGCGATGCGCATTCCGAGCGCAGAGTATTTTTCCGGATAAAACGGATCGTCTGCCCACTCCCATGAATCGCCGACGTCCGAGTTGAAGGACATGGCGACCATCACGCGTCCGTGCTCGTCATAAATCCCACGCCAGTGTGCAACGGCCCCGTCGTTCCGGTAAGTTGTTCCACGCCGCAACGCCCATTCGCCGGGAATCTGATAGCGATCGTTCAGGTCATAAACCGTGTGAAAAATCGCGTCGGTGTCATCGATTTCGACGATCGGCCGATCCGGAAAAACAAGCTTCATGCTCTCCTCGAACCTCTCCCATTCCTCGGTTCCCCAAAAGTCGTCCAGCATCAGGAATCCACCGCGCAGAAGGTACTCGCGCAGCGTTTTCGCCTGAGCGACGGTCAACTTCCAATCGCCCATTTCCCCGGCGCACAACCAGGGCCAATTGTAGACGTCGTCCCCGTCCTCGAGATTCACCGGCTGTTCCACCGAACGCACATGGATGCGGGTCAAACGCCTGAGCGCAAGCGCAAAATGGCGGTCCGCCCTCGGATAATCCTGCGTCCAGCTGGTTCCGCCTTCTCTCCAATCGAGCGCGCCGCCGTACCGGCGAGAATAGCGGCCAAAACGAGCGTTCGGGTGCTGGGGATACATCAGCCGCGCGAAGACCCACTCGGTCTTCTCTTGCCAATCCGGCGGTAGGGGGATGTTGTCGTACGGTTCCATGCTGGTGTAAACACGAAAAGGGCGCTGGAACCCATACAATGCGGTGAGAAATACAACTCCGGTAACCAGCGGCCACGATGATTGCCGGAGAATCATATCCGTCTACCTGAGAGCATATCATTCAGGTGAATTTTCGTTCCGCCGGTCTGGCGGGAACGCGGGAAAAGCGCGAGAATCAGGATCAGGATGTTTACGCGAACGATGCTCGGATTCTGTATCGCGATGGCGGGAATCCCGACGAACGCGCCGGCTCAATCCAACCGAACGAAGGACCTCTCGTCCGGCAGCTTCCTGGTTGCCCAACGGGATTCGCCCGACCCGAATTTTGCCGAGACCGTCGTTCTGCTTGTGGATTATGGCGAGAAGGGCGCAATGGGCCTGATCATAAACCGCCAGACGCGGGTCCCGCTTTCACGAATCTTCGCGGAAATGAAAGAGGCCAAAGACAGGTCAGACAAAGCCTATTTGGGCGGTCCGGTAAGCAGGACCGGAGTGTTGGCGCTTCTCCGGTCGAGCACCAAACCCGAGGACGCACAGCACGTCTTCGCTGACATCCACTTGATTTCGAGCAAAGCCCTGCTCGAAAAGACGCTCGAATCAGGCGCGGATGCGACCAAGTTGCATGTGTACCTGGGCTATTCCGGCTGGGGCGGCGGGCAATTGGACAGGGAAGTGGAGCTTGGCGTCTGGCATATCTTTCGAGCTGATGCCAATATGGTGTTCGATCCGGATCCCGAATCCGTGTGGACCCGCATGATCCGGCGCGCGGAGATGCAAATTGCGTGTTCGCCTTGGATCGACTGGCCTTACTACTCTTGGCGCAACGCGACCACCGGATCTACCTTGACGGCGCGCGTGGCAGGAATGTAGCTCGCGGGAGAGGACCACCATTGCGAGCAGGGCGTAAGCTAGCCGGGATTCAGCGCCTCTAATAGCGAGAAGGGGAACGTTACCGTTCCCCTTCGCCGCGTCGTTCAGGTTTAACTCTGGAATCGTGACTTCTTGGTCCCCTTCGCGTCGGGGAGTTTTCATGGTACCACCTCTTGCATTCAGACGGGTCCACAGACCTTCAGCGGCTACTCCTGCCGCAATGCGACCAGCGGATCCACCGCGGCGGCCCGCCTGGCGGGAACGTAACTAGCGGCCAGCGCCACGATCGCGAGCACCGCGGCGACCGCGACGTAGGTCATCGGATCGGTCGGCTTCACTTCGAACAGCATGGTGGTGAGGAGGCGCGAGGCTGCCGCCGCGCCCGCGAGTCCCAGGGCCAGTCCGATCGCGGCAAGCACAAGTCCTTGGCCGAGCACCAGCCGCAGAACGTCGCCGGTGCTTGCGCCCAGCGCCATCCTCAGGCCGATCTCATTCGAGCGCTGGCCGACGACGTACGCCATCACGCCGTAAACGCCAGCCATCGCCAGGCACATAGCGACAGCGGCGAAGATGCCCAATAGCAGAGTACGGAACCGGGGCGCGGCGACGCTTTCGGCGAGGGTTGCGTCCATCGTCGTAAACCTCACGGGCACGTCGGGGGAAAGCCCGCGTACTGTTCGCCGGAGCGTCTCGGCGAGCGAACCCGGCGCGGACGGCGTGCGAACCACTAAGCTCATCTCACCCACGGCATGACTGTGCTGTTCGAATGGCATGTAAATTTCCGGCCACGGAGAAACACCGGGCCCCCACTCCCGCACATCACCCGTCATCCCCACGATGGTCATAAACTCGGGACTATCGAGCCCACATTGAATTCGCTTCCCGATGGGGTCTTCGTTCGGGAACGATTTCTTCGCAAGCGCCTCGTTTATGATGGCGACGAACGGTGCGTCTACCGTATCGCGTTCGTTGAAGTCGCGCCCGCGGAGAAGCGGAATTCCCATCGTGCCGAAGTATCCCGGCGCCGTCACCGTAAATACGGCCTGCGGCGAACGGTTTCCCAGTTCCTTCCAACCGGGGCCTCCCTCTATCCAGTAGGCGCCTGCTGAGCCAACGCGGCCGGGCAGGCCGCGCACGGCGCCGGAGGCCAGCACGCGCGGCAGAGCCGCCACGCGGGCAAGCAGTTGTTTATAGAAAAGACTTGCGCGCCGCGCGCCCTCGTCATCCGCGGTCGCGATGCTCGTCTCCATCACCAGCACTTTCTCGGGGCGATAACCGAGCGTGACGTTGTGCAGTGCAATGAAACTTCGGATCAGCAGGCCCGCGCCGGCCAGAAGAACCACGGACAGGGCGATTTCCGCCACTACCATCGCCCCGCGCAGCGCGCCCGTGCCGCCGCCGAGCACGCTCCGCGTTCCCCCCTGTTTCAGCGCGTCGTTCAGATCGATACGTGAAGCCGCCAGCGCCGGCGCAAGACCAAAGACGAGGCTCGCGACCACTGAGGTGGCGAACGTGAATCCCAGGCCCCATCCATCGATCGTGGTTTCGGCCAGGCGCGGCACGTCGGCCGGCGCCGCCGCTACAAGCGCGTCGGCCCCCCAGATGGCCACAACCAGCCCAACCGCGCCGGACAAGAGCGCCAGCACCAGGCTCTCGGTAATCAACTGCCGGATGATGCGCCGGCGGCTCGCCCCCACTGCGGCGCGAATGGCGATTTCGCGCGTTCGGGCCGTGGCTTTCGCTAACAGAAGATTCGCCATGTTCGCGCAAGCGATCAGCAATACCACTCCCACCGCGCCCAGCAGCAGGTATAGCGTCTTCCGGATGCCGCCCACCATCGCGTCCTGCATTCTCACGACCGCTACACTCTTGTCCCCATCCTCAGCCGGATACTGCTGTTCCAGGCGCGCGCCGATCGAGATCATTTGCGTCTGGGCCTGTTCCAGGCTGACGCCGTTCTTGAGGCGGCCGATAACCCTGTAGTTGTGTCTCGAGCGGCTGCTGGTTTCGCCCAGCAGCATCGTGGGCGCCCACAGGTCTGTGCGGTTGGGAAACACAAAGCCGGGCGGCGCCACACCCACAACAGTAAGTGCGTGGTCAAAAGCACGGATGCTTTGACCCAACACTTGTGCGTTGCCGCCGAAGTGCCGCTGCCAATAGGCGTAGCTGATCACGGCTACTGGCCTGCCGCCCTTCCTCTCTTCTTCGGGCAGGAAAAAACGGCCGAGCGCCGGCTCCGCGTCGAAAACTTGGAAAAACTCAGGCGCGATAAGAGCAACGCCCGCATACTCGGCCTCCTCGCGCGCCCGTACAGCCGTATCGCCGCCGTGATAATAGCTCATGGCTGTAAAGGCGCTTGACTGATCGTGCCAATCGTGAAAATCCGGCGCGGAAGACGGGCCCCCGGAAGTGCCTTTCTTCCAAAGTGGCGAAAGAGTGACGATTCGGTCCGGGTCGCGGTAGCGGAGCGGCTTGAGCAACACCGCGTTGACTACGCTGAAAACCGCCGTGTTCGCGCCGATACCTACGGCCATCACCAGCACGGCAAGCAATGTGAAACCGGGGTTCTTGCGCAGTGACCGGATGGCGAATCTCAGATCCATGCATCTGGTTCAGGCATGCGCCTTGCCAAATGACAATTGTGTGCATCGAAGGGCCTGAAGTAGTGAGACTCTACTTGTGTCCGCTTCCGGGATTCGACGGAACCAGTAACGGGAAAAAGCTACAGCTTTGCGAGCAGGGCCTTCCAGCGGGTCCATGCCTCATTGCGGCCCTTGCGGTTCGGCTCGGAGCCTTCCGGATCTTCGCCGGAACGCATGAAGCCGTGGCCCGCGCCTTCATAAGTGACCGGCTCGTAGGTCTTGCCCAGCGCCTTCATCTGTTCCTGCGCGGTGGGGATAGTCGCGTCGATGCGCGCGTCAGCGCCGCCGTAGAAACCGTAGACCGGGGCCTTGATGCGCGCCATCGCGTCTTTGTCGGGAGGCGATCCGTAGAACACGAAGGCCGCTGCCAGTTCCGGACGATTCGTCGCGAAGCGGAAGGACTGCCCGCCGCCCCAGCAGAATCCTGACACAGCGATCTTGCCGTTTGATGCCGGAATCTTCTTGGCATAATCAGCCACGGCGTTCAAGTCGGACGTGACACCATCCGGAGTTAGCTTAGAGATCGCGTCGCGGGCATCGGTGGGGGAGGCGAAGTCGGTGGTCTTGCCGCCGCCCGGCCCGTAGCCTGAAAGCAGATCCGGCGCGACAGCTATGTAGCCCGCTTCAGCCAGCTGATCGGCCAGGCCGCGCACCCAGTCGGTGAGGCCCATGTTTTCGTGGATCACCAGGATCACTGGCGTTTTGCGGCTCGCCTCCGGATACACGACGAAGGCTTGCACGGTTCGGGCGCCGTTCTTGATCGACACCCATTCCTGGTGCCGGGGAGAGGCATCCAAACGTTTCTTGGCGCTATCCTGCGCGTTCACTGCCGCCGGGACCAGCGCGACAACGAGGGCGAGACTCAAGCGTTTGAACATAGTATTTTTAGTGTAGCCTCATGAACTTCTATCTGAAACCTACGTGAACCATGTGCCGCAAAGCGAAGAGTTGGCTTCGCGAAAAAGGGGTGAAAGCAGAGGAAATGGACCTGAATCGAGGGCTCATGGAGGCAGAACTGGACGCGCTCATCGGGTCTCGCGATTACAAACAGTTTCTGAATCCACGTAACGAGATGTACCGCGAGCGCAACATGAAAGAGAAGCCGCCCTCCCGCGCCGAGGCGATCCGGCTCATGGCCAAAAACCCAAATCTGATCCGGCGCCCGATTCTGGTCAACGGCTCGAACATCGCTCTCGGCTTTGAGGAAAAAACATTCAAAGACGTCAGCGGGATTTGATCGCCACCCCAGGTTTCACGCCTCCGACGATCTTGCTGTCCCGAACCACAAACACGCCATTCACCAGCACATGGGTGATGCCTTCTGAGTACTGATCAGGTTTCTCAAAGGTCGCCTTGTCGATCACACGCGCCGGATCGAACACAGCGATGTCGGCGTCAGCGCCTACCTTGATGCGGCCTTTCAGGCTCATTTGGGGCGACATCGATTCCAGGCGTTGCGCCGGCAGCAGCGTCATCTTGCGCAGCGCGGTCATCAGCGGAACGATCTTCTCGTCCCGTGAATAATGCCCGAGCACCCGCGCATACGTCCCCGCGGCGCGCGGATGGCCTTTTCCATGAGACATCATGCCGTCGCTCGCCACCATCACGTCAGGACTGGCCACGGCCTGCCGGGCGGCTTCTTCGGGGATCGCGTGGAGGATCACGCTGCCGCCCTGCTTCCGATAGCGCGCGAAGCTTTCCGCGGTGAGGCGCTCGCCGGTCGCGACCCATTGCAGGTCTTTGTACGTGACAGCGAGGCGTTCCTGCCAGCCGTCGTCGAAAACCGCTGAATCGAGGTTCGTTTGGCCAGCGGTGTAGGGGTAGGCTTCGGTGGTGATGTCGAGCCCGCGCCGGCGCGCGCCCTCGATCATTTCAATCGCGAGGCCCGTTTGGCCCAGCGCCATGCTGGTGATATGCACGATGTGCACGGAAGCGCCGGTGATGGCAGCACCGGCGATCATCTCTTCAAGAGATTCGGTGACCGAGCCGGGCTCGACCGCGCCGGGCGAGCGCATGTGCACGTAGCAGGGGGCTTTGCGCTCCGCGGCGATGCGCAGCACGTCCAGAATCTCTGGATGCGTTGCCGAGGGGACGTACGCAATGCCCAGGCCGATGCCAAGCGCCCCATCGTCCAGGCCGCGGCGTAGCAGGTCTTCCGTGGCACGCTTCTCTTCGGTTGTGGCACGCCGGTGCGCCGCCGCATCGCGCGGCAGGAAATCGCCTGTATCATGCATTACGGCCATGCGGGCGGGGATGTGTCCCACAGTGGCGCCGAAGTTCACGAGCGCCGTCCCTTCGCGCTCTGTGTACCATCGCTTCACGGGAGAGACGCCGACTTCCATTTCGAGCGCCGTCGTGACGCCGTCGCGAGCCTTGAATCGATAGTTTTCATCGTCCTGGCCGTGCGAATGCAAGTCGATGAACCCGGGCGCGACCACCAGGCCCTTGACGTCCACCACGGTTCCGCCTTGCAACGCCGCCTCAGAAACAGCCGCTATCCGGCGCCCGCGGATACCGATGTTGCGGACGCCATCGAGGCCCGATTCGGGGTCCATGACCCTCCCGCCGCTAAGCACGACATCGTAGGTCTGTGCGGCGAGGCTGCTCGCCGCCACCACCGCCAGAAGCGTCAGTTTCATATCGCGACTCCCTTGCCTCGTTCTTTCGCCCTCCGGACCGCCAGGTGCGCCGCGGCGATGTCCTCAACGGCCAGGCCTAGCGACTTGAAGATGGTGACCTCACCCGCGCTACGGCGTACGGCGGCAGTCTCACCCAATTCGGCGACAATATGGCTTTCCCCGAATCGTCCTTCGGAGATGCCGAGAACTACGTCCCCGGATTCCATAAGCGCCGCCGCGCGTGAATCGACAAACAGCCTCGCGCGGGCAACCAGGGCCGGGTCCATCTCGCGCTCCGTAGGCCTGCATGCTCCCACCGAAATGACATGCGTTCCGGGCGCGACCCAGGCATCCTCGATCACGTGAGTGGCCGAAGACGTAGCCAGCACGATGACGTCCGCGCCGCACACCGCCGCTTTGGCGGACTCCACGGCGCGCGCGCCGGTTTCGCGGGTGAACTGCTCGAGGTTTTTGCGCGTAGGGCTCCAGGCGCGGACCTCATGAAAGTTTCGAACACATCCCAGCGATGCGACATGACTCCGCGCCTGCACGCCGGAGCCGATGATGCCCATGGTCGCGACATCCGGCCGCGCCAGTTTCTTCAATGAAACCGCGGACACGGCGGCTGTGCGCGCTTCCGTAATGTAACGGCCGTCGAGAATCGCCTCAAGCGCGCCGGTTTCGGGGTCGAACAGCAGGATCGTGGCCATGTGAGATGGCAGGCTGCGCACAAGGTTGGAATGATAAACCGTGACGAGCTTCGCACCAAGAGCGGGCGCGGCCGCCAGGTATGCCGGCATCAGACCAAAGAACGCGTGGTGGTCGGCGACATCGAGTACCGTACGCACCGGTTGCACAACGCCCCCGGTGGAGAATGCTTCGAGGGCGTTCTCCATTGCCGCGATCAAGTCTGGCATCGACAACAACTGGCGAACCTCAGTTTCGTTCAACAGCAACGGCATGAGCCTAATACAGTATCATGAAGCGTCAGAATGGCAACAGTCTCCGTGGCCAGCTTGCGAGCGCTCCGCCCGGCGGACGCGCCGGTGTATCTGACCGGAGCCGCGGCGGTCACCTCCGTCGTCTCCATCGCGGCGTGCCAGACGCTGATGGCGCTCGCCGTGCTGGCGCTGATCTTCACCCATGCGAAATTTCGGCTGCCGCCGCTCTGGCTTCCGCTTTCGCTATTCGTTCTGGGAACACTGATTTCGCTCGCGGATTCCGGGCACATCCGCAGCGGTTTGCCCCAAGTGAAGAAATTTTACGTTTACCTGATGCTGTTCCTGGTGGTCAGCGCGCTGCGCAATGTTCGGCAGGTTCGCGGGGTGGCGTCGGGCTGGGCGCTGGCGGCCACGCTTTCCGCCGTGTGGAGTCTGTTCCAATTCGCCCGCAAGTACGAAGACGCGCAGCGGGCGCATCAGAATTTCTACGCTTCTTATGTGGGCAGGCGCATCACCGGCTTCATGAGCCACTGGATGACGTTCAGCGGCGAGATGATGATGACGCTGCTGGTGATCGCGGCAATCGTCTTCTTTTCGATGGACCGCCGCTGGACCGGAGCGTTGATCGGCGCGGGCGCCTTGGTGAGTGTCGCGTTGGCGGCCAGTTTTACACGCAGCATGTGGCTGGGAACAGCCGGCGGCGCGGTCTACCTGATCTGGTTCTGGAGGCGATGGCTGGTGCTGGCTCTACCGGCGGTGGTCGGACTTTTGCTTCTCGCAAATCCGTTCGAGGTGCGGGATCGGGTCATGTCCGCCTTCCGCCCGCACGGAGAGGTGGATTCGAACGAACATCGCGTTGTGACGCGTCTTGTCGGATGGGAGATGATCAAGGCGCACCCCTGGCTGGGAGTGGGCCCGGAGCAGGTGGGACCACAGTTCAACCAGTACATTCCAGACAACGTGGGGCTCCCGCTGCCCATCGGCTATTACGGACATCTGCACAACATCTATGTTCACTATGCGGCCGAGCGCGGCGTACCCACGATGCTTGTGCTGATGTGGATGCTCGGTCGCGCGCTATTCGATTTCCTCCGCGCGCTGCGTCGCCTGCCGGCCGCAGCGGAGGAGCGCTGGGTCCTGCACGCGGCGGTGGCGGTGACCATCGCCGTTCTCATCGGCGGGTTTTACGAGCTGAATCTTGGCGATAGTGAGGTGTTGTCGATGTTTCTGGCGGTAGCGGGCTGCGGCTATGTTGCCGCGGAGAAGGGAGACGAAAAATGCAAGGCCTGATGATGAACACGCCGCTCACCCTCACGCCTTTTCTCGAACGCTCGGCTCGATTGTTTCCCAAAAAAGAGATCGCCTCCAGAGTGGAGACGGGCATGCATCGCTACACCTACGCCGATTTCCATGCGCGCGTGCACCGTCTCGCCTGGGCACTCGAGCGCTTGGGGATCAAGCGCGGCGACCGCGTCGGCTCGCTTTGCTGGAACAGCTACCGGCACCTGGAACTGTATTTCGGCGTGACCTGCTTCGGGGCCGTGCTGCATACGTTGAATCTGCGGCTGGCTCCGGATCAGCTCGCCTACATCATCAACCATGCCGGCGATCGGGTGATACTCGTCGACGCATCTTTAACGCATTTGCTCGATCAGGTCAGGAACGAGATCCGCGGAGTGGAGAAGATCGTGGTGCTCGATGATTCCGGCGAATATGAGGAAATGCTGGCCTCGGCGCCGGCCACGCCTTATGCATGGCCTGAACTCGCCGAAACCGCCGCGGCAGCCACGTGCTATACCTCCGGCACCACCGGGCATCCTAAGGGAGTGCTTTACACGCACCGCGCTCTGGTGCTGCACAGCTACGCCTTGGCGATGGCGGATACGTTTGCGCTTAGCGAGCGCGACACCGTGTTGCAGCTGGTTCCGATGTTCCATGCCAACGGATGGGGCATCCCATTCGCGGCGGTGATGGTGGGCTCAAAGATCGTGCTTTGCGGGCGGCATCTGCAACCGCCCGATATCGCGGAGATAATTCAGAACGAACGCGCCACGTTTACTGCCGGCGTGCCCACATTGTGGATGGGGCTTTACGGCTATCTCGAACACGAAAAGCGCGACATCTCGAGCCTGCGAACGATTGTCTGCGCGGGGTCCGCGCTGCCGCGCCAGTTCGTCGAGCAATACGACCGCAAGTACGGCATCCGTTTCATGCTGGCCTGGGGCATGACGGAAACAACCCCCATCGCGACGGTCGTCTGTATGAAAAGCCATCTCGAGTCGCTGCCTCCCAAGGAACGCTACGACCTGCGCGCCCGGCATGGCCTGTCGGTCGCCGGCGTCGACATCCGCATTGTGGACGAATCCGGTACGGAACTCCCCTGGGACGGCACAACGATGGGCGAGCTGCAAGTGCGCGGGCCGTGGATCACCTGCGGTTACTACAATGATCCGCGCGGGGACGAACGCGGCTTGCGGGAATCGTTCCTGGAAGGCTGGTTCCGCACGGGAGACGTCGCCACCATCGATCCCGAAGGCTACATCCAGATCATGGACCGCACGAAAGACCTGGTAAAGAGCGGCGGCGAGTGGATTTCGAGCGTCGACCTGGAGAACGCAATCATGGCGCACCCAAAAGTGATGGAAGCAGCGGTGATCGCGGTGCCTCATCCCAAGTGGCAGGAAAGGCCCGTGGCCGCGGTGGCGCCCCTACCTCAATTCCGCGGGGAGCTTACGAAACAGGAGATTCTGGATTTCCTGAAAGATCGTGTGGCCAAGTGGTGGCTGCCCGACGACGTGATTTTCATGGAGGCGGTGCCGAAGACCAGCGTCGGTAAATTCAACAAGCGCGCGCTTCGCGAGCAGCTCAAGGATCTTTCGTTGCCCGGCTGATCAAGGCCGCACGGATCGCGGTGTGGGGCACATCAGCCAGCGTGTCGGCGACAAATCCGGTAATGTTGGCGACGGCGAAGCTGGTCCCGTGCAGATTGCGTGCCGCCGGCACGCCCGGAATCGGGCGCGGATAAGGCGACGCATAAAAAACCCCCTCGCGATAACGATAGATTTCGCGCGGGCAGTTTTCTTCAGGCGCCACGCCGATCACATCTGGCAAGCTGCCGGGCAGCAGGTGCGCAGCGCTTACAATCAACGCGCCGGCAGAAAGAGCAGGCTCGAAGCGTTCCCGATGCGCCGGATTCGCTGTGCCGAGGCTCAGATTGATCACGTCCATGCGCTGCTCGATGCACCACTCCAATGCGCGTAGAATCAGCTCAATTTTTGCAGACAGCCGGCGGTCGAACACTTTCACCGCGTAAAGCTCCACATCCGGGGCTTTCTCGCGGATGGCTCCGGCCGCCGCAGTCCCGTGGCCGAGCCGGTCGATCGTATCGGCGTTGAACCCTTCGGCGGTGACACCCACTCCTCCCGCCACGCGCCCGACGTGGGGGTGATCCGCGCAGATGCCGCTATCGATGATCGCGACCTTCATACCACCGCATTCGAAGAAAGGCTGACCGTTTGGTGCGCGATTCGCGCCAGCGAGACCCGATGCGTGATGAGGATGGCGGTGCGGCCGTCGAGCGCGCGGGAGAGCGCTTCGGCGATGACTCGCTCATTGGCTTCGTCAAGTGCCGAGGTCGGCTCGTCGAGCACCAGCACCTTGGGAGCGGCGAGCAGCGCGCGGGCCAGAGCGATTCGCTGGCGCTCGCCGGCCGAAAGCGTCTGCCCGCGCTCGCCGATCATCGTGCCGTAGCCATCGGGCAGCGCGAGGATGCGTTCGTGAATGGAAGCAGCGCGGGCCGCGTCAGCGATCTCGGCGTCTGTAGCCTCCGGGCGCGCGTAGGCGATGTTTTCGCGCACAGTGGTGTGGAAAAGGTATGGAGACTGATCGAGCAGCACAATCGAGCGGCGCACCGTCTGGAGGGAAAGATCGCGCAGTTCGTAACCATCGAGCTTTATGGCGCCTGCGTCAGGGTCGTAGAAACGCACCAGCAGATCGGCGATGGTGGATTTTCCAGCGCCACTGGGGCCGAGGATCGCGCAGATGGTTCCCGCCGGCACGCGGAAGGAGAGGTTATCGAGCACAGCGTCCCCGCCGTGGTGGAAGGCGACGCCATCGAACTCGATTTCTCCGCGAATATCGGAGGGCACCACGGCGTCCGCGCGCTCAACGACTTCAGCTCGCGTGTCGAACAGTTCCCACACGCGCGATAACGAAACTCCGCCGGAGACGAGGTTCGTATACAACCCCATCAGGTTTTGCACTGGCGCAAGCAGCCGCAGATGGTAGGCCATCAGCGCCACCAACCCTCCTGTGGTGAGCGCGCCGTCGATCACCAGCTTGCCGCCGTAGAGGAAAAGCGCGGCAGTCGACAGGGCAAGGACAGTGCCCGGCACGGCTCCGGCGAGAAATGACGTCATCTGCATCCGCATCAGCGCGTCTAGGAAGCTTTGGTTGCGCGCGCGAAACCGCTGGACCTCGCGCGCTTCGGCGTGGGAGGCGACTACCAGGCGGACACCGAGCAGCGTTTCCAACAGAAAGCTGCCGATATCGGCGCTGCGCTCGCGCACGGCGCGCACGCGCGCGGCCAGGCGCTGCTGATAGTGCCGCAACGCCCAAACACTCACCGGCAGGACCGCGGCGCTCACTAGAAACAATCGCCGGTTCAGCGAGGCCATGATCGCCGCGCTGCCCGCAAGAAACACGACGTTCGAGAGCACGCTCAACAGGCTGTCTCCCGATACGCGCTGCACTTCCGCAATGTCGTTGTTGATCCGGGAAACTACGTCACCCAGCTTGGCGCGCGCCCAGAATCGGGGTGAAAGCGTCTGCAGGTGACGGTAGAGCGCTAAGCGCATGTCAAAGAGCACGAGCGCCGACACGCGCACGTACTGGTAGCTTGAAAAAATGTTCAGCCCGAATCCGAGCACAGTAACCAAAATCATCAGGCCGCTGACAATCACCAGCATGCGGAGGTCGCGCTTGAGCAGCGCATCGTCAATCAGAAGTTTTGATATGTATGGCTGAGCCAGTCCGAACGCAGTCGCGATCGCGCCGGCAAGCAGAATCAAAATCAGGCGAGGCCAATAAGGAAGAATGAAGCGGATCGCCCGGCGATATCCAGCGAATGAAATGCCCGGTTCAATTCGAGGCACGAGCATTGTCGGCTATTGTCCAGGCCCTAGCGGCCCGCGGACGGCGTCACGATCATTCCCGTCGTGATATCGGCATTCAGGTCTATGGTGTTGCGTAGCTGGAAGGAGTTCGCGTCGTAGACTTCCACGGTGTAGCCGGCGCCAAAAATGTAGAGGTCCTTGCCAGTGCTCGATATGCCGAAGCTGAAGCGGGACCGGCCATCAAATTCCTGCTTACGCGCCAGCTTGTTCGTCGCGAGATCGAACTCCCAGAATTCCGACCGGCGGTTGCCACCCTGACCGCTGAACGCAACCGTGTAACCCTTCTTGTGATCGGGCGTCACGTGCAATCCCATCATGCCGGTCGTGGATGGCCCGACCGGCGTGAACTCGAATGTGCGCCTGGTGAGGTCGAAGCGCGCGATGCCGAAAACATTGCGGCGCACCACCGGATCCGTCGAGTTGAAGACGCTTATCAGCATCCCGGGTTCCTGGATGGAGTCAAGCGGCATTCCAATGCCGACGTTCGCAATTCCAGGAAACTGGGGTTTGGAAAGCTCGATCTTTTCGACCAGCTTGAAATCGGTGGTATCGAAGATGAGAACGTTGTTGCGGAACACATAGAGGTACTTTCCGTCGGGGGAAAGCCGCATCCCGCCGCCGAAACCGAACCCCGGCGGCTCCTCGTCCTTCGGAACGTCCGCGGTTCGTACGATCTTTTTCTGTGCGAGGTCGACGACCGCAAACTTGGTCGTCTTGTCCTGTTCGAAGCGATCGATCTTCTTCTCGACAGGCCGGATGAGCAGATACAGGAGTTTGCCATCCGGGGACGGCGCCCAGGAATTGTAGCGCATGCGTTTGTTGCCCTCGTCCAGAACGAACGCATTGGTCACCTTGTGCGTGGCCGCGTCAACCACTTCAAATCCGTTCTTTTCGAGTGTGGCAACGTAAAGCGTCTTGCGATCCTCGGAGAGCTGCATGGATCGCGCCAAGCCGGTCGATAACTGAATCCTGTCGACGACCTTCTGCTTCGCTTCATCGAGCACTTGAACGTCCC
>Ga0066709_100001186_pt1 | contig 16627 bp, 10 predicted proteins | sample GraSoiAngelo_158_FD_79665 | JGI IMG/M metagenome (GOLD analysis project Ga0066709, IMG submission 79665) | Grasslands soil microbial communities from the Angelo Coastal Reserve, California, USA - 14_1009_16_30cm | ecosystem: Environmental > Terrestrial > Soil > Grasslands | place: USA...
CATGCCGTGACTGCCGCGCAGTTCCAGCTCGTACCCGATGACCCGGTCCAGCGGCAGCACCGGCTGCCCGGCCGCGGGCGGCATCAGGCCGACCTGCACGTGCCGGCCCCGGCGGCGCAGGCACGACACGGATGCGACGCACGTCTGCGGGCTGCCCAGCGCGTCGATCGACACGTGTGCGCCGCCGCCGGTCGCCTCCCGTACCGCGGCAGCCGGATCCGGTACCGCGGAAATGCATACGGCCGCGCCGAAGCGGCGGGCCGACTCCAGCGCGGCCTCGGCCACGTCGAGCGCCACCACCCGGGCGCCGCAGGCCGCCCCGATCATCACGGCGGACAGCCCCACCCCGCCACAGCCGTGTACCGCGAGCCATTCCCCGGCGGCCACCCGGCCCTGTGCCACCACGGCCCGGAACGCCGTGGCGAAGCGGCAGCCGAGCGCGGCCGCGCTGGGATACCCCAACGCGTCGGGCAACCGGACCAGGTTCACGTCGGCGTGGCGCACCGCCACGTACCGCGCGAACGAACCCCAGTGGGTGAACCCGGGTTGGGTCTGCCGCTCGCACACCTGATGGTCGCCGGCGAGGCAACTCGCGCAACTGCCGCAGGCGCACACGAACGGCGCGGTCACCCGGTCACCGGCGCGCCACCGGACCACCCCGTCACCAACCGCGGCAACGGTACCGGCGAACTCGTGGCCGGGTACGTGCGGCGGCCGGACGTCGGGGTCGTGGCCCTTCCAGCCGTGCCAGTCGCTGCGGCACAGACCGGTGGCGAGTACCTCGATCACCGCACCGCCCGGCGGAGGAGTCGGATCGGGTACCTCGCGCACCTCCGGTACCACACCGAAGTCATCGAAGACGACAGCGCGCACGCCTCACCCGCAATGGTTGCGCTGGTTGACTTCCACCGCCCGGCCGTCCGGGTCGGTCACGATCGCCCGGCAACCCCAGGGGCGTACCTCGTGCGCGACCAGTACCGGCGAACCCAGGCCGGCGACGGCCGCCACGGCATCGTCGAGCGAGTCGACATAGAAGCCGGCGAAGGTGCTGCCCGCCGTGCGGAAGCCGGGCGAGGTGCCCGCGGGACCTTCGTACACGGCGAAATGGACCGGGCCGAGTTCGGTCGCGGCATGCGCCGGTCCGTCATCATGCTCGGGATCGGAAGCGTGCCGCTCAGGTGCCAGCGCGATTCCCAGCAGCCGGTAGAAATCAGCGGTCCGTTCCAGGTCGGCCGCGAACAGCACCATCGATGCGACGTCCACCATCACGGCACTGTAGCGTGAAACAGTGAGCGCCCCGAACCGCAGCGCCGCCTCCAACCGCAGCGCCGCCTGGTACGCCAAGACCGACCGCGACGGGTTCATCCACCGCGCCTGGATGCGACGCGGCCTGCCGCCGCACGCCTTCGACGGCCGGCCGCACATCGCGATCGTCACCACCTGGTCGGACTGGACGCCGTGCAACAGTCACCTCGGCGAGGTTGCCGAACACGTCAGGCGCGGCGTGTGGGAGGCCGGCGGGGTACCGCTGGAGATGCCGGTGCCGTCGCTGGGCGAGACGCTGATGCGGCCCACCGCGATGCTGTACCGCAACCTCACCGCGATGGCGACCGAGGAGCTGATCCGGGCCAACCCGGTGGACGGCGTGGTGCTGCTCGGCGGCTGCGACAAGACGATCCCCGCGCTGGTGATGGGCGCCTGCTCGGTCGACCTGCCGGCACTGGTGGTCGCGGGCGGGCCGATGCTGACCGGTACCTGGCGCGGCATGGCGCTGGGCTGCGGCACCGACGTGTGGCGGCTTTCCGAAGAGGTCCGCGCCGGAACCCTTGCGGCGCAAGACTTCCAGAGCGCCGAATCGGCGATGATCCGTAGCCGCGGGCACTGCAACACGATGGGTACCGCGTCCACCGTCGCCTGCGTCACCGAGGCGCTCGGGCTGACCCTGCCGGGCAACGCCGGCCTACCGGCGCCGGACAGCCGGCTGCTGGAACTGGCGCACCTGGCCGGCAACCGGATCGTGGCGATGGTCGAGGAATCCCTTACGCCGAGCCGGATCCTGTCCCGCGGCTCGTTCCACAACGCGATCGTCGCGCTGGGTGCGATCGGTGGCTCGACGAACGCGGTACTGCACCTGCTCGCCATCGCCGGCCGGGTCGGGGTACCGCTGGCGTTGGACGACTTCGACATCGACGTCCCGTTGCTCGTCGACCTGCAACCGGCCGGGCGGCTGCTGATGGAGGACTTCCACCGGGCCGGCGGGCTGCGCGTGGTACTGCGGGAAATGGCCGACCGGCTCGACTCCGCCGCGCTCACCGTCAGCGGGAAGCCGCTCGTGGACGGGCTCGCCGCGGTACCCCCTGCGGATCCGGAGGTGATCCGGCCCGCAGCCGACCCGCTGCAGCCGTCCGCCGGAATCGCCGTGCTGCGCGGAAACCTGTGCCCCGACGGGGCGATAGTGAAGCCCGCCGCCGCGTCGCCGGCGCTGCTGCGCCACCGCGGGCGCGCGGTGGTTTTCGACAGCCCCGAGGAGGTCCTGCGCCGTCTCGACGATCCGGCGCAGGACATCGACGAGTCATCGGTACTGGTGCTGCGCGGCTGCGGTCCGAAGGGGTACCCGGGCATGCCGGAGGTCGGCAACCTGCCGCTGCCCCGCCGCCTGCTGGAGCGCGGAGTGCGCGACATGGTGCGGATCAGCGATGCGCGGATGAGCGGCACCGCATACGGCACCGTCGTGTTGCATGTGGCGCCCGAGTCGGCGGTCGGCGGCCCGCTGGCGCTGGTCCGCGACGGCGACCCGATCAGCCTCGACGTGGCGGCGCGCAGCCTGCGACTGGAGGTCGACGACCGGGAGCTGGCCACGCGCGGTGCCGCGGCGCCGGTCGCGGCCGTCCCCGACGGCGGCTGGGTGCGCCTGTACCTCGACCACGTCCTGCAGGCCGACAAGGGCGCGGATCTCGACTTCCTGGTCGGCTGCCGGGGTGCCGCGGTGCCCCGGGAATCCCACTGACGTACCGGGAGTCCGATTCCCGGCACAATTGCGCGCCGACACTCCCAGGCGGGTCGTTGTTCCCGCCGAGGAGTGGTGCTGCGATGGATTCCACGAGGGGTACCCCGACAACCGGGTCGCAACCTGGCCGGAACCCAGGCCGCACCCGCACAGACGTCAACTGGACCACAACGCCAGAGGTACCGCGTGGAGGGGGGCCGGCCATGGTCGGCGCGATTGACGATCTGTTGGTGGAGGCGCTGTTCGTCTCCCACGTTCAGCCCTCGGACGCGCCGACGGCGGCACTGGTGCACCGGGCCATCACCGACACGATCGTGCGGTTCGGCACCGACGGCTGCGCGGCCCGGGTGGCCGCTGAGTTCGGCGACCACCCCGACATCGCGGTGTCCCGCATGGCGTGGGTACGGGAGATCGTGCGGCAGAGCTACCCGAGCCCCGACCACCAGGAGCACTGAGGACCGGGCCGCGGTCGCTAGCGCAGCCCGTCGATGGCGGCCATCTCCTCGGCGGTCAGCTCGAACCCGAGGACGTCGAAGTTCTCCTTGATCCGCGCCGGGGTCACCGACTTCGGGATCACCACCACCTCGTGCTGCACGTGCCAGCGCAGTACCACCTGGGCCGGCGTCACCCCGTGCGCCGAGGCGATCCCGGCCAGCACCCGATGGCGCAGGTCGCTGCCCTTGAACGGGCTGTACCCCTCGACCACCACGCCCCGCTCCCGATGCGCGGCCAGCAGCCCGGCGTCGTACTGGAACGGGCTCCACGGGATCTGGTTCACCGCCGGCGCCGCACCGGTCGCCTCGGTCAGCTCGTCGATCTGACGGATGCTGTAGTTGCTCACCCCGACCGACCGCGCCAGGCCCTCGTCGCGCAGTGCGAGGAACTCGCGCCACGTGCCCAGCCGCGCCCGGTCGCCCGGCGGCCAGTGCACCAGCCACAGGTCGACGCGGTCCATGCCCAGCTGGCGCAGGCTCTCGGCGAGCGTCTGCCGTTCCCGGCCGGCCCGCCCCGGCGGCATCTTGGTGGTGACGAACACCTCGTCGCGGGGTACCCCGCTGTCCCGTACCGCCCGCCCGACCTCGGTCTCGTTGCCGTAGAACGTCGCGGTGTCCAGATGCCGGTACCCCACGCGCAGCGCTTCGAGCACCGCCGCGTAGCCGCGCCGCCCGGTCGCCTGCCAGGTCCCGAACCCGAGCAACGGCATCGACACCCCGTCCCGCAGCCGGACCGCGGGCGTTTCAGTGAGACTCATGTGAACATCCTTGCCCAGTCCCACGCGCCATGCACAACCGCCGGGATACCGTGCGGGGATGGACGCGGCACTCGTGGAGCTGGCCGGGGCGTACGGCGTGGCGACGTCGTACTGGGACTGGCAGGGCCGGCTGGTCCACGTCGACCCGGACGTGGTGGTGGCGGTCCTCGGCGTGCTCGGCGTCGACGCGACACGGCCGAAGACCGCGCTCAAGGAGATCCCCGACCGCCCCCGGACGCTGGTGACGACCGACGGCGAGCCCGGCTGGTACGAGCGGCCCGACGGCACCACCGTCATCGTCACGCCGGACAGGCTGCCCGAGCCGGCCCGCACCTGGGGTTGGATGCTGCAGCTCTACGCGTTGCGGTCGGCCGCCTCCTGGGGTGCCGGCGACTTCGCCGACCTGGCCCGGTTCGCCGAGTGGGCCGCCGAGACCGGGGCCGGTGCGCTGCTGCTCAACCCGCTGCACGCGGTACCCCCGATCCGGCCGGTACCCGCATCGCCGTACTCGCCGTCCAGCCGGCGCTACGTCAACCCGCTGTACCTGCGCGTCGAGGACACCTCCGCGTACCGCCTGGCCGACCCCGACACCCGCGCGGCGGTGGACCGGCTGCGCCCGCCCGCGGACACCGACCTCATCGACTACGACGCGGTGTGGGACGCCAAGCGGCAGGCGCTGGAACTGTTGTGGCGCACGGAGAACCCGCGCCCGAGCGACGACGGCTTCGCGACGTACTGCGCGCTGGCCGAGCTGCACGGCGCGGACTGGCGGCGGTGGCCGGCGGAGCTGCACCGCCCCGACGGTCCCGGGGTGGCCCGTGCCCGTGCCGCGGCCGCCGACCGGGTCGCCTTCCACGCGTGGCTGCAACGGCTGTGCGACGAGCAGCTCGCGGCGGCCGCGAAGGCCGCCGCCGGCATGCAGATCGGCATCGTGCACGACCTCGCGGTCGGCATCGACCCGGGCGGCGCGGACGGCTGGATGCTGCAGGACGTACTGGCTCAGGGTATCCGGATCGGCGCGCCGCCGGACGCGTTCAACCAGCTCGGCCAGGACTGGGGGCTGGCCGCGTGGCGACCGGACCGGCTGGCCGCCACCGGGTACCGCGCCTACCGCGACCTGCTCGCCGCCTCCCTCCGGCACGGCGGGGGCCTGCGGGTCGACCACGTCGCCGGGCTCTGGCGGCTGTGGTGGATCCCGCCGGGCGGCTCGCCGGACCAGGGTACGTACGTGCGCTACGACGGGCCGGCGATGCTCGGCGCGCTCATCGCCGAGGCGCACCGGGCCGGCGCGGTGGTGATCGGCGAGGACCTCGGCACGGTACTGCCGGAGGTGCGCCAGGCGATGAGCGAGCGGCAGGTGCTCGGCTCGGCGGTGCTGTGGTTCACGCGCCGGTGGGAGGAGCCGGGGCAGCCGTTCCTACCCCCGGCCGAGTGGCCGAGGCTGGCGCTGGCCAGCATCTCCACCCACGACCTGCCGACCGTGCCGGGATTCCTCACCGACGAGCACGTCCGGGTACGGGCGCAGCTGGGCATCCTGGGGCGGACGGTCGCCGAGGAACTGGCCGTCGCCGAGGCGGACCGGGCGGCGCTGCGCGACCTGCTCGCGGCCGAGGGGCTGGCCGGCGAGGCACCGGTACCGGCACTGCACATGCTGCTCGCCCGTACCCCGTGCCGCCTGGTGATGGCCTCGCCGTACGACGCGCTCGGCGAGGTACGGCAGCCGAACCTGCCCGGTACCGTCGACGGGTACCCCAACTGGCGCATCCCGCTGCCGGTACCGCTGGACGAGCTGATCGGTGACGAACGCATGCTCGCCATCGCGCGGATTCTGGCCCGGAGAAGTTAGGCCGCGGGTCAACCGCAGGCGACGACCGCCGCGGACTGCGCCGGCAGCTCGATCGAGCTGCGGATCAGCACCAGCCCGGGGTCGGTGGCGAACAGCACGTCGCGCGGCGGGCCGGGCAGCGCGACCCGGCGCGGCGCGCGGGCGAAGTTGCCGACCACCGCGAGGCCGTCCCGGCTCATCACCAGGTACTCGGCGCCGCACGTCACCTGTACCCGGTCCAGCCGCGGGTCGGACAGCTCCGGCCGGGACTTGCGCAGCCGGATCAGGCGCCGGTAGAAGTCCAGCATCTCCCGGTGCTGCGGGCGGGCCAGCTCCGACCAGTCCAGCTTCGAGCGCTGGAAGGCGGCCGGGTCCTGCGGATCGGGTACCTCGGCCGTCGGCGACCAGCCGTGGTTGGCGAACTCGCGCTGCCGCCCGATCGCGACCGCCATGGCGAGGTCCGGTTCGGGGTGGCTGGTGAAGAACTGCCAGGGGGTACCGGCGGCCCACTCCTCGCCCATGAACAGCATCGGCGTGAACGGCCCGGCGAACAGCAGCGTCGCGCCGACCTTGAGCAGCCCGTCGGAGACCGAGTCGGAGATCCGGTCGCCGGCCGCCCGGTTGCCGATCTGGTCGTGGTTCTGCAGGTAGGCGACGAACCGGTGCCCCGGGATGCGGTCCCGGTCCACCGGTCGCCCGTGGGTCTGCCCGCGCAGCGTCGACCAGGTGCCCGCGTGGACGAACACCTCCTGCAGCACGTCGGCCAGGCACTCCAGGGAGCCGAAGTCGACGTAGTACCCCTGCCGTTCGCCGGTCAGCAGCGCGTGCAGCGCGTGGTGCACGTCGTCGGCCCACTGCGCGGTCAGCCCGTACCCGCCCGCCTCGCGCGGGGTGACCAACCGCGGGTCGTTGCGGTCGGACTCGGCGATCAGCGACAGCGGCCGGCCCAGGTGCGCCGACAACGACTCGACCTCGACGGCCAGCTCTTCGAGGATGTGGACCGCGCGCCGGTCGTGCAGCGCGTGTACCGCATCCAGCCGCAGCCCGTCGACGTGGTAGTCGCGCAGCCACATCCGGACGCTGTCGACGATGTACCGGCGCACCTCGTCGGAGTGCGTCCCGTCCAGGTTGACCGAGCGGCCCCAGGTGTTCTCGGTCTCGGCGAGGTACGGCCCGAACGTCGGGGCGTAGGCGCCGGACGGCCCGAAGTGGTTGTACACCACGTCGAGTACCACGCCGAGCCCTCTGTTGTGGCAGGCGTCGACGAACCGCTTCAGCCCGTCCGGCCCGCCGTAGGGCTCGTGCGGGGCGAACCAGCACACCCCGTCGTACCCCCAGTTGTGCTCGCCGTTGAACGCGTTGACCGGCAGCAGCTCGACCAGGTCGACACCGAGGTCGACCAGGTGGTCCAACCTCTCGATGGCGGCGTCGAAGGTACCGGTCGGAGTGAACGTGCCGACATGCAGCTCGTAGAGCACCGCGCCGGGCAGTTGCCGGCCGGTCCAGGACTGGTCGGTCCATTCGAATGCGGAGTGGTCGTAGACCCGGCTCAACCCGTGTACCCCGTGCGGCTGGCACAACGACCGCGGGTCGGGCAGCAACTGGTCGCCGTCGCCGAGCAGGTATGCGTAATCGGTGTCCGGCTTGACATCCGGCACCTCGGCATACCACCAGCCGCGCGCGCCGGCGCGCATCGGGATGTCAACTCCTTCGATGCGCAGCTGTACCCGGGACGTCGTGGGCGCCCAGACCGCGAATTCCGTCATGTTGCCACCAACAGTGCCACGGGATACCGGTTCAGTATTTCGCCGATGAGCACAGCCGGGCCAGAAAAGGATCTGCGGGTTAGCACTTCGTCAAATTCTTGGCACGGTGATCGGAGGATCGTGTCCTGCCACCCGCCGCGCCGGTGCAGCCCGACCGGCAGCCGGGTGGCGAGCGCGATGACGTCGCCCCGCTGGAAGGCCACGACGTGTCCGGCGGCCGGCCCCTCCACCGGTACCGGGGCGTAGCCGGTCAGGTCGTGATCCCGCCGTACCCGCAGCGCCCGCGTCGTGACGAGCAGCTTCACCGCTCCCGAGGCGTCGATCGGCGGCAGCCAGCCGGCGTCGAGCCGGGCCAGCAGCGCGCGCCGGACGGCGAAGTCGACGGGCCGGCGGTTGTCCGGATCGACCAGCGAGTCGTCCCACAGCTCGGTGCCCTGGTAGATGTCCGGTACCCCGGGCATGAGCAGCTGGACCAGCTTCTGGCCGAGCGCGTTGGACCAGCCGTACCCCTCGATCCGCGCGACGAACGCGGCGATGTCGGCCCCCAGCGCGCGGTCGGCATAGATCGCGTCGATTGATCGGATGACCGCGTCTTCGAACGTGGGATCGGGCGCATCCCACGAGGTGCGCACCGACGCCTCCCGCGCCGCCTTCGTCGCGTAGTCCACGAGGCGCTGCCGGGAAATCGGCCACGCCCCGGCGACCGTCTGCCACAGCAGCGCCGCGAACTCCCGATCGGGTACCGGCGCCGCCGCGGTCCACCGCGCGAACGCCGCGTGCCACTCGTCCGGGATCTCGGACAGTACCGCCAGCCGCGCCCGCACGTCCTCCGAGCGCTTGGTGTCGTGGGTGGACAGCGCGGTCATCCCGTCCGGCCAGCGCTGCGCCCGCCGGGTCGCGGCCGCGTGGAACTCCTCCGGCGGCACCCCGAAGCGGTCCGGCGCGCCGCCGACCTCGTTGAGCGCGATGAACCGGGTGTACCGGTAGAACGCGGTGTCCTCCACGCCCTTGGCCATCACCGCGCCGGTGAACTGCTGGAACCGCACGGCAAGCTCGTCGTGCGGGTCGCGCAGCCGCGGTTCGAGCAGGTCGAACGGCAGGTCCGGGCGACGCTTGCGGGCGCGGGCCAGCGCCTCGGTCAGGTACCGCTCGCCGTCGGGCAGGTAGCTGCGGTACACCGGGAAGTCGGCGGCCAGTTCCACGAGCGCCTCGCGCACGTCGACGTCGACGGGCATCAGGTGGGTCAGCCGGGTCAGCTCCGCGGCGAGCAACCGGGTGGCCGCCTCCACCTTGCCGGTGCGGGCCGTCTCGGCCCAGGAGACGCGGGACGGGTACGCGCGCCGCCCGGCCGGGTCGACGAACAGCCCGCACACCTCGCGCAGCGCGTCGTAGCCGGTGGTACCGGCGACCGGCCAGTCCGGCAGTTCCTCGCCGGCTTCGAGGACCTTCTCCACCACGATCCACGCGCCCGGCGTGCCGGCCCGCAGCCGGTGCAGGTATCCGACCGGGTCGCGCAGCCCGTCGGGATGGTCGATGCGCAGCCCGTCGGCGATCCCCTCGGCGATCCAGCGCAGCGGTTCGGCGTGGATGGCCGCGAAGACCTCCTCCCGCTCGACCCGTACCCCGGCGAGCCCGGCGATCGAGAAGAACCGCCGGTAGTTGAGCTCCTCGTTCGCCCGGCGCCAGGAGACCAGCTCGTAGTGCTGCCGGTCGTGCACCTCCGCCGGGGTACCGCCACCGGTGCCGGCGGCGATCGGGTACCGGTGGTCGTAGTACCGCAGCTCACCGTCCACAATGGACAGGTCGGCCGGACCGTCGTCGTCGCCGAGCACCGGGATCAGCAACCGCCCGCGCGACCAGTCGATGTCGAACCAGTTGGCGTACGGCGACGCCGGCCCGTCGCGCAGCACGCTCCACCAGGCCCGGTTCTCGTGCGCGTCGGCCACCCCGAGGTGGTTGGGCACGATGTCCACGACCAGCCCGAGTCCCTTGCCCCGCAACGCCGCCACCAGCCGGTCGAGCGCTGGAAGCCCGCCGATGCCGGGGTCGACCCGGGTCGGGTCCACCACGTCGTACCCGTGCTCGGAGCCCTCCGCGGCGTCCAGGATCGGCGCGGAGTACAGGTGCGTGACGCCCAGGTCGGCCAGGTACCCGGCGAGCCCGGCCGCGGCGTCCATGTCGAAGTCGGGCCGCACCTGTACCCGGTAGGTCGCTCCCGGGATCAACCTGTCAGACCTTTCGGATGAGCACCGCGAGCGACCGGGCCGGTACCGCGATCTTCCCACCGGCGGCCACGACCACCGGGTCGTCGTCGCTGGTGTTCGAGGTGTCGAATTCGACCTGCCACTTCTCTCCGTACTCCGCTGCCGGCATGACGAACTCCAGCATGATCTCGGAGGCGTTGAAGCACAACAGGAACGAGTCATCGGTGTGCAACTCGCCGCGCGGGCTGCGCTCCCGGATCCCGTCGCCGTTGATGAACAGCGCCACCGACCTGCCGAAGTCGCACTCCCAGTCGTCCTCGGCCATCGGGCGCCCGTCGAACGCGAACCACTGCGCGTCCGGCAGCGGTGTACCGGCCTCGCGCCGGACCGGCCGGCCGGTGAGGAACCGGCGCCGGCGGAACGTGCGGTGCCTGGTACGCAAGGCGACCAGCCGGCGCGTGTAGTCGAGCATCTGCTCGTCGACGTTGTCCCAGTCCACCCAGGTCAGCTCGGAGTCCTGGCAGTAGGCGTTGTTGTTGCCGCGCTGGGTGCGGCCCAGCTCGTCGCCGTGCGAGATCATCGGTACGCCCTGGGCGAGCAGCAGCGTCGCCATGAAGTTGCGCCGCTGCCGGGCCCGCAGCGCGAGGATCTCCGGGTTGTCGGTCGGCCCTTCGACACCGCAGTTCCACGAGCGGTTGTGGTTCTCGCCGTCGCGGTTGTCCTCGGTGTTGGCCTCGTTGTGCTTCTGGTTGTAGGAGACCAGGTCCGACAGCGTGAAGCCGTCGTGGCAGGTGACGAAGTTGATGCTGGCGACCGGCCGGCGGCCGTCGTCCTGGTACAGGTCGGCCGACCCGCACAGGCGGCTGGCGAACTCGGCCAGCGTGGCCGGCGCACCGTGCCAGAAGTCCCTGGTGGTGTCCCGGAACCGGCCGTTCCACTCCGTCCACAGTGGAGGGAAGTTGCCGACCTGGTACCCGCCGGGCCCGACGTCCCACGGCTCGGCGATCAGCTTGACGGTGCTGACCACCGGATCCTGCTGTACCACTTCGAAGAACGACGCCAGCCGGTCCACCTCGTAGAACTCGCGGGCCAGGGTGGCGGCGAGGTCGAAGCGGAACCCGTCGACGTGCATCTCGTTCACCCAGTACCGCAGCGAGTCCATGATGAGCTGCAGCGAGTGCGGGCTGCGCATGTTGAGGCTGTTACCGGTACCGGTGTAGTCCACGTAGAACGTGGGGTCCTTCTCGTTGAGCCGGTAGTACTCCGCGTTGTCGATGCCCCGGAAGCTCAGCGTCGGGCCGAGGTGGTTGCCCTCGGCGGTGTGGTTGTAGACCACGTCGAGGATGACCTCGATCCCGGCCGCGTGCAGCGCCTTGACCATGGCGCGGAACTCCTGCACCTGCTGGCGCCCGATCGACGCGTACGCCTGGTGCGGCGCGAAGAACCCGATCGTGTTGTAGCCCCAGTAGTTGCGCAGTCGGCGCTCGATCAGCCGGTGGTCGTTGACGAACTGGTGCACCGGCATCAGCTCGATCGCGGTGATGCCGAGCTTCTTCAGGTACTCGATCATCGCCGGGTGCCCGATCGCGCCGTAGGTGCCGCGCAGTTCCTCGGGGATGCCCGGGTGCCGCATCGTCAGACCCTTGACGTGCGCCTCGTAGATGACCGTGTGGTGGTACGGGATCCGCGGCAGCGTGTCGTTGCCCCAGTCGAAGTACGGGTTGACCACGACGCCCTTGGGCATGAACCGGGCCGAGTCGCGGGTGGACATCCGGTCCGGGCTGTCCAGCTCGTAGCCGTACAGCGCCGGGTCCCACTCGATCTCCCCGTCGACCGCCTTCGCGTACGGGTCGAGCAGCAGCTTGTGCGGGTTGAACCGGTGCCCGCGGCGCGGCTCGTACCGCCCGTGCACCCGGTACCCGTACCGCTGGCCGGGCTCGATGCCGGGCAGGTACCCGTGCCAGACGAACGCGTCGACCTCGTACAGCTCGACGCGCCGTTCCTGACCGTCGGCGTCGAACAGGCACAGCTCGACGCCGTCAGCGGTCTGTGAGGCGAGCGCGAAGTTGGTGCCGGTGCCGTCGTACGTCGCACCGAGCGGATAGCGCGCACCTGGCCACACTTGCATGTCGACTCCTGTCTGTACCGCTACGCTCACCGAGGGAACTCAACTCGCCGCGGCGGCTCACCACCGTAACGAGTCAGTACCCTGACGAGCCATTTCAATCATAAGAAGGACCATGCGAACGCGAGCTCGGTTCGTGTTCGGTACCCAGGTGTGCACCTCCCTGACCGAGGGCGGCGGAGCCGACCGGGAATGGCTGTGCAGCGACGGTACCGGCGGATACGCCATGGGTACCGTCGCCGGACTGCGGACCCGGCGGCAGCACGGCCTGCTGGTGACCGCGGACCGCAAGGTGGCTCTTCTCACCCTCGATCCGGTGGTGACGCTCACATCCGGCGCGCGCGTCGAGCTGGCCGTGCACGAGTGGGCCTCGGGCGCGACCGCCCCGCACGGGCACCGGCTGCTGGAGTCCTTCGACCTGACCGACGGCGTACCGCGCTGGCGCTGGCGGATCGGCGGCGTGGTGGTCGAGCGCGAGCTGGCCATGGAGCGCGGGCGGACCGGCGTCGCCGTGGTGCACCGCATGCTCGCCGCCACCGAACCGGTCGAACTGTCCCTCGCCGCGCTGTGCACCTGGCGCGACGCCGGTGCCGCCCGCATCGCCGGACCGCCGCCCGCAGTCGAGCCGGTCGCCGACGGCGTCGTGGTCGAGCACGCGTACCGGATCGCCGGGCCCGGCTGGCGCCCCGACGGCACCTGGTGGTGCGGCGCGCGCACCCGCGACGGCAGCGAGGACCTCTGGCACGCCGGCACGTTCACCGCCCGGCTCGCGGCCGGCGAGGCGATGGAGGTGTGCGCGTGGGCCGGCGATCCGGCGCGGCGGCCGCCGCCCGCGACCGCCGTCGTGTCCGCCGCGCGGGGCCGGGCGCGCGCCGTGGTCACCGCCGCGAAGCCGGCCGACGCGGTGGACGCGCGGCTCGCGCTCGCGGCGGACGCGCACATCGTCACCGGTCCGCGGGTGGTCGCCGGGTATCCCGCGGCCGGGGGCGACGTGCTGGCCGCATACGAAGGGCTGTTCCTGGAGACCGGGCGGGCCGCCGAGGGCCGCGCGCTCCTGCGGGGGTACCCGCACCGCACGCTGTGGTACCCGCATGCCGTGGCCCGGCACGTCATCCGCACCGGCGACGCCGACCTCGCCGCGGAGCTGCTTCCGGCACTGGCGGCGGGACTCGACGGGGACGAGCCGGATCCGGCCGACGGGCTGCTGTGCGGCGCGGCGGGCAAGCCGGTCGGCGAGAACGCCCTGTGGGTCAACGCGCTCGGTGCCGTCGCGCGGTTGTGCGAGCTGGCCGGTGCCGACCCGGCCGGGTGGCTGGCCCGGTACGACGTGGCCCGGGCCGGGTTCGCCAAGCGGTACCCGGCGCCGGACGGCTGGCTCTACGACGTCGTGGACGCGCCACCGCCGCGGTACCCGCTGGCGGGCAGCGGGCCGTACGACGATCCGGTGCTGCGGCCGCTGCAGGTGCTCGCGTGGTCGCTGCCGTACGCGCCGTTGGACGGTACCTGTGCCGAACCGCTCGACGCGGTCGGCCGGTACCTGTTGACCCCGCTGGGGTTGCGCTCGCTGGCCGCGCACGAGTACGGGTACCGCGGCGGCGACCGCGACCGGGGCAGCGCGTGGCCCTGGCTGGCCGGCGCCTTCGCGGGCGCCTGCCACGCGGCCGGCCGGCCCGCCGCCGGAGTGCTCGACGGGCTGGCCGCGCACCTCGACGAGTACGGCCTCGGTTCGGTCAGCGAACTGGTCGACGGGGAACCGCCGCACCGGGCCGGTGGCGCCCCGTTCCACGCCCTCGGCGTCGCCGAGCTGCTCCGCGCCCGGCGGCTCCTCCGGTAACCCGTTCGCGGGGCCGGACGGGTACCGCAGGCCCTGACATGATGAGTCCGGTGGTTCCCGAGCGCATACACAGCGGGTGGTACTTCCTCGCGCTCGCGCAGGAGCTGTCCGGTGAGATCACCCCGTTGACGGTGGGACGGCGCGCGCTCATCGCGGTGCGCGAGGACGAGCGGCGGGTCCGGGTGTTCGACGCGCGCTGCCCGCACCGTGGCGCACATCTGGGGTACGGCGGCAGGCGCTGCGGTGACCGCATCGTGTGTCCGTTCCACGGCAAGCGGATCGCGCTCGGTTCGGCGAAGGCGCGGCTGTCCGTGCGCGAGTACCCCACCGTGCTCGCCGGCGACGCGCTGTTCTTCCGGCTCGGCGCGGGCGGCACCGACGACCACGGCTTCGCACGGGTGATCCGCGAGGTCGCGCAGCGGCAGCGCCTCGTCGGCGCGGTGGTGCGGCGGGTCACCGTGCCGACCGACGTCCTCGTGGAGAACGCGTTCGACGTGGCGCACTTCGGGAAGGAAATCACGTTGGGGCCGTTCGGGGAGCTGACCGTCGAAGGCGAACTGTTCGCGAACCGGTTCCTCGCGCGCGCGTTCAGCCCGAGCGTGGTGGTGACCGAGATCGGGCCGGCGGACCGCGCATCGACGGTCGTCACCGGCGGTACCCCGACGTACGACGGGGCGGTCGCCCGGGTCGCGGTCGGGACGGCCGGCGCCGGGCCGGATGCGCTCGACGCGCTGGTGCACGGTGCGGTGCCCGGTGCGCGGTACGCCCTCGAGCCCGGCCGGCAGGTGGTGGCGTTCCGCCGGTTCTGCGCGATGTTCCCGCCGCTCGACGGGTGAGCCGGCCCGCAACCGTCCTGCTCCCGAACGGCAACCGCCCGGCACCCGACGCGCCGCGGCGGTCGGGGAATCCTCAACAACCCCGGCCCCGGACCGATACCGCTGGGAGAGCGAAGGGTTCAGGAGTGTGATGAGCGAGGGTGGGCACGGTACCGCCCCGCCGATGGCCGATCCGGTCACCGGTGCGGTTCCGCGCGCCCTGCTCCAGCCGATGCTCGCCGACGCGCTGGCGCGGGCGGACCGCGACGGTACCCGTTGCGCCGTCTTCCTCTTCGACGTCGACTTCTTCAAGACCGTCAACGACGCCTACGGCCACCAGCGTGGCGACCAGGTACTGCGTCAGCTCGCCGACCGGGTCAAGGGCGCGATCCGGCCGATGGACACGCTCTTCCGGTACGGCGGCGACGAGTTCGTCCTGCTGCTGCCGGACATCGAGCAGGCCGACGCGCTGCGGCTGGCGGTACGGCTGACCGACGAGGTACGCGCCCGCAACTTCCCCGGCAAGCCGCCGCTGGCCGTGTCGGTCAGCCTCGGCGTGGCCACCTACCCGGACGACGCGGACACCGCCGACGAACTGATCGGCCGCGCGGACCGGCGCAACTACCTGGCCAAGCGGCGCGGCCGGGGCGGCGCGGTCGCTGACGACGCGGCGAGCGGGGGCGATACCGGCTCCTCGCGGCTGTGGGAACGCGACGGCCCGCTCGCCGTCACGCACGAGTTCTTCACCCGGCTGCAGGCCGACAGCCGGGGCGCGCTGGAGGTCCGCGGCGAGGCCGGGGTGGGGCACACCCGGTTCCTGGTGGAGGTGGCGAAGGTCGCGCGACTGCGCGGTTTCACGGTGGTACCGGTCGAAGATGCGGCAGTCGCCGACGGTACCCCCGTCGTGCTGGTCGCCGACGTGGGCGAGGCGGGCCAGGCGGCTCAGGCGGCGCGGATGCTGGCCGCCCGCCCCTACCCGCCGCCGGTGCTCGGCCTGGTCTACGCCACCGCCCCCGGCGTGATCGACCACCACGACCTCGACCTGCCCGTGCTCAGCTCGGTCGAGCTGGCGCCGTGGTCGCCGGCCGCCCTGCGGATCTGGCTGCGCGCGATGCTGCACGGCGAGCCGAGCCGGGCGCTGTTCAACTGGCTGTTCGCCCGTACCGGTGGCCTGCCGGCCCGCGCCGACCGGGAGCTGACGCTGCTGCGCGAGCGTGACGGCGTGGTCGACACCGGCGACGGCGGCTGGACGATCACCCCGCGGATGCTGGACAAGCCGCGGCGCCGCAGCCGCCTGCCGGTGCCGATGACCCCGCTGGTCGGCCGCCGCACCGAGCACGACCGGGTGGTGCAGATGTTGCGGCAGGGGCGGCTGGTGACGTTGCTCGGGCCGGGTGGGATCGGCAAGACCCGGCTGTCACTGTCCGTGGCGGCCACCGCCGGGCCGGACTTCGAGGACGGCGCGGTGTTCGTGCCGCTCGCCGACGCGACCGACGCCGATCTGGTGGTCGCGGCGGTCGCGCATGCGCTGGCGGTTGCCGAGGTACCCGGTGAGCCGCTGCTCGACACCCTGCTGGAGCACCTGGCGGACATGTCGCTGCTGCTCGTGCTGGACAACTTCGAGCAGGTACTGGATGCCAGCCCGGTCGTCGCCGAGCTGCTCGGCGCATCGACCGGCATCGTTGTGCTCGCGACCAGCCGGGAGCGCCTGTCGGTGTACGGCGAGCAGGTGTACCAGGTACCCCCGCTGGCCCTGCCGGACCTGGACCGGTTGCCGGCCACCCCGGCCGGCGTGCTCC
>Ga0066709_100001187_pt1 | contig 16612 bp, 14 predicted proteins | sample GraSoiAngelo_158_FD_79665 | JGI IMG/M metagenome (GOLD analysis project Ga0066709, IMG submission 79665) | Grasslands soil microbial communities from the Angelo Coastal Reserve, California, USA - 14_1009_16_30cm | ecosystem: Environmental > Terrestrial > Soil > Grasslands | place: USA...
CACGATGGCCGCGTGGGCGGGCAGCGGCGCGCGCCTGTACTTCCGTACCAGCGCCGGCGTGCAGTCGTGGGCGCCCGGCGGCGTGGTTGCGGTGAGCAACGGCACCGCCTGGATCCGCCCGCATGCGAGCCCGGATGGGAGCCGCATGGTGTTCTCGCTGCTCAACGCGCAGAGCAACCACGTCGCCGAGGCGCTGGACCTGACCACCGCTTCCGGGGCGATTCAGCAGCTTTCGCCGAGCCCGAGGGTCGGCGCCATCTTCGCGACCGCCAGCCTCGTGTGGTACGCGGGCGAGACGCCGTGCACGACCGTCACTCCCTGCGGGCTCGGCGGGCCGCCACTCACGGGCACCACCTACATCTACGACCTCGGCTCCGGCGTGGAGGCCGGCTCGATTGACACCAACTTCTACGAGGCGTGGCCGCACGTGGTCGGCCAGTCCTGAACTGGATCAGGCCGTGCGCTTGTAGCCCCAGCGGCGGGCGCATTCGATCATCGCGATCACGATCCAGAACTCCAGGCTGAGGTCGTTCTTGAAGTAAGGCACGTCGACCAGGCCGTGCACGACCACCGCGACGAGCGCCAGCAGCGCGCCAAGGCAGATCGCACGCCACAGGTCCTGACCCGCGCGCCATCCGTGCCACGACCAGCGGAAGCCGATGAAGAGCAGCCACGCCATGGCGATCACGCCGAGCACGCCGGTCTCGACCCAGAAGTTAAGCACGATGTTGTGGGGGTCGATGAAGCGCTCGGGGTGGTCGGCGTTCCAGTAGGGGCCGATCCGGTCGGCGAATCCGGAGAGGCCCGCTCCGAAGACCGGGAAGTGGCTCAGCATCTGCAAGGTCGCAGACCACAACGCAAGGCGTCCGGCCCGGCCGAAGAGCGTGGTGCCGCCGACGTTCTGGAACTCGACTGACACCCGCGTGTAGATCGGCGGGATCAGCACTAGGATCGCTGCGACCGCCCCCGTGTCGGCGAGCAGCCACAGCCGGCGCCGGTGGGAGAGCGCGAGCCCAACCGCCACTGCCGCCATGGCCAGGAAGCCACCGCGCGAGAAGGTGAGCAGCATCGCGGGGCCGGCGACCAGGAGGAATGCGGCGCTCACGAGGCGCACCGTCCGGTCTTGCACGTGGAGCACCAGACTCGCTGCGATCGCGATCAGCGGTCCGAGGAAAAGCGCCACCGCGTTGGCCGTCATGTAGATGACGACTGGCGGCGTCTGCGTCACGTCATAGGAGTGGGCTCGAAGACCCTCCAGCACGACGACAAGGTTCGGCAGCCCGACAACGACGCCGGCGACGGCCAGTCCGGCCAGCACCGCGAACACGCGCCTCGGCGTCGACAACACGTGGACGAGGACCGCCGCATAGGCGATGGGCTCGATGAAGTACGCGCGAAACAGGCCGAGGGCAGCGGTCCGGCTGGGCGCCTCGAGGACATCGATCCATGCGGCGATGACAAGCAGCATTGCCGGCCCCAGGAATGGCGAACGCATCGTGATGGGCGCGCCGCTGCGCAACGTCTCGATTACATAGACGAGCACGGTGGCCGCGATGGCGTGCTCGAGCAGCGTGGTCGGATAGAAGCCGTAGTGCCACCGCACCACGTACGCCGGCGCGAGAGCCGCTGTGATCGCCGCGAAGATGAGTGTGAAGCGGTAGGACGGTTGGGAGGACGAGTTCAGGCCGTCAGTATGCGTGGCGCTGGAAGAATAATCGAAGCCCCGTGAGCAGAATGATCTTCAAGTCGAGCGCCAGCGACCAGCTCTCGACGTAGTACACGTCATAGAGCGTCCGGTCGCCGATCGGCGCGGCGCCGCGCAGGTCGTTGACCTCGGCCCATCCCGTGAGCCCCGGGCGCACCTGCTGGCGCTCGAGATACCTCGGGACGTCGACGCTGTAGCGATCGTCGAAGAACGTCGGCTGCGGGCGAGGGCCCACCAGGCTCATGTCGCCCTTGAGGACGTTGACCAGCTGCGGCAGCTCGTCGAGGCTCGTGCGCCGGAGCACCTTGCCGACCGCTGTCGTGCGCGGGTCACCCGGCTTGGCGACGACCGGACCGGTCTTCGCCTCAGCGTCGGGGATCATCGTGCGGAACTTGTAGACGTTGAACGGCCGCCGGTGCATGCCGATGCGCTCCTGCTGGAAGATCACGGGTCCGCTCGGAGACGTGAGCTTGATCAGGATCGCGACGATGAGCAGGATCGGACTGAAGATCACGAGCAGCAGCGTTCCGATCACGATGTCGATGAGCCGCTTGATGACGGCGTTGACGCCGAGCAATCTGTTCCTGCGGATCCCGACCAGGGGAACGCCATCGATCGCATTCACGTCGACCCGCGTGCTCATGACCTCCAGCAGGTCGGGGATGATCTTGAACTCCAGGTTCTCGTCCTCGCAGATCTTGATGAGCTGCAGCAGCTCCTTCCTGCTTCCGCCTGGCAGAGCCAGGAAGACCTGGTCAGCGTGCATCCTTCGCGCGACGGCCTGCACGTCCGCGACCGCGCCGACCACCGGTGTGCCGGCGAAGGTAGTACCCGCCGCACGCTCGTCGTCGACGACTCCGACGACCTGGAATCCGTACTGCGGAAACATGTTCATGCGCTGGATGAGCATCTCGCTGCCCGCGGCTGTGCCCACCATCAGCACGCGCTCGGTGCCGATTCCCTGGCGGCGCAATCGAGTCTCGTACTGCCGCAGCACGTAACGCTCGAGCGTCATCAGCACCAGGCTGATGACGATGGTGTAAGTGATCGTCAACCTCGAGTAATAGATGCCGAGGTTGGCAAGCGAGATGACCGCCAGCATCATGATCGCGGCGAGCCCGATTCCGCTGTACAGCTGCAGCAGCAGATCGACCAACGTGCGTCCTCTCCATGACTGGTACTGGTGATTGGCCGAGAGGGCGACGACGAAGAAGAAGACGACGAAAGGAAGCGCCACGAGGTATGGGCGAATAGGAAGCTCGCCCGGTGTGAGCGTGTGGAAGGGATCGAACGTATGGTGGAACCAGTAGGCGAGCATCACCGAGAGCACCGCGACGATGGCGTCGCCCACGATCAAGGCTTTCGGCAGCCAGTCGGGCGGAAGCAGCACCAGGCCTCGTCTCAGGCTGAAGGCCGGCGGAGTCGCAACCTCTTGCTGCGCCGTGGGATCGAACTCGGGTTGGCTGGCCGGACTTCGGGCCATGGCACAAGGTTAACCCCGCAAACATCGTTCTCCGGGCGGCGAAGTCCACATACCCATAATTCAGGTCAACATGACAACAAGCGTGCTCGGCACAGGTCTCGCGCTCGTTGTCCTGGGCTCGACGATCGCAGCCATCTACGTGGTGTCACGCAGGCCGTTCATCGGCCTTGGCGTGATCGTGGCGGGCATGGCCGTCCACAACTTCGTGCTCATGCTCTTGCTGAACCTCCAGACTCCCGGACCTCTCGTCCGCGTCGTCCAGGGCTGGAAGGAGCTGGTGCTGGCCGCCCTCGTCGCGCTCGCGGTCGTACGGCTCCTGCGCGCTCGCACCCGCGGGGAACGATGGCGATGGATTCCCACGGACTGGATGGCTATCGCGTTCACTGGCATTCTCCTCGTCTACCTCGCGCTGCCCTCGAGCGTGCTGGGCGGCGACACGAACCTGCTGCAGAAGCTCATCGCGTTTCGTGTGGACGCGCTCATCCCGCTCCTCTATTTCCTCGGCCGCGTCTTCGCGCGGCCGGTGGAACGCGACCTCAGCGTGACCGCGTGGCTGATAGTCGGCGCCGGAGCTTTCGTTGGCGCATTCGGCGTGTACGAGCTGTTTTTCGTGCCGACCGCACGCTGGCTTGACTGGGGCGTGAGCCTCTACTCCAGCTGGCTCGGGTTCAAATACAACGGGCCCGCGGGGCTTCCCGAAAACTTCTTCCAGAGCCTGCCCGACGGGCTGCTGCTCAGGCGAATGGTGTCGACGTACATCAGCCCGCTCGGCATCACCTATACGGGCCTCCTCGTCTTCCCGCTGGCCGCGATGCTGATCGATCGCGCGAAGAGGCGCGCGGCGCTGATGGCGTCGTTGGTCATGGGAACGCTGTTCTTGATCGGCGTGCTCCTGGCCGTGACCAGACTCGCCGAGCTGTGCCTGGCCCTCGAGGTCGTCCTGCTCGCGCTGCTGTGGCGGTCTCGGCTGAGCATGGCCCTCGTTCCCGTCGTCGGCGCCGGCGTGGCGGCGGTCCTGCTGTGGTACCCATCGGTCGGCCCGGTGGTCGATCCCTACCTGCTGCCAGGCGAGTCGCACCACAACTCCATCCTGTACATGGGCGACCCGTCCCTCGCCGAGCACCTGCGCTTCCTCGCGGCGGACTTCTCCCTCGACCTCAGGCATCCGTTCGGAGCGGGCCTGGGCGGATCAGTGCATCGTTTCGCACAGACCACAGTCGACACGGCCGGCACGGGTGAGAGCGCGGTGCTCGGCGTGTTCGGAGACGTCGGCCTCCTCGGCGGGCTGCTCTATGTCGCGCTTTACGGGTTCGGCCTGTTCTACGGCTTGCGCGCTGCGTGGCGCGCGCGGGAGCGATCGTTTGGTTACGCCATGCTGCTCGTGGCCGGAGTCGGCGGCATCGCGCTGATACCGATCACGCTGACGAGCGACGTCTGGGGGGATCTGTCTGTGACGTTCCTCTTCTGGTGGGCCGTCGGCTACTCGGCCGGCGCCGCAGCGCGTGAGCACGAAGCGGGCCCGTTGCTAGACTTGCTCCGCGGCCGATCCGCCCCACTCCACGACGCAGCACTGATGAAGGAACATTCAAGGCGATGAAGGTTGTGATCCTGGCCGGCGGCCTCGGCACGCGCCTCGCTGAGGAGACCGAGATCCGCCCCAAGCCGATGGTTCCGATCGGCGGGCGGCCGATCCTGTGGCACATCATGAAGTACTACGCATCCTTCGGAATGCGCGAGTTCTTCGTCGCCCTCGGCTACAAGGGCGAGGACATCAAGCGGTACTTCCTGGACTACCACGGGCTGGTCAAGAGCGTGACTGTCGAGCTTGCAACCGGGCGGACGAGCTTCCACGAGGCCGACGTCGACGACTGGGTGGTGCACCTCATCGACACAGGCTCGGCGACCAACACCGGAGGGCGCCTGAAGCGTCTTCAGCCGTGGCTCGAGGACGGAACGTTCATGCTCACGTACGGCGACGGCGTCTGCAACGTAAACCTGAACACGCTGCTGGAATTTCACGGCGCGCAAAAGACGGTCGGCACGCTCACCGCTGTGCGACCGCCGGCGAGGTTCGGCGCGCTGAACTTCGAAGGCGACCTCGTGACCCAGTTCCTCGAGAAGCCGCAGATCGGCGAGGGCTGGATCAACGGCGGCTTCATGTGCTTCGAGCCGCAGGTGTTCGACTACCTGAACGGCGACGACGACAGCCTCGAAGCGGACGCGCTCGAGCAGCTCGCGGTAGATCGCAAGCTCTCAGCCTTCCGCCACGGCGCCTTCTGGCAGTGCATGGACACGCTGCGCGACGTCCGCCTGCTGGACGGTCTGTGGCGTGACGGTGAAGCGCCCTGGAAGGTCTGGAGTTGAGCGTCTCCGCTTTCGCGTGGCGCGACCGGCCCGTGCTGGTCACCGGCGCGACCGGCCTGGTGGGCGGGTGGCTGGTGCGGAGCCTTCTCAACGTGGAGGCCGACGTCGTGTGCCTCGTGCGCGACTGGGTTCCGCAGAGCGAGCTCAACCGCTCCCAGATGGTCGAAAAGGTCAAGGTGGTGCGCGGCGACGTGCGCGACCAGCGCCTCCTCGAACGCGCGCTTGGCGAGTACGAGGTCGACACGGTCATCCACCTGGCGGCGCAGACGATCGTTCCGATCGCCAACCGCAACCCCGTCTCCACGTTCGACACCAACGTGGCCGGCACGTGGGCGCTGCTCGAGGCATCGCGCCGCACTCCGACCGTGAAGCAGATCGTGATCGCCTCCTCCGACAAGGCCTATGGCGAGCAGACGACTCTCCCCTACGACGAGAAGATGCCGCTGCAGGGCGTCCACCCCTATGACGTGAGCAAGTCCGCGGCGGATCTCATCGCCCAGTCGTTCGCGTCGACCTTCGGGCTGCCGGTCATCGTCACGCGATGCGGCAACTTCTTTGGCGGCGGCGACCTCAACTGGAGCCGCATCGTCCCTGGGACGATCCGGTCGATCCTTCGCAACAGCCGGCCGGTCATCCGCTCGGACGGCGAGTACGTGCGGGATTACTTCTACGTCGAAGACGGTGCCTCCGCGTACATGTTCGCGGCCGAACGGCTCGGCTCCAACCCCGAGCTCGCGGGCGAGGCCTTCAACTTCTCCACCGAGCAGCCCATCACGGTCATCGACGTGACCCGGCTGATACTGAAGTTGATGGGTTCGAATCTCGAGCCAGATGTGCGCAACGAGGCATCCAACGAGATCCGGCGTCAGTACCTGAGCGCCCACAAGGCGCGAACCGTCCTCGGCTGGACGCCGCAGTTCACCCTGGAGGACGGCCTCCGCCGCACCATCGATTGGTACCGCGACCTTTTCGGGGTGCGTGATTGACGCCGGCCGTCTGCCGGTCCTGCGGCCACGGGAACCTCGACCTCGTCCTCTCGCTCGGACGCACGCCGCTCGCCAACGCGCTCCTGACCAAAGAGCAGCTCGACCAGCCTGAGGAGACATACCCCCTGGACCTCGTCTTCTGCTCCGCGTGCGCTCTGGTCCAGATCACCGAGACCGTGCCGCCCGAGCAGCTGTTCAGCCACTACCTGTACTTCACTTCGTTCTCGGACACGATGGTGCAGTACGCGAAGGAGCTGGCGGCGCGGGTCGTCGAGTCGCGGCGCCTCGGGCCCGAGAGCCTCGTGGTCGAGCTTGCGAGCAACGACGGCTACCTGCTGCAGTTCTATCGCGACGCGGGGATTCCGGTGCTGGGCATCGAGCCGGCGACCAACATCGCCGAGGAGGCGCGGAAGCGGGGTATTCCGACGCTGGACCGATTCTTCGGCACCGAGCTGGCGGGCGAGCTGGTCGCGGAGGGCACGCGCGCCGACGTCATGCACGCCAACAATGTTCTCGCCCACGTGGCCGACCTCAACGGTTTCGTCGCGGGCATCGCCCAGGTGCTCAAGCCCGACGGCGTCGCAATCATCGAGGTGCCGTACGTGCGCACCATGCTGGAGGCGCTGGAGTTCGACACGATCTACCACGAGCACCTCTGCTACTTCTCGCTAATAGCGCTGCAGGCGCTGTTCCTGCGCCACGGCCTGCGCGCGGTGGACGTCGAGCAGCTCCCGATCCACGGCGGGTCGCTGCGGCTGTTCGTGCAGTCTCGAGGCGAGCCGTCAGCGGCGGTGCGGATCATGCTCGACGAGGAGCGCGCAGGCGGGATGGACGGGGTGGAGTTCTACTCCCGGTTCGGCGAGCGCGTCGAGTCTCTGCGCGAGGAGCTGCGCACGATGCTCGACGACCTCAAGCGCTCGGACAAGAAGCTGGCCGCCTACGGAGCGTCCGCCAAGGGCTCGACGCTGCTCAACTACATGGGCATCGGCCGCGAGACGCTCGACTTCGTCGTCGACCGATCGACGGTGAAGCAGGGCCTCTACACGCCGGGCACCCACCTCCCCATCCTCGCGCCCGAAGCGGTGCTCGACCACAGGCCCGACTACCTCCTGCTTCTCGTGTGGAATCTCACGTCTGAGGTGCTGCGCCAGCAGGAGAAGTACCGCGCGCAGGGCGGGAAGTTCATCATCCCGGTACCCGAGCCGAAGGTGGTGTGAGCGCGTGATCGACGGCGTGCAGGTCATACCGCTCAAGCGCATCCCTGACGAGCGCGGGACGATCTACCACATGCTGAAGCGCACTGACCCGCATTTCACGAATTTCGGCGAGATCTACTTCTCGACCGTCTACCAGGGCGTGGTCAAGGGCTGGCACCTTCACCGCAACATGACGCTCAACTACGCATGCATCTTCGGCCGGATCAAGCTCGTCATCTACGACGAGCGCGACGGCTCATCCACGAAGGGTGAGCTGATGGAGCTGTTTCTCGGTACTGACAGCTATTCGCTGGTCGTGGTCCCGCCCGGGTTGTGGAACGGCTTCAAGGGCATGGCCCCCAACTACTCGATAGTCGCCGACTGCATCGACATCCCCCACTCCGAGGCCGACTCGGTGCGCCTCGACCCCGCCGACGCCCGCATCCCCTACGACTGGGCGATCAAGCACCGCTGACCATGCGCGTACTGGTCACCGGAGCCTCAGGGTTCGTCGGCTCGCACGTCGTCCGCAACCTGCACAAGAACGGACATGAAACGGCCGCGCTGGCCCGGGGCGGAAGCTCGTTCTGGCGCCTGGAAGACGTGCAGCATGAGTTCCGGGTCATCCCCACCGAAGGCGTCTCCTCCAGCCCGATCCTTGGCTCGCTCGGCGACTGGCGGCCCGAGGCGTGCATCCACCTGGCCTGGTACGTCGTCCCGGGCCAGTACCTGGATTCACCGGAGAACGTGGAGTCCCTAGCCTTCAGCCTCCGCCTTCTCGACGAGCTCGCGGCGGCCGGCTGCAAGCACCTGGTCATGGCCGGCACCTGCTTCGAGTACGACACCGACGCGCGCGTGCTGCGCGAGGACGGACCGACCCGGCCGGCCACCATCTACGCCGCGTGCAAGCTGGCCGCATGCGTCATCGGAGCCCGGCGCGCAGAGAGCCTCGGCATGGGGTTCAGCTGGGCGCGACTCTTTTATTTGTATGGTCCCGGCGAAGACGAGCGGCGTCTGGTCCCGGCCGAGATCAACGCGCTCCTCGACGCGAGGGAATTCCAGGCCATCTCGGGCACGCAGGTCCGCGACTACATGCACATCGACGACGTCGCGCGCGGGCTGTGCGCGCTCGCCGAGGCCGGCGCGAGCGGCACATTCAACGTGTGCTCGAGCGAGCCTGTGACCATCAAAGCCATCATCGAGGAGGTCGCGCGGCACACGGGCAACGGTGACCTCGTGCGACTGGGGGTCAGGCAGGACAGGGGATTCGACCCGCCTTACATCTGCGGCGACAACAGCCGGCTCCGCGCCGCGACCGGCTGGGCGCCGCAGCTTTCACTGGCTGAGGGTTTGAAGCAGACAGTGGAGTGGTGGAGGCAGCGCCGGGCCGCGACGGCGACCCGAAAGCCGGGTTGAACGGGCCGCTCGTCAGCATCGGCATGCCGGTGCGCAACGCGGAGCGGCACCTGCGCGAAGCCATTGCGTCCCTGCTGGCCCAGGACTACACGAACTTCGAGGTGGTCATCTCCGATAACGGTTCGTCAGACGGGACCGAGTCCATCTGCCGCGAGCTCGCCGGTCGCGATCAGCGCGTCAGCTATCACAGAAGCGACCAGGACCGCGGAGCGGTCTGGAACTTCAACCAGGTGTTCGCGCTGGCCCACGGAACCTACTTCATGTGGGCGGCGCACGACGACCTGCGCGCTCCGACGTACCTGAGCGCCTGCGTCGCCGAGCTCGAGGCGCATCCGGACGCCGGCCTGTGCTGCACCGACGTCGAATTCATCGACGAGGATGGCAAGGCGGTGCCCATGTGGACGGCGATGATCCGGCCGGTCGGGCCGACCCCGCGGGTGCGCGCCGGCGCGATCGCGCGGTCGCGCTACTGGCTCGACGTGTACGCGCTCATGCGCTCGCCTGTGCTGGCGCAGACGACGCTCGCGCAGCCCGTGTGGGGCTTCGACGTCAGCATCCAGCTGCAGATGTGCCTGCGCGCCTCGGTGCGGATGGTTCACGAGAAGCTGTTCCTCTATCGCGTCGATCCGGCCAAGACCACCCAGGCGGTGGCCGACACGCTCGGCGCGACCGCCTCACAGGGAGCGATCCCCGTGAACTGGAGCGCGATGGCCCTGCAGCTGCTCGGCGACGTGTGGCGGTCGCCACTGGGCGCCGTCCAGAGAACAGCTCTCGCCGTCCAGCTCTTCGTGCAGCTTTGCGTCTTCAACGGGCTGGTCGGCTCGGGCATACGTCGCGATGTGTTCGCGAACATGCGCGCTGCAAGGCGCCCAGGACGGGTTCTGGCGCTGGCCGCGATGGCGATCGCCGTGCTTCCGGTGCAGAACCGGCTTGTGCGCTCAGTGGTGCGAAGAGCCAGACCGCGCGGCGCGACACCGCAGCTCCAAGCGTGAGCGGCGCGCGCATCCCGGTGGCGTTCGACATGACGTTTCCGAACCGCAACCAGGCGGGGTCCGGGCACTACGCGCGCTCGCTCCTGGCCGCGGTTCATGCGCGCGGCGATGTGGACGTGAAGGCTGTCGCCGGGCCGTCACAATCCGGCATCGCCGGGACGCTTCGGTGGATGCTGCGAGGAGCCGCCGCTCGGGTGCACGCGGAGCGCGCCTCGCTGCTGCACTGCCCGGCGTTCGTCACGCCCTGGAATGTGCGGATACCGCTTGTGATCAGCGTTCTCGACCTCGCCACACGCCGCTTTCCGCAGGACCATCCCCTCGAATGGCGCGTTTACGAGTCGCAATTCCTTCCGGCTCAGGCGCGCAAGGCCGCGCTCGTCATCGCGATCAGCGAGAACACCAGGCGCGACGTGATCGCCGAGTACAGCGTGTCGCCAGACCGCATTGTCACCATCCATCCGGGAGTCGACCCAGCGTTCGCTTCCAGCCGCCGAACGACGTCGCCGTCGAGCGACCCTGTGCTGCTGTTCCCGGGCGCTCCCATCGAGCGCAAGAATCTCGAGGTGGTCATCAAAACCCTCGCCTCCGCCCCGCGCGATTCCCCGCTCTCGCGCGCGACGCTGCAGATCTCCGGGGCCACCGCCGACCGTTTTCCTCAACACGCCGCCGCAATCGCGGCAGCCGGCCTGGAGGGTCGCGTCCGCTGGCTCGGCCAGGTTCCGCGCGAGCGCCTGCCGGCGGCGATGGCCGACGCAGACGCGGTGGTCTACCCGTCGCTGTACGAGGGATTCGGCTTCCCGCCACTCGAGGCGATGTCGGCGGGGACGCCGGTCGTGGCCTCCAACGCGTCGTGCCTGCCCGAGATCCTGGGCGACGCCGCACTGCTCGTCGGGCCGCACGATGTGACAGGGCTGCAGCGGGCTCTCGAAAGCGTGCTCACAGATCGCACGCTCAGGGACCGGCTGGTCGCCGCGGGAAGAGAGCGCGCCAGTGCGTTCACGTGGGAGCGATGCGCGGCGGACACAGTCGACGCGTACCGCCGCGTGCTCGGATCGGCGGCGTGAAACACCTCAGGCTCACCGCCTTTCGGTACGCGCCCGCGATCGGCGGGGCGGAGAACTATTCGCGGCGGCTCATGTGCGAGTTCGGCGAGGGCCTCGAGGTCGATGTGGTCGCGCTGCTGAAGAGCCAGCGCACCGACTGGCTCAACGCGCTCATCGACGGCGAGCGCGACGAGCCCGAGCGTTACGAGATCGATGGGCGCAAGGTGACCGCGCTCGGCCGCTGGCCGGCTGAGGTGCGGCGAAAGATGCGCGCCCTCGTCCCCCTCTACCACCTGCCGAACAGCTTTGCGCCGGCGGCGATGGGCAAGCTCCTGACGCCACACCTCGCATTCATCGGCAAGGACACGGAAGTGGTGCACAACGTCTTCATGGGCCGCGAGGCGTTCTCGCTGGGCGTCATGCTCGCGACCCACGCCGCGGGCCGCCCATTCGTGTTCACCCCGCTGCGCCATCAGCGGCCGCTGGGCTGGACCTCCCCCGCTTTCCGCCGGCTCTACCGCGAGTCCGAGGCAGTGATCGCGCTCACGAACGGCGAGGCGGACTGGCTGCGGGGCCAGGGCGCGCCATCCGGGCGCCTGCATGTGATCGGGATCGGTCCCCAGAACGACCCTGAGGCGTCGACCGAGCTCGCCGCGAGGGCAGTGCCCGGCGGCAAGAAGATCGTCCTCTTCATCGGCCAGCTGCATGCGTACAAGGGCGTACGAGCGCTGCTTCGGGCAGCCGCACTGATGCGCTCCAGAGCAGACGTGGTGTTCGTGTTCGTCGGCCCCGACGTGCGCGGAATGGGGCGCGAGTTCGAGCGCGCCGGTCCGAACGTGCGCTGGCTAGGCACCGTCGACAACGCGACACGCGACTCGCTGCTCAACGCCTGCGCCATCCTGTGCGCGCCCTCGTCGCGCGAGAGCTTCGGGAGCGTGATCATCGAGGCGTGGGCCAGCGGCAAGCCGGTCGTCGGCGGGCCCGCGGCCGCCACGCGCGAGCTCATCGATGACGGCGTCAACGGCTGGACCGTGCCCCAGGAACCTGCCGTCATCGCGGACAGGCTCAAGAAGCTCCTCGACGATCCGGCGCTCGCCGCGCAGATGGGGGCCCGCGGCAAGGAGAAGGTCGCGCGTTACTTCAGTTGGAAGACCATCGCCGAGGCCCACCTCGGCGTCTACGGGAGGGCGCTGGAAACGCGCCTGTTACCATAGGCGCGCTCGAGCGGGCCTCACTCACAGATCTGTCCGCCACAAAGGAGCCTTGTGACACAGACCCCTGAACTCTTCGGCGGCCGATTGGGCTCGACGATAACGATCAACTCTCCAGACGGTCCGCGCGAAGTGGACATCTACTCCGAAGAAGGGTTCGTCGCGCTCGCCAACCTGTTCACGCGATCGGGCTGGCAGCATCGGATCAGCTACGAGCCCACCTGGCTGGGCATTCCGATCATTCAGACGCCGGAAGACATGGTGATGATGCAGGAGCTCATATGGAAGGTGAGGCCTGACGTCATCGTCGAGTGCGGGGTCGCTCACGGCGGCGCGCTGGTCCTCTACGCCTCGTTCCTCGAGCTGCTCGGCAAAGGCCACGCGATCGGCGTCGACGTCGAGATCCGCAAGTACAACCGGCTCGCGCTGCAGAGCCACCCCCTGAGCAAGCGTTTCACCCTGGTCGAGGGCAGCTCGGTCGACGAGGCGACGTTGCAGAAGGTGCGGGACATGATCCGGCCGGACGACACGGTGCTCGTGGCGCTTGACTCAAACCACACGGCCGCGCACGTCGCCAGGGAGCTCGAGATGTACGCGCCGCTCGTCACGCGCGACAGCTACATGGTCGTGTTCGACGGTGTGATGCAGGTGCTCACGGACGCGCCGGGTGGCTCGCCCGACTGGGAAACTGACAATCCGTGGCACGCGATCGAGCGCTTTCTCGAGCACCATCCAGACTTCGAGGTCGACGCCTACTACAACCGGCTCAAAGTCACGCACTGCCCTGGTGGTTTTCTGAAGAGGACTGCCAGCCGCCGGGCCTAGCGCGGCCGCTCCCATGACCCGGCTGACCAGGAACGTCATCTACAACACCGCCGGACAGGCGGCGATCCTGGTCATCAGCGTTGTCGCCGTCCGCTACATCTTCCGCGGCCTCGGCGACGACGCGTTCGGGATCATCGTCTTCAACCTGATCCTTACCACCGTGCTGTCGAGTGCTCTCGAGCTCGGCATCTCGGCGACCATCGTGCGCCAGGTCTCGAGCCATTTCGAGACCGACCGCGACTACGTACGCGACCTGGTCCGCACCGCGTCGCTCCTCTACTGGGGCTTCGGCGCCTTGCTCTTCGTGGTGATCCTGATCGCCGCGCCTTTCCTCGTGACCCAGTGGGTCAACCTCAGGTCGATGGACGCGGGCACGGCGGCGACGATGCTTCGCATCCTCAGCGTCACGTCGCTGGTGACGCTCCCGAAGGTTCTGTACGCCAGCGTCTTCCGCGGCCGGCAGCGGATGGAGCTCAACAATGCGATCGACGTGGGCACAGCGCTGTTGCAGCAGGCCGGCATCGTGGTCCTGGTGCTGACAGGCAGCACCGCGTACCCCGTGGCCGCGTGGATCTCGGCGAGCGCGACGCTCGGCATCATCGCCTACGTTCTGGTCGCGGCGCGGGTCACGGGCTGGCGCTCGCTCGTGCCGGCGCTGTCGACCACCGTCATCCGCCGCAACATCGGCTTCACCGGCCACATGATGGTCATCTCCGCGACCTCGCTCGTGCAGAGCCAGGCCCCGCAGGTGATCGTCAGCAAGCTGCTGCCCATCGTGCAGTTCGGCTACTACGGGTTCGTCGCGTCAACGGTGAACCGGGCGACCCTCGCGGCCAACGCCGTCGCGCAAGCGGCGTTCCCCTCATTGTCGGGCCTGTTCGCCGCAGGCGATCGGCCGGGGCTGCTCCGCCAGTACACCAAGCTCCAGGACCTCGTCTGCTACAGCACGCTTCCGCTGTTCACCGCCATCACGTTCGCAGCCCTGCCGGTGTACGCCTACGTGTTCAATTCGAGCGCAGCGCAGGAGCTCCTGCTCCCCACCGCATTCCTGTGCCTGGGCACTTGGATGAACGCCACCATCAGCATCCCCTACATGCTGTCGGTGGCTATCGGCAAGCCCGAGATCGCATCGCGCCTGAACGTGTACGCCCTGTTCGTCGTCCTTCCTGTCACTGTGGTCCTGATCCTGCTGTTCGGGCTGCCGGGCGCTGCGTTCTCATGGGTCGTCTATCACCTGTTCGCCTACGCGTACATGGTGCCGAGGGTCGCGCGGGAAGGCCTGGAGTGGCCCGTGCTCGGCTGGTACGTGCACACGGCCAAGGTGCTGGCGCTCGGAGTCCTGACCTATGGCGTCGCCTGGTTGGCGCTTACGTTCGTGGGCGTGTTCTCGCTGCCCGCGGTGGTGCTTGCCTACCTGATCGGATCGATCGCGTTCGGCGCCGGGGCCTACCTGATGATCGGCCCGGACCTGCGCGAGACCATCCGCCGCCTCCCTGGCAGCCTGCCCCTCCCCCGCCGCGCGGGCGCGCTCCAGAGATAAAAGGAAAGGGCGCCCGCGTTGGGCGCCCTTTGTCGAACTACTCGGCTACTGCAGGTACGCGGTGATGTCGACGATGAAGTGGCTGTCGACAATCCCGATGAACACCTGCAACTGTCCGTTATGCAGGCCGCAAACGAACGCGTTCGCGATCGCGGCCTGGCCGACGATGAAGTTGACGCTCGAGGGGTCCGCCGCCGGGTTGTACTGGCCGGCGCCCGTGCCCGCGACGATGCCGCCTGGCATGACCGCCAGGAAGCCGGCGCCGCCGTAACCGACCGCCGTCAGGTTGCCCATGACCGCGATGGCGTCACCGGGGATCGCGGAGAGCCCCGTCCCGGTGCCCGCGACGGTGACGACATGGAAATTGGGTGTGCCCACGGTGCCATGGGCGGGCTTGCCACCCACCAGGGGCGGCGACGGAGTTACCCGAGTGTCGATCACGCGGAATGGCTTGAAGTTTGTGCCGGCTCCGTCGGCGCTGTCGGTGCGGACGGAGTTGATCCTCTTCCACCTTTTCGATGTCGGCGATGAGGATGCGTCGAATCGGGAGGCCCAGATGGAGCCGTCGTTGCCGCGGACCAGCTCGTGCTCGAATGTGAACGTGCCGGTGCTCGTCACTTGGAACGAGGGGGCAAAGCTCGGCCCGATGCCCCCGACGTCGAGGCGGCCAACCATCCCAAGCCGCCCGGAACCCACTGCCCCACCGACGACGGGGAAGCCAAGCGCAACGTCATAACCCCCGCCCTGTGAGTAGAAACGACCGCCGGTCCCCGCGGAGCCGGAAGCCGTACCCGAGACGCCTGTACCGGTAGTCACATCGCCCAGCACTCCGGTCCCAGTGGTCGCGTCCCCCTGCACACCATTGCCGGTGGTCGCCTGGCCACCCGTGCCTACCCCGCTGGTAGCGCTGCCAGCTACGCCCTTCCCGTTCCCGGTCTTGGACACGCCCAGAACGCCAACCTCGCTCGAGCCACCGGTGGCTGTGCCCTGGACGGCAGTCGCGCCCTGCACGACCGAGAGGCCGATCGTTCCGGCGGAGTTCGTGAGCGTCGTGTTGCTCGAAGCGGTGTTGTTGCAGCCGATGATCATGTTGCCGCCAGTGGCAGCGGAGGCCGGCACGACTCGGGTCGCCGCCATTCCCGCTGCACCGATCAGCGCGGCGCCGGCAACCTTGAGGATTCCGCGCCGGTTCGTCTTCTTCTTGGGCGTGGTGCCGTCCGGGTCCAGCTGCCCCACCAATTGGCGGAGGTCATCCAGGGTTTCGTGCGAATCGTCCAACTTAGTTGCCAATGTCCTCTCCTATTAGCTCCGGCTACTTCTTGGGACGGCTATTCGCGGGTGCGGCAGCCGTTGGTTTCGGTCCAGCGGCCAGCCGCTTCGCCAGCTTGTCGGCGGGAATCGGTGCGTGCCCTGGTTTCTGGTTTGCCGATGCGGCCGCAGCATGTTGAGGTCCGGCCAGAACCCGTTTGGCGAGCTTGGCTGACTTGGGGACATGAGGACCCCGCAGTACGTTGGCAGGGGCTGCCGCGGGCGCCTTAGGGCCCTGGTTCGTGCTCGCCATTCCTCCTCCCGGTGGTCATAGCGCCGCGCCACCGCGGCGAGTCCGCGCGATCTTAGCAGAGGCCTGGAGGATTGACCAGGGTTTGCGCCGGCATTGAAGGTCTCGTCACCTGAGTAGCATTCGATTCGACCCCTGTGGCAAAGATCGTCATCGCCTCAATCGGATCTTTTGGCGACATATTTCCGATTCTTCCGATCGCCGATCGCCTGCGCAGCCATGGCCACGATCTGCACTTCGTGGTGCCAACCGAGCACCTCGCAGCCGTCCAGGCCGAGGGATTTCACGCGCGA
>Ga0066709_100001188_pt1 | contig 16603 bp, 10 predicted proteins | sample GraSoiAngelo_158_FD_79665 | JGI IMG/M metagenome (GOLD analysis project Ga0066709, IMG submission 79665) | Grasslands soil microbial communities from the Angelo Coastal Reserve, California, USA - 14_1009_16_30cm | ecosystem: Environmental > Terrestrial > Soil > Grasslands | place: USA...
CCGGTGACGAACTTCCCTTCCCGCCCGGCGAACGGCGAGTCGTTGACCTTGAAGTCCACCGAGATGGTGGGCTCCTCGACGGCGATGCCGGCGAGCCGCTCCAGGTAATCGGGGGCGGTCAACGTCTTGCCGATCTCGACGCCGGCGACGCCGGCCAGCGCCACGATCTCTCCGGCCGCGGCCTCGGCGATCTCGATGCGCTCCAGCCCCTCGAACCCGAACAGCTTCACCACCCGCGCCTGGTCGAACGGGCCGTCGCCCACGGGACCCGGCTGGCCCAGGGGCAAGAGCGCCACCACATCGCCCACGTGCAGGCGGCCGCGCTCGATGCGCCCGATACCGATGCGGCCGAGGTACGGCGAGTGGTCCAGCGTCGAGATCAACATCTGCAACGGCCCGTCCGCGTTGCCCGAGGGAGGCGGGATCGTCCCCAGGATCGTGTCGAACAGGGGCTTCAGGGTCGTCCCCGGCGTCGCCAGATCGGGCGTCGCGATCCCCTGGCGGCTCGACGCGTACAGGAACGGGCAGTTGAACTGCTCGGGCGACGCCTCGAGGTCCAGGAACAGCTCCAGCACTTCGTCGTGCACGCGCAAGGGCTCCGCGTCCTGCCGATCGATCTTGTTGATCACCACGATCGGCTTGAGGCCCAGCGCCAGCGCCTTCGACGCCACGAACCGCGTCTGCGGCATCGGCCCCTCGGCGGCATCCACGAGCAGCAGGAAGCCATCCACCATCCGCAGGATTCGCTCCACTTCGCCGCCGAAGTCGGCGTGCCCGGGCGTGTCCACGATGTTGATCTTGGTGTCGGCCCAGCGCACCGCGGTGTTCTTCGACAGGATGGTGATGCCGCGCTCGCGCTCCAGCGGGTTGGAATCGAGCACGCGCTCGATCATCTGCTGGTTGGCGCGGAATACCCCCGCCTGGCGGAGCATCTGGTCCACCAGGGTGGTTTTGCCGTGATCGACGTGCGCGATAATCGCGATGTTGCGAATCTGCAAGCTGTTACCCGGCGACGCTGTTCAGGGGGGCGCAGTATAGGGAGGGAGGCTCGGAATTACAAGGCACCTACTCGCAGGTCGGATCCCGTTCCAGCTGCACCGTGACGTGCGCGATGCCAAACTCCTCCATGCGGCCCTGAACATTCTCCAGCACCCGCTGGTTCGCGGCCGGATCCTTCACTACCAGGTGCCCGCTCATCGCGACCACCCCGCTTGTGACCGTCCACACGTGGAGGTCGTGCACGGACTCCACCCCCGGTACCGTCGCGATGCGGTCATGGACGGCGGGGAGGGAGATGTGGGCCGGGGTCGCCTCGAGGAGGATGTCCACGCATTCCTTCACGAGCCGCCAGGCGCCGCCCAGGATCAGCAGGGCGATCCCGACGGAGATGAGCGGATCGGCGAGCGTCCAACCCGTGGCGAGGATCACGACGCCGGCGCTGAGGGCGGCCAACGACCCCAGGACGTCGCTCACCAGATGAAGATAGGCGCCGCGCTGGTTCAAGGAATGGCGGTGGCCGCGGTGCAGGATCGCGGCGCCCGCCAGGTTGGCCGCGAGACCCAGGCTCGCCACGCCGACCAGCAGTCCCGCCCGGATCGTCCCCGGGGCCTGTAAGCGCCGGTACGCCTCGAGGCCGATCCCGACGGCGATGGCGATGAGCAGCGCGCCGTTGATCAGCGCCGCGACGATCTCGAAGCGCAACAGGCCGAACGAGCGCTCGGCCGTGGCCGGCCGCTGCGCCACGCGCGCCGCGAGCAGGGCGAGCGCCAGGGCGCCGACGTCCACCAGCATGTGCCCCGCATCCGCCAGCAACGCGAGCGAGCCCGCGAGATAGCCGCCGACCACCTCCGCGAGCATGACGAGAGCGGACAGCACCAGGACGACGGTCATGCGCTGCACGCTCTCGGCGCGCCGCGGCGCGCGGTGGGTGCACTGGGCTTCGAGTGGAAGAGCCGACATCGAACGAAACATATGCACCGGCTCGCGCCGCGGGCAACGCCCCGCTAGGTTCCCCCGCCCATGCTCGTCCCCCCGCCCGAGCCCTCCACGCAATCGCTGCTGTTGCGCCTGCTGGCCGTGGTGCTGCTGGTCGCCGCGAACGCCTTCTTTGTCGCGGCGGAGTTCGCGCTCGTCGCGGCACGGCGCACGCGCATCGAGGCGTTGGCGCGTCGCGGGGACCCGAAGGCGAAGACGGTGCAGAAGGCGCTTCACGACCTGTACCGTCAGCTCTCCGCGGCGCAGCTCGGGATCACGCTCGCGTCGATCCTGCTCGGCTACGTCGCCGAGGATACGGTCGCGCATCTGTTCCGGGACTGGTTCGCGCAGCTCCCCCCCGCGCTCGGATTCCTCGCGCGCGGCGGGGTCGCGTCGACCGTCGCCATCGCGGCGATCACCTTCCTGCACGTCGTGTTCGGCGAGCAGGCGCCCAAGGCGTGGGCGATCACCTACCCCGAGGGGACCAGCCGCTGGATCGCCGCCCCGCTGATCTTTTTCTCGTGGATCACCCGGCCGGTCACCGACCTCCTCAACTGGAGCGCCAACCGCGTGGTGAAGCTGCTGGGGATCAAGAGCACGCCGTCCGACATCGATCGCGTGCATTCGCCCGAGGAGATCCGCATGCTCGTCGAGCAGAGCCGGCGCACCGGCTCGCTCGGCAAGGAAGACGCGCGCCTCCTCGAGGGAGTGTTCGAGTTCAGCGAGAAGAGCGCCCGGGACGTGATGACGCCGCGCACGGCGATGATCGCTCTGCCGGCCGACCTCCCCCTGGAGGAAGCGGCGGACCGCGTGGCGGCCGCCGGCCGGTCGCGCTACCCCGTTTCCCGCGAATCCCTCGACGACATCGTCGGCACGGTGCACGCCAAGGCGATCCTCGCCGGGCTGCGCGCGAGGCACGGCGGCAACGTGGCGACGGTGATGCGGCCGCCGCTGTTCGTGCCGGGCACCCGGGAGGTCGAGGACGTGCTGGCGGACATGAAGCGCCACAAGGCGCACCTCGCCATCGTGCTCGACGAGTTCGGCGGCACGGCCGGCCTGGTCACAATGGAGGATCTGCTCGAGGAGATCGTCGGGCCGATCTACGACGAGTACGACCGCCCGCCCGCCGCCCCACCGCCCGGCGAGGCGTCGCCGGTCATCCCCGGCACGACGGAGATCAAGGACGTGAACGAGTGGTACGGACTGGCCTTGGACGACGGCGACTACACCACCATCGGCGGCCTGCTGTTCGGAACGCTCGGCCGCCTGCCCAAGGTCGGCGACCAGATCGCGCTGCCGGGCGCGACGTTCGAGATCATCGACATGGAAGGACGACGGGTGGGAAAAGTGAAAGTCACGAAGAGGAGTTCCACGCCGCCATGACGCATCCCCGGGCTTGCGCCCGGGGTCAGTCAGGCCTGTCGGTGCATCGTAGTCCGACTACCCCCGGGCGACAGCCCGGGGATCACCGACCCGGCCGCCCCGCTCTCCACACCACCTCCGCCGCCCTCGCCGCCAGCTGCACCGCCATCTCCAACGCCGCGCGCATCGACGACGGGTCCGCGATCCCCTTCCCCGCGATGTCGAACGCGGTGCCGTGATCCGGTGCGGTCCGCGGGAACGGCAACCCCAGCGTCACATTCACGCCGCGGCCGAACCCCGCGACCTTGACCGCCGTCATCCCGACGTCGTGGTACGGGGCAAGCACCGCGTCGAATTCCCCGCGCAGCGCGCGCACGAACACCGTGTCCGCCGGCAGCGGACCCGCGGCGCCGAGCGTCCGCGCCGCGGGGGCGAGCAGGCGCTCGTCTTCGTCGCCGAAGAGACCGGCTTCGCCCGCGTGCGGGTTGAGCGCGCACACGGCGAGCCGCGGCTCGGCGACGGCGAACCAGTCGCGCAGCGCCGACTGCGTGATGCGGCCGACGCGTACGATCCGCTCCGTCGTCATCTGGGCCGGCACCTCGCGCAACGGCATGTGCGTCGTCACCAGCGCCACCCGGAGCCCCGGAACGACCAGCATCATCACCGTCTCCGTCCCTCCGGTGAGACTGCCGAGGAACTCGGTGACGCCGGGGAACGGATAGCCGGCGACGTGCAACGCCGCCTTGTGCACCGGCGCCGTCACCACCGCGTCGACGTCCCCCGCGCGCGCGAGCCAGACCGCGCGCTCGATGGACCGGGCCGTCAGCTGGCCGGCGAGCCGATCACCGCCATCCCCCAGTCCCCACGTCCCCACCCCGACCCGGCTCCTCGCCGGAATCGCCGCGATCTGGTCTTCGGGCCCCACCAGCACGACGTCGGCCGCGAGCGGCGCCTGCGCGAGCGCCCCTGCGACGACCTCCGGCCCGATGCCTCGGGGGTCGCCGAGCGTGACGGCAAGACGGGGGCGCTGCGCGTGCGGGCCGGACGTGGTGCTAGAAGCGGACGTCGACGTAGGTCTGGCGGCGGACCAGATCCAGGTAGTGCTGGACCGCGAGGTCCTGGCTCAGGTTGGCGCGGATGCGGTCTTTCACATCCTCGAAGGCGAGCTCCCCTTCGGGCAAGCGCTTGGTGATCTCGACGACGGCGAACTTGGGGCGCAACCCCGTGTCCAGGCGCAGCACCGGCTTGAGGCCCGTCGTGCTGTCGGCCGCCAGCAGCTGCTGGTACGGAGCCGGGAGCTGCGCGATCGGCACCGTCTCGGCGAGCTTGGCCTCGTTCTCGTCCGCGTAGCGGCGGGCAAGGACGTCGTAGGGGGCGCCGGCGGCGAGGGCGTCGTGGACCGAGTCGGCGCTGTGCCGCGCCCGCGTGACCTGCGCCGGCGAAATCTCCGGGGCAATCAGAATCTGGCGCGCCTGGATCTCCGCGGGCTGCACCCGTTCCACCTGGATGATGTGGAAGCCGAACTCGGTCTCCACCACGGTGGAGAGCTCCCCCGGCCGGAGACTGAACGCGGCCATCTCGAACCCCTTGACCATCTGGCCGCGGCGGAACCAACCCAGCTCGCCCCCTTGCGCCGCCGACGCGCTGTCGGAGGAGAAGCGGCGCGCCAGCGACGCGAAATCCGCGCCACGGCGCAGCTCCCCGAGCAGCGAGTCCGCGAGCGTCAGGGCCCTCGCGCGCGCCGCCGAATCCGGCTGCGCCGTGATGACGATCTGGCGGAACGACACCACGGCGGGACGCTTGGGCAGCTGCCCCTTGTTCGCTTCCCAGTACTCGCGCATCTGCGCGTCGCTGGGCGGGATCGGCTTGAGCTTGCCCTTTTGCTGCAGTCCCTCGAGCAGCCGCTGGCGCAGGATTTCCCGGCGCTGATTCTCGGCGAGCATGCGCCGCCAAGTTTCCACCGTGCCGAACGCGAGACGGACCTGGTTCTGAAACTCCTGCTCGGACGGATAATTGCCTCGCACCGTCTGGACGTTGCGCTCGACGGCGTCCTGGACCTCCTGGTCCGTCACTTTGATCGCCGTGTCGCGCTCGGCCTGCTGCACGAGCAGCTCCTCGTCGATCATCTGGCGGAGCAGCTGTTGCTTGACCGTCTGCCGGGCGGCGGAATCCGTCGGCACCTGCAGCCCCTGCGACTGCGCGAACACCAGCCGTTCCTCGAGCTGCGAGGCAAGAATCGGCCGGATGCCCACGACCGCGACGATGCGGTCGACGGGGAGCCGCCCGCCCCCCGGCACCGCCCGTTGGGCCCCGGCGGGCGCCGCCGCGAGGAGCGCGGCGACCACCACGAGTGCCGGACGGCGCCGCCGGACGCTCACGTTAACGCAGCGTGCGCCGCCGCGGCGTCACCGGCTGCGCACCTGGCGGCGGGACGGTCGGTGCCGGTTGGTTGTTCGGCGTCGGGCGCAGGGAGTCGAGCTGGGCGCGAATCGCCTGGGCGCGTTCGATCGCCGCCTGGATGCCCGCGTCGTTCTTCTCCCACGTGCCGTGGGCGCGGAGGTACATCCCCAGGAACGGCGGCAGCGGCGCGAACTGCGTCTCGCCGCCGACCACGCGGTCGATGTAGTCGTTCACCCGCGTCATCGCCAGACGCTGCCGGCCCTCAGGGGTCGTCACCGAGTCGTGCAGGATCGCGGGGGTGAGCTTGAGCAGCCCGCCCACAGTCCGGAGCGCCGTGTCCTGCTGCGCCCGCACGGCGGTCCAGTCGCTGTCGCTCAGCCCGATCCGCGCCGAATCGGCCTGGCGCAGCAGCAGGTCGCGCTGAGCGAGCCCTTTCAGGAGGCTCTCGATCTGCGCCTCGGTCGCGGTGGACAGGGCCGGCAGCACGCGCGGGTCGAGCGCGGGGAGCCAGTGCATGAAGTCGCGCACGCGGAACGCCCCGCCGCGGTAGCTGACCAGCACGCGGCCGCTGCGCCGCGCCGGGTCGGGGGCCTGGGCGGCCTGGCGCACCACGCCCACCGCGCCGCTCGCCACCTTGATCGCGCTCCTGGTTTCGAGACTCGTGAGGTAGATCGAGTCGCGCTCGCCGCCGAGCAGGTCGTCGAGCCCCTGGGCGAAGGTGTCGCGGACTTCGGCGAGCGGGGGCCGGCGGATGATGTGGAACCCGAACGCGCTGCGCACCAGGCCGCTGACGCCGCCCGGCGCGAGCTGCCACGCCGCGTCCTCGAAGGGCGGCACGAATTGCCCGTGCCCGCCCACGGCCAGCAGGCCGCCGCGGACCTTCGAGCCCGGATCCTCGGAGTAGCGCCGGGCCAGGGCCGCGAAACTCCCGCCGGCCTGGATCTGGGCGAGCAGGCCCTTCGCCTGAGTTTCTTTCTGTTGCGCGACCGGCGGCGCGGCGCTGGGCGGCACCGAGATGAGGATGTGCTGGAACAGCCGGACGTTCCCGGCGCGATACGCGGAGTCGACCTGCGCGGGCGTGAGCGTGCCGCGCCCGGCCACGAGGCGATCGTGGAAGCGGTCCCAACGCAGCTGCGAGACGGCGGGCCACATCGTCTGCGTGAGCGTCACCGTGTCGTCGAACCGCTGCCCCGCCGCCAGCGCCTGGCCGAAGAGCGCATAGTCGATCCACACGTCCGCCAGCCGCGTGAGGTTGTCGGTCTGCAGCGGCATCTGCTTGACGCGCGCGGCGAGCTCGGCGAGGCGTTCGACGGTCAGCGTCTGGTCGCCGGCGCGCGCCGCGGCGGCGGGGTGAGTCGAAAAGGCGTCCTTCAGCGAGCCGCACCCGGCCGCCGCGAACGCCACCAGCAGTATGGCACACCGACGCATTCGGTCTCCTAGTCCGGTTGATTCTGCAGAACGGCGGTGAGCGCGCGCACGAGGCCGGGGCCGATCGCTTCGCCCCCCAGGCGGCGGAGCCGCAGCGACAGCGGCTGGGCCCGCCGCACGTCCGCCTCGAACTGCACGGCCTCCAGGGCCGCCGTCAGGCCGGCGAGCCGCGGCTGGGCGTTCCGCCGAAACACGAGCCGCGCCTCGTCGCCCCGGACCAGGACCGTGTCGAGGCCCACCCGGGCGCCAAGCGCGCGGAGCTCGGTCACGAGCAGGAGCCGCTCGGCTTCGGTCGGCAACGGCCCGAACCGGTCGCGCAATTCCTCTCGGACCGCTGCAATCTCGCATGGCTCCACGGTCCGCGCCAGCCGCCGATACAGGTCGAGCTTCGCCGCGTCGTCGGGCACGTACTCGTCGGGGAGATGCGCCGGGTGATCGAGCACGACGTCGGGTGCCACCACCGCCCTGCTCGCCGCGCCCGGCTCGCCCTTGAGCGCGCGCACCGTCTCGTCGAGCCACCGCAGGTACATGTCGAACCCGACCGCCTGCGCGTGGCCGGACTGCTCACCGCCCAGCAGGCTCCCCGCGCCGCGCAGCTCGAGGTCGCGCAGGGCGATGCGGTATCCTGATCCCAAATCGGTATGATGCTCGAGCACCCGCAAGCGTTCCTCGGCGCTCGCGTCCACGAGGTCGGGGACCAGCAGGTAGCAGGCGGCGCGCCGGTGGCTGCGCCCCACGCGCCCGCGCAGCTGGTAGAGCTGGGCGAGGCCGAGCTGGTCGGCCCGGTTGACCACCATCGTATTCGCGTTGGGCACGTCCAGCCCCGACTCGACGATCATCGTCGATACCAGCACGTCCACCTCGCCGCGGACGAACCGCGACATCACCTCGTCGAGGTCGTGCTCGGGCAGCTGGCCGTGGGCCACGGCCAACCGCGCCCGCGGGGCCAGCGACCGCACGCGCGCGGCGATCGTGTCGATCGTCTCGATGCGGTTGTGCACGAAATACACCTGGCCGCCCCGGTCCAGCTCGCGCGCCAGCGCCTCCTCGAGCAGCGCATCGTCCCACGGCTCGATGAACGTGAGGACCGGGGAGCGGTCCTTGGGCGCCGTCTCGAGCAACGTCAGGTCGCGCAACCCGGAGAGCGAGAGATGCAGGGTGCGCGGGATCGGCGTGGCGGTGAGGGTCAGGACGTCCACGCTCAACTTCAGGGTCTTCAGCCGCTCCTTGTGCCGCACGCCGAAGCGATGCTCTTCGTCCACCACGAGCAGTCCCAGGTCCTTGAAGGTGACGTCGCGGGACAGCAGGCGGTGCGTCCCGATCACAATGTCCACCTCCCCCGCGGCGAGGCGGCGGGCGACGGCGGCCGCCTCCTGCGGCGCGCGGAAGCGCGACAGCACCTCGATGCGCACGGGATAGTCGGCCAGCCGCTCGCGGAACGTGCGCCCGTGCTGCTCGGCGAGAATCGTCGTCGGCACCAGCACGGCGATCTGTTTCCCCGCCTGGACGGCCTTGAACGCCGCGCGGATCGCGATCTCCGTCTTGCCATAGCCCACGTCGCCGACGAGGAGACGGTCCATCGGCTGTGGGCGCTCCATGTCACGCTTCACGTCCACGGTCGCCCGGCGCTGGTCGGGCGTGTCCTCATAAAGGAAGGAGGACTCGAGCTCCGCCTGCCACGGCGTGTCCGCCGGGAACGCAAACCCCGAGGCGACCTGGCGACGCGCGTACAGGTCCAGCAGGTCGAGCGCCATCTTGCGGATCGCCGCCCGGGTCTTGTTCCGCTGGCGCTGCCAGGCCGTCGAGCCCAGCCGGTGCAGGCGCGGTGGCGGCGCGTCCGCGCCGTCCTCGCCGCCCGCGCGGTAGGGCTCCAGCTGGTCGAGGCGGTACAGCGGCACGTTGAGACGGTCGCCGCCCTCGTACTCGACGACGGCGACGTCGAGTGTGCCCTCCCCCACGACGATCGTCTGCAGGCCGCGGTAGATGCCGATGCCGTGCTCCAGGTGCACCACGTAATCGCCGGCCTGCAGCGCGCCCCCCCCGCCCCCCCCCGCGGCTGTGGCGCCCCTCCCGCCTGGGGCGACGGAGCGGTAGCGGCGCGGGCGGCGCAGCCGCCGCGCCCGCCGGAAGATTTCGTGGTCGGTGAGCACGCGCAGGCCGGGCAGGACGAACCCGGCGTCCAGCGCCCCGACGACGAGCGTGGCGCGGTCCGCGCCCAGCAATTCCTCGAGACGCTCGAGCTGTCCCTCGTTGTCGCACAGAATCACCGTCGGCGGCTCGCCCGCGACCAGCTGGCGCAGGCGCTTCACATCCCGATCGACCGCCTCGGGGGGCAGCAGCGGGAAGCGCTGCGCGGCGTCGGCGGCCCCCGGCGCGAGCCGCGCGAGGCCCGCGAGCCGCGTCCGCCACGTGGGCGGATCGAGCGAGAGGTCTTCGCGCGACGGCGGCTCCTCGCCGAGGCGGCGCGCCACCTCGAGGTGGTGCGCCGCGTCCGCCCACGCGCGGTCTACTTCGCGCTCGACGGCGGCTTCCTGATCCACGACCAGCAGCGTGTCCGTCGGCAGGAGGTCGAGCAGTGAGGAGCGCACCCTTCCCCCATCCCCCTGCCCCGTTCCCCCTTCTGTCCGGATCGGCAGCACGGTCACGCGATCGATCCCCTCGCCCGAGCGCTGCGTGTCCAGATCGAACCCGCGCAGCGACTGGATCTCGTCGCCCCACCACTCGACGCGCGCCGGCCCGGCCATCCCGAATCCGTACACGTCCAGGATCCCGCCGCGCACGCTGAACTGACCGACCTCGGTCACCCCGGGCACGCGCGCGTAGCCCATCGCCTCCAGGCGTGCGACGACCGCGGTGAACGCGACCGCTCCCCGCTCCAAAACCACGCGCTGCGCCTCGAGCGCCGCCGGCACCCCCGTGCGCTCGGCGCTCGCCCGCGCGGTCGTCACCACCACGCGAGCGCGGCCCGACAGCAACGCCGCGATCGTCTCGATACGCTCGCCCGCGATCTCGACGTGCGGCTCCTCGGCGCCGAGCCCCTCGCGCTGCGGATACAGCACGGCCACGTCGCCCACGAGCTGGCCCAGGTCCGCGAGCCAGCGCTCGGCGTCGGCGGGGGTCGCGGTCACGACGGCGAACAGCCGCTGGGGCAGCCGCCGGGCCAAGCCGGCCACGAGCAGCGCGGGAGCGGAGCCGGGGAGGCCGGCGAGCGGTAACCGGTGGCCGGCCGCCGGCAAGCGCTCGAGCAGCGCCCGAGTGGCCGGCAGCTCGTCGAAACGGTCGAGGAGGAACTCGAGCGGCATCAGCGGGTCAGGGTCGCCACGCCCAGCTCCGCCGCGGCAAGCAGCAGCGCCAGGACGAGCAGCACGCCGCCGGCGTCGGCCAACCGCGGGCCCGCGAACGCGGCGGCGGCGAAGTCGGCGTCGCGCACGATCTCAGCACCGAGCGCCCGCCGGATCAGCGCCGCGGGCGCCGACGTCAGATCCGACTCGCGGGGATCGATCCGCGACAGCGTGGCGCCCACCGTGTCGGCCCCATCCACGACGAACGCGACCCCCGGGACGCCCTCGACCTCGCGCACACCCGATTCTCCGCGCGCGATCCGGTTCGCCAGCGCGTCCACGAACGGCACGAAACCCGGCGCGGCCGGCAGTGCGGTCCACGCCGTATCGAGGCGGCTGCCGAGGAGCACGACCTTCCCCTCCCGCGCGAGCCACGGCTCGCCGTTCACCGTCGCCAGCACCGCACCGCTGTCGGATCCCTCGAGGCGGTAGCGGCGCGCGACCTCCACGCCGGCGATGCCCGGCAGGGTCGGAGCGGCGAGCGGCCCCGGCGTCCCCGGTCCGGCGAACCGCCACGCGACGCCGCGCGCGGCGAGCGCGCGGTTCGCCTGGCCCACGAGCGCCGCGTCCGCCGGCGGCAGGACGACGCTCGCGCCCGGCCCCGCCCCAGGTCGCTCGCCCACGGCGACGTCGCTACCCGTGGCGAGCCGTCCGCCGTCGCGCAGCACGGCGATGGCGGCGCTGAGAAACGGCCCGGCGTCCGGGCCGACCGCGACGCGCGCCGGCGGGGCGACGCGCCACACGAACGGCCGCGCGTCGTCCGCGCGCAGCTCATCCGCCTCCAGCTCGACATCCCCGGGCCACCACCCCGGGCCCGACGCGGGCAACGGAATGGTCACGGTCGTTCCCGGCGCGCCGAGCGCGCGCGCCACCGCCCGACCTCGCAGCCGCACCGTCAGCGGTCCCGGCGGCGTCCCCGGGGTGCCGGTGATGCCGACCGCGAGCCCGCCGTCGGACAGCTCCAGCGCCCCAAGGCCGCGGTTCGGCACGGCGACGTTCGCGGGGGCGAGCGCCAGCACGCGCACCCCCCGCGGCGTATCGGCGCTGCCGTCCAGCGCCGTGCGCTGCTGGTCACTGACGACGTGCACCTCCCGGGCGGGCACCGGCTCCCCCTCGACGAGCCGCGCGGCGCGGGCCGTCGCCGCGGCCAGCGCCAGGCGGTGCGCATCGGGCCGAACGCTGTCCACGGCCGCGAGGAGCGCTTCCCGCGAACCCGCCCGGGCGACGCCATCGGCAAGCACCAGCCACAGCCGATCCGCGGCCCCGGCGCGGGCGAGGGCGGCGTGCGCGACCGCCTTGAGGCGGTCGAGGCGCGGCCGCCCGTCCACGACCACACCGGCGGACGGGGAATTGTCGAGGATGAGGGCGAGCGCGGTCGGCGGGTGCAGCGTGCCGCCCGTCGCGCGCGACGGGACGAGCGGGCCGGCGGCGGCGAGGACGATCGCCACGATGAGAGCGGTACGCAGCACGAGCAGCAGGAGGTGGCGGAGCCGCAGCTGCCGCGCGCTGCGACGTTCGGCGTCCGCCAGGTAGCGCACGGCGGGGAACGGCAGCTCCGGCGGCACGCGGCGCTCGAGCAGATGCAGGAGCGCGGGAATCGCCGCCGCCGCGAGCCCCGCAAGCGCCAGCGGATGGAGAAAGCTCACGTCAGCAAACGCAGCGCCAGGCCGAACGGTAGGTCCGTCGTCACGTGGTGGTAGGCGATGCCGTGCCGGCGACACGTCGTGCGCCAGGCCGCGATCTCGCGTCGCACGGTCTCCCCGTACGCGCGCGCCAGCTCGCGCGGCCGCACCACGACGCTGGCGGGCGACTCCAGGTCGCGGAACCGCACTTCCGGGGGCCCGCCGAGCTCGCGCTCTCCCGGGTCCATCACGTGGTACACGATCACCTGGTGGCCGCGGTGACGCAGATAGCGCAGGGCGGTGAGCGCGAGGTTGCGGTCGAACAACAGATCGGAGATGAGGATCACGAGCCCGCGCCGCACCAGCAGCGACGTGAGCCGGCGCAGCGCCGCTTCGGCGGCGGTGCCGCGCCCGTCGGGCGTGTCCAGGAGGGCCCGCACCAGGCGCGACCACTGCCCCGTCTTCACGCGCGCGGGAATCGCCTGCCGGACGGCGTCGTCGAACGTCACCAGGCCGGTCGCATCCCGCTGGCGCAGCAGGATCAGCGCCAGCGCCGCGGCGAGGCGATCCGCGTACGCCCGCTTGGTGAGCCGCTCGGGGGCCCCCCGCCACGCCATCGAGCGGCTCGCGTCCACGAGCAGCATCGCCCGCAGGTTGGTCTCTTCCTCGAACTGCTTGACGAACAGGCGGTCGGCGCGCGCCAGGATCTTCCAGTCGAGGTAGCGCGGCTCGTCCCCGGGCTGATAGGGGCGATGCTCGGTGAACTCCACGGAAAAGCCCCGGAACGGCGAGCGGTGCAGCCCGGTGAGGAACCCTTCGACCACGCCGGCGGCGACGATCTCGATCCCGCCCAGGCGGCTGACTTCCGTCGGGTCGAGCAGGTCGAACCGCTGCGGCGGAATGGAGGGAGCGACGGTCATCGCGTGGGCAAGCTAACCGAGGTCACAGTGTCCGGAACAGAGGACAATGGACCGCAGAACGGCCGAGGGGCATAGAGGCTAAGTAGGTGCCACACGGCACGTTGCAGATTGGCGCCAGGTGGCACGCTCCCTGCCTTTGAGGGGGCGCAGGAGGCACTATGCTGACTCACATCGCGCTGCTCGCTCTGACGATCTCCGGCCCGACGGCCCACGCGGCCACACGGCCTCACGGTTATTACCGCCCTCGCGTCGAGGTCTGGACCGCGAAAGGCGACAATCCGTTCTTCCGGGGCGACGGGGCGCGCGTCTACCTGCGCGCGGACCAGGACGCTTACGTGACGCTGTTCCGCGTGGACACCGACGGCCGCGTGCGCGTGCTGTTTCCGCGGGCGCCGTGGGAAGACAACTTCGTGCGCGGTGGCCAGGAGTTCGAGGTCCAGAACTACGCGTCGAACTACGCCTTCACCGTTGACGACTACCCCGGCGTCGGCTACCTGTTCGCGGTGGCCGCGGCCGACCCCTTCGTCTATGACGCCATCGAGACGGGAGACCACTGGGACTACCGCGTGATCGCCGACGGGCGCGTGCGCGGCGACCCCTACGTCGCGCTCACCGAGCTCGCGGGGCGCATCGTCCCGGCGAACGCCTCGGACTGGGACTACGACATGGCGCCGTACTATGTGGAGCGGCATTACGATTATCCCCGCTTCCTCTGCTACGACTGCCACGCGTACGCCAGCTGGTCCTACTGGGATCCCTATGCGTACTCGTGCGTGCGGTTCCGGATCGTGGTGTTCGACGACCCCTATTACTACCCGTACCGCTACTACGGGGGCACCCGCGTCGTCTTCACGCGGCCGCTGCGTCCCCAGCCGCGGTTCATCTTCCGGGATCGGACCGGCGCCAATGAGGGCTTCCTCACGCGGGCGCGCGAGCGGCCGGTCAACGACAACGAGCGCCGCGGCGTCCGCGGCAGTGACCTGGGCGGGCGGGGCGTGATTCCTCCGCCGTCGCGCCAGCGTCCGCCGGACGGCCGCCCCGGAAATGACGGGCACCGTGACGGCGACGACGGCAGCGGCAGTGGGCGTCGTGACCGGCCCGATCACCCGGATCATCCGGACCGCCCGGACCACCCGGATCGCCCGGATCACCCGGACCGCCCGGACCGCCCGGACCGCCCGGACCATCCGGACCACCCGGACCACCCGGACCACCCGGACCGCCCGGAGCGCCGCGATCGCCCCGGCCGGAGCGACGACCAGGGCTGGTCCGGCCAGACCCAGCGGCCGGATCGTCCATCGCGCGTCGATCGCCCCAGTGACGTGGGCCGGCCGCAGCAGTCGCGGCCGCAGCCGGTGGAAGCGCGACCCGAGCCCCGGCGCGTCGACCCGCCGCGCGCGCAACCGCGCGAGGCTCCCCGCTCGGCGGAGCCACGACGCGACGCCCCGCCCCGAGAGAAGCCTCAGTCCAACGGGCAGCCCGAGCTCCGGCGGCGTAAGCCGTAAAGCGAGGGAACCACGCTCGGCGCCCGGCCGTACCACCGTACGGCCGGGCGCGTTAGTTTCCCGGTTCCTGCCGTCGCAGTCCTCTCCTCTGCCCGAGGAACGCATCGTGTCCAAACGCGCTTGGCTCCTGATCGCGGCCGGGGTCCCGGCCGTCCTCGCGGCACAGACGCCGGCATCGGTGCAGCGCGCCGTCACCTCCATCACCGCCCAGGACGTCGTCCGGCGCATCGCCATCATCGCGGACGATTCGATGCTTGGCCGCGCCACGCCGAGCCCGCAGCTCGAGCAGGTCGCCCGCTACATCGCCGCCGAGTTCCAGCGTGTTGGGTTACAGCCGGGCGGCGAGCGCGGCACGTTTTTTCAGCGTTACCCGATCGAGTGGAGCAGGGTCACGGCGGACAGCTCCTACGTCCAGGTAACGGGCACCGCAACGGCGCAATGGCGACTCGGGCCCGATGCCTCCTACTACCGCGGCGATGCACCCGCCCAACCGCGCTCCGGCCCCATGGTCGTGGTGACCGGCACCGCCGGGTCAGGCTCAGTGATCGACACGACCCGGTTCAGCGGCGCGGTCGTCGTTTTCATCGCGCTCGGTGGCGGCGGCACGCTCCAGCGCGTACTCGGCGGGGCTCATCCGGCCGCGATTCTGTTCGCCGCTGCTCTTCCGGAGCAGGAGTGGGCGGCACGAGCGGCGCAGCAGGAAGCGCCGGCGTATGCGCTCGCCACCTCCGAAGCCCAGAGTCCACCCATCATTCTCGTGCGGGAGTCTCGCGCCTTCCAGCTGTTGACCGCCGCAGGCGCGACGATCGATACCACAAGCGCGGGGCGCAACCGGCCCCTGCGTGTGATCCCCATGGCCGGCCTGACCGCGCGGGTGCGCATCGCGCAACGAACCCGCACCGGGCTCAGCGCTCCGAACGTGATCGGTATTCTCGAGGGCTCCGACCCCACCCTGAAGAGCGAATACGTCTTCTTCACCGGGCACATGGATCACCTCGGTACGCCGGGCGACGGCGAGGGGTGTGAGGCACGGGGCGGCGACTCCATCTGCAACGGCGCCGACGACGACGGCTCCGGCACGATCGCGGTGGTCAAGCTCGCCGAGGCGTTCGCCCAGCTCACGCCCCACCCCAGGCGCTCACTCGTCTTCATGACCGTGAGCGGCGAGGAGCGGGGACTGTGGGGCAGCGAGTACTTCAGCGAGCACCCCACGGTGCCGCTCGCCGGCATCGTGGCGGATTTGAACACCGACATGATCGGCCGCAACTGGAAGGACACGATCGCCGTGATCGGGAAGGAGCACTCGGACCTGGGCGCGACGCTGAACCGCGTCGCCGCCGCCCACCCCGAGCTCCACATGGCGGCGATCGACGACAAGTGGCCGTCCGAGAACTTCTACTTCCGCTCCGACCACTACAACTTCGCCCGCAAGGGCGTGCCGATCCTCTTCTTCTTTAACGGCACCCACCCCGATTACCACCAGGTGTCGGACGAGGTCGCGAAGATCGACGGGGAGAAGGAGAGCCGCATCATCAAGCTCGACTTCTATCTCGGGCTCGAGGTAGCGAACCGCACCGCGCGGCCCAAGTGGAATCCGGAGAGCTATCGCCGGATCGTGCAGCAGACCGGCAACTGAGCGCCGGCGCGCGGGTCAGGTGACCGCGGCGAGCAGATCGGCGTTGGTCTTGGCGCGTTTCATCTGGGCCAGCAGCGCCTCGATCGCCCGCTCCGGCGGCAGCCCCGCCAGGCTCCGCCGCAGTTTCTGTTTGGCGTCCACCGTCGCGGCATCGCCGAGCAGCTCCTCGCGCCGCGTGCCGGTCGCCGCGATGTCCACGGCCGGAAAGAGACGCCGGTCGGCGAGCGCACGTGTCAGCCGCAGCTCCGCGTTTCCCGTTCCCTTGAACTCCTCGAAGATCACGTCGTCCATGCGGCTCTCGGTCTCCACCAGGGCGGTGGCGATCACCGTCAGGGACCCGCCCTTGGGCACCGCGCGCGCCGCGCCGAACAGCGCCTTGGGCTCGGCGAGCGCGTTGGCGTCGATCCCGCCCGTC